>Ga0207747_1000548_pt1 | contig 40531 bp, 42 predicted proteins | sample HigsolmetaGSP11D_FD_184839 | JGI IMG/M metagenome (GOLD analysis project Ga0207747, IMG submission 184839) | High solid enriched microbial communities from the Joint BioEnergy Institute, USA - SP1-1-D (SPAdes) | ecosystem: Engineered > Bioreactor > SSF (Solid state fermentation) > Aerobic >...
AGCGACGCATCCAGTTGAACCCAAGCTTCCACCGCTTCTATCAAATATATGCCTTATGTCGCCAGCAGTCCTGTTCTTATTGTCTGTCAAAGCCTCCACTATTATTGCAGAACCTGCAGGTCCATAACCTTCATAAACGACTTCCTCGAGATTACCACCGCTTAATTCGCCGGTACCTTTCTTTATGGCCCTCTGTATGTTATCATTAGGAAGATTATTAGCTTTTGCCTTTTCTATGGCATCTCTTAACTTGCTGTTTGTCTCAGGATCACCGCCTTCTTTTGCCGCCATTATTATGTCTTTCGTAAGTTTTGTAAATATTTTTCCTTTCTGTGCATCCATTTTTTCTTTTTTATGCTTTATATTAGCCCATTTTGAATGTCCAGACATAAAATAAACCTCCTTTGCTTTGTGCCAAAATTTATTTTATCAAAAAATGCCGTATAAGTAAATTTAAAATCACATCAAAAAATCCGTCGCATCATTAATACTGATACATAAAAATTTTAAACCTATACATATCTTATGTCAATTATGCAAGAATAATATAATAAAAAGTTTAAGGTGATATTGATGAAATGAAAAGACATACAAAATTAATGATTATTGGTTTTATGACTGGACTTTTAAATGGACTATTTGGAGCTGGTGGTGGAACTATCATTGTGCCTTTTATGGTTTTCTTGCTTGGAATCGAAGACCATAAAGCACATGCAACAGCAATATCAATAATTCTTCCGCTGACGATTTTTAGCTCTATCATATACATAAAAAGCGGCATATTCAATTTGCCTATAACTTTAAATGTTACTTTAGGCAGTGTGATAGGGGGTCTTTTAGGCGCATCCATTTTAAATAAAGTACCTATAAAGTATTTGCGCAAAATATTTGGAATAATAATGATTGCTGCGTCGATAAGGATTTTATTTTCTAAATAAATCGAAAGGGATACAATGCAATGAAATTATTTATAATAGGCTTTTTATCCGGTATCATCGGAGGGATGGGTATTGGCGGAGGAACAATTTTAATCCCCGGTTTGACAATTTTTGCAAATATTGAACAACATATGGCTCAAAGTGTAAATTTGCTATCTTTCGTTCCAACAGCTACCATCGCACTCCTATATCATTTAAAACAAAAAAATGTAGTTTTAAATATTATTTTAAACATAATATTAAGCGGTTTAATAGGAAGTCTTATAGGTTCGTATATATCAATTTACATCAACTCATACATGCTAAAAAGGTTATTTGCAGTATTCTTATTTATCATGGGAATTTACGAAATAATATCAAAGCAAAAGATAGGTGAAAAACAAAATGAAAAAGCGCAAAATAAAAAAAAGCAGTAAAAAATTTAAAATAAATAAATCAAAACTGGAAATATGCGAAAACTATTATGTTACAAATGACATCACTTGGGATGGCAGAGGCGAAACTTGATTATTTTCGCCTATCTGTCTCCATCATTACACACGTATTATAAACAACATTAAGTCCTAAATTTTCAGCTTTTTCAATCAGTGCATCGCTTTCTGCTTCCGGCTGAAACCAAATAATATCAACACCGAGTTTTGCCGCTTCTTCTACAAAAGCATCACCTCTTTTAGGTGATACAACCATATCAACAACTTCAGGCACGACTGGCAATTTTGATAATGACTCGTAGCACTTGTCTCCATCAACACTTTCATAATTAGGGTTGACAGGATAAACAGTATAACCTTCCAATTTCAGATTTTTATATATCTTGTACCCGAATTTTTCCTTGTTGTCTGTAGCACCTACAACAGCCCATACTTTTCTTTTTAATGCTTCTTCAACATAATCCATTCTATCACCTTCCAAATCTATCTTATCATTAGATATTTGTTTGTTCTCTCCTGACATTTTCCATTTATGTATGACATCTCATCAATAGGTTTAACAAGTAAGACAGATGTATGGGAATGTTTTCTTTTGGCTCTCGGCATTCTATTGCCGCTTTCAAAAGCGTCTATTATATTTTTTGCTTTAAAGTACCTTGTAACAGTTATTTCTTTTGAATTGCCTAAATGGCCGCATGAAATCAAGACTTTGTAATAATTCATTTAATGCACCCCCAGAATATGTGGCAATTCAAATTGATTTTATTAAATTCTATACAAGGTACAAAATGATTATTCTAAATATCTATCACCTTTTTTATAAAGATATACATCCCTTCCGTCTTCAATGAAAGATTTTGCATTAGTCAAATTGACAATGTGTTCTATAAAATCATCTTTTTTATCGTATTGAACATACACAGTTAATGTAACCTTGTCAGCATACTCGATATCTTTTATTAGGTAATTATTCTTTAGTAGGTAGTTTTGCACAGTCCCAAAAAGAGTATAATCAACAGTTATGTGCACACTTTTAAACAGAATCTTCTCAACAATAGTTGCAGCCTCAAGCCCTAATTTTGCGCTCTTAACATAAGCCCTTATTAAGCCACCAGCGCCAAGCAATATCCCGCCAAAATACCTTGTCACCACAACGGCTGTATTCTTTAGCCCTTCATTTTTTATGACATTTAAAACCGGAACTCCGGCTGTACCAGAAGGCTCCCCATCATCACTATACCTTTGCACCTCATCCCCTTCTCCTAAAATATATGCATATACATTGTGAGTGGCATCCCTGTGTGTCCTTTTTATAGTATTTATAAACTCCATTGCTTCATCTTCATTTAGAACAGGTTTTGCATGTCCTATAAACCGTGATCGCTTTATTTCTACTTCTTTATAACCGTATTCGTATACCGTTTTATAATTGTAAAGCAAACTACCACCTCATAATAATTATACCAAACTTTTGCATAAAAATAAAAGCCTTACGGCTTTTATTTTTATGCAATAACTTTGCTTAAAGATTTGTACTTGTAATAAGAAACGTTTACTAAAGCCCTATCCTGGCTATAAGTTATAAGTTCTAAGGCCTTCTCAATCGGATAAAATCCGCCATCCGAAAAGCCATCTTCACTGCTGATATTAAATTCTCTATCATCTGTAGCCATTAAATACCATGTGATTTTATTATAGACAGGACGTTGACGTGTGACAGAATAAAATTCATAGCTGGTTTCACCTGCAGTAGAAAGGACACTCAAAGATTTTAAGCCGGTTTCAGCTCTTACTCTCCTTAATGCAGCATCGACAGACAATTCATTGTTTCTTATCGCACCCTTAGGCAATACCCATTCGTTTTTTTCATTCTTTAGGAGAAATACTTCATCTCCCCTAAATACAACTCCTCCAGAGCATTCTCTTATTAACATATATAAGCCCCCTAAGCTTTTTATATTTATTGTGACTATTAATCACAATATTTGCTTATTATATAATATTCTTTATAAACTCTTAAATTCCTTCTAAAATTTTATTTTTAATTTTATTTTATTATTTGCATAACATAAGAAAATTATGTATAAATTTATTTCAGTTTCTAAAAATGGTTAAAAATCTTAGAATAATTAATATAAATTCTATCAAAAATATATTTGAAAGGAGCGATTTGAATGCATATTATTTACCATTGTTACGGAGGAACTCATACATCGGTTATAGCTTCTTACATCCATATTGGAATGCTGCCAACAGATAAAATTCCTTCAAAAGCAGAAATTGAAGGCATTCCTATGTTTGACCGGTTAAACGGTCAAAATGATACAGGACATATAGTATTAATAGGTACAGACGAATATGGCAATAACATCTACTCGTTAGGTGTAAAAAACGGGAAAAAGCTTGTGGAACCAGCATTAAAAGATTTATACTATCATTTATTCAACACAAATGATGGTTTACTTGTAATTGATACATCATCTGCTACAAATTGGATCATGAAAATAGGTGGTTTCACGTCCATAGCTTTGAAAATGCCTGTAATAGGAAGACCTCTTGTATCATATGGAGTGACAAAAGCATACAAAAACATAGTTCAGATTGTAAAAAATGTAAAAGCACAAGAAAGTGCTGAATATAACGCTATCAAGAGACAATAAAATCTTTCAACACATTTCTCTCCATCGCACTTACTTGTGCTTTTATCTTGATTCCTTTTTCATCATACTCCTCTTTTAAAATTTTAGAGTTTTTCTTCAAAAACAAGTATTCATTACTATTTGCGTAAGAAAAATAGAAATCTAAAATAAACAAATCACTGTATGCAAATCTGTCAACCGCCTTTAACAATTCATCAATCCCAATTCTTTCTTTAGCAGAAATATATACACTATCACCTTTGTTTTCAGGCACCTTGTCCAAAAGATCGGATTTGTTGTAAACATTTATCTTAGGCTTATTAATGACATCAAGATCTTTAAGAACACCCTCAACTACACCGATTTTATGCATCACATCTTTTGCAGATATATCTATAACATGAAGTAAGACATCTGCATATTTTAGCTCCTCCAATGTAGACTTAAAAGCTTCCACTAAATCATGTGGAAGTTTTCTTATAAATCCAACTGTATCAATCAAAACAATTTCTCGCCCAGATGGCAAAACAAGTTTCCTTGATGTTGGATCAAGCGTAGCAAAAAGCTTATCTTCAGCATAGACAGAAGCATTTGTAAGTACATTCATCAATGTAGATTTTCCAGCATTTGTGTATCCTATTATGGCTACAACAGGAACTTCATTTTTTCTCCTTCTCCCTCTTAAAAGCTCTCTGTGTCTTCTTAAATCATCTATTTTTGCTTCGATCGCTCTTATTCGCTCCTTAATATGTCGCCTATCTGTCTCAAGTTTTGTCTCACCGGGACCTCTTGTCCCTATACCACCACCTAACCTCGATAAATCATTTCCGATTCCTTGAAGTCTCGGCAATCTATATTTTAACTGAGCGAGTTCAACTTGAAGCATACCTTCTGCTGACTTTGCTCTTTTGGCGAAAATATCCAAAATAAGGCTCGTTCTATCAATTACTTTTTGATTTACGATATCTTCTATATTTTTAATCTGACTTCCTGATAGCTCATCATTAATAATGACTAAATCGATATCCATGTTGTCTACAAATTGTTTTAATTCACTAAGCTTTCCTTTTCCTATGTAACTATTTCTATCTACATTAGATCTTGATTGTGTCATTACACCGACAACTTCTGCACCAGCCGTATTAGCCAATTCCTCTAATTCTTCAATGCTTTCTCTATCATCATCGTCAATCAATACACCTACTAATACTGCCTTTTCCTTGCCATCATTTATTTTATTGTCCATAAAACTCACTCCACACTTGTATTCGATACATATATATTATCCTGTACTGACAAAATAATCAACATTTTTAAATTAGGTATTGAAATTTTATTTTTTATATGATAATATATCTAATGTGGCGTGCCGAAGTGGTGAAACTGGCAGACGCGCTGGACTCAAAATCCAGTGGTAGCGATACCGTGTGGGTTCGAGTCCCACCTTCGGCATTTGAATTATTTCAACAAATTTATAATTAAACAATTTGCAATATAATCGACTAAGAAATTTAAAGGTTGTTGTTTTACGCATCATAAAAGAGCAGGATGTAGGGATCCTGCTCTTTTAATTTTTTCTAACAAGTTGAAGATTAGCTATACCATTATACTTAGTATCAAGTACATATATATCAAGGATATATTTTTCTTTCGATATATTCTTTTTAATTACTTTGGGTTCAGTAGTAGTGCTGGAAATCTCGAGGTAATATGAAAGATAATTTAAATCAGGATTATATCCATAAATAACAACAAGAGTTTCATATTGCTGAAATTGATAAACCCATACCAAATCTCTTTGCTTTATTGATGCTACTGATCCTCCAAAGTATTTTCCATCTCTAAACAAATCTAAATAAATATTTTCTCCATCTTGTCCGAGAAAACCTAAAAAATGCTTGTTTGTCTTTTGCACTTTGATACTATAATTGGGTTTATTTGAGTATTTATCTCTTAAGAATTTTTCAGGATTTACTGTTTTTGCAAAAAAATATTTGCCTACAATTATTGATAAAACGATAGCTACTACTAATAAACCAATTAGTCTAATAATATTTTTATTCTTTTTCAAAGCATCACCTCTATTATTTCCTATGTATAAGCAATATATACCGTTAATATATTAAAGAACTGGCAATTTGCCAAGATGCACTGGAATTAGTCAATGTAATGCCAACATCAGTTAATGAAATATTAAATGAAGGAACAGTCTCTGCCCATGTGTGAACATATTTGCTAACCCACTTACGTGTTCCAGAACTATTATCATTACGACCATTGCTTGCCAATATTACTTCTCCAGATTCCTCGCCAAAACCCCAAACAACACTGGAATAGGCCTCGTCTTTTTTATAAGGTTCAGAACAGTCGCCAAAAACAGCTGAAGAAGTCAAAACATATCCATTTGGCCATGTAATAGTCATAAAGTCGTCATTATCATTTGCAGGACCATTGCTGCCATACTGTCCACCATTCCATTTCCCTATTGATTCAGCAAATAATGCTGCAGGATCATAGTTATCATATCCAACTAAAGTGTATAATGTAAAATTTCCTTTCACTGTTGGTGTTCCGGATGCATCATTTGGACTTGCAATATTACTTGAAAGTCTCTCAACATCTTCTATTGTCATAGGCACAACACCAGTTTTATTGTTAGGATCTTTTGAATCTTTTAAGTAAACTTTTGTCCAACCTATAGCAACTGGTGTTTTACCTTCACCCATATATTTAGAGAGAATGTTTTGTATATCTGGATCATCTAGTTTCTGCGCTAATTTCTGGGATTGCTCCATATTAGTGCTTTTCTGAATTTCAATTCGGCCATTTTTATTTGTTAATTTAACAGAGTCAAAAATAATCTGACCTTTCTCTTCATAAAAAGACGAGGAATCTGTTTGAACTTCTGATGCATATATACAATTAAGCGTAGAAACTGATATAAGCATAACAAGAAGTACTAAAACTAATTTTTTCAACATTTTAAAGCATCACCCCTTTATTACATTTTAACAGCTTGTAACGTTACTACTGTCAATTAGTATTATAAAGTTTAATTCAAAATACGGAAAGTCTCTTTGCAACCTTTTTTCGGTCATCGATTAAATATAATATTTTAAGAATTATATTAATTTTATAATATATCCCCATAACAGTCTATAATCCTTAAATACATAGCATTTATAATTAATCGAATATCATTATTTACATTTAACAAATTATAAAGTTTATTAACCCGCCTTCTCAGGGTTTTCTCCGAAATGCCAATTTCCTCAAGCACTGCTTTTCTTACACCATTGCGCAATAATGAAGATAGAATTAATGTGTCAATATCATCAAGGCCCACGTATATTTGCGAAATCTTCTCGCTTTTAATGGACATTTTTTCTTCAAGAAAAGAAACTATATTTTTAAGAAGTGTATTTTGATGAACAATGTTGTTAATTCCAATTCGTGAAACATCAAGATAACCAATTACTCTACCATAGTAACCATCCCTAATTGGCATCGCTGTACAATACCAATCTTTAAACAGACAACAATAATGATCATTACCGTATAATTCAGTTAAGTTATTATATTTCATAGAAAGATTTACTGCATTAACCCCACAATCTTCAATCCGCAAACTATTACCTTCTTTAAAATTTAACTCTTTAAAATAATTAGTCAACTCATTATTATTGATAATTTTTATTATATATCCATTTTTATTGCACAAAATAAAAAAGTACCCGCTCTTAAGTAGAGACTCATATCCAATAAATCTTGTAATAGCATTATAAAGTATTGATATCAAAAAGTTATTTTTCTTTTTTTCATACTTCAATTCTTCATCATTAATTGAGTTATCAAAAATATGTTTATTTGGATCAATATTTACTTTGTCAAAAAAATTTTTACCCATTAAAATCAACTCCCTTACCACTTGTACTTATGTTATATATATTTTCTATAAAAGTATAGAAATTCCTTCTAAAATTTTTATCAAACGTATAGAATTTTTGCATATAACATCAAAAAACTCGTTTAAGTTTATGCATATAATGAGCATAGCTTAAACGAGTTTTTTGCTTATTCTACAGTTTTATTTTGAATGTGAAGTCCACATTCTTTTTTATCGGGATCCTCCCACCACCATCTTCCGCTTCTAACATCTTCTCCAGGCTTTACAGCCCTTGTACAAGGCTGACATCCAATGCTTCTAAAGCCTTTATCATAAAGGCTGTTGTAAGGGATATTTTCTTTTTTTATATATTCCCAAACCATATCTTCTGTCCAAAATGCGATCGGATTTACCTTATATATAGAATGATTATAATCCCACTCAAATATATTTATATTCTCACGAGTTACAGATTGTTCTCTTCTTAAGCCACATATCCATCCATCAACCGTAGCAAGAACTCTTTTTAGCGGTTTGACTTTTCTAATTTCACAGCATTTTTTCCTAAGATCAACACTGTTGTAAAAAAGATTCGGACCATATTCTCTAATTAGTGGTTCTAAGTCATGGCTTTCAGGAGTATACACTTCGTAATTAAAATGATATCTCCTCATTGTTCGTTCCATCAGATCATATGTGGATTGAAAGTGTCTTCCAGTATCGATAAAAAATATCCTTGCCTTATTATCAATCTTCAATAGTATATCTGTTAAAAGCTGATCTTCTATTGAAAGACTTGAAGCTAATGCCACACGAGATGCACCAATTTTATCATAAACATACTTTATAATTTCAAATGGGCTTTTATTTTTATATTCATTGTTTAATAATTCAAGATCTAATTTATGTATGCTCATTATTTTCACCTCTTCTATAAAACTTTGCGCATATTCAATCCCCATCTATATCTTATTGAGCCTTCTATCTGCCCAAATACAAATTTATCTATGACTAAACCTAAAATTAAAATTACAAGCATAACAGCAACAACTTGGCTTATGTCAGATAACTCTCTTCCAACCATAAGAATCTGTCCAAGTCCTGTTGTAGCTACCAACATTTCGCCAGAAATCAAGCTTCTCCAAGCAAATGACCAACCCTCTTTAAGCCCTGATACAATATTTGGAAGCGCTGCAGGAACAATCACATTTGAATATAATTTATATCCTTTAGCACCCATTGTCTTCGCTGCTTTTAAATAAATCGGATTTATATTTTTAATGCCTGAATCTACAGCAAGGCTAATGGAAAATATAGATCCAACAGCTATGACAAAAATAATTGAACTTTCATTGAGGCCAAACCAGAGAATTGCAAAAGGCAGCCATGCAATGCTAGGTAAAGTTTGAAGCCCGAGAATTAATGAACGGAAATTATCATCTATATATTTAAAGCGAACCATCAACAATCCTATTGTAGAACCAATTACAACCGATATGAAATACCCTATGATAAGTCTTTTCAGGCTGGCTAAAATTGCAATTAACAGTGTATTATCCTTTAATAAGCCTGTTATGGATGTAAAAACTGAAATTGGAGAAGGAAACATGTAAGGCTTCCAAACATTTAAAATATCTACGCCTATTTTATAGACCAATTCCCATATTGCTATCAACATTAGATAGAAACAAATCCTTTTCAACACTCCAGCCGCCGTCATATTCAGATTTTGCAACTTTCTCTACCTCCTCCCTTAACTCATCCATTATTTCCCTTACATAGTAATTTACGTCCGGACTTTCTGGTTTTCTTGGCCTAGAAAGTTCTATCTTAAATTCTTTTTTAACTCTTCCTGGATTTGTAGACATTACGACAACGCGATCCGCTAATACCACCGCTTCTTCTATATTATGTGTAACAAAGACAATTGTCTTTTTTGTGTCCATCCAAATCCGCTGTAATTCCAACTGTAAAATATCCCTAGTTTGACTGTCAAGGGCTGAAAATGGTTCATCCATTAAGAGCACCTCAGAATCAATGGCTAATGCTCTTGCAAGTGCAACACGTTGCATCATACCACCAGACAATTGATGAATATATGAGTCTTTAAATTTTGTAAGATGAACCATTTTCAAATATTTCATAGCTCTTCTTTTTCTTTCCTCTTTTTTTATGCCCGCCATCTTCATCCCAAATTCTACATTATCTATCACTGTGAGCCAAGGAAAAAGGGCAGGTTCTTGAAACATAACTGCTCTATCAATACCTGCATCCTTTACTACACTACCATTTAAAATAATTCTACCGCATGACGCACTTTCGAGGCCGGCAATTATATTAAGTAGTGTAGACTTACCGCAGCCAGAAGGACCTATGATGCATATAAATTCTCCTTTATTTATTAAAAGATTCACATTGTCCAACACTATATTTGTTTTTAAATCTAGCATAAAACTCTTCGATATATTCTCTATGACAAGGCTCAAATTAAACACCTCTTAAATATCTATTTGATATTCCCTAAAATTTTATTTAGCAAACTAGTATCTATCATTTTATTGACATCTACATCATTTTTAAGAAAACCTGCTTCTTTTGATAGATTAATGTAATCATTAATTGAACTTTTTTCTGGATCAACTGTTACTTTCAATCTGTTGAAAGACGTATTAAGTATATCATTTGGCAATGGCTTCTTTGTCAATTCATAGATTTCTTTATTGATACTTGTATAGGCTTCACTCTTGTTCTTATTTATATAATCTGTCAGTTGAACATGTGCCTTTAAGAACTCTTCAACAATATCTGGATGCTCTTTTAAAAATTGTGTTCTGACCACAACCACTGTAGTTGAATAATCACCACCTCTTAAAATTTTATCGTAATCAAGCACTACATTTGCATTTATCTCTTTTATGAGTATAGATCCCCATGGTTCAGGCACCAGCGCTGCATCTATATCTCCTTTCCCCATTAATGTCTCAATATCAGGGTTCTCTGCCTGCCTTATTTCGACAGTGCCTCCTCTAGTTGTATCCTTTAATCCATATTCATTAAGAAGGTGGTGAAGAGTTAAATCTTGTGTATTTCCAAACTGTGGAATAGCTACTTTTTTGCCATTTAATCCTTTTACATCATCGATTTTCATATCTTTTCTTGATACAAGCACTTCGCCGCCATTTACAGCACCAGCAATTATCTTAATGGCACCATTTGATTTTGCAAAACCGTTTATCGCTGGTCCCGGACCTATATATCCTATATCAATCTCATCAGCTAACAACGCTTCTATTTCAGACGGCCCTGCATTAAATATTTTCCAATCAATCTTTGCTTTCCCAAGTGCTTTTTGGAACGCTCCGTTTTCTTTTCCAAGCAATCCTTGCGCATGTGTTATATTTGGAAACAATCCTATCCTAACTGTTGATACCTCACCATTTCTCGATTTATCTGAACAACCAGCGCTGGAAATAACAATTGCCACAATAATAAACAAAGCAAAAAACTTCAATCTCATGTTTTATCCTCCTATATGGCATCTAGATGGCTTTATATACAATCCGTTTATTAGCCAACGGGTCATACCACTTGTTTGCAAAATCAACTAAATCGTATTTTGACTCCTTAAAATCATTTTTAAAATTAATAAAATCATCTTGATTTTTTACCCTTGCCAAAAATCCATCACTGCTATATACAGGATAACCTTCATACTTATAGTCATTTAAATTGATTAAATCAACCAGTTTACCATCCCTTATTAAGGCAGATAGCTCATTATTTAAGTCAATAACATCAAAATTATCAGGGTAATAATATGTGTCTCCATTTATAGGTAACTTATCACCTATTTTATAAGATTTTCTTTCAACAGCTACTTTCTTTATCTCGTTGTATGGTATTAAATAATAATATTCATCAAAGCAGGTTATTGGAAGTTCCACATTTCCTTTTACAAATTTATTTGCTACATCTAAAATTTCTAAGCCATTTATAATTCCTCCACCGCTTATATCATAACCATCTACAATAACAAATCTGCCTGTTACATGATTATTTCTAAATTCATCAAAACAAATTTTATCTTTGGTCTTTATCACAACTTCAGCGACTTCATTAGTATTTACTTCTTTTGCGTTGTCATTGGAAAAAAGCGTAGAAGCATCTATTACTCTATTAATTGCGGCTATTTCACATTCTGTCTCTTGTGTAACTAATTTAAGTTTATATCTTTTATTTATTGTCAGCCTGTTTTCACCCATCCAGAATATATTCGCCTTAAACGTATCTCCTACCAGTGGAGCCTCATCATCCTTGCGGGTTATAAATTCTCCCCTTTTATAAAAAAACTCATCAAAAAGCGTAATTCCGACTGACATTCCCGCTTCAACTTTTGTCGTCTTGTCTTTTTCTTGCCAGTATTCGATGGATTTTATTTTAGACGTTCTTTTACTTGGATATATTACTATTTCATCTCCCACATTAAGTACGCCAGATTCTATCCTACCAGCAATAATCCTTCTATTATCAAATTTATAAACGTCTTGTATAGGTAACCTCAGTGGTTTATCGATTATCTCTTTATCCTTTTCAAAAATATCTAAAGCATCTAAGACTGTATCGCCTTTATACCATGGCATTTTTTTTGACCTTAAAGCTATATTCTCACCATAAAAAGCGGATACGGGTATATATTTTTGTGGAAAGACATTAATGCTTTTTAAAAAGGTATCCATATCGCTTTTTACATCTAAAAATTTTTCTTCCGAATAATCTATTAAGTCCATTTTATTAACTAGAACATAAACTTTTTTTATGCCCAGCAATGAAAGAATGTATCCATGCCTTTTTGACTGTTCTCTTACACCTTCATTGGCGTCGATAACAAGTAACGCAGCTTCTGCATTAGCTGCACCAGATATCATATTTTTTAAAAATTCTACATGTCCCGGTGCATCTATTATTACGTAATCTCTTTTTTTTGTATGAAATTGAATTTGCGTTGTATCGATGGTTATACCTTGTTTTTGTTCCTCTTCAAAAGCATCTAATAAATACGCATATTCAAATGGCTTACCAGTTTCTTTTGATATTCTTTTTACTTTTTCAATTGCCCCCTCCGGCAATGACTTTGTATCGTATAAAAGCCTTCCGATAACTGTCGACTTTCCGTGATCAACGTGACCTACAACAACAATCTTAAGAATCTCCCTAAACTTAAGCATGTATTTTTCCTCCTTTTACATATAACCATCTTTCCTCAGTTTTTGCATAGCATATGCGTCTTCATTGTCCTGTGCTCTGCCAGCACGTTCATTTATATTTGTGTGCTTTAATTCCTCTATAATTTCATCAACTGTTGAGGCATTTGAATCTATTTGTCCTGTACATTGTGCACATCCAAGACTTCTATACCTTTTACCATTCTTTGCAAAATACAAATCCACAACCGGTATATTTTCCCTCTTTATATATTCCCAAATATCTAACTCAGTCCAGTTTAATATAGGATGTACCCTGATATGGTTACCTTTTGGAAAATCTGTCTTAAACTGATCCCAAAGCTCTGGAGGCTGGTTTGTGTAATTCCACTCAGACTCTTTATTTCGTTCACTAAAAATCCTTTCTTTTGATCTTGAACCTTCTTCATCCCTTCTCACACCTACAATCAATCCTTCAAATTTATACTTATCTATCACATGCTGCAATGCATCTGTTTTTAGTGCCTTACAGCAAACTAATCTGCCTTTTTCTGGACCCATGCCATTATTTATAGCATCCCAGTTTGTGTAGACGATAAGGTCGAGATTATACTCCTTTGCAATCTTATCTCTAAATCTTATCATTTCGGGTATTTTATATGTCGTATCTATATGAATAAAAGGAAACGGGCAATGTCCAAAAAAAGCTTTTTTAGCAAGCCACAACATTACTGTAGAATCTTTCCCAATCGACCACAACATACCGAGTTTTCCAAAGCTTTTATAAGCCTCTCTTAATATGTATATACTTTGAGCTTCTAACATATCTAAATGATCCATATTAACACCTCACCGTAGCAATTTAATTATAAGTAAGCATATCAAATTACTTATAATTTGCATAAAAATAAAATTATAGTCTATCAATAGCCTGCTTAAAATCTTCTTTTAAATCTTCTATATCCTCCAGCCCAACACAGATTCTTATTAAATCGTCAAACACTCCCATGAACTTTTTTTCCTCATCACTGCTTTCAGCTAAAATCGTAGATGATGGATGAATTATAAGCGTACGTGTATCACCTATATTCGTGATATTTGTTGCATACTTTAAAGAGTTAATCATTTTATAAGCTTTTTCTTTAGAACCTACACGAATTGTCAATATCGCACCAAATTTATCACCAAACTGTCTTTTTGCAATATCATGAAATGGGCTTTCTTTAAGCCCCGGATAGTTAACTGATAGTACTTTATCAAATTCCTTCAAAAAAACAGCTAATTCATAAGCATTCTGGCATAGCCTCTCCATCCTTATTCCAAGCGTTTCTAAACCCAAATTGTTAAGATATGCATTAAATGGAGACATACACGCACCAATATTTCTAAAGAGGCCTTTTCTAAGCTTTGCTAGATAAGCAAATTGCCCATATTTTTCAAACTTTTTCAACATTGAATACTTATTAAAATCCCAATTAAATTTACCAGAATCGACTATAATTCCACCAATAGAATTTCCATGTCCATTTATAAATTTTGATGTTGAATGTATAACGATGTCTGCTCCCATTTCTATCGGTCGAATTAAATATGGAGTAGTTACAGTATTATCCACAATTAAAGGAATTTTATTTTCGTGTGCCAGAACTGAAAGACTTTTTATATCAGGAACATCTAATTTAGGATTTCCAATGGTTTCGATATAAATCAATTTTGTATTATTAGTTATAGATTCTTTAAAAGCGTCTATCGAATTATCTTTTGCAAATTTTACAGTAATGCCAAAGTTTTCGAAATCTTTAAATAGTTCATACGTCCCACCGAATATTCCTGAACTAGATAGTATTTCATCACCAGTCTTCAAGATATTTAAAATGGCTAAAGTTATAGCAGCCATTCCTGAGGAGCATGCAACTGCCCCTATTCCGTTTTCCAGTGATGCAATCCTTCTTTCAAAAGCTTCAATAGTTGGGTTATTTATTCTTGTATATGTAAAACCATATTCGCTGCCTTTAAATATATTCTCCATCTCTTCCGCTGAATGGCTAAATGATGTAGATTGATATATAGGCGTCAATGAAGCTCCAGTCTTTTCATCAGGTCCATAATTTTGATGTAATAGCTTTGTATTAAACCTCATCCAAAAGGCCTCCCTTTTTAACAAATATCGTATAAGTTCCATCTCGGTTATTTATAACATTTAATATTTTATGTCCTTCATCTTTAAAGCTTGATGGAACATTCTTAATCGGCTCTCCTTCATTCATTCTTACTTCAAGGATTTGCCCATCTTCTAATTCTTCTATAGCCACCTTTGCTTTGACAAAAGTAATAGGGCATACTACATCAGTTATATCTATAAAACTATCAGCTTTTATATCTTTCATGACTATACTTCCTTTCCAAAATTTTTAATCTTCAATTAAAATATCTTCTTCATAGCTATTCCCATACTCAATTATGAAACTCTTTAAGACAGGGTTTTCTTTGTCCATCAGTGACAATATTAAATAGCTGAGTTTACTATCAAATGCCAGTCTTTTGTCTTCTTCTGACGGCCTTGCCGGTGATGATGGATGGCTGTGGAAATTCCCGATAAGCGTAAGTTTGTTTTCTCTGAAATACTTAACAGCCTCAAATTGTTCTTTCGGATCCATTGAAAAGTGCTCAGGACTTCTATCTATATTAGTCAGTAAACGAACTTCCTTAACAAATTTCTTTTCACCATCTACTATTCCTGCAAGTAAACCACATGCTTCAATAGGGCTTTCTTTCTTTGCGTGATTTAATATTTTCTCATAATCATTCCTTGACAGTATTATCATTTGTGATCCTCCTTAAGATCGCACTGTGGTTGCTCATAATCTATCAACTCTTTTATTGAAGGATGGATACCACAAACTTGACAGCTTTTTCTCTTCGATATTTTTATCTTCCTGAATTCCATTTTTAACGCATCAAATGTCAATAAATAGCCTGTTAAAAGTTCACCAACTCCAAGTATATATTTTAATGCTTCTGTTGCTTGAATCGTACCAATTATCCCGCCCATGACTCCAAGCACTCCTGCCTGTTTACATGTAGGAACGGCATCCTTCGGCGGCGGATCTTGAAAAACACATCTATAACACGGTCCTTCATCTGGCACATATGTCATTGTTTGACCTTCAAATCTTATTATTCCGGCATGTGAGAAAGGTTTCTTCATAAACACACAAGCATCATTTATTAAGAATTTTGCCGGGAAATTATCCGTACCATCAATTATAAAGTCGTAATCTTTATCATTTATGATATCAATTATGTTTTTAGAGCTTATCCATTCATGATATGTTATTACATTTACATCAGGATTCATCTCGTTGATTGTCTCTTTACCAGAAATAACTTTATCTTTGCCAATGTCCTTTGTTCTATGAATTATTTGTCTTTGAAGGTTCGATAAATCCACCTTATCATAATCTACTAATCCTATTGTTCCAACACCTGCTGCCGCAAGGTACATAGCTGCTGGCGCTCCAAGGCCGCCTGTCCCTACTATCAAAACCTTTGAATTTAAAATTTTTTGCTGCCCCTTTGCACCAACTTCTTTTAATATAATATGACGTGAATACCTTTCTAACTGTTCATTAGAAAAATTCATCTACTTCCTCCTCCCATGTAATAAAGGAATTCAACTGTATCTCCGTCTTTTACAATTATTTTATCAAAATCATCTCTTGACAATATTTCATCGTTAAGCTGAACCGTTACATATTCTTTCATTTTAACATTTAATACATCCAACAATTCTTTTACAGTATACTCTCTGTCAATTTTTTGATCATTGCCATTTACTTTGATATTCATAGTTACACCCCTCACTTTATATTTTCATCTTCTAAAATTTCTTTTTTGAAATTTTCAAGTCCAATTCTATTAATTGTGTCATAAAGCCTTTCTTTGTTGATCCCATTGCTTTTGTAAAAATTCATTGTTCTTTCAATTATTTTTGGTATTTTTTCTACATCAACAAGGTCTGCAATATGGTACCCAAAGTTGTACTTTTTGCCAAACTTGCCGCCCACAAAAACTGCTACTCCACTTCTTTTTCTCTTCCATGCATCCATTGGGCACACTCTAATGCATGAACCGCAATAAATACATTTATCATCGTCTCTTCTGGCTAAATTGTCTTTAATCGTAATTGCTTTCACGTCACAGACGTCTGCGCATAGTCCGCAACCTGTGCATAAATCTTCATTAAGTTCAGGCTCTACCTGCCCTTGAAATCCGATATCATTAAATTGAGGTTTCGTACAATTATTAGGGCAACCTGAAATTCCCATCTTAAATTTATGAGGGAAACCCGGTGTTGGAAAGAACTCGTCATCGAGTTTTTTTGCTAAACCTTGCGTATCAATTAATCCATATGGGCAAACAGTACCTTTGCAGGCTACAATCGGTCTTACTCTTGGCCCACAGCCAGCCATTGCAAGTCCAATTCTCTCAACTTCTTCTTTTACCTCTTGTAATTTGGAATAGTGAACCCATGGAATCTCTATTCCGAGCCTTACTGTAAATGTGACATATCCCCTACCGTATTTTTCAGCAAGTTCAGATACTTTTCTCATCTGTTCTGCGGTAATATTGCCGGCGACTACTCTTATTCTTATTGAATAGTAATCTTTTTGCTTTTGTTTAATGAATCCACCATCTTTTAATGTTTTTACTAAATCATCACTTGAAATCATATTATCCCTCCCTTAAATTCATAGTAAACTGATATGAATTTGTGAATTTCTTTTTTTATAATTTAACACATCGCTTAAGTAATGTCAATCAAATTTTATTTGAACTTTTAAATTTAATTTTGATAAATTTTTCTCATATATATCAAAAAGTGATATAATAATTTCATAAACAATTTTTAAAGAGGTGTCGCTATGGAATTACTAAAAAGGCCTAGAAGGCTTAGAGCAAATGAAGTTATAAGAAGAATGGTAAAGGAAACGTCTATAAGCGTAGATGATTTGATATATCCTATGTTTGTTGTGCCCGGTGAAAATATAAAAGAAGAAATTGATGCAATGCCCGGAGTCTATCGTTATTCTGTAGACAACCTCGTAAAAGAGGTTAAAGAAGTATATGATTTAAGAATACCCGCCGTACTGCTTTTTGGCATACCATCAAATAAAGATGAATTAGGTTCTGAAGCATATGATGATGATGGAATCATACAAAAAGCTGTAAAATCTATAAAAGAGTCAATTCCGCAAATGATTGTTATAACTGATGTATGTATGTGTGAGTATACAAGCCATGGTCATTGTGGAATTGTAAGAGACGGCTATGTACAAAATGATGAGACAGTTTCATACATAGCAAAAATAGCATTGTCACACGTCAAGGCAGGTGCAGACATCGTGGCACCTTCTGACATGATGGATGGACGTGTAAAAGCAATAAGAGATGTTTTAGATAAAAATGGTTATGTAAATACGCCAATAATATCCTACAGTGCTAAATATGCGTCGTCATTCTATGGTCCTTTCAGAGAAGCAGCCAATTCAGCACCTCAATTTGGAGATAGGAAGTCATACCAAATGGATCCTGCAAACTCTAATGAGGCTTTAAGAGAAATCTCACTTGACATAGAGGAAGGTGCTGACATAATAATGGTTAAACCTGCACTACCGTACCTCGATATAATAAGAAGAGCAAAAGACACCTTCAATATCCCAATCGCAGCATACAATGTAAGCGGTGAATACTCAATGATAAAAGCCGCATCTCATATGGGTTATATAGACGAAAAATCTACAGTTTTGGAATCACTAACTGGAATAAAAAGAGCAGGCGCCGATATCATAATAACATACTTTGCTAAGGATGTTGCAAAATGGCTTACTATCCTATAATGTTGAATATCGCAAATAAAAAATGCCTTGTTGTAGGCGGAGGTAATATAGCTTACAGAAAGATATTGTATTTACTTGAATTTGGTGCAACTGTCACAGTATTATCATCATCTTTTATAGATGAGATTTTAGAATTGTGTAAAAGTCATAAAGTTAAATTGGTAAAACGAAATTATCAAAAAAATGATGTTGAAAATTACTTTTTAGTTGTTGTAGCAACAAATGATAAATTTATAAACAAAGAGATTTCGGATGAATGTAAGAAAAAAAACATACTTGTAAATGTCGTTGACGATAAAGAGCTTTCTACATTTATAGTTCCTTCTGTCATGAGAAAGGGTGATCTCACTATATCAATATCAACAAATGGTAAAAGTCCTTTATTAGCAAAGCGAATAAAAGAAATGCTTGACAACATGTTTGAAAATGATGTTGAAAATCTAATTGCTGAGCTAAGCAATGTGCGAGAGAAACTTAAAACAATTCCAATTTCAATGGAAGAAAAAATAAGATTATACGATGACATTATAAATAAGTACAATATTTTGAAAGGAAATGATAAAAAATGAGTTATGAAATGTCAAAAACTTTTTTTGAAAAAGCTAAAACTCTCATGCCTGGTGGTGTAAATAGCCCTGTAAGAGCGTTTAAATCTGTTGGAATAAATCCACCGTTTATAAAAAGAGGATATGGCAGCCATATAGAAGATGTAGATGGAAACACGTATATAGATTATGTTCTCTCGTGGGGTCCACTTATACTTGGTCATTGTAATCCTCGCATAGTCAATGCTTTAAAAAATCAGTTGGAAAATGGCACAAGTTTCGGAGCTTGCACTGTGGCAGAAGTCAAATTAGCCGAAAAAATAAAAAAGGCTATTCCATCAGTTGAAGTCATAAGGATGGTAAATTCGGGCACAGAAGCTACAATGAGCGCTATACGATTAGCTCGTGGATATACTGGAAGGGATATCATAGTGAAATTTGAGGGGTGCTACCACGGCCATTCCGATGGTCTTCTCATTAAGGCAGGATCCGGCGCTCTTACATTTGGAACACCTGATTCAAAAGGCGTAACAAATGAAACTGCTAAAAACACCATAATAGCAAAGTATAATGACAGTGATTTGATTGTAGATGTATTTAAAAAATACGGAGAAAGTATCGCCGCGGTTATTGTTGAGCCAGTAGCAGGAAACATGGGAACTATTCCACCAAAAGAGGGATTTTTGAAGACTTTGCGAGAAGTTACAGAATCGTATGGTTCACTTCTCATATTCGATGAGGTTATGACTGGATTTAGAGTATCTTTTTCATGTGCTCAAGGACTATACGGTATTAATCCGGATATAACCACATTTGGAAAAATTATTGGAGGTGGCTTGCCTGTTGGTGCTTATGGTGGAAAAGAGGATATTATGAGGATGATCTCCCCAGATGGTCCTGTTTATCAAGCAGGTACATTATCTGGCAATCCACTTGCAATGGTGGCCGGTTACGAAACATTGAATGTATTATCAGAAGACCCTTCTATCTATGATGAATTGGACAAAAAAGCTGATAAACTATGCAGAGGTTTAAAGAATAGCATGGAACAAAATGGAATATATGTTAAAATAAATCGCGTCGGTACAATGATGTGCATGTTTTTCACCGATAATGATGTATACGACTTTGAAACAGCTACTAAATCAAACACTGATTTATTTGCAAAATACTTTAAAGCCATGTTAAAGAGAGGCATTTATTTGCCACCGTCCCAGTATGAAACTTTTTTCCTCTCCACTGCACATACAGATGAAGATATTGACAAAACAATTGAAGCAAGCTTTGAAGCAGCAAAAGAAATTTCAGCGTAGTAAATTATACGTTAAAGCGCGAAGATATCTCTCATGCTTCGCGCTTTAATATCTCTTTAATCAAGTCTTCAAATGTGTAAGTATTTGGAATTATATCAACTTTAAAACCATTTCTTTCTATTGATTCTTTCGTCACAGGTCCTATTGCGGCTATTTTTGCATCTCTTAAGTAAGATATATCATCTCCTAATATTGAAGACATGTAGTTAAATGTTGATGTGCTTGTAAATATTGCTATATCAATACCCTTTTTAATTTCATTTATTAATTTATCTTTTATTTCATAATTTGGGGTATTTTTATACGCCACAATCTTATCTAAAAAGGCGATATCTTTAAGATTGTCTATAAGCATATCGCCACCTATGTCAGAAGTCAAAATCGCCATACTTTTCCCTTTTGCATAACTCTTAAGCTTACCAGCTAAAGCTACAGAAGTATATTCATCAGGTACAACCTCTGGATATATATACATTTTATTTAGAGCCTCACATGTCTTGCTGCCTATTGCTGCAATCTTTACTCCATTTAATTTTCTTAAATCAAATTTCTTTAAATTGATAGTTTCTTTAAAGACGTTGACGCCATTTACACTTGTGAAAATGAGATAATCGTATTTTTCAATATTATCAATAAGCTTTGATACATTATCTACTTCCGGAATTATCTTTATAGTTGGGCATATGACAACATCTGCCCCACTATCTTTTAAATAATCAAGAGTACTCATAACTAAGTCGTATGTCCTTGTTAAAAGGACTCTCTTTCCAAAAAGTCGTTTCTTTTCGAACCAGTCAAGCTTTTCACTCATGTTTACAACTTTTCCAATGACTATTATTGCTGGGTTGTGTATACCTTCATTGCGGGACTTTTCTGCAATATCTGATAAAGTGCCTTTCACCACCTTTTGATGCGGCGTTGTCCCATTCATTATTACAGCAGCAGGAATATCTTTAGACATCCCATTTTCAATCAGTTTATTTACTATAAATTCGATGTTCTTCATGCCCATCAAAAATACAAGAGTACCATTGAGTTTAGCAATCACTTCCCAGTCGAGATTTTCAGTTTTACCGTCAGATTCATGGCCTGTTATAACATGAAATGATGAACTTAAATTCCTGTGTGTAATAGGAATACCTGCATAAGACAAAACAGCTATAGCAGAAGTGATTCCCGGAATCACTTCAAATGGTATACCCTTATCGTAAAGACACTCCCCTTCTTCGCCACCTCTTCCAAATACAAATGGATCGCCGCCTTTTAATCGCACCACCAACTTGCCCTCCATAGCCTTTTCAGCAATAATCTCATTTATCCTCCATTGCGGCACTTTATGTGAATCAGGCATCTTTCCAACATCTATAAGCTCAGCACCATCTTTAGCCATTGCAAGTATGCTGTCATTTATCAACCTATCATATACAATCACATCTGCTTTTTTTATCACTTCAATTGCCTTTAATGTAATAAGACCTATATCACCAGGCCCCGCACCTATTAAATAAACAAAGCCTGCCATTATATACCTCCAATTTTTTCAACTAGTCTATCACCTATTTTATCTATATCCTTCATTAATCCTGTTTCTTTACCCTTTATAAGTTTCCCATCTTTATAATATGATACTCTCACCGTAATTAAATCATCATTCCCATTTCTTTTATATTCTGAATATATTCCTAATGGTATCTTGCAATTTCCGCCAAACCTCTTCATTATTTTTCTCTCAGCGGATGACTCAAAAAAAGTTTTTGCATCAAGTAGCATTGGATAAATTTCAAAAAATTCTTCTTCAAAATCCCTCCTAATCTCTGCAGCCAGTATTCCTTGACACGGTGCCGGAACAATCAAATCTACTGGAAAATAATCCTTTATCATGTCTTCAAAGCCAAGCCGTTTTATCCCAGATGCTGCTAATACTATACCATCAAGATTTAATTCACGTAATTTTTTTATTCTTGTTTGGATATTGCCCCTTATGGGTACTATCTCAATATCTGGCCTCAAATTCTTAAGCTGTACACTCCGTCTTAAACTGCTTGTGCCAATTCTAGCATTTTCTCTTAAATCAATAAATTTTTCATTCATTGAAATAAAAACGTCACGTGGATCTTCTCTCCTATATACAGGCAAAAGCTTAAGGTCATTAGGTATTTCATAAGGCATATCTTTCATGCTGTGGACAGCCATGTCAATTTCATTGTTAATCAAAGCATCTTCAATTTCTTTAACAAAAAGGCCTTTCCCTCCTATCTCGCTTAAAGGTACATTTAATACACTATCACCTTTTGTACTTATCTTTACTATTTCAAATTCTATATCTGGTTTATATTTCTTTATTTCGTTGACAACTATAAGTGTCTGAGTCAAAGCAAGCTCGCTTGATCTAGTCCCAACTCTAATCTTTTTCATATATTTTCCTCTCTTCGATCGTCATTAAAGGATATATCGTCATTCATCAAAACATCTTTCTTTATGTGTGATATCATCATATTCGACATCTTGTCTGCAACTCTTTTTAAAGATATCCTAATATTTTCCTTATCTCTATCTGTTGCACCCTCAAGTTTGTTTACCAATCTATCAAATTCTATATCGCATATGTTGTGTGAATAAATGTTTATCTTTTTAATGTATGGTTCAATCTTTATCGTCTTAAACCAATCATTGAACTCCGCTTTTTTATCGCAGATCATTTTCTCAATATCTTTAATAACATCAATACGCTTTTTTCTATTTTCTTCAGCAGTTTTTCTAAGATCATCTATTGTATATAGGCTTACACCATTAATTTCTGCAATTTTAGGATCTATGTCCCTTGGAAGCGCAATATCAACTATGCAAATCCGTTTTCCATCATAAACATTTTTAAATTTGTCATAGCAAACAGTATAGTGTGGTGCATTCGTAGCGCTTATCACTATATCGCTTTTTGCAATTTGTTCATACTTATCTTCATATGGCACAACATCTATTTCTGGTATCTCCTCTTTTAGACATTGAGCCTTTGTATGGGTTCTGTTTGAGACACACACATTTACTCCCTTTGCAATAAGGTTTTTTATAGCGATTTTCCCCATTTCACCTGTCCCGATAACAAAAGCATTTTTACCTTTTATATCTTTAAATACATCTTCTATAAACTTAACAGCAATATGACTTATAGACGATGAAAAATTTTTTATACCCGTATCTGTGCGGACCTTTTTCCCGAGAGTGATGGCATCCCTAAAAAGTTTATTTAATATTTTGCCAGATCCTTTATTAATTTGTGAAATGTTTAGTGCATCTTTCACTTGTCCCAATATCTGGTCTTCACCCACAACCATCGACTCTAACCCACAGGCAACTCTAAAAATGTGTTCCACGACTTTTATGCCAGATATACCATAAAGATAATTTTTAAAGTCCTTTTCTAATTTAAAGTGCACTACATAAAAATCTTTTATCATATCCAAACTTATACTTTCCGAATAAAAATATATTTCACTTCTATGGCATGTTGATAGTATAACTACTTCATCAAGCCCATATTCTTTTAATTCCTGCAACGTACAATCAATATTTTTATTAAAAGACACCTTCTCTCTAATTTCAATAGGTATACTTTGATCAATTCCAACCATCTTTATGTTATTTATATCCATACAAACCAACTTCTTTCGTATTGTAAATTTCATAAAACATCTAATCATAATTTTAGCACAAAACCATATATTTTTTAAAATATATAATGTTGTGATTAAAAAATAATGCTATCTTAACAAGATAGCATAAAGCGAAATCAAATGCAAGGCATTATAAATTAAATATGAAGAAGAAAATGGAAAGAAAGTATTATTTATACATAAGTTTTATAATGCCCATCGGCTCTCTATTTTTGGAACATCACTTATCAGGTGTTTGGTGTACTCTTCTGTTGGATTTAAAATAACATCATCAGGAAAACCTTCTTCCACAAAACGTCCTTCTTTCATAACAAAAATCTTGTCAGATACATAATAAGCAAGACCTATATCATGTGTTATAAAAACGACTGTTGTCCCTATTTCGTCTCTCAATTTCATTAATGCGTCTAGTATACTAGCTCTAGAACAAGCATCAATCATTGAGGTAGGCTCATCAGCAATGACAAGACTCGGCCTTATCAATAGTACGCGAGCAATCATAAGCCTCTGCATTTGGCCGCCAGAAAGTTCAAAAGGATACTTATTATATATCTCTTCAAATCTCAAATTGACAAAATTGCATGCTTCTTCAATCTTTTTGTATTTCTCATCTTTTTTTAGCTTGATATTAAGAAGCTTTATACAGTCCAACAATACATTGTCGACTTTTTTAAATATGTTAAAAGAGGAAAAAGGATCCTGGAAAATAGGCTGTACATTTCTCCAATACTCTATTCGCTTCTCTCTGGTCTTCAAATCTATAGGTCTATCTCTAAAGATAATTTCACCACTGGTAGGACTGAGCAATCCTAATATCATTTTAGCTAATGTGGTCTTTCCACTTCCACTCTCACCAACGATGGATATTATTTCACCACTTTTAAATTCGAAATTAACATGGTCGACGGCAATACGGCAATAGTTTTTTTCTTTTTATTTGAAAATATCTTTGTTACATCTTTTCCACTAAGTAGTAGCTCGTTTCTTGCCATCTTCATACATCTCCTTAAGCTCATCTACTTGCAATACACATCTATAACTTCTGTTATTTACATATTTCATATTTATCTCACTGATTTTACATTCATCTTTTGCAAATAAACACCGATCAAAAAATCTACATCCATCCAATTTGTATTTTAGATTAGGAGGAGCACCAGGAATAACCGTCAGCTTTTTCCCTTTTATACCCTTTTCTGGCACAATTATTGAATTCATCAATCCATTAGAATAAGGATGAATTGGATCAAAAATAACTTCTTCTGCTTCTCCTGATTCAACAATCTCACCTGCATACATAACCATAATATCATCAGCTATATTGTATAAAAGAGGCAATTCATGTGTTATAAAAACCATCGCCTTTATAAATCCTCTCTTTATTAAATCTTTTAAGAGCTTTATCACTATTTTTTGAGATGTAACATCCAGTGCTGATGTCGGCTCATCTGCAATGAGAATCTTTGGATTTAATATTGTGGAAATCGCTATAACTGTTCTTTGCTTCATCCCTCCTGAAAGCTCAATCGGATATTTCTGAAGAACATCTTTTGGCAAATTAAGAGTTTCAAATCTCTCTTCCGCAATTTTCTTTATTTCATTTTTGGTTATTCCTGATACATGTTCTTTCATCACATCTTCAATCAAGTTTATAATCCTTTGAGTAGGATTTAGCGCATTCATCGCTGCTTGAGGTATATACGCTATTTCCTTTCCAAGTATCTCTTTTCTTAGCTGATTGTACGAAATTTTCGTTATATCAATTCCAGATATATTTACAATACCGCTCTCATAAAAAAGAGGAGGATAATAATATCCCATAACGCTCATAGCTAATGTAGATTTGCCGCATCCTGACTCTCCTGCTATACCCAAACACTTGCCATCTTCTAAATCAAATGATACATCATCAACTGCAGTAATCTTTTCATTAAATCTTGTCTTATAGACGCTTTTTAAATTTTTAACTTCTAATAATTTTTCAGCCATAATTATTAACTCCTTATTTGTGGATTGAAAATCTGATCAAGTCCTGTGTTCATCAAATTTAGCGAAAAAGTAATCAGCGCAATCATTAAAACAGGCGGTACAAAAGCCCACCATGCACCACTCATATGTGCTTCATACATTGTAGCCCAGTTTAACATAAGCCCCAGTGTTACCGTATTTTGAGGTCCAAGCCCCAGCATCGATATGGTGGCTTCTGAAAGAATTCCTGATGCAACTTGAAGTATAAATGCCATACCAACATATGATGCTATATATGGCAATATTTCAGTTGCAATAATCTTTGGTATACTATAGCCTGAAACTTTTGCAAGGTTTACATGATCCCGATTTCTTAATGATATCGTTTGTGCTCTGACAGCTCTTGCAGTCCAAGGCCAGCTAGTGAAACCAATTACTAGGGCAGTAGTTAAATACGATCTGGAACTAATACTGACAGATATTAATACCAATATAATAAAGGATGGTATGACGAGAAATATATTTGTAATTGATGACAGTACATCATCAACTAAACCACCTATATATCCACCAAAAAGTCCCAGAATAAGCCCTATTCCTGTGGCAATTCCTCCAGCCAAGATTCCTATAATTAGCGATGTCTTGCCACCAGCTATTAATTCTACTAATTCATTTCTCCCGAAATTGTCAGCACCTAGTGGTAAATTAGGGCCAGGTTTTTGAAACATTGTATAATTCATTTTTAAAGGATCTTCCTTATTCACAATTGGAAAAATAATCACACTCAATAACAATAAAGCAAAAATTATAAATCCTAGCCTAAATTTACTTGACTTGAAAATAATACTGAAATTATTTTTCATATCTTATCACTCCTGTTGAGCAACTTTAATTCTCGGATCTATCAAACCATAAATAATATCTATCACGAAATTAGCAATCAAAACACCTGTAGTGATTAAAAGAGTACATCCTGATATAAGAGGAAAATCCTGTGCAGCAATGGCGTTAAAAAGCACTGAGCCTAAACCAGGATAGCTAAAAACGATCTCTGTAATAAGTGCACCTCCTACCATTGTACCTAAAGAAAGTGCTAGTCCGGTTATTTGCGGAAGTACTGCATTTTTAAAAACATATCTCACTATTTTTGAATCCTTAAGACCTAATAATCGACAATACTTGACATAATCTGCATTTAATTCATATATAGACATCTCTCTCATACCAAGAGACTGACCACCAATTCCTACCAAAACTATGGACCAAAATGGAAGTTGATAATGTTGTAATACTGAAAGAAAGAATGATAATGTAGGACTTGGAATCATGTCAAATGCATATCCACCACTGGCTGGAGCAATTCTTAATGCGACAGCAAATAGCCACACTAATACAATAGCAAATCCAAAAGACGGTATACAGCTTATAAATAGAAAAACTGGAAATAAGACTTTGTCAAAGCCCTTCTTTATGTAAGCTGCTAGAACCCCTAAAACATTGCCAAGAATCCAGCTTACAATAATTGCAGGCAGTTGAAGTCCTATTGTCCACATGATTGAACTTGCCAATATATCTGTTACCTTTCGCGGATACTGTCCAAAAGAAGTGCCCATGTTGCCATGTAAAAGATTGGAAACGTATATTAAAAATTGTTCCCAGATAGGCTTGTTTAATCCAAATTCTTTCTCAAATGTCTCATAAACTCGTTTAATCGAATTTGTATCTGCCATTCCGCTGGTGATTTTTGAAACAATGGTTGATACCGGGTTCCCCGGTATCAACCTTGGCAAAAGGAAATTCAGAAATAAAGCTACTACAAAAGTTAGGACGTACCACGCAATTTTACTTGTCATATATTTTCTATAGCTTTTCACTTTAAACTCTCCTCTATTTTTTATTTAGAAGAATGAATTTTATATAAAGCTGCTATTCCATAGCCGTCCATACATATATTTGGAGGAATATTCGTTCCATCGCCTTCAACAGGGAATCCGCTCCAAACAGAAGTATTAACGGTGTAGAAGTCAGCCGGCCTGTACATCAAGCCAATCATTGGAACCTCTTTTAAGTAAATCTCATTAAGCTTTGTCCACGCGTCTTTCAATTGCGTTTCATCTGTTATGTTTGGAATCTGATTTAGCAAAGTATCTACTTCAGAGTTTTTATAGCGGCCATAGTTGAAATAAGCTGTCTGACCTATAGGAGCATACCCATTTGAGCTCATTCCCTGATATGCACGTGCCCAAGGAGAAGATATTCCTATACCTTGATATGAGTACATGCCCATATCAAAATTACCTGTCTGCATATCATTGTTCCAAACAGACTGTTGTGGAAAATATGTTTGAACGTTTATTCCTATTTCTTTGCAAGACGATGCTACAATTTCAAGTGCTGCATTCCAGTCAGACCATCCAGTTGGACACTCAACTTTAAACGACAATTTCTGTCCGTTTAACACTCTTATTCCGTCTGGTCCTTTCTTAGCACCAATGGAATCCAGCAATGCATTGGCACCATCAATATCATGGGACTTCCATTGAAGAGGTGCTAATTGACTTTGATCTACAAGTTTTTGCTCTGAATCAAGAGGCAGCATCAATGATGGTGACATCGTTCCTGAATAGCCACTCATGGCATTCTTCGCAATCTTATCGTAATCTATAGCCATTGCTATTGCACGACGCACATTTGCATTGTCAAGTCCAGGCTTTGTAACATTTATAACCAGCCAAGGTATAACTCCCGGCATATAGTATGGAGGTTTTGATAAATATGTTTTTACATTTGGTCCAAATGTCTGAATATTTGGTGTAAATTGCTGTGAAACGTCTACTTGGTTTTGCCTTAAAGCAGTATCACCAGCAGCATTGTCTTTAAATATATTGTGAACTATATACTTCGGTGCCGGCAATTTGCCCCACATGGAAGGTGCCTTGCCCCAATAATTGTCGTCTCTTATCAATACAACTTTTGTATTGTCATAATAGTAAACCTTGTATGGACCTGATGCAACAGGATTTGGATTTACTTCGCTTGATATCTTGCTAAAATCATTGTTGTCTTTTTCTTCTATCTTTGTCCAAACGTGTTTAGGAAGAATGTAAACCGACTCTAGCGCTTCCTCAACCATTAAAGGATTCTTATTGTCGCTCCTTAATTTAAATTCTACAGTAGTATCGTCCTTTGCAGTAACACTGTCAAGGTAATTCCAGTTACTGGACCACGAAACAGGGTATTTTTTGCCTAACTCAAAAGTATACACAACATCATCTGCCGTAACTTTTCCACCATCATTCCACTTTGCATCGGGATTTAATGTCACTGTACATACAGTACTATCAGATGAAAATGCATATGATTTGCCTAAAAGTGAATACATCTTCCCATCAAGTTGATTGTACATAAACAATGTTTCAAATGTAAGTTCTCTGGCTATACTTGTAGCTGACAATGGAAGTGAAGTCTGGTTCGGGCTTAAAGGATTAAACGTTGTTGGAGGTCCCCATTGTAATCCACTTATATACAGTGTCTCATTTCTAGGCGTAGCTTCACCAGGTTTTACAGTTTTTTCTGTTGTCGTTGTCGTCTTTGTCCCATTGCTGGATGACTTATTAGCATTCGAATTACTGCCACAGCCGACGATAAGCAATGATACCATTAAAAAAACAAGTATCATGCTTTACTAGCTTTTTAAACCTCATAAAAACCCCTCTCCCTTTTTTATTTTAACTTGTACACGTCATCTCCTCAGCCAAGAAAACTTTTAGTCAGGTATATAAGTCAAAGAATTTTAAGTCATACAATATAAGCACCTCCCCTTTGATAACATTTTTAAGAATTGATTTGTATGCTATTTTAATTTTGGGATATACTTTATGTAATCTCCCAAAAGTTGATTCAATAAAAAGCGATATAACGTCATTATCTTTTATGAGTTTTTGCATAAGTTTAAAATTAATCCTTTTCAGGTCCAAACAAATAAAAATCATATGCCTTAATACAAACTATTCACTTTCATTGAAAAAGTTCGTACACTCTTGCATTTTTATCTATTATTTCTTACTAATATTAACTAATTTTCTATATATTTCAAAGTTTTGGTTAATTTAATTAATTCTCAAAAAAGCAACACCGTATGCACCATTTAAATTCTGTAAATTAAAAGTCAAAACACTAGCGATATAAAACAATAGAAGTGCCCTAAAATAACTAAAAAACAGTCTTTAAGGAAAAATTTATAATTAAGATATGTTGTAAAAACATTTGCTAATTGTGTTGATATGTATTTTATAAATTTCGTACTTGATTTGCTATGTTATATTATACATTTAATTAACCTAAATAAATTATAAAACAAACACTAACATCATTTGTGTTTCAAAAATTAACCTATGTTTTAACCACAATTAGTAACCTTTGCAACTATTACATACTTATTATATTTTAAACAAAATGCAATGTCAATATTTATGCAAAATTTTTTTTATTTAAATTTTGTTAACCAATTTAGTTTAATTTATAAATTAAAAATAAGTTATAATAAGTTATATTATGCAACTAATAACTTATTATAACTTATTTTAAAGCATCTCAATTGCTGAAATCTTTTAAAATAACACAACCCGCTTTATGTGTATCCATAAAAGCTTTTCCCACATTTACCGCATTTATTATTTTCTATTCCTACAACATGAACATAACCTTTTCTTTTAATCAAGAGATGTCCGCAATTAGGACAATAAGTATTGTTGTCGAATCCGGATACATTCCCTAAATATACATAATTTAGATACTTTTTTGCAATGGCATAAATATCTTCAAGCACTTTTATCGGTGTTTCTGGATTTTTCATTTTATATCGAGGAAAATATTTAGAAAAATGTATAGGGATATCTTTGTTTATGCTTGATATCCATTTACAAAGTTCTTCAATTTCACTATAATCGTCATTTTCTCCTGTCACCACCAATGTGGTTATTTCTACATGACAGTTTAACACAGCTTCTTCAACAACTTTCAAAACACTTTCCAGATTTCCATGACATATTTTTTTATAATATTCATTAGAAAAAGCTTTTACATCTATATTTACTGCATCAATATATTGCAAGAGCTCTTTTAAAGGATCGATATTTATATATCCATTTGTTACTAGCACATTCTTAAGACCTTCCTTATGTGAAATTTTTGCAGAATCTAAAACATATTCATACCAGATCGATGGTTCATTATAGGTATATGCAATTCCTAAATTTCCTTGCTGTTTTTTTGCGATTTCTACCAATTTGCTTGGCGATAGGTATTCCCCTTCCAGCATTTGTTGAGATATCTCCCAGTTTTGACAAAATAAACACCTAAGATTACAACCATAAGTACCTGCAGATAGTATATGACTGCCGGGTATGAAATGATATAGAGGTTTCTTTTCTATCGGATCCACAGCAAGAGATGTGATTTTGCCATAATTTTCAGTATATAACTTACCACCTTCATTTTTTCTAGCACGGCAAAATCCATATTTCCCATTACTTATTATACAATTTTGCGGACATAATAAGCAGTGTACACTGTCGTTGTCTATCTTCTCATAATAGAGTGCTTCTTTCATTTATGCCTCACAACCTCGAATCTTTCAATAGTATATTTTTCATCTGGTGCAATGCCGGCTTTTTTAAGTGCAATGGATATCTGCTGATCTACTGTATCAACACCATCAAGGTCTGGCAATAAAAGCCCGCTTTTATAACCGCTTTTTACGATTACTCCGTACTTTTTTGCATCCAGATCATCTTTTGATTTTACAGGCTCAGGTTTTGTCAAAACATCAACTGAATACACTATGTCGTCAAGTTCATCTATCTCAACAGGATAAAACCTTGGATCTTCTGTACCAGCGCTTACTGCATTTCTTATGATTTCCTCTGCTATATTATTCTTTAAAGGGTATACAGTACCTATGCAACCCCTTAATTCACCATCTTTATGGAGCGATACAAATACGCCTGCTTTATTTTTTGTCATTTCATCTGGCAGATTATCCGGAACATCCATTATACTGTTATTTTTCAAATAATACTCAAGGCTTTCTCTCGCTAACTTCACATAAACATCTTCTGATTTCCTTATATTATCTATCCTTTCCCTTTTCAGCCTATATAGTTCATCTAATAAACCTATACCTGTATAACTTTCGGGAATGAATTCAGCTACGCCGTATCCAACGCCAAAAGGACCTTCATGTGATAAAATATTTGCCTTGATTTTGTAACCGTCCAGCACGCCCAACATGACGCATACAGATCTAAACCCACATTCCGCAGCATCTTCTATCAATGTTTTATCCATATTGATTATTTCTTTAACATTCATGTCTCTTAGCAAATTTAATAGTGTTTCATCAAAAACCTTTCCATTCGGTGTATACCCATTAGGACTGTTTGGCGTTAATTTGTGTGATAAATCACCACTTGCAATAAATACCACATTTCTATCGCTTTCTCTGATGGACTTCCCTATTTGAACGCCAAAATTATATAAATCTTCAAATGACAAAAATCCATATGACATTCTTATAAGTTCAAAAGTTTCAAAATGTTTTTTTACAAAATACAATGGAACGATGCATCCGTGGTCAAGTTTTTTTGAAAGCCTAAATCTACTTATCATTTTGTCATCTATCTTTGCTATAGGTATTTTTTCAATTTCTGTATTTTTAACTATGTCATTGGCTAATGATAAATCAGTCTTAAACTCCATCTTTACGCTGTAAGCACCAAATTGCCCTAAATCGCCTTCTACTGTTTCTCTCAAATCAATTGAAACAGCATCACTGAAGACATATGCATGTGGCGAGATAATAATTATTGTATCTGGTTTTTGGTTTTTTATATTTCTTGCCGCTATACCAAAGGAATCTATCGTCTTTTGAATTTTGTGTTCTTCTCCTTTCCCCACTTCATGAACAATTATAGGTGGGTGCGGCATTAAATACGCTGACATTAATTTACCCATAATCCTACCTCCATATTGGTTATAATTACCTTTCAGTATATATTATACCGCAAATAATATATTTTAAAGTTTTTTCTTATGAAAATTATCAAATTATTTTACATTAACCTTGACGTTAATGTTAACTAGTAGTAAAATTATTCGTTGGAGGTTTTATGATGGAAAAAAAATATTACAAAATCGAAGATGTTTCAATAAAAACAGGGTTGACAAAAAGGGCAATAAGATATTATGAAGATTTAAATCTTATCACACCAAAAAGAACTGAATCTGGATACAGATTGTACACTGACGAGGATATTGAAAAAATCCAAAAGATCATTTCATTAAAAGAATCCCTTGGATTTAGCCTTGCTGAAATAAAAAATGCGCTTGATCTTGATAAAAATGTCAAAAATATATTATCTGGTGAACATGCTGACATAACGACAATTAATAATTACATCAATATGATAAAAGAGCAAATTAAATTGATTGATGAAAAAAGTAACAAACTATTAGTGGCAAAACAAAGATTTGAAGAGCTTTTGCTAAAATTAAACAAGTTAAAAGACCAATTTAAGGAGGCAGACACAATATGAAAAATATTAGTTACAAATGGATAGCTTTATCCTGCACTACACTTGGAGCTCTTTTTTCCGTTTTAAACGGCAGTATGCTTTTAATATCTTTACCTGACATTATGAAGGGATTAAATACAAACATGGGTATAATTATGTGGATTGTAATGGGCTACATGCTTTCATTAACAATATTAGTGCCAGCAATCGGTAGAATAGCTGATATGTTTGGCAGAAAAAAATTGTACGTATCAGGATTTGCAATATTTACCATTGGGTCACTATTATGCGGACTTTCACATACAGGATTACAACTTTTGATATATCGAATAATACAATCTATAGGCGGATCATTAATGGTAGCCAACAGCACTGCAATTGTTGCAGATGCTTTCCCAAAAAACGAGCTAGGCAAAGCTCTTGGCATTAACAGCATGGTTGTCAGCATAGCATCCGTAATCGGACCTATCTTAGGAGGGTTTTTAGCAAGTCTAGGTTGGAGGTATATATTCTATATTAATGTACCATTTGGAATTATAGGTACTCTATGGGCATTGATACAGTTAAAAGAGCTTGATAAAATACCACAGGATCAAAAATTTGATCTGAAAGGCACTTTGCTATTTACCATTGGTTTACTGCTGTTTTTAATTGCTTTGTCTTTCGGAGGTTTTGTAGGCTGGAATAAAAAATCAATTATACTACTATTCATAATATCTATAATAATGATGTTTGCCTTTATTTATGTTGAAAATAACGTAGATCAACCTATGCTGGATTTGAGATTATTTAAGACTAGGATACTAGCATTTGCATATGGCAGTACACTGCTTAATGGTATTGCGAGAGGTGCAGTAACTTTTCTGCTTATATTTTATCTACAAGGCATAAAGGCTATGGACCCATTGAAAGCTGGAATATTTTTAGCACCGTTTGCATTGTCAATGATGTTCGTTTCTCCTATAAGTGGATTTTTGTCTGATAAATACGGTGCAAGAGGTTTAAGTTCTCTCGGTCTTCTTATATCAGCCTTTGGCTTGCTTGGATTTGTAAGGATATCACCAAAAACTTCTCTTACCGAGCTAATTATTTGGATGCTAATTATGGGATTCGGATCAGGCATGTTCTTCTCACCTAACACTAGTGAAATAATGGGCTCTGTTCCTTCTGATAGAAGAGGTATTGCTGCTGGCACAAGAACAATGATGAATAATGCTGGACAGGTAATAAGTATAGCTTTATCAATGGCAATAGTATCATCAAGCATAACTCCACAAGCTATGCAGGCTCTTTTTGTCGGAACACAAGTTGGCTCAAAAGGCATCGCCATAGCTCAGTTTATATCAGGACTAAGAGAAGCATTTTTAATATCTATGATATTTAGCTTAATAGCATCATTTATATCATACTTAAGAGGTCCAAAACCAAATTGGAGTGAAAAAACGCATAAAATTAAAACAGAAGAAACGTAAAAAAGGTTACATAATGTAACCTTTTTATGTCTCATTTATAATATTCAACGCCTGCTTCAAATATCTTTTGATCCTTATTTCCTTCAATATTTTTAGCTACATTTGTGCCAATCCTTTCAGAATGGCCCATTTTCCCCAGTATCCTGCCATCAGGACTTGTAATCCCTTCTATAGCCCAGTAAGAACCATTAGGATTGTAAGGCATCTCCATTGTTGGATTTCCATCCATGTCTACATACTGTGTGGCAATTTGCCCATTCTTTTTTAATGTATTTAAAACATCCTCATTTGCGATAAACCTTCCTTCACCATGTGATACCGCAACCAAATGAATATCACCACATTTAACATTATTAAACCATGGTGAAAGAACTGACATAATTTTCGTCCTGACATAACATGATACGTGCCTTCCAATTGTATTAAATGTCAGTGTAGGATCATTTTCATTAATATCACGTATTTCTCCATAAGGAAGCAACCCGAGCTTTATCAGTGCCTGAAAGCCGTTACATATTCCTAACATTAAACCGTCACGGTTTTTCAAAAAATCCATAACTGCATCTTTTATCTTAGGATTTCTGAAGACAGTAGCTATAAACTTTCCAGAACCATCAGGCTCATCTCCGGCACTAAACCCACCGGGAAGCATAATAATCTGTGAATTTTTTATGGCTATTGTAAGTTCATCAATAGATTCTTTAATATCGTCTGCTGTTAGATTCTTAAATACATATGTTTCAACAGACGCCCCTGCTTTTTCAAAAGCTTTTTTGCTATCATATTCACAATTTGTACCCGGAAAAACCGGTATGAGAACTCTTGGCTTCGCAAATTTTGCAGACGGTTTGTATAAAATTTTTTTATCATATTTTATCTCCAATAAATTTTTTCTGCTGTCTTTTATAACGGAAGGAAATATATTTTTAAGTGGTCTTTCCCAATGTTCCATTGCCTCATTTAAGCTGATTTCAAAATCATCTATGTATATCACTGGATCAACCACAGTCTCTCCCAAAATTTTATACTCGATACCTTTTAAATATTTACTTACATCAAAATCACCATCAACTTCTATTACAATTGAACCGTAATCAGATGTAAACAGTTCTTCCGCGTTTGTTTTTTCTTGAAATTTAAATCCAATTTTATTGCCAAAAGCCATTTTAGTTATACACTCTGCAAGCCCACCGTATTTAATAGAAGATGATGCATAGACTAGATTTTTATTGATTAATTCTTTAATTTTTTCAAAATTTTTCTTTAACGAATCAAAATCCGGCAAATCGTACTCATCTCTCTTTGCTTTGATGAGTATTATTTTATCACCGCTCTTTTTAAATTCTGAAGATATTACTTTGTTGGCATCGGCTACGGCCACAGCAAATGCAACAAGCGTTGGAGGAACATTCATATCCATAAATGTTCCTGACATGCTATCTTTTCCACCTATAGCAGGTATATTTAAGGCTTTCTGAGCATACAAGGCACCCAATAGCGAGCTAAATGGTTTGCCCCATTTTCTAGAATCCTTGCCCAACTTTTCAAAATATTCCTGTAGTGTAAGTCTAATTTTTTTATAATCGCCGCCCATTGCAACTATTTTAGAAACTGCCTCAATAATCGCATATACTGCACCATGAAATGGGCTCCATCTTGATAATTTAGGATTATACCCAAATGTCATCATTGTGGATGTGCTGGTATCACCTTCTAAGACAGGTATTTTAGCCACCATGCCTTCTTCAGGTGTCATCTGATATGCACCGCCAAACGGCATTAAAACTGTAGATGAACCAATTGTTGAATCAAACCTTTCTGCAAGTCCTTTTTGACTGCAAACATTCAAATCCTCAAGATTTTGAAGCCATAATTCTTTTATATTTTTCCCTGGCAATCTCTTGTATATATTATCAAAATAACTTTCATCGTCTATCCTATTTACTAATACGTCTGTTACTTGTGTAACTCCGTTTGTATTTAGAAAATCTCTGCTAATGTCGACGATCGTTTTTCCTTTCCATATCATCTTGATTTTCCTGTTACTTGTTACAGTAGCAACTTTTGTAGCCTCTAAATTTTCTGTCCTTGCAAGTTCAATAAATCTGTCAGCATCTTTAGGATCGACTAGTACTGCCATTCTTTCTTGTGATTCTGAAATGGCAAGTTCCGTGCCGTCTAGGCCTTCATACTTTTTAGGAATTGCATCAAGGTTTATTTCAAGCCCATCACTTAACTCTCCTATCGCAACAGAAACGCCACCGGCTCCAAAATCATTGCACTTCTTTATCATTTTTATAACTTGCGGATTTCTAAAAAGCCTCTGTATTTTCCTTTCTGTTATAGGATTTCCTTTTTGAACCTCTGCACCGCATGTATATATAGATTCCTGTGTATGCTCTTTAGAAGACCCTGTAGCACCACCACAACCGTCTCTTCCTGTTCTGCCACCTAAAAGAATAACCACATCACCACACGAAGGTTTATCTCTATAAACATGCTTTTGAGGCACAGCACCTATTACAGCACCGATTTCCATCCTTTTTGCAACATAGCCTTCATCATATATTTCTGTAACTTGACCTGTCGAAAGTCCTATTTGATTTCCGTACGAACTGTATCCATGTGCTGCTTCTACAGTAATTTTCCTCTGTGGCAGTTTTCCTTTTAAAGTTTCTTCAATTGGCGTTCTAGGATCTCCCGAACCAGTCACTCGCATCGCCTGATATACATAAGCTCTTCCCGAAAGTGGGTCTCTTATTGCGCCTCCAAGACAAGTTGCAGCACCTCCATACGGCTCTATTTCTGTAGGATGATTATGTGTCTCGTTTTTAAACATTATAAGCCATTTTTCTTTTTTACCATTTACATCTGCATCAACGACAATACTACATGCATTGTTTTCATCAGATTCGTCCAAATCATCTAGAAGACCTTTTTTCTTTAGCTCTTTCATGCCGATCGTCGCAATATCCATAAGGCACAGCGATTTTTTGTTTTCACCGTACACAAAATCTCTTGAGTTTTTGTATTCTTCATATGCTTTTAAAATAGGCTTATTGTATTTCCCATCAGAAATTTTGACATCATTGATTTTTGTAAGAAATGTAGTATGGCGACAATGATCAGACCAATAGGTATCAATAACTCTTATCTCCGTTATTGTTGGGTTTCTCTTCTCTACATCTTTAAAATACGAATGACAGAATTTAAAGTCTTCTAAGCTCATGGCAAGTCCGAGCTTATCATATGTATTTTTCAACTTTACGTCATCAAATTCAATGAAACCCTCCAGTATCTCAACTTCTTCTGGATATTCAATCTCTATGTCGAGATTTTCTGGTTTCAAAAGTGAAGCTTCCCGTGAATCAACTGTATTTATGCAGTAATTCTTTATTTTTATAAACTCTTCTTCCGTTATATCACCACTTAACACTATCACCTTTGCAGTCGATACAGTTGGTTTCAAACCATTTGTAAGTATTTGAATGCATTGCTCAGCAGAGTCAGCTCTCTGATCGTACTGACCAGGCAAATATTCAACAGCAAATACCTTGTCATTTTTGTCAAAAACAATATCTTCAATATAGATGTCATCAAGATTGGGCTCTGAAAAGACAGTCTTTACTGACTGCAAAAAAACATCTTCAGACAAGCCGGAAACATCATATCTGTTTATAACTCGTACATTTTTGAGTCCCTTGATATTTAAGTTATTCTTTAGATCATCAAATAGTTTTTTTGCTTCAATGTTAAATGATGGCTTCTTTTCAACAAAAATTCTCCTCACTATACTCATGTCAGACAATCTCCCCCGATCCATTAAAATTACGAACTTTGTATTATTATAATATATAATAATCCCTAAATCAACAGCATTTTTTAACATCAAAACACGAACTTTTTTATTTAGTATTCTAAAATTGTTTCTATATTAATCAATATATATCTATTTTTTTACCGTTGCATATTATATTATCGACTTATCAACATCTAAAAAAATTAAATTTTATATTGAAATCAAGAAAAATATATCTTATAATAAATTGAAAACATAATAAAGTATATTTCGCTCTGCATAGGCCCGAACCAATTGCAACGAGGTTCAGGCTTTTATTCTGAGCCAAACTTATGAAAGAGGGTGTTTATCAAGTTGGAAAAGCTGAATCATTTTGAGACTCCATTATTTGATGCATTAATGGAGTACGTCAATAATAACACCATACCGTTTCATGTCCCAGGTCATAAAAAAGGTAATGGAATGACTAAAAAGTTTTTTGATTTTGTAGGAAAAAATGTTTTATCAATGGATGTTACTGTGTTTGAACAAGTTGACAGCCTTCACAAGCCTACCGGTCCCATAAAAAAAGCTCAGGAATTAGCTGCCGATGCATTTGGCGCTGATGCCACATTTTTTTGTATCCATGGGACATCGGGAGCTATTCAGGCTATGATTTTAAGCGTTATGGGAGAAAATGAAAAAATTATAGTTCCAAGGAATATTCATAAATCTGTTACATCAGGTATAATTTTAAGTGGTGCTATTCCAGTTTATATGCAACCTGAAGTTGATAAAAATGTAGGCGTTGCTCTTAATGTGACTCCTGAAACTGTAGAGGAAGCATTAAGAAACAATCCTGATGCAAAGGCTGTTTTAATTATAAATCCAACTTACTACGGGGTGTCAGCTGACATTGTAAAAATCGCTGAAATAGTTCATGATTATGGAGCTATATTGATGGTAGATGAGGCACATGGCCCTCACCTCAAATTTAATGAAAAATTGCCTATATCCGCCATGGAAGCAGGTGCTGATATTTGTGCCCAAAGTACACACAAGATTATAGGCTCCATGACTCAAAGCTCAATGCTGCACGTTAAGTCAAAAAGAATTGATATAAATAGAGTAAAACAGGTTATGAGCCTATTGCAGACTACCAGCCCCTCTTATATTTTATTAGCATCACTTGATGTTGCAAGAATGCAAATGGTA
>Ga0207747_1000549_pt1 | contig 40507 bp, 36 predicted proteins | sample HigsolmetaGSP11D_FD_184839 | JGI IMG/M metagenome (GOLD analysis project Ga0207747, IMG submission 184839) | High solid enriched microbial communities from the Joint BioEnergy Institute, USA - SP1-1-D (SPAdes) | ecosystem: Engineered > Bioreactor > SSF (Solid state fermentation) > Aerobic >...
TCGCGCACTGGTCGGCGCCGCCAGCCTGCTCGGCGTCCTCTTCCTCTGGTGGCTCCTCACCATGGCCACCGGCGCGGTCGGCCCGGCGCGTTTCCCCTCGCCCGCCGAGTTCTGGGCCGCCTTCCAGCAGATCGCCACGGAGGGCTATGCCGGCGGCACGCTGCTCACCCAGGCCTGGTACAGCACGCGGCTGGTCCTGCTCGGCTTCGCCGCCGCCATCGTCACCGGCGTGCCACTCGGCCTGCTGATGGGCCTGAGCGCACGCGCCGAGGCCCTGCTCAATCCCGCCTTCCTGCTGGTCCGGCCGATCCCGCCCCTGGCCTGGATCCCGCTCGCCATCGTCTGGCTCGGTCTCGGCGATGCGGCGAAGGTGTTGGTGATCTGGTTCGCCGCCTTCGTGCCCTCGGTCATCAACACCTGGACCGGCGTGCGCAGCGTGGACCGCACCCTGATCGCCGCGGCGCGCGTGCATGGCGCAGGCCGGCTGCGGCTGCTGCTGGAGGTGATCATCCCGGGCGCGCTGCCGATGATCTTCACCGGGCTGCGGCTGTCCATGCAGGCCTCCTGGACCACGCTGGTCGCGGCGGAGCTGGTCGGCGCCTTCTACGGCCTCGGCCGGGTGCTGGATTCCGCCTATCGCGACATCAACCCGGCGATGATCGCCGTGGCGATGGTGACTGTGGGCATCCTGGGCGCACTGACCACGCGCCTGATCGCAATGGCGGAGCGGAGGCTGATCCCATGGCGCGCGTGACCCTCTCCGGGCGTCCGCCGGGGCCGATCGAGTTGCTCGGCCTGTCGGCCCTCGGCACCGTGGCCTTCTTCGGCGGCTGGCAACTGCTCGCCGCTTCCGGCGCGGTGTCGCCGCAGACCCTGCCCACGCCGGACGCGGTGCTGGCGACGGCTTGGCGCATGCTGATGGAGCCCTTCGCCGGCCATACTCTGCCGGAGCACCTGCTGGCGAGCCTCGGCCGCTTTGCCCTCGGCTTCGGGCTTGCGGCGCTGGCCGGCGTGCCGCTCGGCCTGGCCATGGGGCGCTGGCGGCTGCTCGACGACATCGTCTCGCCGATCTTCGAAGCGCTGCGCTTCGTCGCGCCGCTCGCCTGGGTGCCCTTCGCCGCGCTGTGGTTCGGCACCGGCATCGGCGGTCCGGTGATGGTGATCTTTGCCGGCGCCTTCCCGCCCTGCCTCATCAACGCCTATCGCGGCGCGCGGCTGGTCGAGACGCGGCTGGTCGAGGCGGCGCAGACGCTCGGCGCCGGCGGCCTGCGGATCATGGCGGAGGTACTGCTGCCCGGCGCCCTGCCCTCGATCGTGGCGGGGCTGCGCGTCTCCGCGGGCCTTGCCTGGCAGTCGCTGATCGGCGCCGAGCTGATCGTTGCCTCCGCCGGCATCGGCTACCTGATGGTGCAGGGTCAGAGCAACCTCGCCCCGGCCATCGTGATGGCCGGCATGCTGGCCGTCGGCCTGGTCGGACTGCTGATCGATGTCGCGCTGCGCCGCATTGAGCGCTGGGTACGCGCGCGCTGGGGAGAGACGCCGTGAAGGACATCCGGTTCGAGGGCGTGGGCAAGGCCTTCCCCACCCGCCAAGGGGGCGAATTCGTCGCGCTCCGCGATATCACCCTGACGGTTGCCGAGCGCGAATTCGTTGCTGTCGTCGGCCCCTCCGGCAGCGGCAAGACCACGCTGATGCGCATGGCCGCCGGGCTCGACCACCCGACCCATGGCACGGTCCGCGTGGGCGGCCGCGAGGTGACGGGACCGGGGCCGGACCGCGCCGTGGTGTTCCAGCAATTCGCCCTCTTCCCCTGGAAGACGGTGCGCGAAAACATCGCCTTCGGCCTGCGCTGCAAGGGCACCCCGCGAGCACGGCAGGAGGAGGTGGTGGCCCGCTATCTCCGCCTCATGTCCATGGAGGGCACCGAGGACCGCTTTCCGCACCAGCTCTCCGGCGGCATGCAGCAGCGCGTCGCCATTGCCCGCTCCTACGCGATCGAACCCGATGTTCTGCTCATGGACGAGCCCTTCGGCGCCCTCGACGCCCAGACCCGCACCGTGATGCAGGAGGAGCTGATCCGCCTCTCGCGCCATGAGCCGCGGACCGTGCTCTTCATCACCCATGCGGTGGAAGAGGCCGTCTATCTCGCCGACCGCGTGGTGGTCCTGGCCCGGAATCCGGGCCGGCTGCGCGAGATCGTGGATATCCGCCCGACCCGCGAGGCGGAGGACTGGAGCGCGCGGCCGATCGACGAGGTGATGGACCTTCCGAGCTTCAACCACCTGCGCACGCATGTTTGGCGCCTGCTGCGCGACCAGATCCGCCCCGACGACTGAAACCGACAAAAAGGGAGGAAGGAATGTTGAGGAGGACCCTGCTCGCCGCGGCCGCCGTGGTCCCGCTGCTCGCTGCCCGGCAGCCGGCAGTGGCGCAGTCCGTGGTGCCGATCAAGGTCAGCTACCAGCCCTCGCTCTACTGGGCGCTGCCCTACTATATCGCCACTCAGAAAGGCTGGTGGCGCGAGGTCGGGCTGCAGCCGGAATTCTCCACCTTCGCCGCCGGCGCGCCGCAGGTGGCGGCGCTGGCGGCAGGCGCCTGGGATGCCGGTGGCACCGGCTCGGCCCCGGCGGTGCTGGGCGCGCAGCGCTTCGGCCTGCTGACCATCGGCATCACCAACGACGAAAGCCAGGCCAATGCCGTGGTGGCGCGCCGGCGCGATGCGGACCGGATCCGCACCAACCCGCAGTCCCTGAAGGGCCAGCAGGTGCTGGAGACCATCAACAGCACCGGGGAATACGCCACCCTCGCCTGCCTGCAGCACTGGGGCCTCGGCCGGCGGGACGTGCAATTGGTGAATCTCGGCCAGGCGCAGATCCTCTCCGCCTTCTCCGCAGGCAACGGCATGCTGGCAGGCGTCTGGGCGCCCAACATCTATACGCTGCAGGAGCGTGCTGATGGCGTCGTGGTCTGCGACGGCAAGCAGGCGGGCGTCGCCGTGCCCGGCGCGATCGTGGTGCGCGCCGACTGGGCGCGCGAGAATCCGGACCGTGCGGCGGCCTACCTCGCCGTCTATCTCCGCTCGATCGCCTGGCAGAAGGCCAACCGGGCCGAGACGATCCAGCTCATGCGCCGCTTCTACGAGCAGGGCGGGGTGACGCTGCCGGACAAGTATCTGGAGACCGAGATCGACACCCGCCCGACCTTCACGCTGGAAGAGCAGCTTCGCCTGCTCGACCGTGGCGCCTCGAGCCAATCCACCGCGGACCAGTGGTTCGCCAGGCTCGGCGACTACCTGAAGTCCACCGGCACCCTGCAGCAGGTGCCGGAGGGGCGCAGCTTCATCACCGACGAATACCTGAAGCGCATCGCCGCAGACTCGCGGCTGCGCGCCTTTGCCAACGCGCAGTAGAACTGGGGACGGAGCAGCGACCATGGCGGCGAACTGGCTGAAGCGGGCTAGCCGGACCCCCGCGAGCACCGAGGAGACGGCGCGTCAGGTGGCGGCGGAGATGATCGCAGCCATCGAGGCCGGCGGCGAGGCCGTGGTGCGCGACTACGCCAAGCGGCTCGATGGCTGGAATGGCGAGATCCTCGTTCCGGCGGAGGAGATCGCGCAAGTTGCCGCCTCCATCCCGGCCCAGGTGCGCCAGGACATCGACGCCGCCATCGCCAATGTCCGCCGCTTTGCCGAGGCGCAGCGGGAGAGCGTGCGCGACTTCCAGATCGAGGTCGCGCCCGGCGTCACTGCCGGCCAGCGGATGGTGCCGGTGGACTGCGTCGGCGCCTATGTGCCGACCGGGCGCTACGCGCATATCGCCAGCGCCTATATGAGCATCTGCACCGCCAAGGCAGCCGGGGTGCGGCAGGTGATCGCATGCTCGGCGCCCTATCGCGGCGGCCCGATCCATCCGCTGGTGCTCTATGCCATGCACCGAGCGGGGGCGGACCGGATCCTTACGCTCGGCGGCGTGCAGGCCATCGCTTCCCTGGCGCTCGGCCTGTTCGGTGGGCGCCCTGCCGACGTGATCGTGGGGCCGGGGAACAAATTCGTGGCCGAGGCCAAGCGGCTGCTGTTCGGCCGCGTCGGTATCGACGTCTTCGCCGGTCCGTCGGAGGTCTGCGTGATTGCCGACCGGAGTGCCGATCCCGAGATCGTCGCTGCCGACCTGGTCGGCCAGGCCGAGCACGGGCACGAAAGCCCAGCCTGGCTGATCAGCCTGGATCAGGCTCTGGCCGAGGCGGTGATGGCACGCGTCCCGGCACTGATCGCCGCCCTGCCGCCGACTGCACGCGATGCCGCCGCGGCGGCCTGGCGCGATTATGGCGAGGTGGTGGTTTGCGACAGCCGCGAGGAGGCCGCCGCGGTCAGCGACCGCTATGCCCCCGAGCATCTGGAGGTGCACTGCGCGGATCTCGCCTGGTGGCGCGGGCGGCTGGTGAATTACGGCAGCCTCTTCCTGGGCGAGGAGACCACCGTCGCCTTCGGCGACAAGTGCAGCGGTCCGAACCATGTCCTGCCGACCAAGGCGGCGGCGCGCTACTCCGCCGGCCTGTCGGTGCACAAATTCCTGAAGCCGCTGACCTGGCAGCAGGTGACCCGTGAGGGAGCCAAGCACCTGGCCGAGGTCACGGCGCGTATCTCCCGTCTCGAAGGCATGGAGGCGCATGCCCGCACCGCCGATCTGCGCCTGGCCAAATGGTTCCCGGGCCACAACCTGCCGCTCGGCACGCCCGTGGAGGTGTAAGGCAGCATGCCCAGCCTGCTCGACCGCTTCCGGCTGGAGGGACGGGTGGCGCTGGTCACCAGCGGCTCTTCCGGTATCGGCCTCGCCATCGCCCGCGCCCTGCATGAGGCCGGCGCGGCCGTGGTGCTGAGCGCCCGACGCGAGGCGGCGCTGGCCGAGGCGGTGGCAGCGCTCGGCTCGCGCGCTGCCGCCTGCGTGGGTGACGTCGCGGACCGTGCTGGCCGACCGCGCCGCCGAACCCTTCGGGCCGCCCGGCATCGTGGTGCACGCGGCCGGCCTCAATGCGCGCCAGCCCTGGGAGGCGGTAACGGATGCCGCCTGGGATGCGCAGATCGAGGCGATGCTGGCCGCTCCCTTCTTCCTTTCGCGGCTGTTGCTGCCGGCGATGCGGGAGCGTGGCTGGGGCCGCGTGCTGAACATCGCTTCGCTGCAATCGGTGCGGGCGATGCCGGACTCCATCCCGTATGGTGCGGCCAAGGGCGGCGTGGCGCAGCTCACCCGCGCCATGGCCGAGGCCTGGGGCCGCTTCGGCATTACCTGCAATGCCATCGCGCTTGGCTTCTTTCCCACCGGCCTCACCGCCCCGGTCTTTGCCGACACGGCGCGGGCCGAGCGGCTGGCGGTGCAGACCTGTCTCGGCCGCAACGGGCGGCTCGAGGATCTGCAGGGCGCGGCCCTGTTCCTGTGCTCGCCGGCCGCCGACTACATGACCGGCCAGGTGCTGTTCGTGGATGGAGGGTTCACCGCGAAATGAAGGCGCTGGTCTATCTGGGCCCCGAGACGGTCGCCTTGCGGGACGAGCCCGCCGCGGCACGTCGCGGCAATGACGACGTGGTGGTGCGCGTGGACGCCGCCGGCATCTGCGGCAGCGACCTGCATGCCTATCATGGCCATGACCCGCGGCGCGTGCCGCCACTCGTGCTCGGGCACGAGGCCGTGGGCCGGACGCCGGAAGGACGGCGGGTGGTGGTGAATCCGCTGATTCCCTGCGGCCGCTGCATGCGCTGCGCCGAAGGCCGCACCAATCTCTGCCTGAACCGTCTGATGGTGGGCATGCAATACCCAGGCTGTTTCGCCGAGGTAGTGACGGTGCCGGAGGCGAACCTGATCGAGGTGCCGCCCGGCGCTTCCGACATCGCCGCTGCCCTGACCGAGCCGGCCGCCTGCGTGCTGCACGGCCTGCATCTTGCCGCGCGGGCGCTCGCGCGCCCGGTGGCGGAGGCAAGTGCGCTCGTCATTGGCGGTGGCGCGATCGGCTTGCTCGCGGCGCTGTTCCTCAGGGCCTGGGGTGCGCGCGGGACAGCCCTGGCCGAGACAAATCCCGCGCGCCGGCGGACAGCGGAGCGGGTCGGTGCCGCCGAGGCCTTTGATCCGCGCGAGATGCCAGCCCCGGAGGCGGGCTTCGACCTCGTCTTCGATGCGGTCGGCAGCGCCGCGACGCGCCAGGCTGCCTCTGCGGCGGTCGCACCGGGCGGCGTGATCCTGCATATCGGCCTGCAGGACAATGAAGGCGGCCTGGATGCGCGCCGTATGACGCTGCAGGAGATCACCGTCATCGGAACTTACACCTACACTGGCGCCGACATGACCGCCGCTCTGGCGGCGCTCGCCGGCGGCAATCTCGGCGACCTCGCCTGGGTGGAGGAGCGGCCGCTTGCCGAGGGCGCGGCTGCCTTCGCGGAACTGGCCTCGGGCCGATCGGCGGCGCCGAAGATCCTTCTGCGGCCGGATTGACGTGCCATGCGGCGGAGAGCCGGACCAGGACCAGGCCGTGACATCGGAACAGCACCACCCAGAAAGGTAGAGCGATGATCCTCCCATCCCGTCGCACCATACTGGCCGCCAGCCTGCCCTTTCTCGCCATCCGCCGCGCCTCTGCCCAGGCGGGTGTCCCGTCCGACGGCTATCCGAACAGGCCGATCCGGCTGATCGTGGGTTTCCCTCCCGGTGGCACCACTGACCTCGTCGCCCGCATCGCTGCGGATCGGCTGGGCGCCCTCCTGGGACAGACGGTGGTGGTGGAGAACCGCTCCGGAGCCGGAGGCAATGTCGGCGCCGAATTCGTGGCGAGGTCCGAACCCGATGGCTACACCCTGCTGATGTGCGTCACTAGCTCCGCCGCCATCAACTATACGCTCTATGGCCGGCAGATGCCCTATCGGCCGGAGGATCTGGCAGCAGTGGGGCTGGTGACGCAGGTGCCGAACGCGATCTTCGTCACGCCCAGCCTGCCGGTGCATACGCTGAAGGAACTGGTGGAGTACGCCAGGGCGCATCCCCGTCAGCTCAACTATGGCAGCTCTGGCATCGGCACGACCCTGCATCTGACGGGGGAGTTGCTCAAGATGGCTGCCGGCATCGAGATGACGCATGTGCCCTTCCGCGGCTCCGGGCCGATGCTGCAGGAGGTGATCGCCGGCCGCCTCCAGGTGGGGGTGGACAACATGCCCTCCTGCATCGGCCATATCCGCGACGGGCGGCTGCGGCCCTTGGCGGTGACCGGCGCCAGCCGCTCGCCGGCCCTGCCCGGGGTGCCGTCCACCACGGAAGCCGGCTTTCCTTCCGTACAGTCCACGGCCTGGTTCGGCGTGCAGGCCCCGGCGCGGACACCGCAACCCATCATCGACCGGCTCGGCGCCGGCATAGATGCGCTGGTGAAGGAGCCGGCAACCCGCGCCCGATTGGCTGAGCTGGGCGGCGAGCCACCTGGCCTGACGCCGGATGGCGGCACCTCACCCACGGCTTTCGCGGCATTCATCCGCGCCGAAATCACCAAATGGGGCGAGGTGGTACGCAAGTCCGGCGCCAGGACAGACTGACGAGACTTCGCACGAGGTTTTCGCTGCCAATAGGATCTGAGCTTTCGGCCCCTTATACCGCCCACGGTGAGTGAGACGGTGACTTTCACCTTGCTGCCGAGGCCGGGCTTGAAAGCTGGTTGTGGCGGACGGCGTTGGGTGATCTGAACCCGTGCCGCCCGGGAGCCAGGCTGAGTCGCAGATCTTGCGGAACTCGAGCAGTGCTGCGCTGGGGCAAGGAAATCGAAGGGCGCGACCGCTGCGGATGATGGATCGAGCCGCCATTCCGCGCCGGGCGTTCATCCAAGGAAGAGGCCATCCCTGACCGTTTCATGGCAGTCAGCGGGAGATGCCGGATGTTGGCGCAGCATGCCCTGCCGGGACCATGCTATCCTGCGGCTGCAACTCCAGGTGCTTGGAGGCAGCTGCCATGGGCCTGCACCGCACCCGTTCAGGGAATGCGTCCGGGCTGCTCACGGCATTGATGTGGCTCGCTGCCGCCGTTGCCGGTTGCGACAGCCGCGAGGAGCAAGCGGCGCCAATGGCGCCGCCGGCCGTCACCGTCATGCCTCCGGTCCGCCGTGAGGTCACCGACTGGGATGAGTTCACCGGTCGCTTTGTCAGCACCGAGCGCATCGAATTGCGCGCACGGGTCGGTGGGTACCTCGAGTCCATCACCTTTATCGATGGCCAGGTCGTGCGCCGCGGCGACCTGCTGTTCCGCATCGACCCACGGCCCTTCGCTGCAGCGGTTGCCGAGGCCGAGGCCCGTCTGGCCAGCGCGCGGTCGCAGCTCACCTTGGCTGGGAGGGAATATGAGCGCGCCAGGACCCTTCTGCAGTACCGGGCGGGATCGGAGGCCAGCCTGGAGCAGCACGCACAGGCGCTGGAAGCAGCCCGCGCCGGGGTGAGCCAAGCCGAGGCCGCCCTGCAGCGAGCCCGGCTGGACCTCGAATTCACGGAGGTAAGGGCGCCCCTCACAGGCCGTATCGGCCGGCACTTGGTCAGCCCAGGCAACCTCGTCTCAGGCGGCGACGCCAGCACGGCGACGCTGCTGGCCACCATCGTAACCATGGATCCGATCGATGTCGTCTTCGACATCGACCAGGCTTCCGGGTTGCGCTACCTCCGCTTGGCGGAGAGCGGCGGCCGCCCCTCATCGCGGGAGGCGGCGAATCCGGCACAGCTCGCTCTCGCCGACGAGACCGGCTTCCCGCACCGGGGCCACGTTGTCTTCGTGGACAACGAGGCCGATTCCGGGATAGGGACGATCCGCCTGCGGGCTCGCTTCGACAATCCGCGCGACCTGTTCCTGCCCGGCGGCTTCGCCCGCGTGCGGCTGATCGCCAGCGCGCCCTATCAGGCTCTGCTGGTGCCCGATGCGGCGGTGGTGACAGACCAGTCCCGCCGTGTGCTCTACGTCCTCGGACCTGGGAATGTGCTGGCGGCGCGCCCGATCCGGATCGGCCCGCTGCACGACGGGTTGCGCGTAATCCGGGAAGGGCTGCGGGGCAACGAGGAGGTCGTGGTCACCGGGCTGACCCGGGTGCGCGCCGGCCAAACCGTCGCCCCGCAGCGCCGCCCGGCGGACACCGTCCCCGACCGCACGACGGTGGAGGCGCGCCCCTGAGCAACCTCGGCGTCCTCTCCGTCCGGCAGCCGGTCTTCGCCTGCGTTCTGTCGCTTGTGCTGCTGATCGTCGGTGGCCTCTCGATGCTGTCGCTGCCGATCTCGGAATACCCGGACGTGGTACCGCCAACTGTCGTGGTGGCCACGACCTATCCCGGCGCTTCCGCCCAGGTCGTGGCAGACACCGTGGCGACGCCGATCGAGCAGGAGGTAAACGGCACTGAGGGCATGCTCTACATGTCCTCGCAGTCCACCGGTGACGGTCGAATGAACCTGACGGTGACCTTCCGCCTGGGTACTGACTCTGACCGCGCGCAGATCCTCGTCCAGGGCGCCGTAGCCGGTGCCCTGCCGCGCTTACCGGAGGAGGTGCGGCGCTGGGGCGTCACCACCCGCAAGCTCGCCACCGACCGGCTGATGATTGTCTTCGTCAGCTCGCCGGACGGCAGCTACGACCAGCTCTACGTCTCCAACTTTGCCCTGCGCCAGGTCCGGGACGAGCTGCTGCGCATCGACGGCATCGGCGACATCGACATGCAGGGCGCGCGTGACTACGCCATGCGGGTCTGGCTTGACCCAGGCCGGATGGCGGTGAACGGCGTGATCGCGGAGGATGTCATCACTGCCGTCCGGGCACAGAACGTCGAGGTGGCGGGCGGGCAGATCGCCGAGCCGCCGGTCGCCGACCAGGCCTTCCAGCCCAACCTGACCTTCCGCGGCCGGATCGCCGACCCCGCGGAGTTCGAAGCCATCGTCATCCGCGCCGGTGCCGATGGACGGCTGCTGCGGCTGCGCGATGTCGGCCGCGTCGAGCTTGGCGCCGCCTCCTACAGCACCGTCAGCACGCTGCAGGGGCGCCTGGCGGTGGCGCTGGCCATCACCCAGCGCCCCGGTTCCAACGCTCTGGCGACAGCGCAAGAGATTCGGGACCGCCTCGACGCGATCACCCGGGATTTCCCTGCCGGCATTCAGGCGGAGATCTCCTACGATCCCACCCGCTTCGTCGCCGAGAGCGTGCGCGAGCTGGGAGTAACGATCGGCGAGGCTGTGACCTTGGTCGTGCTGGTCGTGCTGTTGTTCCTGCAGAACTGGCGCGCAGCGGTCATCCCGATCCTCGCCATCCCCGTATCGCTGATCGGCAGCTTCGGCGTGATGATCGCTGCCGGCTTTACCCTGAACGTGCTGACCCTGTTCGGCTTGGTGCTGGCGGTGGGCATCGTGGTCGACGATGCCATCGTGGTGGTGGAGAACGTGGACCGCCACCTGCGCACCGAGTCCCTGGTGCAGCAGGCTGCCGCCGCGACCATGCTGGAGGTGGGCGGGGCGTTGCTCTCCATTGCCCTCGTGCTCTGTGCCGTCTTCGTGCCGACCGCCTTTCTGGAAGGCATCACCGGCCGCTTCTTCCGGCAGTTCGCTATCACCATCGCCGTCGCCACGGCGCTCTCCTGCTTCTGCTCGCTGACGCTGAGCCCGGCCTTGGCGACGCTGATCCTCCGTCATGCCGAGGCGCCGCGGTCGAGGCCGCGCCGGCCTGGCCCAACCCGGCTGATCCGCTGGCTGCTCGCACGCTTCAACCGTGGCTTCGACCGCCTGGCCCGAGGCTATGCGAAGCTGACGCGGCGGCTCGCTAGCCATACGCTGCCCATGCTGGGGCTTTACGCCTTGTTGATCGGCGGTGCGGGCTTGCTGTTGGCCACCGCGCCGCAGGGCTTCGTGCCGGCGCAGGATCGCGGCTACGCCGTGGTATCCATCGAGCTCCCCGGCGGGGCTTCCCTCGCGCGCACCGCCGCCGTGGTGGAGCGCGCCGCGGCCATCGCCCGGGAGGTGCCCGGCATCGCCAGCGTCTCGGCCCTCGCCGGGGTTTCCGGGGTCACCAACACGGCCGGTGGCAATGAGGGCATGCTGACGCCGGTTTTCGAGCCCTGGTCCGAACGTCTGCCCCGCCAACTCACCGCCAACCGCATCATGCGCGATCTGCGGCGCCGACTGGAGGTGCTGCAGGAAGCAACGGTGCTGGTGATCCCGCCGCCGGCCGTACCTGGCCTGGGCAGTAGCGGTGGCTTCGCGCTGCGGCTGGAGGACCGTACCGGCCGCGGCACCGCCGTCCTGGCCGCCGCGACCGAGGACCTCCTCGCCGCACTGCACCGGACACCGGGCCTGGTGGGCGTCTACTCGCCCTTCCGGGTCGATACGCCGCTGATCGCAGTCGACATCGATCGTGCCCGTGCCGAGATGCTCGGCGTCCCCGTCGGGCGGCTCAGCCAGAGCATCGAGACGCTGCTGGGCTCGTCTTACATCAACGACTTCACGGCCTATGGCCGCAACTGGCGGGTGGTCGTCCAGGCCTCGCCGGAGTTTCGCCGGATGGCCGAAGACCTGGCGCGGCTCCACACGCGGAACGAGCAGGGCCAGATGGTGCCGCTGGCAAACGTGATAGCCATGCGCGACATCGTCGGCCCGCAGCGTGTGCCGCGCTACAATCTCTATCCCGCAGCCGAAATCGCCGGCGAGATCCGGCAGGGGACCGGCTCCGCTGCTGCGCTGGCGACGACCGAGCGCCTCGCCCGCCGTCTGCTGCCGGACGGCATCGGCTTCGAGTGGACCGACCTGTCCTACGAGCAGACGCATAGCGGCAATGCCGGCCTGCTGGTCTTCCCGCTCTGTGTGGTGTTCGTCTACCTGGTCCTCGCTGCCCAGTATGGCTCCTGGAGCCTGCCCTTCGCGGTGATCCTGATCGTACCGATGTGCCTGCTGACCTCGACGCTCGGCGTGCGGTTGCTGGGGCAGGACGTGAACATCCTGACCCAGATCGGCTTCGTTGTGCTGGTGGGCCTGGCGGCCAAGAATGCCATCCTCATCGTGGAGTTCGCCCAGCAGCGGGAGGATGAAGGGCAGAGCGCGTTGGAGGCCGTGGTCGAGGCCTGCCGGCTGCGCTTGCGGGCGATCCTCATGACGTCTCTCGCCTTCATCCTGGGCGTCTTGCCGCTCGTCCTCGCCACCGGCGCAGGAGCGGAGATGCGGCGCGCGGTCGGCGTTGCCGTGTTCTTCGGTATGATCGGCGTAACCGCTTTCGGACTGCTGTTCACGCCGGTGTTCTACATCACCATCCGGCGGCTTGTGGGGCCTCGGCGTTCCGCATGGCACGAGTTCTGCAGGCAGCAGGCACGGTAACCCGCGGGGCCAGGTCGCTTCCGCGCCTGAGGGCGGCAAGCGACGCGGCAGGCGCGAGGAACGAGCAGATACACTCGCGCACTGTTGGATCTACGGGGAATGGTGTGGAGGCACACCTTCAGGCGGTGGTCTTTGGGCCAGTCGGCAATTGGGACATCAATGCCGCCAATCTCCGGCAGCCCTGAAGTTTGCCGATCGGGAAGGCTGCAGAGCGAAATTTCTTCTATCAGCAGAGTGCATCTTGCCTACGACCGGCACCGTGGGGAGTGCCGTGCTTACGATCTCGATACTCGCTCTGGGTGAACGGGGGGCCGGAACAATACAACTAACGACCAGATTGCGGCCTGCCACCCTAGGTGGGGTACACTCCGCAGGGGAAGAGACGCGCGCGATCATATCGGTTTCCCTGGCGAGTCGAATACGGGCATGCGGACAGCAGACAAGAAGATGCTGTTCCCATGCCATCGCCAAGCTGGATGGTTACCTCGAACCGGAGCGATTCCCATGCTTGACAACACCATACAGGGTAAGACCGTGCGAAATCATGCCAGGTGGCCGTGGACGGCAGCCATGCTTCGTATTGCGGGCGGAGTGGCTTTGGTCGCTGCAGTCAGCGCCTGTACCAATACCGATCGATATGACCCGCCGCGTCCTGCGAGCAGCGCACCAGCCGTTGCGCCCAGCACGGCTCCAGCCACTACGGGTTCGCAGGGCGTTGGGCCTGGTAGCCAGACACCACCCTACTACCAGGGAAGTGACCCGAACTTCCCGCGTGGCACTGGAGGGAGGCGGGGGCCCTAGCCAGCTGGGGGCACCGGATCGTATCGAGACAAGGGTGCAACTGCTGATTTGGCCCGCATTGCAGCACGCACCCTTCCAGGGCGCATCGCCGGCCGTCTCGGAGCTGATCGCCAATCAGGTGGATGCGATGATGCTGCCCATCGGCGTCGCCAAGGCGCAGGGTGGGCGGCTGCGCATCCTGGGGCTTGCCGCCCGCACGCGCTTCCCCGGCGCGCCGGAGGTGCCGACCCTGGTGGAACAGGGCTTCCGGCTCGATGCCGATCTCTGGCTCGGCATCCTCGCCCCGCTCGGCATGCCCGAGGCGATCGCGGACCAGATCTCGGAGGCGGTGCAGTCCTTCGTCCGTGCCCCTGAGGCGGCGGAATTCCTCACCCTCAACGGGCTGATCGCCGATACGCTGGACCGCGCGGGCTTCGTCGCCTTCATCAAGGCGGACGATGCGCGCTGGCATGAGCGGGCGGAGCGCTTCGGCGTCAAGCTGGACGAGTGAGAGGCCGGCAAGTGATCTTGCCGTGTGTTCGTGCAGCCTGGTGCGAGCCGGGAGAATAATCCCGGCATCTTCCTGTGCGGACCACCACTGGCCGCCGATCGGCGGCCCGCGATCGATCGAGGCCAGGATGCCCGAATGATGGCCGCGGCCTCGATCCCGGGACGGAGCGGCGCCACCTCTCCCGCCGTCCCTGCGCCTGGAATGCGTCCAGATCGCCACGCGCCTGGACGGAGTCGAGGCATCGCGACGCAGTTCCGCCGCCTCGACATCACGCGCCTGTAGCCTCGTGGTTATGAACCGGCCCGCAGCCGCCGGCGTTTACCTGGAAACCCTCTTCATTGATGTGATGGCGCAGTGGTGATCCGCCGGTTGGGAGAGGAGGAAAGGACGGTCCCAGAGGGCCTGCAAACTCCCTTGTCACCCGGTGAGCCTCCCGGAGGCCACCGATACGGCCTCTGCGGCCAGGATCCGACTGGTACTTTTCCGGAACCGGACGCGCAGCGGCAGTCTGCGGCGGATGCGCTGGCTCAGCCTTCGTCCGTCAGGTTCCACCAGGCACCGCTTGCCCGGGTTCGCCCGGGCGCCGGTCCCGGCATGCTGCTTCGTGCTCTCCCATTCCTCCAGCCCGGGAATGGAACTGCCCGGCAGGGTCTGGAACAGCCGCATCCGTGGCGCGATTACGACAGGGGCGAGCTGATCGCCGACGCCATCCTCCATGGGCTCGGCTTGGCCTTCGGGCTGGTGGCTTGCGGCATGCTCGTCGTCGCCATTCTGCCCTGGGGCGGGAGGAACCCGCTCGGGGCGCTTGCCATCCTGATCTATGCGGCCGGGCTCATGGCCATGCTCGGCTGCTCGGCGCTGTACAACCTCACTCCCTCCGGCACGCCTCGCAAGGGCATCCTGCGGCGATGCGACCGCGCCGCCATCTTCATCATGATCGCCGGGACCTATACCCCCTTCGCCGGGATCGCGGTCGGCGGCCTCCTCGGCAAGGGACTGCTGGCCGGCGTGTGGGTGGCCGCGCTGGCGGGCGCGGCGAAGGTGCTGGTCGGACAGCCGCGGCACCGCCAGGGCATCGACGTGCTGCTCTACCTGCTGCTGGGTTGGTGCGGCGTGGTCCTTGTCGGTCCGCTTTCTGCCGTCCTCTCGCCTCGTGGGCTGGCCCTGCTTGGCGCCGGCGGAGTGCTCTATACCGCCGGCACCGTCTTCTATCTGGCGTGTCGGCTGCCGTACCACTATGCGATTTGGCACGCCTTCGTGCTGGGCGGCGCGGCCTGCCACTTCATCGCCGTCCTCCGGGACATCGCGCCGGTCGGCTGACCGGATGCCCTGCGCTTCACCTTGCGGTGCGCGCAGTCATATCGGGATCATGCAGAGGCGGGCCTCCATGCCCGCCAGCGCCAGGACCCATTGCCGGCGACGACGCCGCCATCCCACGCGCATCAGGCCAGGGCGATGGGCGAGACGGGCAGGCCGAGGATGGCGCGGGCCTCCCTGGCGGTGGCCACGGGGCGGCCATGTGCGGCGGCCATCTCCGCCACATGCCGGACCAGTGCCGCATTGCTCGGCGCCAGGGTGTGGCGGTCCAGGCGGATATTGTCCTCCAGTCCGGTGCGGCAATGGCCGCCCAGCTCCAGTGCCCAGCCGGCGACTTCGAACTGGTGGCGGCCGATGCCGGCGGCGGTCCAGGTGGCACCGGGCAGCAGCTCCCGCAGCTTCGCCACCTCGAATTCCAGGATGTCACGCCGCGCGGGCAGGGCGTGCTTCACCCCAAGGACGAATTGCACATGCGGTGGCAGGGCGATCAGCCCCTCCACCACGAGATCCACGGTATTGTAAAGCATAGCGAGATCGAAGACTTCGATCTCCGGCTTGATGCCAAGGTCATGCATCTGCGCCGCCAGATGACGCACGAAATCCGGCGGGTTCTCGTAGACGATGGTGGGGAAATTCACCGAGCCGGTGGCAAGGCTGGCCATGTCCGGCCGCAGATGCAGCATGGCGCCGCGCTGCTCCAGCGCCCGGCCGCGGCCGCCGGTGGAGAATTGCACGATCATGTCCGGGCAATGCCTGCGGACACCTGCCAGGAAGGCGGCGAATTTCTCCGGGTCGGAGGAAGGCGTCTCGTCCTCGTTGCGGACATGCACATGCACCAGCGCCGCCCCGGCCTCATAGGCCGCCTGGGTACTCTCGATCTGTTCGGGGATCGTCACCGGCAGCGCCGGATTGTCCTTCTTCCGCGGCACCGATCCGGTGATGGCGACGGAGATGATGCAGGGCTCGGCCATGGCTGCCTCCGGGAGCGAAAGTCGAACGGCACGGTTCGGTTGCCTCGCCCGGGAGCATGCCGGCGTAAATCCGCGGGAGACGCGTTGGGCCGCCCGGCTATCGGGGCGGTGCCGAACCGATAGGGCACGGTAGCGCAACCCGGCCGGGCGGGGTCCGTTCCCTGGATGCTCGCATCCGCGAGCCGACCCAGGAGGAAACCATGGCAGTCGTGAAGGTCATTGAGCTGCTCGCCGAAAGCGACCAGAGCTGGGAAGATGCCGCGCGACAGGCCGTTGCGGAGGCAACCAAGACCCTGCACGGGGTCACCTCCATCTACATCAAGGATTTCCAGGCCACCGTCGAGAACGACAAGGTCAAGAATTTCCGCGTCAATGCGAAGGTCTCCTTCCTGCTCGAGCGGAAGTAGCGCCTGACCAGCGGGAGCGGCTTCGGGTGGCGATCCCCGGGGCCGCCTTCCGGATGGCTACACGATATGCTCCGGCCGCAGGGCGCAGACCCGCGCCGCCTCGGCCGTCTCCAATTGCACGGTGGCGTGGTCGATGCGGAAGCGCTCCCTGGCCTCGGCCTGGACGCGCCGGATCAGGCCGGCATCGGCCACCATCTCGGCATGGACCAGATGCGCCGTGAGCGCCCGCTCCGTCGTGCTCATGGCCCAGATATGCAGGTCATGCACCTCGATCACGCCCGGCAGGCCGGCGAGCCAGGCCTTGACCTGATCCGGGTCGATATCCTCCGGCACCGCACCCATCGCCAGGTTCACGGAATCCTTCAGCAACCCCCAGGTGCCAACCAGGATCACCACCGCGATGGCCAGGCTGAGCGCCGGGTCCAGCCACAGCCAGCCCGTCCAGCCGATCAGCAGCGCGGCGGCGATGACGCCGACCGTGACCCCCGCATCGGCCACCATGTGCAGGAAGGCGCCGCGGACATTGACATCGCTCTTGCGGCCGGAGGCAAAGAGCCAGGCCGTCCCGCCATTCACCAGCACGCCCACCGCCGCCACCCAGAGCATCATCCCGGTAGCGACCGGTTCCGGCTGGAAGAGGCGCAGGATCGCCTCCCAGGCGATGGCGCCGACCGCGACCAGCAGCAGGGCGGCATTGCCCAGCGCAGCCAGGATGGAGCTTGCCTTGTAGCCATAGGTCCGGCGCGGGGTCGGGCCACGCCGCGCGAGCGAGGCGGCGCCCCAGGCCAACAGCAGGCCCAGCACGTCGGAGAGGTTGTGACCCGCATCCGCCAGCAGGGCCAGGGAGCCGGCGAGCAGGCCGAACACCGCCTCCACGACGCAGTAGCCCAGGTTCAGGGCAATGCCGATGGCGAAGGAGCGGCCGAAATCGGTGGGGGCGTGGGAATGGGCATGCGCATGGCCACCCGCACCATGGTTGTGGTGATGGTGCCCTGGCCCATGGCCATGTCCGTGTGGCATTCCCGGCCTCCTGCGATTCGTCCCGCCGATATCGGGGGAATGCGCCAGGCGCGCCACCCCCGGCGGGGCGCTACCGCCCGAGCCAGCGTGGCGGGCGCTTCTCCAGGAAGGCGCGCGGGCCTTCCCGGAAATCTTCCGTCGCGCGAATGCGCTGGCTGGCCTGGCGGCTGAGGTCCCACAATTCCTCCTCGCCCAGATCGGTGGCAAGGCGGGCGATGGCCAGGCTCTCCCGCACCGCCAGCGGCGCGTTGGCGCAGACCTGCCGCGCCAGGGCGAGGGCCGCGGCCAGCACCTCGGCGGCCGGCACCACCTCGTTCACCAGGCCGAATTGCGCGGCACGGGCGGCGGAGATCGGTTCTCCGGTCGCGATCATCTGCAGGGCGATCGCCCTGGGCAGGGCGCGGGGCAGGCGGAACACGCCGCCCGCTGCGGCGACCAGGCTGCGCTTCACCTCCGGTAGGCCGAATGTGGCGGTCTCCGCCGCCACGGCGAGGTCACAGGCCAGCAGCAATTCCAGCCCGCCTGCCAGCGCATGGCCCTGCGCTGCGGCGATCCACATTTTGCTGCGCGGCGCCCGGACGAAGCCGGCGAAGCCGCCCTTCTCGGTGGAGAGGCTGATGCTGCGCCCGGCCGCGACCTCCTTCAGGTCGGCGCCGGCGCAGAAGGCGTGCGGGCCGGCGCCGGTCAGCACGGCGGCCCAGATCTCCGGATCCTTCTCCACGCGTTCCACCGCGGCTTCCAGCCCCTGCGCCACATCGCCGTTGACGGCGTTGCGCGCCTCCGGCCGATTGATCGTGACCAGGGCGATATGCGGTTCGGCAAGCTCGAACAGAACCGCGCCGCTGCCTTTCAGATCCGCCATTCCTGCAACCCCTCCCTGCCAGGCAGCAACTGCCCCGTCAGCCCGATGGCGGAGCGGGTGGGCGACATCAGCGCCTCCAGCGTTGCCTGGTCTTCCCTCGGCACACGGGCCATGGTGCGGGCGCCATCCGGCAGGCGCAGCACCACGGCGCCGTAATCCGGCGTACCATCGCCACGGAACACCACGGTATGCGTCTCGACCGTGGCTGGGCCGGTCCGGCCCTCGACCAGGGGCGGCACCGGGCCGCGGCGGCGGTCGGCCTCCGCCTGCCGGTCCAGGGAGATAAGCGGCTGGTCGGTGTTGCCGCCCAGCACCAGCGTCCGGTGGTTGGTGACGAAGCCGCCCTGGCCGTAGAGCAGGCCGAGCGCACCGGGCGCCTCGCGCAACTCCCGCACCATGGCGCAGGCAGCGTGCAGCATATAATTGTTGAGAGGCGCGCCATGGAAGGTCAGGCCGCCGGCCACGGTGGGCACCGTATCCTCCGGCAGTTCTAGCTTGCGGCGGGCCATCTTCGGCACGCAGGGGAAGCAACTGTAGAATTCGCGGAAGGCGAAGCGGGTGGCATCGCCCTCCACCATCTCCAGCGCCGCCTCCAGCACCGCGTCCATGGCGTGGGAGCGGGTGAACTGGTCCCGCTGCATGTAGTCCTTCGGCTCATTTGCCCAGGCGCCGCCGCGGAGATGCACCATGCGGTGCTCCGGGATGCCGGCGGCGCGCGCCGCCTCCAGGCTGGCGAGCAGCACAGCGGCGCCCTGGTTCACCAGCGGGTTCGCCACCATCAGTTTCGGATAGGGCCAGGCGATCATGCGGTTGCCGGGGCCGGGCGTGGCGATCTCCTCGGCGCCGAGGCGGCGTTGCAGCCAGGAATTCGGATTGCGTGCCGCGACCTTGGAATAGAGCGCCCAGAGACGGGCGGATTCCGCCTGCCCCTGTTCCGGCGTCTGGCCCCAGGCCGCCTGGGCGGCATTCTCGTAGAGAGGATAGACCTTCACCGGCTGGTCGAGACCGTGCCGCCGCGCCAGCTCCGTCAGGTATTCCCGCGTCCGAGGCTTGGCATTCGGATCCTTCGGGGTCCAGGGCAGGGCGATGCCGGCCTTCTGCGCCTGGGAGACAGTGTATTGCGCCTCACCGCCGCAGACCGCGGCGATGGCGGATTCGCCGCGGGCGATGCGTTCCGCTGCCGCGTGCAGGAAGGCCAGCGGCGTCTCGCCGCCGATCGGGCCATAGCTGCGGTGGCGCGGCGCGATGCCGAAGCGATGGCAGAGCAGCGCCGGCAGGTCGGGATAGGGCCACGAGACCTCGTTCACCACGTCGAGCGAGTCGAGCCGCCGCAGCAGCGCCGCGCCGGCATCCGCCTCGGCGCGGCGCAGCGCCACGGTCATCAGCGCCAGAGGTTCGAGGCCTTGGGTCGGATCGGCGGGGCGGTCCTTCACTTCGCCGATGCCGATAATGACGGGGATGCGGGAGGGATCGAGTTGCATCGGCTCAGCCCTCCAGCAGGGTCCGGGCACGGGACAGTTCGCGTTCCGCACCGTTGACGATGTCCGCCAGCACGGCAGCCGCCGGCCGCACCGCATGGATCATGCCGAGGCCCTGGCCGGCGAAGCCGCCCCAGACATCCGCCCGCCCGGCCGCCAGCGCCGCCGCCATCACCGGGGATGACACCATGCCCTGATACGGCATCGGCAATGGCTCCAGCCCCGCATCCGCATAGGCTGCGGCCCAGAGGTTCTTCACCATGCGTGCCGGCTTGCCGGTGACGGAGCGGGAGACGACCGTACCCTCGTCCCGCCCCTCGACCAGCGCCTGCTTCTGCGGGGCGCTGATGCCGGCCTCCTTGGTGGCGAGGAAGGCGGTGCCGATCCAGGCGCCCTCAGCCCCCAGCATCAGTGCCGCGGCGACGCCGCGCCCGTCGCCGATGCCGCCGGCGCCCACCACCGGCAGGCGGCCGCCGACCGCATCCACCACCTGCGGGATCAGCGCCATGGTGCCGATGGGAGAGTTGTGCCCGCCGCCGTCATGCCCCTGCGCGACGATGATATCCACACCGGATTCCGCCACCTGCCGCGCATGCCGCGTGGTGCCGACGACGGAGATGACGATGGTGCCGTTCGCCTTCAGCCGCTCCATCCAGGGGCCGGGATTGCCGAGGCCGGCGGCGTAGACCGGCACGCGTTCCTCGATCACCACCTCCATCTGGGCTTCGAAGAACTCCTTGCTCAGCGGAGGCGGGCCATCGCGGTCGGCGGGGTCGCGTAGGTAGCGCTCAAGCGTCGCCGCATCCGATTCCGGCAGCCCCTCCCGCTTCAGGAATTCGCGGGCGAATTGCCGGTGCTCCGGCAGCAGGTCCTCGGGCGAGGCGCCGCCGCTGTTCTTCCCATCCGCCCCGCGCCGCACCGAGGCAGGCAGCAGCGTGTCCACGCCGAAGGGCCTGTCGGTCAGCGCGCGGGTGCGGCGGATCCACTCCCGCAACTGGTTCGGCCCGCAGGAGGCGGCGCCGAGCACGCCGAGGCCGCCGGCATTGGAGACCGCCGCCGCCAGTTCCGGCGTGCTGGCCCGCCCCATGCCGGCGAGCAGGATGGGATGGCGGATGCCGAGGATGTCGCAGATGCGCGTGCGCAGGGCCATGGTCGCTCCCCCTACGCTGCCGCTTGTGGCCCGTGACCGGGGAGCCCGGTCGGCTCGCCAACGCAATGGACGGCAATGTCGGTTTCCATGGACACCCGCTTCCTCCTTCGCTTTTTCCGGCATGGTGGCCCGCTTCGCCGGGGCGGACCAGCCTCTAACCGTGCCGGGCGGAAGGGGGCGGCCCCCTTCCTGTCGGGTGCCGAAGATTTCCGTGGCAATCTTGGCCCGGGGGCGCCATATCTCATCCCCGGAACCGGGGTCCTGCCGAGTTGTTCGGGGGAAGCCGGGCCACCGCCGCGCACGCGGCGGGCTGACAGGACCGAGCCGCGCTCCCCCGATCAGGGTCGGCGACGGCGTTTCCGGCCACATGGAACCCCCGCCGGATGGGGGGCGGCCTTTTCCCTCGCGGACTTTCGCGGAGGAAGCGGACCGCAGTCCATGCCGCCCGAAGCGCCGAGCCCATTCCCGCCCAGGGCCGCCGGCCGAAGACTGGCATCCCACCGCGTCGCACCCGGACCACCCCTGGGCAGGAACCGCCCGAGGGGTGGTCCGGCCTTGACCACCGCCGGGTCCGCACGGATCCGGCTCGGGCTGCCGCGCGAGGATGCGGGCGGCCCCGGAAGGAACGACGCATGTTCGAGAACTATTTTCGCAAGGACATCCCCTGGGGCGGCCAGCTCCTGACCCTGGAGACCGGCAAGATCGCCCGGCAGGCGGATGGCGCCGTGATGGCGCGGCTGGGCGACACCATCGTGCTCTGCACCGTGGTCGGCGCCCGCACCGTGAAGCCGGGCCAGGACTTCTTCCCGCTGACGGTGAACTATCAGGAGAAGGCCTTCGCCGCCGGCAAGATCCCGGGCGGCTTCTTCAAGCGCGAGGGCCGGCCCTCCGAGCATGAGACGCTGGTTTCCCGCCTGATCGACCGGCCGATCCGCCCGCTCTTCCCGGACGGGTTCCGCAACGAGGTCCAGGTCATCGCCACCGTGCTGTCGCACGATCTGGAGAACGATCCGGACATCGTGGCGATGGTCGGCTGCTCCGCCGCCCTGACCCTCTCCGGCATTCCCTTCTTTGGCCCGGTGGGCGCGGCGCGCGTCGCCTATATTGATGGCCAGTACGTGCTGAACCCCACCGCGGCGCAGCGCCAGCAGAGCCAGCTCGACCTGGTGGTCGCCGGCACCTCCGAAGGCGTGCTGATGGTGGAGTCCGAGGCGCAGGAACTCCCCGAGGACGTGATGCTGGGCGCTGTGGAATTTGGCCATAAGGGCTTCCAGCCGGTCATCCAGGGCATCATCGAACTGGCCGAGGTCGCCGCGAAGGAGCCCTGGCCGCTGCCCGAGCCCTCCGAGGCCGAGCTGGCTCTGAAGGCTCGCCTCGCCGAACTGGGCACCGAGGCGGTGGCGGAAGCCTATCGCGAGACACAGAAGCTGCTGCGCCAGCAGAAGGTGGCCGCCGCGAAGCAGGCGGTCCTGGAGAAGCTGGCCGAGGAGGGCGCCGACCTCGAGAAGGCCAAGGCCTTCTTCAAGGACCTGGAGGCGCAGGTCGTCCGCAACGCCATCCTGGACACCGGCCGCCGCATCGACGGGCGCGACACGAAGACGGTGCGCCCGATCGTGGCCGAGGTCGGCGTGCTGCCCCGCGCGCATGGCTCGGCGCTGTTCACCCGCGGCGAGACCCAGGCCTTCTGCGTGGCGACGCTCGGCACCGGCCAGGACGAGCAGATCATCGATGCGCTGCCGGGCGAGTACCGGGAGCATTTCATGCTCCACTACAACTTCCCGCCCTACAGCGTGAACGAGACCGGCCGCATGGGCAGCCCGGGCCGGCGCGAGGTGGGACACGGCAAGTTGGCCTGGCGCGCCCTGCACCCGCTGCTGCCGGAGAAGGAGAAATTCCCCTATACCATCCGCGTCGTGTCGGAGATTACGGAATCGAACGGTTCCTCCTCCATGGCTACCGTCTGCGGCAGCTCCCTGGCCATGATGGATGCGGGCGTGCCGCTGAAGCGCCCCTGCGCCGGCATCGCCATGGGCCTCATCAAGGAGGAACGCGGCTTCGCCGTTCTCTCCGACATCCTGGGCGATGAGGACCATCTCGGCGACATGGACTTCAAGGTGGCCGGGACCGAGCGGGGCGTGACCTCGCTGCAGATGGACATCAAGATCACCTCCATCACGCCGGAGATCATGCGCATCGCCCTCGACCAGGCGCGCGAGGGGCGGATGCACATCCTGGGCGAGATGGCGAAGGGCCTCTCCGGCGCACGGACCGATGTGGCGGCGACCGCGCCGCGCATCACCGTGATCAACGTGCCGAAGGAGAAGATACGCGACGTCATCGGCTCCGGCGGCAAGGTGATCCGCGAGATCACCGAGCAGACCGGCACCAAGATCGACATCGAGGACGACGGCACCATCAAGATCGCCGCCACCAGCACCGAGCAGGCGCAGCGCGCCATCGACTGGATCCGCGGCATCGTGGCGGAGCCGGAGGTCGGCGCGATCTACAACGGCAAGGTGGTGAAGACCGCCGATTTCGGCGCCTTCGTCAACTTCCTCGGCGCCCGCGACGGCCTGGTGCATATCAGCGAGCTGTCGAACGAGCGCGTCGGCAAGACCACCGATGTGGTCAATGTCGGCGATGCGGTGAAGGTGAAGGTCCTCGGCTTCGATGAGCGCGGCAAGGTGAAGCTCTCGATGCGAGTGGTGGACCAGGCCACCGGCGCGGACATCACCGATCAGGTCGGCGCCAAGCGCCCGCGCCAGGAACGCGGCGAGGGCGATGGCGAGGGCCGGGAGCATCGTGGCGAGCGGCGCGACCGCCGGGAGCGGCGCGACCGCCACGAGGCCGCAGAATAAGGCGGCACACACACAATGCCGGCCGGGACTCCCCCTCGGGGAACCGGCCGGCCCATCTGGATCACACTGGACTGGGCTTGAGGGTTCTGCCGTGAAGGCGATCAACGCGATCCGCATGGGAGGCGTCGAGGTCCTGCCGCTGGTCGAAGGCGGCAAGGGCGTCGCCGTCTCCAACGGCGCCTCCTGCGGCGCCTGGGCTTCGTCCGGGGGGGTAGGCACCTTCTCCGCAGTCAATGCCGACAGCTATGACGCGGAAGGCCGAATCATCCGCCAAGTCTACCATGGCAAGACGCGGCGGGAGCGGCATGAGGAGCTGGTCGCCTACGGCATCGCCGGCGGCATCGCCCAGGCGCGGGAAGCGCATGAGCGCGCCGGTGGCCAGGGCCGCATCCATGCCAACATCCTGTGGGAGATGGGCGGCGCGGAGCGGGTGATCCGCGGCGTGCTGGAAGGCGCCAAGGGGCTGATCCACGGCATCACCTGCGGCGCCGGCATGCCCTATCGCCTTGCCGACATCGCCCGCGACTTCGGCGTCTTCTACTACCCCATCGTCTCCTCCGCCCGCGCCTTCAGCGCGCTGTGGAAGCGCAGCTACAACAAGACGCGGGAATGGCTGGGCGGCGTGGTCTATGAGGATCCCTGGCTGGCGGGCGGCCATAACGGCCTCTCCAACAGCGAGGATCCGAACCAACCGGAGGATCCATTCCCCCGCGTGCTGAAGCTGCGCCAGCAGATGCGCGAATTCGGCCTGGGCGACGTGCCGATCATCATGGCCGGCGGCGTCTGGTGGCTGGAGGAATGGGAGGACTGGATCGACAACCCCGATCTCGGCCCCATCGCCTTCCAGTTCGGCACCCGACCGCTGCTGACCAAGGAAAGCCCGATCTCCGACGCCTGGAAGCAGCGCCTGCTGACGCTGAAGCCCGGCGACGTGCTGCTGCAGCGCTTCTCGCCGACCGGCTTCTACAGCAGCGCCGTGCGCAACGAATTCCTGCGGGAGCTGGAGGAGCGCAACGAGCGCCAGGTCGCCTACACGACAGAGCCGGTGGGCGACCATGTCGCCGAATACGGCGTCGGGCCGCGCAAGCGGAAGGTGTGGCTGACCGCGCATGACCTGGCGCGGGTCAACCAGTTCGAGGCCGACGGCTTTACCGAGGCCATGCGCACCCCGGACAACACGCTGATCTTCGTGACGCCGGAGAAGGCGAAGGAGATCCTGCAGGACCAGATCGACTGCATGGGCTGCCTGTCCTCCTGCCGCTTCTCCAACTGGTCGCAGCACGCGCCCGATTTCAGCACCGGCAAGAAGGCCGATCCGCGCAGCTTCTGCATTCAGAAGACGCTGCAGGACATCAGCCATGACGGAGCGCTGGAGCACAACCTGATGTTCGCCGGCCACAACGCCTTCCGCTTCGCCCAGGACCCGTTCTACTCGAACGGCTTCATCCCGACGGTGCGGCAGCTGGTGGAGCGGATCCTGACGGGGCGGTAGACTGCCCTAACCGAGCGCGGTAGCATTTGTTGTGAATAGCGAATGCTACCGAGGCAGGGCGATGGCGATCCCGAGCGTTGAGCAGTTGCTCGTGCCGGTTCTTCGGCATCTGGAGGCCGGTCAGAAGTCGTCCAGCGATCTTGCCGACGAGATTGCTGCCGAGCTGGGTTTGACAGCCGATGATCTGTCCCAGCTCATACCAGGCAGCGGCCAGTCGGTGTTCCGCAACAACCTGGCCTGGGCGTTGGTCTGGTTCGGCAAGGCGGGACTGACGGAGAAGATCGCCAAAGGCATCTATGCACTTACGCCGGAGGGGCGGACACTTCTCGCCACCGGCCCGAAGGTGCTGACGACCACCGATCTGAATGCATATCCAGGCTTCAAGAATTACAAGAAGGCGGTTGCGCCACCTGCCTCTCCGATCGGTCCCGAGGCGGCGATGACTCAGGCGAGCCTGGATCCGGACGCCACAATCTCGGCAGCGGTGTCCCAATTGGATGCGATACTGCACGACGAACTCATCGACGCCGTCCGCAAGCTTTCCTTCGGTGCTTTCGAACGCCTTGTCGTCGACCTTATCGCCCGTGCGCTTGCCCCCGATATACCGCGAGAGCGACTGCACTATGTCGGCAAGCCCGGAGATGGCGGCTTCGATGGCATGATCGAACTCGACTCTCTGGGGATCGAGCGAGTCTACTTGCAAGCCAAGCGGTATGGCGCAGGCAACAACATCGGTGGTCCGCATATCCAGCAATTCGCAGGCGCTCTTATCGGAAATGGCGCTGCCCGTGGTATCTTCGTCACGACCAGCGACTTTACTGCGCAGGCACGACAGGCCGCGGCTGATGCCGGCAAGTCGTGTCGAATTCGGCTGGTCGATGCGAAGGAATTGCTTCGGCTGATGGTGAACCACAAGGTTGGGGTAAGGGTACGGCGGCGGCTGGAGCTCTGCGAGCCAGACCTCTCCGAGTACCAGGAAATCTAGCGAGCAAGTGGTGTCGGGATTTCAGGCTGCCACCTGCTCTGCCCTGACCTGTGCTGCTGATCGGCGAGGGATCAGTCGAGCGCCCGCATCGGCCGGGCGATCGCGTCCTCCCGCGTCATCTGCCCAAGCGCGTTCCAGCCACGCTCGTATTGCGGCGGGATGCGCAGCGCCTCCGTCCGGCCGAGCGCCGCGGCGGCATGCAGCGGCCAGTAGGGGTCGCGCAGCAGGGCTCGGGCGAGCAGGATCAGGTCGGCCTTGCCTTCGTTCAGGATCGCCTGGGCCTGCTCGGGCTCGGTGATCATCCCCACCGCCGCCACGGCAATGCCCGCGCCACGCCGTACCGCCTCCGCCCCCGGCACCTGGTAGCCGGGGCCGAGCGGGATCTTCTGCCGCGCATCCAGCCCGCCGGAGGATACGTCGATCATGTCCACCCCCAGCGCCTTCAGCCGGCGGGAGAGTTCCACCGTCTCCTCCGTGGTCCAGCCGCCCTCCACCCAGTCGGTGTGGGAGACGCGGACGGACAGCGGCACTTCCTCCGGCAGCATGGTGCGGATCGCCTGGGCCGTTTCCAGCGTCAGGCGGGTGCGGCCCTCGAAATCGCCGCCCCAGGCATCGTTGCGGCGGTTCGACAGCGGCGAGAGGAACTGGTGCAGCAGGTAGCCATGCGCGGAATGCAGCTCCACAAAGCGATAGCCCGCCCGGATGGCGCGCCGGGCCGCGGCGACGAAGGCGGCGATCACCGCTTCGATATCGGCCTCGGTCATGGCCCGCGGCTCGGCATAGTCGTCGAAGGGGAGGGCGCTCGGCCCCAGCGGCACCCAGCCGGGCTCGGCCGGCCCGTGCTCCCAGGGCGCGCGGCGGCTGGCCTTGCGCCCGGCATGGGCAAGCTGGATGCCGGGCACCGCGCCCATGGCGGCGATGCCGGCGGCAAGCCGCTCGTGTCCCGGCAACTGCGCATCATCCCAGATGCCGAGATCGGCGGGGGTGATCCGCCCCTCCGGCGTGACCGCGCTGGCCTCGGCGATCACCAGCCCGGCCCCGCCCACGGCGCGCGAGATCAGATGGGCATAGTGCCATTCGGTCGGCTTGCCGTCCTCGGCGCAGCAATACATGCACATGGGCGAGACGCCGATGCGGTTCCTCAGGGTCACGCCACGCAGGGTCAGGGGCGAGAAGAGGTCGGTCACGAGATGGGCCTCCCGGTCATGGTCGGGGTAGGACTTGGGGCGGCGGCCGGTGGTTCCCAGGGTGGCAGCCGGCCCAGCCGGTTCTCGAAGACCGCGAACCAGACAGGGGCGCCTGGCGGCGGCGGAAGAAGATAGCCGTAAGCATCGGCGGGGAAACGGGTGCGCGTCACCGCATCGAGGACATTGCCCCCAATGGCTTCCACCCGGCCAGGGCGGACGGTCACGACGATGTCGCAATGCATCGGGCGGAAGCGCCCGTCATCGGCGGCGCGCTGCCGCCAGTCCGTGATCGGGGTGCGGCTGCGGTCGGCGCAGAGCAGGTCGCCGGGCTGCGGCGCGTATTCGCGGGGTGAGTGCGGGATGAAGGGCGCGGTGGCGGGGAAGCGCTCGGCGTCCCGGATCATCGCGTCCACATAGGTGGAATGCGCCGCGGAGGGTGGGAATTCGCGGGCATCCACCCCGGCGGCGCGCATGACATAGCTGATGAAGGCGGCGGACCAATAGGGCTCCTGCCACAGCGCCTCGCCCCCTGCCGCCCCGGCCAGGGCGGCGACATAGAGCGGCCGGTTCCGCGCCACCGCCCCCTCATCCTCCGGCACGGCCCGCCAATAGGCCAGGACGCGGGGGAAATTGGCCGGATTGGACTCGGCGCGGGTGGAGGGTGGCCGCTGCCAGGGGTCTAGCTCCACGCGGCCCCAGTCCTCCCATTCCGCCACCGCGATGCGCAGCATCCGCTCCCGCGCCGAGGGCGGGTAGGAGAGGGGCGGCTCCGGCAGGGCCGGCGCGGCGCAGGCAGCCAGCAGGGTGAGCAGCGACAGGATAATGAAACCGAAAGGGCGCATGGTTGCCCCATAGCCTGCGATCGTCCTGGGCGGAAACGCCCCGGGCATGAATCGCCGGCCCGCCGGGGGACGCATCCACTCCCGGCCTTCCCGTGTTACAACTCCCCGCATGGCAAACGGCAGCGATCAGGCCCCCGAAGGCGGCCGGCTCTTCTTCCAGACCGAGCTGTTCCAGGTGGACCGTTTCGGCACCCGCCGGCACCGCCGGCAGCGGGTGACGCAGCGCACCAGCATCACGGAGCCGGCGCGGGAGATTCCGGTCCATGCCGAATGCGATGTGCTGGTGGTGGGTGGCGGCCCGGCCGGCACCGCCGCCGCGGTCGCTGCCGCCCGACTCGGCGCCCGCACCCTGTTGATGGAGCGGCACAACCATCTGGGCGGCCTCTCCACCGGTGGCCTAGTCATCTGGATCGACCGGATGACGGACTGGGAGGGCAAGCTGGTCATCCGCGGCTTCGCGGAGGAATTCCTCGACCGCCTGCCCAAGGATGCCGTCGCCGGCCCGCCGCGCGAAGCCTGGGGCAGCCGGGATGCCGCCACCGCCGCCTGGTGGTCGCTGCGCACCGCCGCATTCCACGGCATCGTCACCAATTCCCCCACTTGCGACCCGGAATGGATGAAGCTGGCGGCGCAGGAGATGGTGCTGGGCGCCGGGGCGGAGCTGCTCTTCCACGCCTGGGGCGCCATGCCGGTGCTGGAGGATGGCGCCGTCCGCGGCGTGGTCTTCGAGAGTAAGCAGGGCCGCCGCGCCGTCCTGGCGAAGGTCGTGGTGGACGCGACCGGCGATGGCGACCTCTTCCACCGCGCCGGCGCCGCCTCCTCCGAGGATATAGACGAGCGGGACATCCACCACTGCATCAACACCTCCTGGCTGTTCGGCGGGGTGGACATGCCGGCCTTCCTGCGCTGGCGGGCCGAGCAGCCGGCGGAGTTCGCCGAGTTCATGCAGCGCGGCAAGGCGGCGATCGGGCTGTTTGAGCGCGCCTTCGTCTCCTGGCGCGACGATGTGGCCCTGTTCATGGGGCCGCGCCTAGCCGGCTTCTCCGCCGTGGATGTGGACGACCAGACGGAGGTGGAGATCCGCAGCCACCGCCTGATGCTGCAGCATCTGGAATTCTACCGCGCCCATGCGCCGGGTTTCGGCGGGGCTTACCTGGTGCTTTCCGCGCCGCAGCTTGGCGTGCGCCATGCCCGGCGGCTGGTGGGCGTGGGCGCGGTGACGCGGGAATGCTGGGATGGGCGGGTGCAGCCCGACGAGATCGGGGTCTCTCCCTCCCTCTCGCCGAAATTCCCCAATGTTTCGGTCGGCTATGGGGCACTGGTGCCGGAAAGGCTGGACGGGCTGTTGGCGCCGGGGCGGCACCTCTCCTGCGATCCGAGCAGCCACTCCTTCCTGCGGGAGATCCCGCAATGCTGGCTGACCGGCCAGGCGGCCGGGGTGGCCGCGGCGCTGGCGGCCAATGCCGGGGTGGAGCCGCGGGCGTTGCCGGTGGCGGAGATCCGGCGCGCCCTGCTGCGGCAGGGTGCCTATCTGAGCGCCGCGGCGGCGGAACAGGCGGCCTGATGCCGCGATCACATGAACGTGATTTAATCCCCAGGCCATACTCACGAACGCGTGAAAAGTGTAGATTGTATGCGTTCAGGCGATGCCTTGGACGTCTCCTCCCGACGATCCCGTGGCGCATCCTGGGGATGGTTGCGGGTTTCGCACCTTGGGCCGGTGGTCACGACCACCGGCCCCTTTTTTGTCTGAGGGCATTACAAATTCCGAGGCCGCGCGCTTCGCCGTGACTGCGGAGCGGCTACGGTCCTCACACTGGCGGTTGCCGATGCCGTTGGCCTCCGGAGCAAGGTGAGGACGAGGCTGCGGCTGCTGCGCCAGTTGATCGCCTCAGCACATGCAAGGCGGCGATCCGCCAGCCCGGTATCGCCAGCCTTGGTGCCAAGCTCCATGAAATGCCATCCGGACAGCGAGGCCCGTTCCACCAACGGGCATGGGCTCACCACCCTAGGTTGATAAACCCGGGCGCCAAACTAGTATTGCTCGCGACAATGAGAGGGTCGCTCTGCTCAGGCAGGCCGTCTCCCCTCGCAGGTTGCATCGCGCGAATTATGGCAGTCCCGATGACGTTCGTCGTCACGAAGACCCCGGGGCAGGCGCCTTCCGAGACTGAGATCCTTTCGATGGAAGCGCGCTTCCGCCGCCATGACGCAACGGTCGGCATCATCGGCCTCGGCTATGTTGGGCTGCCACTCGCCCGGACCGCGGCCAGTCGTGGTTTCAAGGTGCTCGGCTTCGATGTCGATGCCGAGAAGGTCGGGATGCTCAATGCGGGCCGGAGCTACATCCGCCACGTTCCATCCGAGGCCCTGCAGGCGCTGCGGGAGCGGCAACTGTTCGCTGCAACTGCGGATTTCAGCCGCCTCACGGAGGCGGACGCCATCCTGATCTGTGTTCCGACGCCGCTTGATAGGCATCGTGAACCCGATTTGTCCTATATCGAAAACACAACGCGCGAGATCGCCAGGCACCTGCGGCGCGGCCAGTTGATCGTGCTGGAGTCCACCACCTATCCCGGGACCTGTGCCGAGGTGGTCAGGCCGATCCTGGAGGGCGGCGGAATGTGCTGCGGCAAGGACTTCTTCCTTGCCTACTCGCCGGAGCGCGAGGATCCGGGCAGCTTGGATTTCAACACCGCCTCCATTCCCAAGGTCGTGGGCGGTGATGGCGCAGCAGCGCAGCGGCTGGCGGTCGCTCTCTATGACGAGCTGGTAGTGAAGACCGTCCCGGTCTCCTCCTTGCAGACGGCTGAGGCGGTCAAGCTGACCGAGAACATCTTCCGCGCCGTCAACGTCGCCCTCGTGAACGAGCTCAAGGTGGTTTACGCCGCCATGGGCATCGACGTGTGGGAAGTGATCGAGGCGGCGAAGACGAAGCCTTTCGGCTTCATGCCATTCTATCCGGGGCCGGGCCTTGGCGGCCATTGCATCCCGATCGATCCCTTCTACCTGACCTGGAAAGCCCGCGAGTACGGCATTGCCACTCGCTTCATCGAGCTGGCCGGTGAGATCAACACCAACATGCCGCGCTACGTGGTGGACCAGCTCACGCAGGCGCTGGACCAGACGCAGCAGCGTGGCCTGAAGGGCAGCCGCATCCTGGTGCTTGGCATCGCCTACAAGAAGAACGTGGACGACGTGCGCGAGAGCCCGGCGCTGCGCCTGATCGAAATGCTGGAGGCACGCGGCGCCGAGGTGCAGTTCTACGACCCATTCGTGCCCGAGATCCCCAGAACGCGCGAGCACCCGACGCTGCGCGGGCGCAAGGGCATCGCCTGGTCAACCGGGGTGCTTGCTGGCTTCCACGCGGCGCTGATCGCGACCGATCACGACGCGGTCGATTATGCCGCCCTCGCTGCGGCGGTTCCGCTCGTGGTCGATACCCGGAACGCCTGCGAACGCAACGGCGTCAAAGCGGCGAATGTCGTGAAGGCATGAACTGGCCGGGCCTCACCCTACTCCCCGCCGCGACAGGCTGAGCAGCCCTGCCGCCACGGCGAAGCCGATCCCGGCCGTCAACGCCAGCCGTGGCCCACCCGCCCCGGCCACCTGGAAGCAGAGCGCCACCGTGGTCGTGCCGAGCGTGGTCCCAAGCAGCCGCGCCGTCGCCTGCATGCCGCCCGCCCCGCCGCTGCGTGCCTTGGGCGCGGAGATCAGCATGGTGCGGTTGTTCGGCGTCTGGAACCCGCCGAAGCCGGCGCCGCACAGCGCCACCACCGCGCCGGTCAGCACCGCCGCGCCGGAGGCCGGCAGGCTCACCAGCAGCGCCAGCCCGGCCGCCATCATCCCCATCCCGGCGGCGCAGAGCAGCGCCGTCGGCACCCGGTCCGAGAGTCGCCCGGCCAGCGGCGCGGAGAAGGCGACGGCCAGCGGCCAGGGGGTCATCAGCAACCCGGTCTCCACCTGGCCGCGCCCCGCCCCCTGCAGCAGGAAGGGCAGCGCCACATAGCTGGCATACCAGGCCGAGAAGGCGCAGACCGAGGCCGCCACCGAGAAGGCGATCACCCGGATGCGCAGCAGGTCCAGCGGCAGCAGCGGCGTTCGCTGAGTGAGCTGCCGCTGCACCAGCAGCACCCCGGCGCCGATGCCGCCGCCCATCAGCAGCAGCGCCGGCCCGGTCGCCGCCAGCAGCAGATCCATGCCGAGAAAGAACAGGCCGAAGGTCAGGATGTTCAGCGCCGCGCCCTGGAGATCGAAGGGTTGCCGCGTGCCGGCCGGGTCCGGAAGTGCCCGCGCCCCGACCAGCAGCCCGATGACGGCCACCGGCACATCCACCAGGAACAGCCAGCGCCAGGGCCCGACCGCCAGGATCGCCGCCGCCAGGCTGGGCGCCGCCGCGCCGGAGCAGGCCACCACCATGGCATTGATACCGATGGCCCGGCCAAGCTGGCGCGAGGGATAGGTGAAGCGGATCAGTCCCGCGGTCAGGCTCATCACCGCCGAGGCGCCGATCCCCTGGGCGATGCGGCAAGCCAGCAGCGTGCCGAAATCCGGCGCCTGGCTGGCGCCGAGCGCCGCCAGGGCGAAGATCCCGGAACCGGTCAGGAAGACCCGTCGGAAGCCCAGGATCTCGCCCAGCGAGGCCAGCGGCAGCAGGGTGGTGATGACCGCAAGCTGATAGGCATTCAGCAGCCAGGTTGCCCTGGCCGGCGAGATGCCGAGGTCGCGCGCGATGCCCGGCAGCGCCACGTTCAGCATGGCGCTGTCCAGCACTGTCATGGCGATGGAGGTCAGGATGGCAATGATCGCGACATAGCGCCGCGGCGCCGGCAGGCCGTCCGAGTAGTCGTTCATGCTTCGGCGGAGGTTGCGGCCTGCCGCCCCTTTCGTCCCGTGGCTGTCACGCCGCTGCGGCGGTCGGCACCTTCGGCAGTGCCACGCCCACCAGCACATCGCGGGTGACGATGGCGGCGAGCTGGTCCTCGGTCCATCCCTCGGTTCCGGCCGGGCGCATGGGCAGGACCATCCAGCGATAGTCCGCGGTGCTGTCCACCACGCGGATCTCCACGCCTTCCGGCAGCACCGTGCCCCATTCCGCCAGCACCCCGCGCGGATCGCGCACGGCACGGGAGCGGTAGGCGAAGCTCTTGTACCAGTGCGGTGGATAGCCGAGCACCGCGCGCGGGTAGCAACTGCACAGGGTGCAGACGATCAGGTGGTGCCGCTGCGGCGTGTCCTCGAGCACGCCGAGCGGCGGCGCGCCGGCCATGGAGACACCCATCGCCTCGGCTGCCGCGGTGCCGTCGCGCAGCAGCAGAGCGCGCCATTCCGGATCCAGCCAGGCGCGGGCGACCATGCGGGCGCCGGTCTCCGGGCTGGCGCGGTCGGTCTGCGCCTGGCGCTCGGCCAGCTCCTCCTCGGTGATGATGCCCTTGGCCTTCAGGGCGGCGATCAGCTTTTCCAGCTTCTCCACGGAGTCACGACGGGCGGGCGGGCTCATGCAGCCTCCTTGGCAGCGTCGGCCGGCTCAAGCCAGTGCTCGAAGATCTCGACCAGGATCTCGTCGCCGGGTCGGCCCTCGTTCCAGATTGGCGGCTGCTCGAACAGCACATGGTACAGGGTGCGCTTCGGCGCCGGGCGGGCGAAGGCCAGGTCCTCGGGGTTCGGGAAGTGGCCGAGCACGCGGTGCACCGTGCCGGTGCGGCCGCGCAGGTAGTGCGGCGTGCGGATGTGGCAGGGGCCGCGCCGCTCCGGCCAGTCGTCCTTCACGCGGACGCGGGTGCCAGGGGCAAAGTCCGGCATCAGCGGAGCTCCTCCGCGCTGACCACGCCTTTCTCCAGCATCAGCGTGGTAATGGAGCACAGCCAGCGCTCGTAATAGGTGAGGGTGAGGTATTCCTCCTCGGGGATCGATTCGATGCCCCGGCGGAGCTCGTCCACCGTCATCAGCTTCTTCTGCGCCAGCAATTGCCGCAGCGCATCGACGCGCTTGCCGAAGGCGTCCGGCGGCTCCTCGTCGCGCTCCACCGGCGTGCAGCGGAAGCGTGTGGCGCCGCCCATGTCGTGGGTGGCAGGAGTGCGGTCAGGGTCGCTCATGCCGCAAGGCTAGGACCCGGAAGGGCCAGTCGTCCAGCCGGGGCGCGCCCTAGTTCACCGCCTCATCCGGCCCTACGCCCCAGATCTCGGAGCGCTTAATCCAGCCGCGATAATCACTGACCCGGACCTCGCACCAGGCGCTCTCCGCCTCGCAGCGGCGGATATGGCCGATGACGCCGGGCTTGAGCCGGGCGACGGGGGCGGCGCCCTCCTCCGGTCGGCGGCGCAGGATTCGCTCCGCCCCCTGCACCAGGAAGGTGCGGCGGGAAGTGAGGAGCGGCCGCTGCACCCAGCCTTCCGTCCCCTCCGGGTCGCGGATGCGGCGCCAGATCGAGTGCTCGTCCACGATCTGCACCGGAAGGTCCCGCCGCTGGTAGGTCCATTCGATGCGATAGCGGAGATCCGGCCCGACCCGCAGGTTCACCTGATTGGAGCCGAGGGCAGCGAAACGGGGCAGGGGCAGGCCGGTGACGCTGCCGACAGTCGGCTTCGGCGGCGGGGCGGGGGTGGCCGCTGGCTCCGGTACCCGGGCCCGGGCGGCGGCGGCACCAGCGGCCGCGGCGCCGGCCGCTGCCCCCGCAGCCGCCCCGGTGGTGGCAGCGCGGCGCTTCGCCTGGTTGCCTTGCCCCTGCTGGGCCGCGGGCGCGGGCCGCTGCTGCTGCGCGGCGGCGGTCGGCCGCTGGGCGCTGTTGCTACCGGGGCGTGGCTGCACCGTCGGTGTCGGGCGTTGCGGCCGCGCCGGGGCGGCGGCTGGCGCCGGGGCCTGCGGGCGGGCGGGCCGCGCCGGCAATTGCAGCGTGCCGCCCTGCGGCTGGGCCGGGCGAGGCTGGATCGGCTGCGGCGGCGGCAGGGTGGTCTGCCCCCCCAGGCTGGACTGCGCCACTGCGGGCGAGGCCAGCAGGATCCAGGGCAGCAGCAATGCGTGCGGGAAACGGAGGATCACACAGCGGGGATGCCAAGCCAAGCCCCGCATGGTCAAGCGCCCGGCCGGGCCTTTCCGGCGCGACCGATGCGAAAAATTCCTTGTCTGGTTTGCCCGCCACGGTTGGCGCCGCGCGGGCGCCTAGAGCGAGACGACCTGCCCGTCCCCAAGCGCTGCCAGGAAGGTGGCGACCCCGGCGACCTCCACCCCCGGCGCCAGGGTGGCGCCGGCCAAGCCCTCGGCGCGCAGCCCGGCCTCGCAGGCGATGCGGCGCAGGCCGAGTTCCGCCGCCGCGTCCAATAGGGTGCGGATGCCGGCGACGCCGCGCGCCTCCAGCACTGCTTCCCGCGGGTCGGAGAGCAGGGGCGTGGGCTCCAGGAACAGGTGGCAGCCGGCATTGGTGGCGAAGAGCACCACCTCCCGCCCCAGCGCCGCCGCGCCGGTCGCCAGCACCAGGGCATAATGCGCCCGTTCATGCCCGCCCGAGAGCAGCAGGATGCCGAGGGGCTTCGCCATCACGCCACAGCGCAGACCGGCGGCGCGACGCCGCGATGCGCCGAGAGGTCATGGATCGTGGCATGTTCCCCGCACAGCGCGCATTCCGGGTCGCGGCGCAGCTTCACCGTGCGGAAGCGCGCGTCCAGCGCATCCCAGAGCAGCAGGCGGCCGGACAGTCCTTCGCCGATGCCGAGGATCTCCTTCAGCACCTCCGTCGCCTGCAGGGTACCCATCACGCCTGTCACGGCGCCGAGTACCCCGGCCTCGGAGCAGGTCGGCACCAGCCCTTCCGGTGGTGGCTCGGGATGCAGGCAGCGGTGGCAGGGATGCGGCGGGCCGAGATGCGACTTGAAGACCGAAAGCTGCCCCTCGAAGCGCAGCACCGCCGCCGAAACCAGCGGCCGGCCGAGCAGGTGGCAGGCATCCCCCAGCAGGAAGCGGGTGGCGAAATTGTCGGTACCGTCGCAAACAATGTCGTAGCGCGGGATCAGGTCCTGCGCCGTGTCGGCATCCATGCGCAGGGCGTGGGTCTCGACCCGCACCTCCGGGTTCAGCGCCGTCAGGGTTTCCGCCGCGCTCTCCGCCTTGTTGCGGCCGATGCGCGCGGTGGCGTGCACCACCTGGCGCTGAAGGTTTGAAAGCTCCAGCGCATCGTGGTCCACCAGCCCGATCGTGCCCACCCCCGCCGCCGCCAGATAGAGCGAGAGCGGTGCGCCGAGCCCGCCGGCCCCTACCACCAGCACCCGCGCTGCGCGCAGCTTCGCCTGCCCGATGGCGCCTACCTCCTGCAGCAGGATGTGGCGGGAGTAGCGGTGGAGTTCCGCCTCGGTGAAGTCGAGATCCATGCCCGGCATATGGGCGCCGGCTAGCGTGACGTGCAAGCGGTGGCGCGAATGATCCGGGACTATCCGGATGGCAAATGGGGTCTATCCGTTCAACGCATTGGTTGGTGCGGAGCCATGCGCCTAGTTCAAGGAAAAGGCGGCACGGCCGCCAATGACTTGAAAGGAGGATCGCATGATCCGCAAGACGATGGTTCTCGGTGCCCTGCTTGCCGGCCTCTCGGCCGCGCCGGCCCTGGCGCAGCAGTATGGCAGCGACATGGTGGGCGGCGGCGTCGCCCGGATGGTCGGCGGCGGCGCGAATGCCGAGGTGGTCTACGAGCAGGTCACCCATGCGCAGGCGCCGCGGCTGGCACGGGCGACCGGCAGCCCGAGCGGCTGGACCGTGCAGTATCTGGAGCCGGTGCCGGTCCCGACCGAACGCGGGATGGTCGCCCATGTCGAAGGCGGCGGCGAGAACGCCCAGCTGGTCTTCGAAGCCCCGGCCGGTGCGCCGCAGACCAATTTCGCCTCCGCTCCGGTCGGCGCGCCGCGGAGCTGACCAGGGATTCCGGTGGCCTCGTTTACAGGGGCCGTCCTGACTACTTGGTCCCGGTGCTGCCGAAGCCGCCCGCGCCGCGGGAGGTCTCCGGCAGGTCCGAGACCTCCCGCCAGGCCGCCCTCACCACCGGCGCCAGCACGGCCTGGGCGATGCGCATGCCGCGCTCCACGGTGAAGGCCTCAGTGCCGGCGTTCAGCACGATGATCTGCACTTCGCCCCGATAGTCCTCGTCAATGGTGCCGGGGCTGTTCGCCAGCAGGATGCCGTGCTTCAGCGCCAGGCCGGAGCGCGGCCGCACTTGCAATTCATGCCCCGGTGGCAGGGCGATGCGGAGTCCGGTCGGCACCAGGGCGCGGCCGCCGGGCGGGATCGTCACCGGCGCCGTGACCGCCGCCAGCAGATCCATGCCCGCCGCGCCGGGTGTGGCATAGCCCGGCAGCGGCAGGCCCTCGGCATGCGGCAGGCGCACCACTTCGATCACTGGCGCACTCACGCGAATTGCTCCGCGATCCGCCGGGCGAGGCGTTGCGCCACCTGTTCCTTCGGCATTTCCGGCCAGTCCTCCACGCCCTCTGCGGTGATCAGGTGCACGGTGTTGGCATCGCCGCCCATGACGCCGCCGGAGACATCATTGGCGACGATCCAGTCGCAGCCCTTTCTTAGCCGCTTGGCGACGGCGTGCTCCACCACCTTCTCCGTCTCCGCGGCGAAGCCCACCACCAGGCGGGGGCGCTGCGCATGGGCGGAGAGCGTTGCCAGGATGTCGGGATTCAGCGCCATGGTGAGGGTAGGAGCCGCCGCGCCCGGCTCCTTCTTCAGCTTCTGGGCCGCTTCCTGCGCCACGCGCCAGTCGGCGACGGCAGCGGCCATCACGGCGATATCGGCGGGCAGCGCCGCCTCGCAGGCGGCTAGCATCTCCCGCGCCGACTCCACATGCCGCACCGCCACGCCGGGCGGATCGGGGATCGCGACCGGGCCGGACACCAGCGTCACCCGCGCGCCGAGCGCCGCCAGCGCCGCGGCAATGGCATGGCCCTGCTTGCCGCTGCTGCGATTGGCGATGTAGCGCACCGGGTCGATCGGCTCATGCGTCGGCCCTGAGGTGACGAGCGCATGCCGCCCCGCCAGCGGTCCCGGCGCGGCGAAATGCGCGCGAACCGCAGCCAGCATCTCCTCCGGCTCGGCAAGGCGGCCGGGGCCGCTTTCCGGTTCCGCCATCGGGCCGATGCCAGGCCCGACCACCCGCACGCCGCGCGCCGCCAAGGTGGCCATGTTGGCGCGCGTTGCCGGATGCTCCCACATCGCCGGGTTCATCGCCGGCGCCACTAGCACCGGCGCGCGCGTCGCCAGCAGGACGGTGGTGGCGAGGTCATCCGCCAGCCCCGCTGCCATCTTCGCCAGGATGTCGGCCGAGGCCGGTGCCACCACCACCAGATCCGGCAGGCGTGCCAGGCGGATATGGCCGATCTCGGCCTCCGCCGCCCAGAGGTCGTCATGCACGCGGGCGCCGGTGATGCCGGCCAGCGCCTCCCGTGTCACGAATCGGGCGCCGCCGGCGGTGAGGATGCCGGTGACGGCGGCGCCGTCCTTGCGCAGCAGGCGGGTCAGCTCCAGCGCCTTGTAGGCGGCGATGCTACCCGCGACGATCAACAGGATCCGCTTGCCCGTGAGCATGGTCCGGACCCTAGCCGGAAGTGTGGCACCTGTCGCGCCCCCAGGATGAATCCGAACTGTCACCGTCGCCTGCCGTTGACCCGGTGGGACCGCACCGAGGAACGGGAGCGGGAGGATTTCACACATGCAGCTTCGACTCCTTGCCGGCAGCACCACGACGATTGCGCTGGCCTTGGCGCCATGGATCGCGACGGCGCAGCCGGCCCAGGGCGCTGGCCAGCAGGGGCAGGGCCTGAGTGCGCGTCCCGCCCAGGGCACCAACCCCGGCACTCCGCAGACCGCCCAGCAATGCCTGCGGGAGCTCACCGCCTTCGGCCGGCAGATGCAGAATGAGGGCTTCTGGCTCAGCGGCTATCGCCGCGGCTATGGCTGGGGCAATTACGGCCTTGTCGCGCCGGAGAGCCGCGTCGGCATGGCCGCACCCCCCGCACCGGCCGGCACGGCCCCTGCGGGCCATGCCCAGGCCGGAGCCGGGGCGTCGCCGGCCGGCAATACCCCGGTGCAATCGGGCGGCGCCAATGCCGGGCCACAGCAACCCTCGCCCACCGGCCCCTGGGGCGACATGAATTGGAGCATGGCGCCGGGGCAGGAGATCGGCATCCTCTACAACGCCGCCGCTGTGCTGGCGCATCGCGGCAAGGAGCAGGCCTGCGAATCCGTCCTGGGCGCGCTGAAATCCACCTATGCCGAGGATGCACGGCAAATGCGCCAGGCCGGCGTGCAGCCCAACCAGGTGGAGACCTACCGCAGGCAGCAATTGGCCCGGGCGCAACCGGTCGCCCAGGCCAGCCACGCTTTCCGCGCCGATGCCATCACCGGCACCGATGTGCGGAACCCGCAGGACCAGGATCTGGGCAGCATCGAGGATGTCGTCCTCGATCCGAAGACCGGGCAGGTCAGCTACGCGATCATCGCCCGCGGCGGCTTCCTCGGCATCGGCGACGAGCATATCGCGGTGCCGTGGCCGCGGCTGAAGGTGGCGCCGAACATGGATGTCTTCGTGCTCGACACCAGCCCGGAGACGCTGGGCCAGGCGCCCCAGGTCAATCCGGACAGCTTCGCCAGTGCGCAGAATTTCGAGCGGCGCCGGCAGGAGATCGACAAATTCTGGCAGCAGCAGGCCGGTAAGGCCGGCTAGGGAAGGTCCTGCATCCGCCGCTCCACCATCGCCCGCCAGGGCGCGCCCTCCGGCGCATCGGCGATCAGGGCGCGCCAGGTGGAACGGGCCACCTCCGGCCGGCCGGCGCGGGCCTCGGCCAGACCGGAGAGGAAGCGCAGCCCGATATGCTTCGGCGCCTGCGGCAGCGCCGCGGCCAGCAGGCGGGCCGCCTCCTCCACCTTGCCGTCCTCCAGCAGCACCTGCGCCAATTGGCCGGTGAGATCCGCGTCGAAATGCCCGGCCAGGGCATGGCGATAGGCATCCGCCGCGGCCTCCAGATGGCCGCGGCTGCGTTCGGCATTGCCGAGGAGGACGTAGCCCTTCCGGGCGGCCTCGCTGGTCTGGTCGAGTTGCCCCAGGCGGGCGCGCAGCAGGGCCAGCAACTGCTCGTCCCGCTCCGCCTGCGCATGGCGAAGGGACCAGGGGGCGGAGGGCATGTCCGGCGTGCCCTGCACCAGATAAATGCCGAGGGCGAGCATCGGCACCGCCACCAGCGCCACCAGCAGCGGGCCTCGCCCACGGCCCGGCGCGGCGGTGGCCGAGCCTTCCTCCGGTGCCGCCAGCAGCCGCCGC
>Ga0207747_1000550_pt1 | contig 40482 bp, 48 predicted proteins | sample HigsolmetaGSP11D_FD_184839 | JGI IMG/M metagenome (GOLD analysis project Ga0207747, IMG submission 184839) | High solid enriched microbial communities from the Joint BioEnergy Institute, USA - SP1-1-D (SPAdes) | ecosystem: Engineered > Bioreactor > SSF (Solid state fermentation) > Aerobic >...
CTTTCTTGCCCGATGACTTCTAACACAGGAGCGCAACCAGTGGAGGCTGTTTAACAGCCCCACTGGGTAACAAAATTACATGAGTGAACCATGAGTCTTCGGTAACATTTTTATGTGAGTTGACACGGCCGAAACCCGTGTGGCCTATGAATCTTTTGCCGCCATGCTCCGATCTTGTGGAGGACGGGAGAGCGTCAGACCATCCAGCCTGCCTTTCCTCGTGCGCCATTTGTACTTCAGGTAAGTGGCGATCAGCGATTCCTGTTCCCTGTGCGTGCTGACCTTGTGCCGATAGAGGAAATCCTCCGCGGTGACCGGCAGCTTCGCCAGCGGCACCACGGGCTGTTCGCAGATCCATTCATCGAACATCACGGCACCATGACCGACTCTTCTGAATCGGTCGCGGGGCAGGAAATAGATCATGCCGTCCGTCCATACGTCCAGACCGGTCAACATGGATTGACTGAGCGAGTAAAAATGATACCGCTTCCCCTGATGCTCCAGACAGGCATTTCTGATGCTCCCCCTGGCCTTGTTCCGATCCAGGATGGCATAGAATACCGGCCATATCGGATCGGCGGTTGCGAAGACCGCCTGAACCATCCGGCCGCTGTACAGCGTTTGCGGCCTGGGTTCGAAGAGTTCGATGTCCTTAAGATTCGAACCATGGTAGATATACCTGTCTGACAGGGACGCGTAAGACAGAAAACGGTACTTGGGATAAGGAAGCTGGTAAGTGATAGTCGTCGGAACGGCTGAAGCAGTGGAAATGCGGTTTAACAGGCGGTCATACGCATCCTGCTCTTCCGGGGAAAAGACCATTCGCGGTTCCTGGTACAGCAGGCTTCCTAACAACCAACCGAGCATGTCATCATCCTTTCGCAACATCGTCCTGGGACATTGGATCACTATATTCTTCCATCGGTCCCATGTTGATCTGGCATTGGTATCCGCCTTCGCATGCCTGATGAATATGATAAATTTACCATATCGGACGCAGAAGGCTCAACCCCCATTTCATGCCTGTCCGTTCAGGGGTTCAACCAACCGCTCATGGACAAGTATAAGGAGGGGATGTCCCATCCATAATAAGGTCAGTCTGGATAAATCCTCATGTGCAAAGGAGCCACCGTGTATGCGAAGAAATGCGTTATGGGCGATGCTGTTCATCTTCATGCTGGGCCTTGCCAACATGCCTCCCGCTTCCGTGTTCGCGAAGGCGGATGGCCAGGATCGGGATTGCTTCAGCCCCGAGATGGTGCAACTCAAGGAGGAGATGAGGAAGGCATGGATCGACCACACGATCTGGACGAGAATCTATATCGTCAGCGCTGTCAACCATCTCCCCGATCAGCAGGCGGTGCTCGATCGGCTGCTTCGGAACCAGCAGGATATCGGCAATGTCATCAAGCCATATTATGGAGAAGAAGCGGGTAACAAGCTGGCGGAGCTGCTGAGAGAACATATCCTGTTCGCCGGCAGGATCGTCGAAGCGGCCATGGCCGGCAACCAGCCGGAGGTGCAGAAGCTGCAGAAGGATTGGCACCGCAATGCCGACGAGATCGCCAGGTTCCTGAGCGATGCCAACCCGAACTGGACATTCAAGGAGCTGCAGGATATGCTGTACACGCACCTCGCCCTCATCACGGAGGTTGTGGTGCAATGCCTGCAGGGCAACTGGGAAGCGGACATCGCTGCCACGGACAAGAACGAAATCCACATGCTGCATCTCGCGGATATTCTCACCGAAGGGATCATCAAACAGTTTCCGGACCAATTCCAATGAACACAGACATGTGCGGGAAGACCGTCAGGGCTTCCCGTTTCGCATGTTTTCGGTTATATTGGAAGGGGTTGGGAGGTATGCATTCGTCATGACCAAAGCCATCTTCAAATCTGCCGCCGTGGGTATATTCCTGTTCCTGGCGTTGTGGCTCATCCTTGCAATCGTCACCAATCTGGATGACCTGAAACACATCTATCAATTGCATGCATCCGGCCATCGCATCCTCCTGATCGAGGAAAACAGCTTGGCCCAAAAGTACATCTCAAGAGAGGATCGTCCCGCAGATCTGGTGAAGGAACGGATGTCACAGCTGGGATGGACATTCCTCCAGCAGAATGGAGCCGGCTACTTCTTCGCCAAGGACCAGATGTCTGCAATCGTTACGATCAAAAAATGGAACCATAACTACTACCTGATCACCGTTCCGCTGCATGTGGAATCGATCTCAGATTAACCGACCGCTCCGACGTATGCCTGGGAAGCAACCGCCTGGGGTTGCTATGTCACCGTCTGGTTCAGGATCTTCAAGTTCTTCGCCACCAGATGATCGCGGATGCAGCGAGGATCACGATAACGGCGCTGATGAGATAGGTCACCGCCTGGTGCCCGTTTGAGGATGATTCCGGAATCACGATCTCCCCATACCGGACATTCGTCGTGCCGGCGCCCAGGAATCTGAGATCCTCATCCGCCTGGCCGAGCGGATTCGTGCGGTTGCACAGCCCGGTCTCCAGCCAGTCTCCTCGATCGATCGCATAGACGAGATATTCTACATCAACGGCGAACACGTACCCGCAGCTCGCCGTGCTCTGCGCAGCACGGATGTCCACGGTCCAATCCAGAGCCCCTTTCCAGACCTCCTTCACCTCGAAGGAATTCTGGACAAGGGAGGCTGAGGACTGAATCTTCGCTCCGGCGCTCGGATTATTCACCTCATAGACTCTGCCGGCAAACACGATATCCGCAATCTCATAGGCCTCCTGAGGAGTCAACGAGGCGCAGGAGCAGGCGTAGCTGTGATCGGGATAGAGGAACATCGTGCCCGCAAGCATCAACACCACCGCGGCGAACAGCTTTCTCCATACGGACATGCGCATCACCATTCCCTTCTCATCTTGCTCCCATAGACGAATCGACGCAGGGAAAGGTTTCATATTTTGGTCAGTTCGTCCCAGTTGCGTGTTCAGAAAACGCATTTTTCGGCATACCCATTATTTTCTTCCTATGAAATTCATGCTACAATTTTGACAACATATCCAAGACATTCTCGAGGAAAGGCGGAATATGCATTGCAGCAATCAACGGTCCTTCATAAACGCAACAAGCTTCTCGTGTACATCATCTGGGTCATGCTGCTACTTGGTCTGGCGGTTAATTACATGACCGGAGCAAGCCTGAATTCAAACCTTGTCCTCCTGGGAGTAGGCGTCGTGACATGCAGTCTGGCGACGTTCATGACCTTCAGAAGATGGATGGAGCAGTATGTGATGTATGTCATTTCCTGCATTATCACCATCCTGATGATCCTCATGCTCTTCACAGGGCCCATCTTCACCACATACCTGCTGGTCTATGTGAATCTTGTGCTGATGACGCTGTACGGCAATTCCGATCGATCGCCTTCTCCAGCGTCCTCGGTGTAATCGTTACCATCTATCTGTTCTTCAGCCCCATAGCCGATGAGGTCTTCGAGCGGCACAGTCCGATCACGATCCTGCTCTATCTGCTGATGATCATCTCGCCGCTATTGGTGTCTTCCAGATTCAGCGAGCGCTTGCAAGCGGATGCGGATGCGCAGCGGGAAGCCGCCATCGCCGAACAAGCGACCACGAAGCAGCTGATCGACCAGGTTGCCGAGTCCTTGACGCGGCTGCAATCGTTCAGCGCCAATCTCAAGCAGAATGTCACCTCTACCAGCGACATATCGCGTGAAGTGACAGCGGCGTTCGGCGACGTGGCCGCCAGCACCGAGAAGCAGACGGCGAGCATCGCGGACATCGGCGCGTCGATGGAGTTCATCCATGGCGCGATCCAATCGCTGGCAGAGCGCTCGGCCACGCTCAAGGCGCTTTCCGACAACTCTCTGAACCTGACGGAGAAAGGCAATCAGGAGGTGGACAGCCTGATGCTCAGCATGCGGCAGGTGCAGCAAGCGGTCGATGCATCCGTTGCTCTGATGCAGGAAATGGAGAATCAGAACCGGCGCATCCAGGACATCGTGACGACGATAACGGAGATCTCGGCACAGACGCATCTGCTCTCCCTGAACGCAGCGATCGAGGCGGCCAGAGCCGGAGATCATGGCCAGGGCTTCGCTGTCGTCGCAGGCGAGATTCGCAAGCTGGCCGAGAACTCGGAGAAGTCCACCAAGGAGATCAGCGCCATCCTGGATGCGATCCGCAAGCAGTCGGAGCGGGCGCTCGATCAGGTGATGGTCGGGCAAACAGCCGTGACGAAGAGCAGTTCGGCTGCAAATCTCGTCGCCGATGCGATGCGCAACCTGGCTCAGAACTCCCGGGCGATGGAGAGTCAAGCAGGCGAGGTCGACCAGGCGGCAGATGGATTGCTCCGCCAATACGTGCACATCACGGACGAGATCCGGACGATCACGGAGATCACTCAGGAACATATGAGCGTCATGGAGGAGATGTCCAACAGCATGAATACCCAGGACAGCCGGATCAAGGAGATCGAGAAGAGCTTCCTGCAGTTGGATGAGCTTGCGGCCAATCTGACGAAGATGACGGAGAAGCGAACGGCAGAAGCGGGTTAAGAGATTCGGACAGACGAAGACGCTGCAGGAACGTGATGACACGTTACTGACAGCGTCTTTTTCATAGAAAAGTGGTTGATCCGCAATTAATGATTAGCCTCATTAAATATCAAGCCTCATGCATGGCTCCCCATGGCGGATGCTGTCCACATTGCGCTCGACCCACTCCCTCTTGAGTTCGTTCCGCTGTGCTGCGCCGCCCCATGGCTCCAGAAGGATCATGGCAAGCTCCAGCCGCCTTTTCTCAACGAACAAAGGCAGCAGCTTCATGCTGGCCTGATCCAGCGAATAAGCCCGTTCATACCCTCTCATGAATGACTCCAGGAAACGGTTCGCATGGTCGCTTGCCAGCGCGATATCGGAGACAGGCGCATGCCAGTCCGGCATGATCGAGGCGTAATAGACCGCCATTGCGATGTCCTGAATGAAAAAGTCGTATCCGCAATCATCGAAGTCAAAGGCGGTGATCTTGCCATCATGCACGTGAAAATTGCCATGGTGCAGGTCGCGATGACTCATGCCGTATTGCCCGGATGGCTTCGGCAGCTTGCCGATCTGCTCCTCGATGGCGAGCAGCCTCTCGCGAATGATCGAAGCTGCGGGCAGATGATCGGGGATGGGCTGGGAGCGAAAGATGTTCATCTCATAGCCCATCCGCTTCGGCATGCCGGCCGGCGGCTCGTAGTCCCGCGCGCAGGCATGCATGCGACCGGTCACGAACCCCCACTCGGCGAACAGTTCCGCTCCCCAGGCAGAATGATGCGCATCCACTCGCACGCCCTTCGCTTCTTCGAATACCGAGAGCAAGAAGGTTCCCTGCTCCGTCTCGATCGTCTCCAGCCATCTCCCGAACTCGGACCGGACGGGTCCTGCGACGCTCACTCCCTGTTCCGCCAGGTCATGAAGCCAATGCAGCTCCGCCTCCATCTCGCTCACACTTCGCCGCGATTCATGGGTGACGCGAAGGTAGTATGGCTTCCCGTCACGGTCGAACCGGTAGACGAGATTCTCGAAGCCTCCGAACTTGCGGATCGCCTCCCGCTCTATGCCATAGCGCCTCGCCGCATGCCCCAGCAGTTCCTCTTCCTTCAATGCCTTCCTCCAGTTATCCAGATGCGTTACCTCCCCGTTCCGGTGTCATGATAGACTCAGAAGATGAACCAAAGCACAAACACGATGATCATCACCAGCTGAAGAACGATCTTCACGATCGCGCTGGCGAAGAGTCCGACCAGGGACCCCCAACCGACCTTCAGCGCATGACCCAGATCATTCACCTTCGTCAGTTCCCCGATGACTGCGCCGAGCCACGGACCGATGATGAGCCCGAACGCGGGGATGACGAAAGGGCCGACGATCAGTCCGATCGTCATGCCGATGACCGACGCTTTGCTTCCTCCAACCTTCTTGACGCTGACGGCGCCAACGGCATAGTCCGCGATCGTCAGCACGAGCAGGATGATCGTCTGGATCGTCCAGAACCAGAAGCCGAACGGCTCGAAGCTGACCATGAAGCCATACACGAAGAACGCGGCATAGATCGCGATGGCGCCGGGCAAGATCGGGTAGATCGTGCCGGCCATGCCGATCACAAACAACAGTATGACAACGATCCATGCAAGTATCTCCACTGATCATCCACCTTTGGTCTTCTTCACTGCACTTTCAGACGAGTCGGAATTCGAAATGGTTACACGCCTGCGTGCTTTTCTGGTTATGATTCTATGATGCTTCCATCAGGCGTGATTCAATTGTCTCCAAAGCTGCTTGTTGCTATACAGCTTGCTGGAGCTGATCTCTTCGCCGAACCAGTCGGGAGGCGAGAAGCGGATCGCCTCCTCCTCGCTTGCAAATTCCACTTCTACGACGATCAGCGAGAATTGGGAATAGCGATCGATCTCGACGGTGATGCCTTCAGCCGTCCTGGCGATGGTGCGCTCCTTGATCAGGGGAGTAAGCCGCACCTTCGACATCAGCTCCTCATACAGCTTGCCGGATATTGGCTGCTCCACTTCCTGCCGCACCAGGCCGAAGCCGCTCTTGTACGTCAGCACATACTCCGCTTCGCCGGTCAAGGCGTCCTTCAGACGCCGCACCCTGAGCTCTTCCCCGTCGGACAAGGCCAGATAGGTTTGATCGATGAGGTAGACCTTCTCCACCGCCAGGCTGCCGCCGGCGATCCGGTCGTCCGGGTATGCGCCGAGCAGAAATTTGCGTTCAACTTCAAGCGCCATTCTTCATTCCTGCCTTTCATCGCGTTATCCAGATGCGCCCCAGGCGCAAAATGATCTTTTATTCACCGATCTGCTATGGTAAAATGCGATTAGAGAGATGTTTCATCCCGCTTCGTCTCGCATATACTGATAAAGACCGCAGATGCTGGGAACATCTACGGTCCTTCGCAATAGATTGCCCCAAAGGGCGATCGGCATATCAGGCAAGAAGCAGTAGACCTCCTTGGCCCGTCAAGCTCAAGGGAGGTCTACTTCCTTTTATGGAAGGACAGCAAGGCGATCACGAACATGCCGAATGTGATCATCAGAGTGATAGCCTCATAGACTGTCATGGCATCACCTCCTTCCGCAAGGAGATGCTGCCGACCACCCTCGAGAGCCTCTATCTATTGCACCCATATTATACCACAGACGAGGATGAAGGCGAACATATTTTCGTATATTGGCAAAGGAAAATTGCTCGTGACATTTCGACAAGATTCACGTCTTGCGGTTCCGGGTCCGCACCAGCAGACGGATCATCAGAAATACGGCGCATGCTTCACCGAGATCTTGCCCTCGCTTACGATCTTTGCCTGACAGCCCAGGCGATACCCCTGCTCGATCTCCCCCGGCTCCAGTCTGGCGAGCTCCGCCTCATTCGGCTCGGACAGATGCTCCATGCCTTCCAGCACCTTGCTCCTGCATCTCGCGCAGGTTCCTCTTCTGCAGTTCGAGTTCCAATCCACCTTATGCTGCTCGGCCAATTGCAGGATGGTGATGCCGATCACGGGCTTCACCGTTTGCCGCACCGTTCTGCCCTTAAGCTCCACGCCCTCGCCGAACGCTGCTTCTTCCTGGTGCTCCTGCGCCTGAACCTGCGGCTGCTCCTGTTTCCTGAACCAACGTTTGAACATAACCCCTTGTCGCTACCTCCTGCTTGTCCTGATTTACTCCTATTCTGCGAACGAACAAGGCCAAAGTCAAATCGCTGATCCATCGTCCTTCGGCGTATAGAGCCAGCCTTCATCTCCGGTGTAGATCATCCGTTTGCTCATCCCGCCGTCGACGATCATCGTCTGGCCATTGATGAAGCTGTTGGCCTCGTCGCACAGGAACATGATCATCCGCACGATATCCATCGGCTCTCCGACGCGTCCGGATGGATGCTGCTTCAGATCACCCAACGTATATTGCGGCACATAATCCGCTGAATAGGTGGCGCCCGTATCGATCCACCCCGGCGCGACGGCATTCACCCGCACTTTGCCCGCCAGGCTGACGGACAGCGCGTGAGTCAGCGCCGTGATGCCCCCCTTGGCAGCGGTGTAGCTCTCCGTATTCGCCTGCGACTGAAAGGCGCGAGTCGACGACAGATTGACGATCGCAGCGCCCGGACGGAAGTGCGGCAGGAACAGCATCGTCAGATAATATGGCGCGCTCACGCCGATCTGCAGCGCCTTGTTAAAGTCCTCCCAGCTGCATCCGGACAGGATGCCGCCGAAAGTCAGCATCGCATTGTTGATGAGACAATCGACGCCCCCGTACCTGTCCGCCACTTCCTTCGCGAACCGTTCGAGCGCCGCCGGATCGCTGATATCTCCGGGATGATAGCACACATCCCCGCCGCTCTCGCGCAACTCCTGCGCCAGCCGGGCTCCCGCCTCCTCATTCAGATCGATATACGCCACTTTCGCCCCCGCTCTTGCGAACTCCCGCACCAGCACCTGGCCGATGCCCAGCGCTCCGCCGGTTATGACGACGATTTTGTCCTGGAATGTCATGCCCGTTTCCTCCTTTGCGCACATCACGATGAATGGGTAAAGATGGGTTGGATCAGTTTGTTCCACTCCTCCTATCGTAACACAATCGGACAAAATTTGCAGACAGAACCTTGATTTCGACCTGTTTATGAAAGCGCATATAGTGAGCTTGTCGAACCTTTGGTATAATCGAGAGAAGATCTGCAGAAGGGAACGAACGTCTTGAGCATTCACAATTTGCTGCGGAATATCTCCATCTTTCAGACGTTGAGTCAGGATGAACTGGCCCAGGCAGCGCAGTTTGCCAGGGACAAGCGCATCAAGAGCAAAACGATCGTCTATCATGAGGGCAGCGAGCGAGACGCGGTCTATTTCCTCATGGACGGTCTGATCAAAACTTATCGTACCGATCAGGAAGGCGAGGAGCAGATCGTGTCCCTCATACAGAGCGGCGACCTGTTCCCGCATGCCGGCTTTCTCACCCTGGACCCCTACCAGGAGACCGCGGTGACGCTGGCCGATTCCCATCTGGTCATCATGCCGAGCAGGGCTTTCCGGCAGCTCATCCTGGATATCCCCACCTTGTCGATCGAGCTGATCGACTATATGGGCAAGAAGGTGCGCGAGCTTGAGCTGAAGCTGCAGCAGGTATCCGGACAGGACGTGAATCGCCGGATCATCACATTTATGGTGCAACTGGCCGAGAGATTGGGCGTGCGGCAGGGCGATCATATCCTGATCAGCTGTCACATCACCCATCAGGAGCTTGCCGGCACGCTCGGCACGACGAGAGAATCGGTCACCCGCCTGCTCAACCAGCTGAAGAAGCAACGGATCATCGAGATGAGCCGCTCGAGCATCGTCATCCACGATCTGAGGGCGCTTGCCGATTGGGGATGCTGCGCCGGACGAGACGAACCATAAAAAGAGGCTGTCCGGAAAGTCAGATGAGAATGACCGATGGATGACCTCTTTTTGTTGGTCTGGTGGTCAGCGCGGTGTCATGGCGGCATCGACTCACGGAAGATGGATAGAAAGAACGATAGGGCGTCATGCACATCCTGGAGGAAGCGACCTGATGCTTGGGGTGCCGGATATATATATCGGTAACGTGCCAATCTCTAACTGACGTAACATGATTGGCAAGACCTTTCCATCGTCTGGCTAAAGGAAATTTTCACACAATGATGGACTTGACCTTGGAATTGGCCGTTCGCACAGAGTTGTACGATTTTTCGTACAAAATCGCTTGAGAAACGGCCGGACCGCTCGGAGTTGTACGATTTTTCGTACAAAATCGCTTGAGAAACGGCCGGACCGCTCGGAGTTGTACGATTTTTCGTACAAAATCGCTTGGAAAACGGCCAGACCGAATGGAGTTGTACGATTTTTCGTACAAAACCGCTTGAGAAACGGCCGGACCGCTCGGAGTTGTACGATTTTTCGTACAAAACCGCTTGGAAAACGGCCGGACTGACCATGTATGAGCAGCAGAAGACGTGCTTTGGCGATCGGATCAGCTATTCCAAAACCGATCCGGATGCGACCTTTATGCGTATGAAGGAAGACCACATGAAGAATGGGCAGGTAAAGCCGGGATACAAATACAACGTGCAAATGGCGACCGAGAATCAGTTCATCCTGTTTTACAGCCTTCATCAACGACCGACGGATACGCGCTGCTTCATTCCCCATATGGAGAAGCTGGCGGCCATGCCGAAGACGATGATTGCCGATGCGGGATATGGCAGCGAGGAAAATTACTTGTATGCGGTGGAAGATCGACACTTCGATTTTCTCATTCCGTATGCCACCTACATGAAAGAAAAGACCCGAGGCTACATGAAGGACATTCGGCATGCAGCCAATTGGACGTACGACGAGAGGGAGGATCGTTTCGTATGCCCCAATGGCCGGTATGTTCGTTTTAAGAAGTACCAGACGAAAAGGACACAGACGGGACTGGAGCAAAGCTTCAAGATCTATGCATGTGAGGATTGCAGGGAATGCCCGTTGAAGTCCGCTTGTACCACAGTGAGAGGTAACCGCCAGGTACACTGGAATACGGTGTGGGAAGAACGAAAGGCGAAAGCCCATGCAGCCCTTGAAGATGACAAAAAATCCGCGATCTATGCTCGCCGCAAGGTGGAGGTCGAGAGCGTATTTGGTCACATCAAGGGCAATCGGTCGTTCCGCCGGTTCTCGTTGAGGGGACTGGATAAGGTGCATACCGAGTTCGGGATCGTGGCGATGGCCCACAATCTACTGAAGGTGGCGAGCATCCGCCTCGCTGCCTTCCTGGAGACACTATGGAATAAGAATGGACGGAAAACCGTATTGGCTTTCCGTCCACTTTTTCATTTAGGGACTTATTAGACAGTCCCAAGCGGCAGTACACATCTGTGATGCGGCCATTCCCGAATCTGCCTACGGGTTGGCGTGCTGCCTCTCTTGAAGAACTTGACGTATCTGATCCATATGATGCCGGTCATGCCCGACAAAATCCTTCAGGTATTCCTCGATCAGAAAGGCTCGTCCCTCTCCGTCGATATACGACTGAACGAGTCGCTCCTCCGGCAAGGAACGGAGGTCTTCGATGATTCTCTTCCGCACGGCAATCGCATCCCGCAGAAGATCATCCGCGCCAACCGTCTTCGCGTATGCATCGGCGTTCCGGTTAAACTCCTGGTACGCCTTGTTCACGAGGGTGAGCGGCTCACTGAGGGCGATCTTGTGGATCGCTTCCTCATAGTAATACCGATCCCACAGCATGATATGGCTGACGATGCTCTTGATCGGCCACTTCCCCGGCGCCAGACTGCGGTTCCAGGTCTCATCATCCAGACCAAACAAAGACTCGCAGAAGGGGATCCATTCTTCAAGGGCTGAGATGTAAGATTGAAGTTCGCTGTTCATCTGATTTCCTTCCTTTCCATTTTCCATTGATCTCCATGCTAATCTTCGTCACAGAGTGATAACGCGATCTTTCTATTCTTCGAATAATTGCCTTTTCCTGTTATTCCCGTTTCCTGTCCTGGAGCATCAACCCCTCATGCAGATAGCGGTTGCCTCTCACGATCGCCTCCATGTTGGTTCGGATCCGATCGTCATACCGGAGGAAGCCGAATCTCTCCAGCAGCATCCAGCGCAAGCAGGCGATCGCTTCAAACACCTCATACTCCGCATCATCGATCGGACTCAGCTGTTGAAACGCCGCACGATACTGACTGGCAAAGGATTCACCGGCGTAGATGCAAACCAAAGCGACGGACCAGGCGATGTCGTATCGGCAATCTCCCAGCTGAATATTGGTCCAGTCGATGATCGTCAGTTTCCCGTCAAGATTCAGGATGTTGTTCAGATTGTAGTCGCCGTGGATGAGATGTGTATGTTGCACCTGAACCTGTTGCAGAAGTGCATGAAGCAGCTCCTGGATATCGGGATGCTGCTGGATTCCGTCGAAGAAATACGAGACCAGATCATGACTGGGCAGCGCGAGATCGGACATGCTCCGCGGGTCGATCCGGTGGACCTCGGACAGCATCCGGGCCAGTTCGCCCAACACATGCTCGTCCAGTTCGTGCACCGGCTTGCCGTCATAACTGGTTAGCAACACCTGATGCCCTTGCGGGTCCAATCCCCAGCCATAGGGCCTGGACACCGCGGCGCCCTGCCTGTACAGATGATTCAGAACCGAGTATTGCCGGGCAACATCCGGTTTCGAACGGCGATTCCATATCTTCAGGACATAAGGGTGATCCTCCACCGTGACCAGGCAGACTTCCGCCTCCAGTCCGGCAGGCAAAGGCGACACTTCCATCTCCCCACTTCTCCAGGCTTCCAGGTCGATCTCCGCTTCCTTCCATTCGATGCCGCGAATGAGTTCCATCCTTCACTTCCTTCCATATGCTTGCTCCTGCAGGTATCCGGCCTTCCTGAGAACGTGGATGGTGAACGGATTCACCTCCGACCAGTCCCCCTGCACCGGGAAATACCGCAGCTCCAGCCCTTCATCATCATTCACGCTGGGGGTGCCGGTCACATTCTGCGCTTCATAGACAGCCATGACATTGTAAACCTCATCTCCATGAGGATAGCGGAAATACATATCCCGGCCCGACAGCAAGGCAACGAAGCGGAAGGAACCGGCCACAAGGCCTGCCTCCTCCATCAGCTCGCGTGCCGCCGTCTCTTCCAGCGATTCGCCCGGCTCCATCGCTCCGCCGATCGTGCCCCAATCGTTGGTATCCGTGCGTTTCTGAAGCAGGAAATCGCCGTGTTCATTGCGGACGATCACACATGAGCCTGTCAGGATGATGGGTCTGGTGCCCAGTACCTTCCTCAACTCCATGATATATCCCATAGAAATCTCCTTGTCCTATTGCAGTAATTCAGATACTCCTTGCCAGAGATCCGGACGGCATGAACGGTCCGATGAAACCTCCCAGCAAACGGTCCCGGATCAGCAGCTTCATCGCCTCAGGATTGACAGCAAACGATTGCTTTTTTATCCAGTATAGCGTCAATCGCCATTTTCAACAATCTGGAAATCTTTTGGTTGTAAATGTGATATTTTTCACGATTATTCACTCATGCTTCCATCCTGTACAGGCGCAGGTCGGGCTGGATCGATTGAATGCCGGACAGCTCCTGGATGGATGCACGATGGATGAGGTGCGCGGTGAATTCTTCCAATATGTCCTGGATGTGGATTCGGGAACCGCTCGCACCCGCAATGAAGTCAGCGGCTATCGAGAGATCGCGATCTTCAAGGACGGCGTTACGCTGTAGCGGCGCAGACGATCAAGACAAGGGCGAGGAAGCCGCCTGGCGGTCCCTCGCCCTTGTTGCCTGGAAGATGCAGGTGATGAGCGATCATGGCGATGGCGGGACGGACGGACGAAGCAGCCTGGCCACCAGACCATGTCTGGGCGAGGCGATGAGGCTTAGCAGAAACACCAGACCGGTCGCGAAGGCCATCGAGCCCGATATCGAGGTATCCAGCCAGACCGCGATAGAATACCCCGAGATCGCCGAGAGGATCCCGAACAATCCGCTCAGCGCCATCATCACGGCCAGTCTGTCCGTCCACAGATAGGCGGACGCCGCCGGTGTGATCAGCATCGCCACGACCAGGATGGCACCGACCGCGTCAAAGGAGGCCACGGTCGTCACGGATACCATGCTGACAAAGACATAGTGCAGAAGTGTAACAGGAAGGCCGAGGCTGGCAGCGAGCGCCGGGTCAAAGGCTGTGATCTTCCACTCCTTGTACAGGCCGATCACCACAGCCAGGATGACCACCAGGACGATCGACAGCATCAACACCGCTTCCGGGATGTCCGCGCCCCACGGCAGTTCAACCCGCTCCCATGGGATGAACGTAATCTCGCCCATCAGGGTATGTTGGACATCGAGATGCGCATTGCCCACCCTGGTGGCGATCAGCACCACGCCAATCGCGAACAGCGACGTGAACACCACTCCGATCGAAGCCTCCTGCTGCACCCCCATGGAATGCAGCCATTGTACCAGCAGCGCGGTCAGCAAGCCGGCTATGACCGCGCCGATCAGCATATGCACCCCGCTCAGCTCGCGCGTCAAGAGATATGCGGTCACGATGCCGAGCAGCACGGTATGGCTGATGGCATCCGCCATCATCGCCATGCGGCGCAACAGAAGCAGCGAGCCGACGATCCCGCACGAGATGCCAACGAGCGAAGCCGTCAGGATTATCCAGCCAGCATAGCTCATGCCGATCTTCCCCTTTCCATCGCCGATTGTTCCCGGATGCGCGGCTGATGCAGCAGCCTGCGCTGCCGATACTGTTGAATGGCCATGATGATCAGCCCCTTGGACGAGCCCAGAGTCAGCGAGATGAGGAACAAACATGCGGCAGAGATGACGATGAAGGGGCCGGTCGGCCAGCCCTTTCCATACACGCTGAGCAAGGTGCCGATGGCCCCCGAACCTCCGCCGAACAGCGCCGACAGGATCAGCATCCAGCCGAAGGAATGCGTCCAGTATCGTGCGCTGACGGCCGGAATGATGAGCAGCGCGGCCATCAGAATAACGCCAACCGCCTGAATGCCGATCACGATGACCAGCACCAGACACATCAGATAGACGCTGTTCATGAAGCGGTTGGACAGTCCAAGCCCCTGGGCAAATGCCGGATCAAACAAATGAAGCTTCCATTCCTTGTATGCGAGCAGCGCGATCAGCAGCACGAACAGGGCCAGCCCTGACATCACCCGGACATCCTTCACCACCATGGCCGCCGCCTGGCCGAAGATGAAGCTGTCGAGTCCGCTCTGACCTGCTCCCGCCATGCGATTCACCAATGACAATAGCATGATGCCGAACCCGAAGAATACCGACAGGATGATGCCCATGGCGGCGTCCTCCTTGATCCGGCTCGACGAGCGAATCAGATGTATGAACCATGCGCCGACCAATGCGCTGATGGCGGCACCGCCGATCATGACGGGGAGATGCTTCTCCCCGACCAGCACGAATCCGATGATCACACCGGGCAAGGCGGCATGGGACAACGCGTCGCTCATCAGGCTCTGCCTCTTCCAGTAGGCAAAGCAGCCGATGATCCCGGACGCCGTCCCCAGGATCAACGTGCTGCACAGCACCCACACCGCGTTAGGCGACAATCCCGTCATCCTGACCGTCCTCCCCACATCCGCAAGGTGCCGCCATACGTGCGGCTGATGTTGGCATCCGTGAAGACTTCCCTGGTCGGGCCATGGGCGATCACGGATCGATTCAGCATCAGTACATGATCAAAATAGTCCTCCACCGTCTGCAGATCGTGATGCACCACCATGACCGTCCGTCCGCGATCCTTCAGCAGGTTCAGCGTCTTCATGATCGCCCTCTCCGTAGCTGCATCAACCCCTGCCAGCGGCTCGTCGAGCAGGTAGAGATCGGCGTCCATCACGAGCGCCCGGGCCAGAAACACCCGTTGCTGCTGGCCTCCCGACAGCTGGCTGATCTGCCTGTATGCGTAATCGGCCATGCCCATCTCCGCCAGCGCCTGCATCGCCTGTTCCCGATGTTTCCGTCCCGGCCATCTGAACCAGCCGATCTTGCCATACAACCCCATCAGGACCACATCCAGCGCATGGGTCGGGAAATCCCAGTCCACCGATCCGCGCTGGGGCACATAGCCGATCCGCGATTTCATCTTCTGATAGGTGGAACCGAAAAATCTGACCTCGCCCGCGAGTCGGGGATGGAGCTCGAGTATGGTTTTCAGCAGAGTCGATTTGCCGGCACCGTTCGGTCCGATGATGCTCGTCAATGTGCCGGGCTGAATCTCGAACGTCACCCTGTCCAGAACCCTGTTCTTGCGATATGCTGCGGACAGATCTTTCACACTGACAACCGGCAGCATGTTCATCATCCCTCTCCCCCGTTCAGGGCCACAAAGATCGTGTTCACATTGTGGCGATACATGCCAAGATAGGTGCCCTCTTCTGTACCCGCGTCCCCCATGGCGTCGGAGAACAGCTCCCCTCCCAGGCTTACCGTAAGTCCCGCCTTCTTCGCTCCTTCGATGACCGCCTGGATCGAATCCGGATTGATGCTGCTCTCGATGAAGACCGCGGGCACCTGATAGTCCACGAGCAGTTTCACCGTCTCCTCGATATCCGACAGGCTGACCTCGTCCTCCGTGCTCAAGCCCTGCAAGCCCACCACTTGGATATCGTACATGCGGCCGAAATATCCGAAGGCGTCATGCGCGGTGACGAGCACCCGCTTCTCTTTCGGAATCTTCGACAGCTTCGCGGCAGCCTCCGACTTCAGCTCATCCATCTGCCTGAAGTACGCTTCCTTGTTGCTCTCAAAATAATCCGCATCCTCCGGGGAAGCTTGCTTGAGCACCTCCGTCGCCGCAGCCAGGGCTTGCTTCCACAGATCAATATCGAACCAGATATGCGGATCAATCGCCCCCTCTTCGTCCTTCAACAATTGATCCGCGTTAACGGCCTCGCCTATCGCCAGCACCGGCCGGGACTTGCCCAGCTCCTCGAACACCTTGAGCATGTTGGCCTCCAGATGCAAGCCGTTGTAGAAGATGACATCGCTGCTGTCCAGCTTGCCGATATCCCCTTGCGTAGCCGTGTACAGATGCGGGTCAACGCCAGGGCCCATCAGGCTCTCCACCCGGATGCGATCTCCGCCGATGACCGACATGGGCTCCGCGATCTGGGCGATCGTCGTCACGACCTTCAGTTGGCTGTTATCCGCTATACGGGTCGACGAACCCGCTGATTGGCATGCCGCCAGCAGGCTGACTCCCGCAAGCATCATGAGCGCCCATCTTTTCCACTTCCTGTTTTTCTTTTTTCTGATCTCCATAAATGTTTCTCCTCCTCACCCTTTTGTCTTTTGGACAAATGTTTTGCATTAGGTAAAAACTTATGGATATGTATAAAATAATTTCCCTTCGCCACGTTGTCAAGATGAATTTTCCAGATTGGCGGATGATTGGAGGGGAACTGACGTTCGTGCGGAGGGAAGAAAAAAAGAAGCTCGCCAATTGGCTGCTTCCTTTCTCATGTATGATCTAAAATTAAACGTGGTTAAATAGTTGCAGTCGCGGCTAGCCCTTCATCCAGCCTTGTTCATAGGCATAGCGGGCAAGCTGCACCCGATTCTCCAGATGGAGCTTGTGGAGAATATTCTTCAGGTGATTCTTCACCGTATGCTCGGAGATGTCCAGCTGCGCCGAGATGTCCCTGTTGCTCAGCCCCTTGGCCACGAGACCGAGAATCTCCTGCTCCCGGGCTGTCAGCGGATTGGCCTCCCGGTTGCCGAGGCGCGGAGGGGACAATTCCTTCAGGATCCGGTAAGCCAGCTCCCTCGTCATCGGCGCCTCATCCACCGCGACCGCCCGCAGATACGCATGCCACTCCTCGGGCCGCAGATTCTTGAGGAGGTAGCCTTGCGCTCCCTTCTTGAGCGCGTCGAACAGATGCGCGATGTCGTCCGAGACGGTGACCATGACCACCTTGACATACGGGAAATGGTCCTTGATCCGTTTGGTCGCCTCGAGACCATCCATGCCAGGCAGGTTGATGTCCATCAGGATCAGATCGGGCATCCATTCCTCGCACAGCCGCAGCGCTTCTTCGCCGCTGCCGCACTCGGCGACCACTTCGAAGGCCGGATCGAGCTCCAGGATCATGCGGATGCCCTGTCTCGCCATCTCGCTGTCATCCACCACCATGACGCGGAATCTGGTCATCTGATCTTCCCTCCTTCACGATCATCACCTTCGTCTCTCCCTGCTCCCTGATCAACTGCAAGCGCCAACCCATCCTGTCCGCCCGGTCCCGCATGATCTTGAGCCCGTAGTGGTTACCGGCTGTTGTCACGCCTTCGCTGAAGCCCTTGCCATCGTCGATGATCCGACAGATCCATCCCCTGTCCGTCGCCATCGCCTCGACGAGAACGCGCGTCGCCTCGGCGTGCTTGTAAATATTCAGCAAGGCCTCCCGCACGATCGCCAGCAGCTCCACCTTCTCCTTCGAGGTGAGCAGTTCCTCATGCAGCTCCCATCTCGTCTCGATCTTTAGCTCGGTCTCGCGGCGCAGCTCGCCGATCAGGCTCTCGACGCTCCCCAGCCACGGACTGCCGCTGATCTCCGCGGATTGCCGCAGATTGGCGATCGCCTGGCGCACATAATCGTTGGTGCGATGCACGCTTTCCTTCAGCTTGTCCAGGGGCAGCTGCTCCGCCCCCGGCATCCGCTCCATCTGCGCCACCTGGGCGCCCAGGAAGAACAGCGACTGGGCGATGCCGTCATGCAGCTCTCTGGCGATTTTCTCCCGTTCCTCCATGACCGCCTGCAGCGCTTTCGCCCGGTTCAGCTCCTCCTGGTAATGCTCGATCATCCTGAACAGCTGCGTTAGCAGCAGCAGGCTGACCAGCAGCACGATGAGCGGCGCCAGCCAGTTGCCGAGCTCCATGGAGATGTACGACAGCAGAAACTCATGCCGAACATATTCCCAGAGGCCGATCGTCAAGGTCGGGATGATCAGGATCAGCCATTTGATCCATTTGATCGGTTTGTGTGTCACCGCGGACCGACTCCTCCCCGGTTGCTCGTTGTCGGACGCACGCGCAAGCCCTGGACATGCCATGCGAGGCCGCTTCCGGGCGGATGACCGATCTGACGCCCTTGCGCGGTCAGCCGTCAGACCAGGGAATGTCCCGCATGCAAGTCACCCAGGGCCGGAACTCCGGCAGACAACGGCACTATTGACACCAGTCTACCCAAACTTCGGGCCTTTCGTCTACAGTCCCGCTGTCGGCAGGCCGAAGATGGAGCCGTAAGCCTCCTGCAGGCCGCTGGCCCCATACTTCTCGCGAATCTCCGACTTCGTCCCGTCCAGCACGACATGGCCGTCGCGCAGGAAGACGATGCGATCCGCCAGCGCCTCCGCGATCTGCAGCTGATGCGTGGAGAACAGGATCGTCTGCCCGCCGGCGGCCGCCTGGCGCACCAGCTGGACGAAGCTGCCCATCCAGTACGGATCGAGGCCATTGGTGGGCTCATCCATCACGATCAGCGGCGGCTTCGCCAACAGCGCTTGCGCGAACAGGACCCTCTGCCGCATCCCTTTGGAGAAAGAGGTGACCGGCTTGCGCCCGGTGTCGGACAGGCCGACCAGCTCGAGCACTTCCCGCGCGCGCGCTTCGCCGAGGCCTCTCAGCCTCGCCCAGAACAGCATCGTCTCCAGCGCGGTGAGGCCCGCGCTGAACCGGTAATCATCCGGCATGTAGCCGAGCTGCCTCGCATATCGGCGACGGTCATTCTCCCAGCGCAGTCCGCCGATCGTGATCTGGCCGCTCGTTGGGCGGATGATGCCGGCCAGCATGCGCAGAAGCGTGCTCTTGCCCGCGCCATTGCCGCCGCAGAGCGCCACGACCTCTCCCGCTTCGGCGGCCAGGTTCACCTCGCCGATCACGGTCTTGCCGTTGAACACCTTATGGACGGCCTCGAAACGGACGAACTTGTCAGCCACGTCCTCTCCCCCTCTCCCATACGAGATATGAGATCATGATGGCGATGCTGACCCAGATGAGCATGATGGCCCAGAAGACAGGAGGCCCCCACACCGAGCGGATCCAGCCCACCCATTCGTAATATTCGGGGCCCAGCGTCGCACCGCCGCCCAGCTGCACGATCGTATAGAGGCGCGTCAACTCAGCGGGATTAAGGAACGTCAGCACGGTCACCGCCGGCTTGATCCACGGATAGGGCAGCATGCCCAGCACCGCGATCAGGACGGACGGCCAGGCGATGATCAGGAAGAACCAGACCGCAACCGATGCCGTGAGCGCCTGCCAGCGATTGCGCGCCATCGTACCGATGAGCATGGCGGCTCCGAGGAAAAACAGCGATACGCAGATGGCAAATACGAGCAGATGCCAGTACGTGACCGGTTCCAGGCCGCCGCCCGTCAGCCATCCGACCGCTCCCGACAGCCCGAATCCAAAGGCCACGATCACGAGCAGCACCACCGCCAGCCCCAGATACTTGCCGGACAGGAAAGACAGCGTGCCGAGCGGATAGGTCGTGAGCAGTTCCCAGTTCCCGTCTTCCTTCTCGCCGGTCAGAGAGAAGGAACCGAGCATCAGCGCCATCAGCGGCAACAGATACAGCCCCAGGTTCAGCATCGTGCTGCTTGCGCCCGAGTAGCCGGTGACATAATCCTGTGCGTTGATGACCAGCAGGCTGAACATGAACAGGGTGAACAGCGCCATAAACGTGTATGCCCACGGATTGCGAAAGCCCATCCTCATCTCCCTGACGGCCACATTCGCAATATCTCTCACCCGCCGTGACCTCCGGCAGCATGCTGGTCATGGGCCTCCGCGGATTCGCCTTCGCCATGCCCGCCATGATCATCATGATCATCATGGCTGTGCTCAAGGTCCCCGCCGTGCTCATGCCCGTGACTGTGACCGGACTGCCAGTCATGCTGCTTCAGGTCCTCCGCCGTCATCAGCTTGCCCGTTCCCATCTGTTCGATGAAGGCCCTGGCGTCCTCCTCCGACTCGAAGGACACGACTCCGTACGCCATCGGCGTATGGAAGGAGGGATCGTACACATAATATGCCTTCTCGTAACGAATCCACTGCAAGCCGTGATAATCCCGGACGAACGCGGCGCCGATCGAATCCGTGCCATGGCGCTCCATCCAGGTATGCATGTCACCGAGATCGTCGAACTTGAGCGATTGCCCGTCCTTCGTCACGATCTGCGTCGCATATTGATCGTCCTTGATCGCCATGTTGCAGATCGCGCATTTGTCCGTATCCTCGTTGATCGGTTGGGGTTCATACTTCTCGCCGCCGCATGCCGCCAGCAGCGCAACAAGGAACATGATCATTGCCATGGATTGAAACAGTCTCTTCATGCCTTTCGTCTCCTCATCATTAAGATCAATACGATTGTACAACTGAGCAACACAAGTCCGGTCCAGCCCGTCAGCGACCTGTCGCCCTCCGCCTGGCCGGCCTCCGGTCCGCCGACCGGCGGAGCCATCAGCGGCGATGCGTCCCTGGACCAGCTCTCTTTCCCTGACTGGTACAGGCTCTCCAGAAACACCATGCCCGGCGACTGGAAGAACAGCTGAAACGCCGGCCGCTTCTGAGCCACGGAAGCAAAGAACGGATTGATCGCATAGGCGATGTCGCTCTTGCCGTCACCATCGGCGTCGATCCCCTCGAAGCTGTCCCAGTAGTTGTCGGCGATCGTGTTCTGCTCGCTGCCCCGAGCTTGTGCGTCCGTCACGTTGCCAACGAACCGGTTGGCGCGAATCTGGTTGTCGCTTGCATCCACGAGTTGCAGGCCGATGAAATTGCTGCTCACCCGATTGCCTTCCAGCACGTTGCCCGTCGATTGCTCCACATAGATGCCGACCCGATTGCCCTCCACCTCATTGTCAGCCACGACGATCTCATGGGCATCGTACAGCAGGATCCCCTGCGAGTTGACGTTCTCGCTCTGCTTGACGAAGATGTTGTCCTTCACAGACGTATGCCTTGCGGTCATCACCATCGCGCCGGTCACGTTCATCCGGCCGACATTGCGCTCGATGCTCGACCGGTCCGAGAACATCGTATGGATGCCGTAGCGGGAGTTCTCCATCACATTGTCGGTGATGATCCCGTCATCGCTGCTCTCCAGATAGATGGCGTCATGCACGTCGCGGATCACATTGGACGTGATCCGCCATCCGTTCGCCTTGAGCAGATCGATGCCGTTGCCCTTGTCCGCCATCCGTATGCCCTGCGGCGCCCAGACGATGGTCGTGCCGGTGATCGTGCCCTCATTCGCCTCCCTGGCCGCGATCCCGTGCGCGCCGGTGCGAATGTGCAGATTGTCCAGCAGGACCCGGTTCGCTGTGACGAGCACCGCAGGCTCCTCCTTGAACGCTTCATCCTCGATATGTATGCCGGAGAGGGTGGTCCCGTCCGCCTCGATCGTCACCGTCGTCTGCCGGCCGTCGCCCAGCAGGATCACCGAGCCCTCCTGCTCCGCCCGGATCGTCAGCGGCTTGCGGATCGTGATCGGCCCCTGGTAGGTGCCGGTCGGGAGGATGATCGTCTCGCCCGGTTCCGTCCGATCCAGAAGCTCCTGCAGTGTATGGTCGGCGGATGCCTGCTCCGCCAGGACCTGTGCCGGTCCCGGTAGCGCACAACTGGCGAGCATCAGGGCCAGCAGGCTGATTATTCTTGTGATATGGGATCTGAAGATGACCATCACTTGACCTCAACCGATTTCTTGAAGATGAGATGCAGATCTTCCACGTACGTGTGAATATACAGATCGTAGGTGCCGCTTTCCTCGAACGTATAGGCGCCGGTGAATTTGCCGTCGCCCTTGTAGTAGGCCTTGAACAGCACCGGCTCGCCGTCGATCCGCACATCAAAGTTCACCGTCACCTCGTTGTCCGCCTCCATGCCGGTGAAGGTGGCTGTAAACTCCGCCTTGGCGCCGGCCGTGATAACCTCCGGATTCGTCGCAAGATGCGCCTCAACCGCCTCCGGATCGATCTCCTGCTTGCCCGTTCCGGAGCAGGCGGACAAGATGCAGCACGCTGCCAGGACGATCATCAAGAGCGCAAACCTGTTCCTTGTCGGCATTCGATTACCACCCCTCTTTATCTTTATCTCCAACCCTCTACATTTTAACAATTCAGCATGACCGTTCCTATAACTCGATGGGGCTATTCGGAGGCGGAAGATCGACATCTTTGTGTCAATTTGCCGAACACTTCCGCCGCGTGTCAGGATCGACGTTTCATGCATATACGGCCAGCTTTCAGCCATCCTAATGAAGAAATGCGCAACTGGCATGAACATCTTCCGAACCTGGCGATGGCCGTGTATGGCTTGTCCCGGGATGCTGGTGGTCATTCGTTATCTTACGGCAAGCTCCGCATAAGATGCGAAAAGGGAAGTCCCTGACAGCGTTTACCAAACTGTCCGGAGCCTCCCCTGGGAGTTCGATATGATCCAGATTTTATCATACCCTGACGTAGCTTCGCTCATATGCGAGGAACGGATCGACGATCCGGATCTTCTGCGCCTCGGCATCGCTGATGCCGGCATACAGATCCGCCGTTCCGTCCTGATGGCGGATGAGTCCGCCACTGAACACCACATCGACCAGATCCGTGCGCTTGGCCGGTCCCTTGACGAAGTTGGCGCGTTCGGCAATGATCTCCATATCGCTGTACGACCGGTTGTCGGGGTTAAAGGCGAACACCATCGGATAATAATGACGGTTGCCTTCCTCGTCGAACTGGGCGATATGCCCAAGCACACCCAATAGTCCGTTGGACAACAGGTGGATCTCGTTGCTGCCGCCCCATTCGTCATCGAAGAATTGCTGATCGAGGATCGGCGCCTCATCGATCAATTTGTGCGTGATCTCCTTGAGCGAATCCACGGCCGTATACCCGATCTTGCCTCTTCCTCCCTTGACGCCCTGCGGCCGGGTGAAGATGCCGATCGAGCCGTCGGCCTGTTCCACAAAACGCAGATCCTTCATCTGGTCCGGTCCGCTGAAGAATTTTTCCAGACGGGCGATGTTGGGACCTTTGTAGAAGACGGTTCGCCAACTCAGCATGCCCGGGTCTTGAGGATGCGGGAACGTCTCGACACCTCCGAAGATCAGCTCACCACGAATCCAGGTATAGAAAGGATCCTGGAGCGCGAACACTGGCGCGTTTTCTCTTGGAACCCACTTGCCGCCGCGTTGCACGAAGAAATGAACCTCGGACTGCTCGCTGTCCCGATGCTCGACTCGGCCAGGGAGCACATACTCCCCCTCATCGATGAATGGTGCTGCAATGTTGTATACGTCACGCATGTTCACCTTGTCGAACATGAGCTTCTCCACGATGAGCGGTTTCCTGCCGCTCTGTCTGTACGTTTCCAGCAATGCCGAACACGACTTCTTGCCGTTGTTCTTCAGCTGAATCATCGTGAGTTCCTTCCTCTCCGTATGGACACTAGTATGGATGATCAGTATATCGTTTTATTTATATTGTATATCATACCCCGAGGTTATCAAGACGTTCATCAGTTGAGATAACTGGAAAGTCACCCTGCCCATATGCTCATCTGCCGCTCCATAGTACATATGGACAAGATCTCCATCGACGACCGCGCCGCAGGCGAAGACGACATCGGAGAAGAACCCTACCTTCTCATACTCCGCCTCCGGGATCATCAACGGTTCAGGGAGCCTCGCGATCACCCGCGCGGGGTCCCGGGCATCGAGGAGCGCGGCATTCATGCCGTAGCGATGCTGCTCATCCGCCCCGTGGTACAGGATCAGCCAGCCGTTCTCCGTGCGGATCGGCACGCATCCGGCGCCGATGCGCGCGCTCTCCCAACTGCCTGGTCGCACGCCCATCACGAAGCGATGATGGCCCCAGGACTTCAGGTCATCGGACTCCGCCAGCCAGATGTCCGGCGTTCCGATCCCGCTCGGCACCGGACGGTGCAGCATCATCACCTTGCCGCCGATGCGTTCCGGGAAGATGACCGCGTCCTTGTTCGTCGGCGGCAGGATCAGTCCCATCCTTCGGAAGGACCGGAAGTCCGTCGTGCGGATCAGGCCAACGCCCACTCCCTTGTCCGAAACGGCGCTGTAGGTAATCAGGTATTCCCCGTCCAGGCAGGTGATGCGGGGATCCTCGATCCCCCATGTCTCCAGCGGACCTTCCGGCATGATCGTCGGGCGCTCATCGATCTCGAACCGGATCCCGTCCCGGCTTCGTGCCAGACGCAGATGGGATATCGAGGTCAGATGGACGGTATTGCCTTGTCGATCGCGGACGACCCGGGAATCGGCGTAATCATAATTCGGGTCGCTCCGTTTCAGGGTGATCACCGAGAACGGCATATCCTGGTTGCCGGATGCGTCCGTGCGGCATACCGGACATTTCACCACCTCCGGATCATCCTGCGCCGGACGCTCCGCGACCCTGATCAGCATGATGGTCTCCTCTCCATGTTGAACAACACCGGCATTAAACGAACCGATCACTTCCCAGCCCGGAATCGACGGCCGGATCATATGCGGCGATATGATCGGATTGCTGTCGCAGCGGATGATGCTGACATTCATGTTTCTGTTCAACGTGAGTTCCTCCTGTCCGAATTATGCGTCCTGTTCAGTTTCTTATTCTTTATTCCTTATTCCTTGATGCCGGTAAAGGTGATCCCCTCGATAAAGTACCGCTGCGCGAAGAAGAACAGCACGAGCACCGGCAGAGCCACCAGCGCGGACATCGCCATCAGATAATTCCACTTCGGCGCTTCATTGACGCCGCCCATGAAGAAATAGACGCCGATATTCATGGTGTACATGTTCATATCGCGGAGATAGATGAGCGGCCCCAGGAAGTCATTCCAGTACCCGCGGAATGCGAAGATCGCGACCGCCAGCAGCGCCGGACGGATCTGCGGCAGCATGACGTGGTAGAACGTCTGGAACGTGTTCGCCCCGTCGATCTCGGCAGCATCGTCAAGCTCGCGCGGCAAGGTCAGGAAAAACTGCCTGAGCAGGAAAATGTAGAAGGGTCCCCAGGCTGTCCACGTTCTCAGCACCAGCGGGTCGAACTCCCCCGTCAGGCCAAATGCCTGCCAGAGCAGGTAGGTCGGAATCAGCGTCACGTGGAAGGGCAGCATCATCGTCGCCAGCAGGACGAGGAAGATCAGATCCCTGCCCGGAAAGTGAAACCTCGCGAAGCCATAGGCCACGATCGTGGCGCTGGTCAGTTCGCCGATGATGCCCAGCACGACGATGAACAGCGTATTGCCCAGGTATCGCGTGAAGGGCATCGCGTTCCAGGCGTCGATGAAGTTGTGCCACTGCGGAGGGTCCGGCACCCACTTAGGCGGCCAGGCGAAGATATCTCCATCCGCCTGCAAAGCCGTGGACAGCATCCAGAAGAAGGGCACCAATACGACTGCCGCCAGCAAGATGACGATCACGTAGATCAGGGTTCGGCTCACCGCCCGCGTCACCCGAACCGACGGCGGGCGACGCCCCGCACGCGCGCTGTGAAGAAAGCTGCTTGTCATGGTCACCCCTCCTTATCGCTTCACTTCGGATTCATAATGAACCCAAAGCGGACTGGATCTCAGGATCAGCAAGGTCAGGAGCAGGATGATCACGAACAGCACCCACGCTACGGCGGAGGCTTCCCCCATCTTCAGCTGGGCGAAACCGCGCTCATAGACGAGCTGGTTCATAAACTTGCCTGCGCCCGTGGTTGGCCGAACGAACATGGCGATGGTAAACACCTGCAGGGCGCCGATCATCCCCATGATCACCTGCAGCAGGATCACCGGCGAGATCTGCGGCACGGTCACGTGGATAAACTTGCGGAACGCCGTCGCCCCGTCGATCTCGGCGGCCTCATACAGCGATCTCGGCACGCCCTGCAAGCCCGCTAGGAAGACGACGGTATTGGTGCCGAAGATGCCCCATACGCTCATGATGATAAACGCCGGCAGCACATAGTCCGGATCGCCGAACCAGTCGGGAACACCGCTCCCGGTGAGTTTGAAGAGCGGCGACAGCACGAAGTTGATGATCCCGCTCTCGCTGTTAAACATCCATCTCCACAGCAGGGCCACCGCGACCTCCGGGAGGACGGCGGGCAGGAAATAGATCGTGCGGTACGTCCCGATCCCGCGGATCCGGTTGTTGAGCAGCATCGCGATCAGAAGCGCGCCGATGACGCCGACCGGCGTGGACAACAACGCATACAGCAGGGTGATGCGAACGGACGACCAGAACTCGATGTCCGCCGTGAACAGTCGGTTGAAATTTTTCAGACCGACCCACTTGCTTCCGCCGAAGATGTTGGACTCGGTGAAGCTGAGATAAAGCGACTGAAGCAACGGATACGCCGTAAAGACGACAAATCCGATGATCCACGGAGATACGATCGCCAGCCCCATGGCCTGACGCTTGGACCAGCCTATCGCCCGGAACAGCCAGTAGAGGCCGATCGCCGCGATGATCAGCACGACTGGAGCCAGTACCCATCTGATCAAGGCGCCTATATAGTGCTCCATGCCGTAACCCCCTTCCTTGAGATATGGAAGAAGAGGAGGCTTGCGGGCGATCCGGCCTCCTGCTTCTGTTCATGGATGATTATTTCAAGGTTTCATCGAGCAAGCGCTTGACGTTCGGGATCAGTCCTTCCGGATCCGCTCCGCCGTTGACGATCGGGTCCATCAGCTGCGTCCAGTAGACGTTATCCCATTCCGGATAGTTGTCGAAGTAGCGATAAGGCTTGGCGAATTCCATCGAGGCGATGATCGCTTCAAGCGAATGCGCCTTCTTCGGATGCAGCTCCTGCAGGGAGGCCAGATCCGACAGCGATTTGCGCGGCGGCATGATCTTCCAGTGGTGAATCGCGTCCGTCAGATCAAGCAGCGCGGCGAATGCGGCGTCCGGTTCCTTCGTCTTCTTGTTGATGGCCATGCCGAGCACGTCGGCGAAGGTCGCCTTGATGCCGCCATTGCCCGCCGGCACCATGAAGGCCTGCACGTTCTCCACCGTCGAATCCAGATCGTCTGCGGCACCGCCCATGAACATCGCCACCTGCTTGTTGCGGAACATCTGGTCGAAGCCGCGGTCCCGGATCACTTGCTGCGACGGAGTGACCGGGCTGTTGATCAGCTCCGCGTAGAACTTGAGCGCTTCCACGGCTTCCGGCGTATCGATCGGTGACTCGCTGAAGTCCTCGAGGATCACTTCTCCGCCATTCTGCCAGATGAACATCTGGGAAGGCGGCCAGCCGTTGAGCGTGAAGCCCCATTGCTTGATCGCATCGGCATTGAAACCCGGATCTCCCGGATGATGGCCGCTGTCGTCGATCGTCAGGCGGTTGGCCGCGTCCATGAAGTCCGCCCATGTCCAGGTGCCGTCCGGATACTCCACCCCGGCCTCGTCGAACAGGGACTTGTTCACGTAGAGCATGACAGGCTGCTGCAGCCAGGGCAATCCGTAGATGCGACCGTCTCTGGAGAACGGCATCAGCGAGCCATCGTAATAATCGTCAACCTTGGCCGCGTCATGGCCGGAAGCATTCAGCTGATCCGTGATGTCCAGCATGATGCCTTCCGCGGCGAATTGCGCGGCCCGTTGCGCGCTGACCCAGAACAGATCCGGACCGGAGTTGCCGGACAGTTGGGTGATCAGGCGCGTATCATACTCTGCAGGATTGGAGTCCTGAACGATCTCGTAGATGTCTGACTTTGCGTTGAGCTCATCGAGGATCTGTTGCAGCTCCTTGGCTTCATTCTCGCCAGCCCAGGTAGCCAGACGGATCGTCACCTTGCTCGCCGACGAGACGGAAGAGCCGGAGGATCCGGAAGAGGTGTTCGTTCCGGATGAATTGCCGGAATTCTGGTTCCCGCCGTTTGAGTTACTGCTGCCGCAAGCTGCGAGAAAAACAGATGCAAGCATGACAAAAACCAACATCAACAACCATTTTCTCCTCATGTGTAACGCCCCCTACCTATGATTTGTCCTCCCAATACAACATTACAATCAACATTACAATTAAATTTTAGTAACGTGATTATTGGGATTACAAGCTAATTATCATATGCATGGGTCATGTTGTCAAGAGTGGAGAAAAGTCTTGGCTCTATCAAGATGTCTTGCTTATCTTTACATTCTTATAGGATTTGTGTATATTATTTTGTAACGTTACAAATTTCGCCGGAAATTCTGAATCTGATCTAGTGAGGGTTCACATGCGCAAAAAGATAGTCATGCAGGATATCGCTGACAGGCTGAATATATCGAAGAACTCCGTCTCCCAGGCGTTGTCCGGCAAGGACGGAGTCAGCGAGGAAACCCGCAGAAGAGTGATCCAGGCTGCGGAAGAGATGGGATATACGTACAAGAAGAAAAAGACGCAGAGCCGTCAGAAGCAGGAAACGCGGACGATCGGCCTGATCGCGTCCGAACGGACATTCTCGCTCAAGACGTTCTTCGGCGAGCTCTACCTGTCGATCGAACGCGAGGCGCAGCGGCACGGCACCAGACTGCTCATCCAATCCATCACCTCCGATGATTGCGAACAGCTGACGATGCCGGGCTTCATCCAGGACAAGAGCGTTGACGGCGTTCTGATCCTCTCCAATATCAGCACCCCGTACATCAATCGCGTCATCTCGGAAGGGATCCCCGTCGTGCTGATCGACCATCATCACCCCGCGATCGAAGCGGACGCGATCCTGACGAACAACCGCTTCGGCGCCTACAATGCGGTTCGGCATTTGCTCGATTGCCAGCATCGCAACATTGCGATCATCGGGAACATCAGCCTGTCGCCGAGCTACCAGGAGCGCTGGGAAGGATATCTCCTGGCCATGCGCGATCATGGCATCGAACCGCAGCGGGAGCTCATGTTCCTCGACATCATGGAGGAAGAGCAAGCCGTCGAGAAGGTGCTGAGCAACCTGAAGAGCATGCCGGAAGCATGGTTCTGCCTCAATGACGGGTTCAGCTTCATCGTCTGCAACCTGTTGAAGAAGCTGGGCTATCGCGTGCCGGGGGACGTCTCGATCTGCGGCTTTGACAACAATATCTTCTCCCAGGTGTCCGACCCGAAGATCACGACGATGGCGATCGATCTGAATCTGTTCGCGCATAAGGCCTTCACGCAGCTGATGTGGCGGATCGATCATCCGCGGGAGGCTTTCTTCGAGACACTGTTGCCGACGAAGCTCATCAAGCGGGAATCGACTGCACCGGCAAGCCGCCATCCGCAAGTGGACTGAGACGAATCGAGGTTGGCCGCTGTCGGTCAACCTCGTCATATTTCAAGAGCTCCTATTGCACTCTGATCCACAGGCTCTCGATCTTCTCGCCCGGATAATCATAGATGTACAGCAACGTACTGCCGCCCTCCTGAAGCAGGATCTTGCTGGTGTAATTCACCCTCTCCGCCTCTCCTTCACCGAAGCTGATGTTCTCTCTCATGCCGTCTATCACGATGGATTGCTCCTCCCGATTGATCTCGCTGATCTCGTATTCCGCGTAGGCCAGCACCTGTCCATTCTCGACGCCGACCAGCTCCGTTCCATACCCGAGCTTCAGGATCATGTCCGGCTGTTCCTCGTGGGCCCATCTCCCGAACATGAGCTCCAGGAGCTCGATCTCTTCATCAGACAGACCAGCGGTCTTCTCTTTCCACGCATCATCCTCCTGCTCGTCGCCAGACTCCATGACCTCCCCCTCGCCAGACTCCACAGCGGGCTCCCCGCCTTGCTCCGCGTTATCGGACTCATCCGGTGCCGCGGGCGCGTCAGGCTGGCCGGTCCGCTGACGATCGTCCGGTTGTCCGGGATCCTGCCTCTCCGCTCCCTCTGCCTGTTGTTCGGCGCTCACCCGATCCTTCCCTTCAGCCGGTTGTGAACTTGCGCCATAGCAGCCGGCCAGGAGCAACAGGATCACAATATATGCCACCACAACTAACTTTCTCAATTTCTATCACCCGTTTCCACATCTCGAAATTTCCCTTTTATGCCATCATTATATCACAGCTGATGACAGATTCCCCGGTTATTCTGTTGCATGATTTCTTTCTGACATATGTAAAAATTATATGGTTTATCATGTATAATAGAATTATCAAGTCCGAACGATATGGCAAACAGATCAGCCATGTATAGATGAAGCTTTATATGGATCAAGTATTGCATTACGGATATTGAAAGGATTGCCGACGTGAAAGAATGGTATTTTTTCCTCCCTCAATTTGATGAGCTGAATCAGGAGGTTCAGCAGTTGGTCTATCGTTCCTACTATACGTTCGTATATAAGGACATCTACTTCCTGGTGAAAGATCATTTGATAACGGAGGATCTGATCCAGGAATCTTTCTTCAAGATCCTCTCCGCTGTACATAAGCATGAAGTTTCGAGGATCCTGCCCTGGATCAAGCAGGTCGTGCGCAACCAGACAGTGGATTATCTGAGAAAAATTCACAAGGACCGTCATCTGACGTACCTTGACAACGTCAATAATATGATGAGCGTGCTTGAGACGGCAACGGGAACCGCCGAGGTGGAACATCATGTGGAGAACAAGATCAGGGATGAGCTGCTCCATGACATGATCGCGAGGATGAAGCCGGAGTATCGACTGGTGCTTATGCTGTACTACATAGAAGGAATGACCATTCAGGAGGTCGCTGAGCAGGTCCGTCTATCCAAGCCGGCTGTAAGTCAAAAATTGAAGCGTGCCCGGCAGAAGCTACTGGAACAGTTTCAAAGGAAGTGGGATGTCCATGATTGAAGAAGGCAGAAAACATGACGAGCTGAGAAAAGCGATGGATGAGTTGTATGATCGCATCGAGATTCCGGACAGCACGGAGTCCTGGAAAAGAGTGCAGGTCATGCTCATCAAGCGCAAACGACGCAGACGATGGATTCGCAGGCTTGGCTATGCCGCAGCCATCTTTGCCTGTTCGCTGATCCTGAGCCTGGGGTTGAACATGAACACGCAAGGTGTGTATTCGTTTGCCGGCTTGTTCAAGAACGTCAGGGATTCGGTCGTCGAGATCTTCCATGAGCGCAGCGAGGCGACGAATGCTCCGGATGCTGCTCTGACACCTCCTCCGGATGATGGTCAGCCCGGGACGAACAACGGCTTCATGATATCCGAGGTGTCGCTGGAGGAAGCTCTGGAGCAGGCACCGTTTATCCGGGTTCCGTCATCTCCGCCCGATCAATGGTCATTCAGAAGGGTTCGAATGTTTCAGACCACCGATACCGAGGTCGGTCGGGTGTTCCTTGAATACTCCGGCCCCAATGGAGAGATGATCAGCATCGAGCAGCGCCTGATCACAGGGGAAAGCGACGGACTGAAAACTGAGATGCCCCTTGACTCCGGGGAGTACAAGGATGTCAACATCAACGGCAACACCGGGATCCTGCTCCGTCCGACGAGCGGCAGCCTTCATCTGGAATGGCTCACGGAGGATCGTGTGCTCATCCATCTATTCGCCAACATCCCGGAGGAAGATCTGATCGCCTTCGCCAGATCCATGTGACAGAAGAGCAGTGAACCGATGAAAGGTCCACTGCTCTTGCTCTGTTTCAGCTGGCAAGCACGTAACCGGAGTAACGGGTGCCCTGCTCCACGATGCTGTTATGCGATACCCAGTGATTGGATTTCACCCGGTAGTAGTAACCCGTAGTCACATTGTAGCTGATGCCGCCGATGACGGACAGGTAATCATTGTAGAAGATGGTCCACGGCGTCGTGCTCACATCGACCCAGGATGTGCCGGTCCAGCGCTGCAGAGTCAGCTGCAGACCGACGGCGTCCACATATTGGGTGGCGATCGTCTCCCCGGAGATCTGGACTTTGCCATTGCCGAGGTAAGAGATGCTTCCTTCGCCATAATCAAGATAGATAAAATTCGGGTCGAACACGGTAAAGGGTTGCACATCCGGAAGCGGCAGCGAAGCTGACGGCTGAGAGTCGATGGATGCCAATGCCGTTCCAGGAATCAACAGGCACAAGGACATGATGATGCACAGGATAAGTCTCGATTTTTTCATAGATATCTCCTCTCCTTTTTAAGCAATTGAACGCAGACAGCTCCCAGGCCTGGTTCGACTCTGTCCGTTCAACCATTAGAGACGAAATATCCGTGAAATGATTAACAGTTTTCAGAAAATTTTTTATCTTATATGTCGATCATCGGAAGATGGTATGCTTCAGTTCGAGGATCCGGCGGTTCTCCAGATGAATTGACACCGCGTGCAAGCCTGCTCCGCTGCCGGGATTCACGCAGATGGTCCCGTTGATCCTGTCCGACCAGCTGCCGGACTGGTAGGGCGCCTCATGGATATGGCCATGAAGCGTCAGCAGCGGCTGATGCTTCGCGATCGCATTCCGGATCGCCCGGCTTCCCACATGTTGCGTCTTGCTGATCATGTCCAGCTTCGTGCCATATGGCGGCGCATGCATGACCCATATCTCGCTCTGCCCGGCCGTCTCGCCTTGCCCGCTGCCGATGGATCGCAGATCCTCCTCGATGCTGGGCAGCTGATTCAGGATGTCGGGCGCCACCTCCCGAATCTCCGTTCCGGAGCCTGACCACAGACAGGGATCCGCGCCTTGATGGGTATCGCTGGCGAGATCCCGTCGCTCATGGTGTTTGATCCTGAACGGACTGACATTGACCATGCCGTAGCCTCGCAGAACCAGCTCCTGGCTGATGCTGACGGGCCTCAGGTCGAGCAGCCTGATATGATCCGGCAGGCGGCTCAACCGCTCGATCGCCCCGAGGTAATCCGTGTTTCCCGGGATGAAGCGGACCGGAACCGCCAGTTGCGCCAGGCGAGGCGCCAGGAACTCCTCGATGAACGCCAGCTGGGACGCCACGCTCCGCGAAGGGCGGAAGTAATCTCCCCCCAGCAGCAGGAGATCAGGCTCCTCGCGCGCCACCAGCTCGAACAGCTCCTGATAGGACTCGCGGTGTTCATGCAGGTCAGCGGCATAGATGATCCTCATCTGATTCCCTCCTGTCGATCATCCGGGTTCGAGCAGAAACGCTTCTTCCGCCCATTCATGGTAATACCACCATTCCTCCCCTGATCCGATCAGATGCACATGCTGCCGATAGACATCCATGTACAGCTCTTCTCCATGATAATAGAAGGTCAATCTCTCGATCCGGTCGCCGATCTGTTCGGGCTTGCCAGCCAGCAGCTCAACTTCCTCGCTCACCAAAGGCCAGACGCGCAGGTGCACCCGATGATCGGCGAATTGAACATAGGCATCCCCTCTCCTGACTGCCCCGCTGGCTCCCAACTTCGCGACCAATCCGTCATCCTTGGCGAAAGGCAAGGCTGGCATGAATGCCTCAACCGCTTGATAAAGATCGCAATCCGGCCACAGGAGAAGCTGGTGCTGCTCCACGAGCAGGGCATATTGATCCACCAGAACCAGTGTATTTTGCTCCGCGCCGTCATAAAAGTCAAACACGTAATTCATCGGATAACCGTTCGGATAACCTTCGGTGGTCACATGCTGCACACAATAGTACGGATTGGCCATATGTCCAATGATCAGGGGATCTTCGATCACCGCAGCTTCCGGGTCCCCTTCATATCGGGAGATGACGATCCTGTCCCAGATCGTTCTCTCCCTGAACTTCTCCAACCAGGGGTATTCGCTCAGCAGCAGGCTCATGAATGATCGCCCCTCTGCATCGATGCGTTGCATCGTCTGTTCATGCTCGTCCTGGAGCTTCTTCAGCTCCTCGAGCTTATCCATCATCTGCTCCAGATCTTCCCTCTTGTCCACGAGCTCTTGCTGCAGTTCGGTGATGGTTACCGCCTGCTGCCGCACTTCTTCCTGAAGCTGCGCTCCGGCAAGCTCACAGCCTGTCAGGATCAGGCACAACATCCAGACGCTCGATATCACGCGTCGCATCCGTAACCTCCCCCTGTTCAACCAGGTTCACCTGCCGCGATCTGTCCAGCCTCTTCATCGTAATACCACAGTTCCTCGCCTTGACCGGATAGATGCACATATTGGGGATAGATGTCCATATACAGCTCTTCACCGTGATAATAAAACGTGAATCTCTCGAGCCGATCACCTGGCTGCTCCGGCTTCTGCTCCAGCCATTCTCTGTCGACGAATGACCGGACCCTTCTGTGCACCCATGTCTTTGAAAACAGGACGTACAGATCGCCTCTCCGGACCGCGCCACTGGCGGCCATCTTCGCGATAAGCCCGTCATGCCTGACAAAAGGCTCGGCAGGCAGGAACGCTTCTATCACGCGATACAGATTGCAATCCGGCCAGAGAAATAGCTGATGCTGGTCCACCTCAATGGCATGTTGATCGATCAGGACAAGGGTATGCTTCATATCTCCTTCATAGAAATCAAACGTATGGTGCATGCGGTAACCGTTCGGATACCTTCCCGTATCGGTGGTCTGCAAGCAGATGAGCTGATTGATGCCCCGGATAATCAGCGGGTCTTCGATCACCACGGAATCCTCAATCACGATCCGATCCCACATCGTGCCATCCCTGAACTTTCCCAGCCATGGATGCTCGGTCATCATCAATTCCACGCCCTTCTGCCCGCCTGCGCTCAGGAGCGACATCCGGATCGATTCCTCCTGCTCCGCGATGAATCTCTGCAGATCCGCCAACTCCTGCTCCCTGTGTGCGATCTGATCCCGGGTGAGCGCGATCTGTCGCTGAAGCTCGGCGATGATCGCCTCTTGCTTCGTCAGTTGGTCCCGCAGCTGTGCGGGTTGGTTGAAGCTTGCCGGCACCAGGATCGACAGCATGATGGTGAGCAACAAGCCGCGCAGGATATACGGCCTTGGCAAGGTTCGCACTCCCTTCCACACATGAGAAACTGAACATAACGAGGAACAGGTCAATCTGCTTGAAAGTGGATAGACTGCAAGATCTCCGGGAATGATCATTCCAATTGCAGCAGAAACTGCCGGGTGCCCATGTAAGCATGCGTCCAGCCCATCTTCGCATAGAATCTCAGCCCGTCCAACCCCTTGAAGTAGTAAGCGGCTCTCAAGCGCTCCGTGAAATGCGGCATGCTCCTCCCCGCTTGCTCCAGCTGTGCCTGATACGCCGCGACGATCCCCGCCCAGGGCATATGGCGGTCCAGGACAGCCAGATCGATGAGCGGATCCCCGTACATGTACAGCCCGTCGATGATGCCGGTCACTCGCGCGCCGTCGGACAAGATGTTCCACGGATGGTAATCTCCATGGACGAAGTGTCTGTGCGGCTCACCATATGGGACATAATGCATCAGCCGATCATAAATTTCCGTGAAAACATCCCGCTCCAGACAAGTCGTGCGGTAGAGCTCATGCCAGTTCTCCCAGAAGGTTCCCGTCTGATCTTCCGCAAAGGCTGCCGTGACAAATTCCTTCCAGCTGGCGAACGATCCTTGCCCGTCCCGCCTGATCCATCCGTACCCGCTGGTTGCGCTGACGTCTGCATCCGCCAGACGGAACAGGATCCGGACCAGATGCGGCACGTGGCGCAGCTGGTCTTCCGCCGCAAGCTCCGACAGATTGCGCCCTTCCAGCCGCTCCAGGATCACGTAAGTCAGCTGACCTCTGTGCCCCATGGCCAGACACGCCGGGAAAGGGATTCCGTCCTGCGAGGCCAGCAAGTTCGTCACATAATGCTCCGTGTCAAAAGCGCCTTCCAGATCGCTGAATTTGATCACATACCCTTGGCCATTCACGTCGCAGGAGAACACGCTGCTCATATTGCCGCCTTCCATCTGACGGATGGAAGCCGCTTCTGATCCGATCTGGTGCTTGATGATCTCCTGGATCTCACTGATGTCGATAACCGGTTTACGATAAGCACTCATTGCACATTCTCCTGTCTGAATCGGAAATGATCAAGCTTACACCAAAGGTCCCTCGCCCAATATTAATGTGATTAACTTCTTTCTGGCCCGCTTGGACATGTTCGCCAACAGACGTTCACGAAGGAGTGCCCGCCCTCTTGACGGACTTATAGAAGTTGTCCTCCACAATCTTGCGGAATGGCGGAAACAGCGGCTCGGGCAGCTCCGACCACCTGAACCAGCCAACCTCCGGCATCTCATACGATGCATTCACGACGGTCTCGCCTTCGTATCGTCCGGCTATCATCCACAGCGTGATGAAATGTTTATCCGTCTCAGGAAAGACACCGCTTTCGATCGGCTCGTTCATGCTGATTCCTCCTTCCACATCAGATTCAAGGTAAGGAACGCCTCTTGCGGAACTGTGTCCGCCATTATGGCCACTGCTCCAGACGTTTCTCCAACGTTCCCGTATGCAGCTCCAGCTCGGTTCCGTCCGGATCGAGGAAATTCACCGTCCAACCGCCTCCTCTGACAACCGGACCTCTGACGATCCTCACCCCATGCTCCCGCAACCGGTTCACCGCTTGATGAAAATCCATCTCTTCCATGTAAAACGCGACATGGTCCACGCCGAAGCTTCTCTTTTCCGCAGCTTCAAGCTCGGGACGCTCCAGCAGACAGATCCAGGCCTTGCCCCATTCCAGATACACGTCACGGTTCCCTCGATGCCTCAGCCTCATGCCAAGAAGATCCACATAAAACCTCAGCGAGGTCCCCAGATCCCGCACGCGAATCGTGACGTGACTGAACCCTCTCACTTCCATATGCCGCTTCCTCCGGTGGAGTGTGATGTTTCTGCCGGTAAGCTCCGCTCGAACTCCAGGAAGCGGGTTCCCTGATAGGTCAGCATGCCGATATCGCCTTCCGCGATCAGGCCGAATCTGTTCTCTTTCACCGGGAGCTCGATCCGCGAGCCATCCTCAAACTCGAATGTAATATAGTAGCTTGTGTTCGCACTGGCATCGCCCGAACCACCCCATACATGCTGACGTCTGGCAACTACCCTGCACGGCCTGGTCAGCACTTCCGACTGGTTGTTCCTGACCCAGGTGCCGAGACCTCTGAGGATCGCACTGGCGAAGACCACGATCGCCAGCACCAGCAGGATGGTGAACAGCAGCTGGAACCAGGTTGGAGCTCCGTACATGAATCCCCTGTTCTCTTCAAACATCGTCTTCACTCTCCCCATATATACATTATGACGAAGATCACGGCCAGCAGGTTTCCAGTTATGAGAGATATTTCACCAATTCTCGGATATCGCCAATCTGCGCGACCGGATGGACCTCATGCTGATGCAGCTGTTCCAGCTTCCCCCGGTACAGGACAAATGGAATTCCGGCCTCCTGTGACGCCTTGCCATCGATCCATGAATCGCCGATGGAGATCCAGGCAGCCGGATCGGACTCCGGATATTGCTCCAGGACACGAAGGAAGCCAGCAGGGGAAGGCTTCAAGATCCCCGCCTGCTCTCTCCCCACCACGCAATCGAAGAGATCGAAGATGTGATGTCGGGTCAGAGCGGTTCTGGCGGCCGCATAAGCATTATTCGTCACGATCGACAGGATATAACGGCCATGAAGCTGTCCGAGCAGCTCATGCAAGCCGGGTTCCAGCTCCGCGTTCCGCATCCCGCTCAGCTCATGACGCTTCGCGATATCCCACATCCTGTCGATCTGCTCCTCGTTCATCCGCCCCGTCTGCAGCGCAGCTACGATGATGGTCGATGTGGTGTGCACCTTTAGGTCGATCCCCGGCGGCAGGATGCCCAGATCCGTCAGGTAATCGTAGGTCTCCCGCTTCATCGCGGCGTAATCGATATTCGACTGCAATAAGGTATTGTCCATATCGAAGATAATCCCCAGCTTCTTGCCCAATGGCTTATCCTCTCTCCTTCCTGGCGGTAATTCTCGACAGCAGACGGACTCTCAGCCGTTTCTGCATCATGATAAGCTTGACATACAGGGATCCAGGCAGCAGTTCCAGTATTGGCTCCAATGTTTCAACTTCTCCTTTCCATCTTGATCAGAAACCTTCCGTGCACCATCTCTATGGTTCTGGATCGATTCATGATCTGTATACGGTACTCGCCCGATCTGGTGTCAAATCCTGCATGGTGCCTTCCAGGAAACTTTTTATCCGTCCTCAGACCAGGTCAAGATTCTCAAATGCTTCCATATTCGGTATGATCAATGTGAACAGGTATGCAGGACACGAAGTGGAAAGTTACGGATACGAAAAGGTGAATCCCGTGATGAACCATCGCTTCAAATCTTACATGAAATGGCTACCGACAACGATCAGTCTCATGCTCATCTGTATATGCATGTATCGAGCAAGTTCGGCCCTGATTCATAACATCCGTTTGCAGCAGGCGTTTGCGACTGCACAGCCGCCAAGCTCATATCTGCAAGGGATCCCGATGAGTGAGATGGACCTGTCCCTCTACTCTTCCTATATGCCGAGGATCATGGCGCCCCTCCTGCACGAGCTGACGCGTGACATCAAGACACCCGTGACGTTGCGGTATTATTCGAAGATTCCCGCTGCGGGGGATCACCCTGCATTGGAGATCCCTAAAGGAACGAACATCATCGTCCTCCCTGCCGACAGGAGCGGGAGCGGTTCGCCTCTCTACGAGCCCGGATACGGATATACGAGTTACCCGACCTATGAGCAAGGCTGGCGGTATGTCCGTCCCTTTCAGTTGTCGGACAGTGAGCAGTTCCCGCATGACGACCATTATTACTTCGTTCGAATGGAAGATCTGGAAGCGGTCATCGGCGAGCTGGTACAAGCCAATCGGGCATTGCGGGTCGCCATTCAGCAACAGGGTTGGAGTATCCAAGAAGGCATTCGCCAGATCTCAACCTATATGGATCAACTCCTGTACAGCCACGGGGCCTATCTGTCACCCGATCTGTACAGCAAGGTCATGGATCGATGGAACTTCCTGATGGCAGGCGCTGTTCTATTGAACATATGTCTGTGGGGAGGACGGTCCTGGCTGACTCGTTCACGTGCCCCCTTCATGGACCGTTCCCGGAAGGCGCGATGATCCTGTCATGCCATCCTTGGTCGGGTCATCGCTCACCTTGATGCCGTTCACATGTATCGCATCATCGCGGCGATGAGAGGATCGCAAGCCGTTCATGACTGTCCATTTTCTGCCCTCATCTGCTCATATTCCTCCCGCAAGATGCCCATCCAGATCACATCCCAGTACCTGCCCTTGCGATACAGCTTCTGGCGAAGCCTGCCTTCTTCGCGGAATCCGCACTTTCGATAACAGCGTAAGGCTCGCTCATTGAATTCATAGACCATCAGCTCCAGGCGATGCAGGTTGAGCGAATGGAAAGCCAGTTCCTGCAGCAACCGGATGGCTTCACTGCCGTATCCCTGGCCGAGATATGGCTTCTTGCCGATGACGATGCCCAGCGAGGCGGTGCGATTCTTCCAGTCGATGTCGACCAGATCGATCTGCCCGATATAATCCTGCGTAACCTTGTCCGCGATCACAAACCCCTTGTGGTTCGGGCTTCCCTGGATCATGCTGTTCACAAACTGCTCGGTGTTCTCGACGGTTTGCGGGTACAGGAAGATATCCGACAGGTTGTCGGTGATCTCCGGATCATTCACCCACTCCCGGATATGCGGAAGATCCGTCATCCGATATTCACGAAGCATGATTCTGTCACCTGTCAGGTATGGCATGATGAACCCCTTCCTGATCGTCAGATCTGAATATTAATCCTTATGATAGTACAAACCCGGCCGCCGATCCAGAATTTTCAATCTGAAAAGACCCCTGAATCCGTGAACTTCTATGAATCCTCCCGGAACCTTATTCCTGAAACCGGATCTTGACCGGACTATTTCCATGTTCATTACGAACCAACTGCTTCGCCCGCTGGCAGAAGGGCGCATCATGACT
>Ga0207747_1000551_pt1 | contig 40444 bp, 42 predicted proteins | sample HigsolmetaGSP11D_FD_184839 | JGI IMG/M metagenome (GOLD analysis project Ga0207747, IMG submission 184839) | High solid enriched microbial communities from the Joint BioEnergy Institute, USA - SP1-1-D (SPAdes) | ecosystem: Engineered > Bioreactor > SSF (Solid state fermentation) > Aerobic >...
ATGCACATGACGACGAACATCGGAAAGCCGTATGAGGGAAAACCTCACGTACGGTTTGATGAGGAGGGGCTGGGCTCCGCCCAGCCTTTCACTCTAGCAAGCCGCATCCATGTGGAATATTTTTCATGCGTGCGGGGAACAATGGATAGCAGCACTTTCAACGAAATTCATTGGAGGGCAGAACGCAATGAAGTTGAGAAAAATGGGGTTATTCGTCTGTACATTAATGATTGCTTCCAGCTTGTTGCCTGGATCGATGGCTTGGGCGGGAGAGCCTGACGGAATCGAGGCTTGGAGCGCACCTGCGGTTAACGGGAACTCGGCGGCGGAAGAGGAATCTCCTGCTCTGTCCGAAGAACCGTCCCAGGTCAAGCCGAAGATGGTCGATCTGACGCCAAACGCGAAGTCCGCGATCCTGATGGATGTAGACACGGGCACGATCCTCTACGAGAAGAATCCGCATGAGAAGATGCCGCCTGCCAGCATCACCAAGATCATGACGATGCTGCTGGTCATGGAGGCGCTCGACCAGAAGAAGATCACGCTCGATGAGATGGTGACCGCAAGCGAGCGTGCCGCGTCGATGGGTGGCTCACAGATCTTCCTTGAAGCCGGCGAACAGATGTCTGTGCGCGATCTGCTGAAGGGCGTGGCCATGGCATCAGGCAATGACGCATCGGTTGCGCTGGCTGAGAAGATCGCGGGCAGCGAGGAAATGTTCGTGCAGATGATGAATGACAAGGCCAAAGAGCTTGGCATGACCAACACGCACTTCGTGAACAGCAACGGACTGCCAGCCGAGAATCACTACTCCACCGCGCACGATATCGCCATCATGTCGAGAGAGCTGCTGAAGCATGAGATGATCACCGAATTTACCGGCAAATACCAGGACTATCTGCGCACCGAGACGGACAATCCATTCTGGCTGGTGAATACGAACAAACTGGTCCGTTTCTACACCGGCGTCGACGGGCTGAAGACCGGCTATACGAGCGAGGCAAAGTTCTGCCTCTCGGCAACGGCCAAGCGGGACAATCTGCGCGTGGTTGCCGTCGTTCTCGGCGAACCGAATACGAAGACGCGCAACGCGGAAGTCGCTGCGCTGTTTGATTACGCATTCTCGCAATATACGAGTGTACCGATCTTCAAGACCGGGGACGAGATTGGCACGTTTACCATCGAAAAAGGCGAACAGAACAAGCTGATGCTGACAGCCAAACACACATACAGCGTGCTTCTCCGCAAGGGCGAGGGCAAGGATGATATCCGCTATGAGCTGAAGCTGGATGAGAACATCCAGGCGCCTGTCTCCTATGGACAGAGAATCGGCAAGCTTGTCGTATATAAGGACGACAAGGTATTGTCGGAATTTCCGCTTGAAGCGCCGCAGGATGTGGCCAAGGCAGGCTGGTGGACGCTGATGAAGCGAGCTTGCGGCAAGTTGTTCTTCGTTGGCGATTGATGACGCGGACGGGATTTGTTCCATGTGAAGCGAGATTTTCATCGCTCTTTCGTCGGCAGCAGAGAGGTTCTCCTGTCGTCTGAAGCAGCAACATGTCAGATGGCAGCAGGTCGTGTGTTTCGATGTCGCATTTGGGGAAAGCGGCCGAGCAGGTTGTCGCAATGTTGAAGGTTTCTTCTACTTTTGTCGGCTGGCAGGATTTGTATCGGCGGAAGTAGAAACTATTGGGCAAGACGGGAGAAGGAGTGAACAGATGTGAGCTTGCAGATCGATGTGGAATACAAGCGTCAGGCATTGATCGTACGTTTGTCAGGAGAGCTGGATCATCATTCGGCGCAGACGGTGAAGGCGACATTGGAGGAGGCGATCGAGCGCGGCAGGGTCCATCATATCGTGCTCAGCCTGAAGGATCTGTCCTTCATGGACAGCTCGGGGCTCGGCGTCATCCTCGGCAGGTACAGGCAAATCGCGAACAGAGGCGGCAAGATGGTCGTGTGTGACATCAATCAGGCCGTACACCGGTTGTTCGAGCTGTCAGGCATGTTCAAGATCGTCCAGGTGGAGGACGATGAAAGAAGCGCGCTCTCGAGACTGGGGGTTGTGTCCTGATGGCCAGCCGCATCCGCAATCATATGTCGCTGACGTTCGCCAGCAAGTCCGAGAATGAATCCTTAGCTCGCGTGGCGGTCGCCGCCTTCGTCTCGCAGCTCGATCCGACGGTGGAGGAACTGACCGATATCAAGACCGTCGTTTCTGAAGCGGTCACCAATGCGATCATCCACGGATATGACGGACGCGAGGACGGTCTGGTGCACATCGAAACCCGCATCGAGGAAGATACGGTGTATCTGACAGTGCGCGATGACGGCCGAGGGATCGAGGATGTGGAGACCGCCCGTCAACCGCTCTATACATCCAAGCCTGAACTCGAACGTTCCGGTATGGGATTTACGATCATGGAGAACTTCATGGATGCAGTTGAGGTGGAGTCCAGGCCAGGCCATGGCACAATCGTGCGAATGAGAAAAAGAATAGAGTCAACGAACGCTATTCTAAATTAGGGGATGAGTCATGGATGTCGATATGAAGGGAGCCAACCATACTTATCTTGACGATAACGAGGTCAAGCGGCTGATCGCCCTTAGCCAGGCGGGAGATACGGTTGCCAGGGATACGCTCGTCAACTGCAATATCAGGCTGGTATGGTCCGTCGTGCAGCGTTTCCTGAACCGGGGCTATGAGCCGGAGGATCTGTTTCAGATCGGTTGCATCGGGCTGCTCAAATCCGTAGACAAGTTCGATCTGAACTATGATGTCAAATTCTCCACCTATGCCGTTCCGATGATCATCGGTGAGATTCAGCGTTTCCTGCGCGACGACGGGACGCTGAAGGTCAGCCGGTCGCTGAAGGAGCAGGCGAACAAGGTGCGCAAGACGAAGGATGAGCTGTCGAAGACGCTTGGCCGATTGCCAACGATCAAGGAAATCGCCGATGAGCTGCAGATTACGCCTGAAGATGTCGTATTCGCCCAGGAAGCGAACAAACCGCCAACTTCGATCCATGAGACCGTCTTCGAGAACGACGGCGATCCGATCACCCTGATCGATCAGATCGCCGATGATTCGGAGGAGAAGTGGTTCGACAAGCTGGCTCTCAGCGAAGCGATCAATGCGCTCAGCGATCGGGAACGGTTGATCGTATATCTGCGTTATTACCGCGATCAGACGCAGTCGGAAGTGGCGAGCCGCCTGGGAATCTCGCAGGTGCAGGTATCACGGCTGGAGAAGAAAATACTGAAATCCATTAAAGACCAGATTGCTCAATGAGTATATCTGGTCTTTGTGCTTTCCATACTAAGGTTTAAAAAAGGCTGTGTTTTGGTTGATTGTTGCTTGGCGGCTCCATTGATCGGAAGCAGTAAACGTAACGGAAACGAGATCCGTTATTTGGCAGAAAACCCGATTATACTGATGCTAACGGAACGTACAGCCGTTATGGGTCACGTTGGACAGGGAATCACGTTCGGAAATATCAGATCACGTCATCTCATTTCGTCAGCCTTGCGAAACGGCTCATTTTGCCACAAATAGCGGCTAACGTTCCGTTGTCAACCGTGACAAAACCCCCGTCCCTCTGTCACGTGCCAAGCAACATCGAAGATAAACACAGCCTTAATAAAAGAGGAGTGGCAACGCATGCAGGATGGTCGCGCTCCGATACTGTATATACGCCTTCGCAAACAGGTCCGCCTGCCCCCGGGACGGCCGGTGCTGCTCGGCCATGTGGCGCAAGTCATCGTCGATCCTGAGTACGAACAGGCGGTTCGAACGATCGAGCTGATGCGGCCAGGCGCCGGGGAGCAGTTCGTCCTCGTCGACATGCTGGCGATCGTCAATGCGGTCAGACAACGGTATCCGGATATGGAGATCGAGTGCTACGGGGAACCGCATGCTCTGATTGAGTTGGCCGGGACCGCGCGAGTCCGGCAGCGCAGGGCTCTGCTCCCGATCGTACTCATCCTTCTCTTCATCGGCTCGGGATTGACGATCATGAACTTCCACGCTGATGTCAGCATGCTCGAGGTGCACCGCAAGCTGTACAAGCTGATCACCGGCGTCGACAATCCGCATCCGCTGATCCTGCAAGTGCCCTATTCGCTCGGGCTCGGCGCAGGGATGATGATTTTCTTCAATCGCGTGTTCAAGAAGAAACTGAATGAGGAGCCTGATCCTCTGGAGGTGGAGATGTATCTGTATCAGGAGAACGTCCGCCATTATCTCGTCACGGAAGAATACAGCCGAATGAATGATTCCGAAGGGGGACGCGGACGATGACGGAATGGCTTGGCATTGCTCTTGTGATCGTGACGGGATTGGCAGGCGGGTTGGCAGTCGGTGGGGGTTTTGTTGCATTTATCGTCGTGCTTGATATTATCCCCAGGCTCGCCCAGATCACGCACTCCGGGAAGCGCATCGCATGGCTCGAAGCATCGGTGATATGCGGCGTGATCTACTGGACGCTGGCTGACTTCAACGATTGGAGCTGGTATGCGTATCCGCCGGGTACTGCTGTCGTCGGCTTGTTCTGCGGCATCTTCGTCGGGATGCTCGCCGCCGCGCTCACCGAGGTGCTCAATGTGCTGCCGATCCTCGCCAAACGGCTCAGGCTGTTTAACGCCTTGAAGTGGCTGCTGCTCGCCATGGTGCTGGGGAAGATCTGCGGTTCCTTGTTCGATTGGCTCGTCTATCAGTCGATTTAGATCGTGCATACGAAGCCGCGAGGTGATCTCCCGAATAGAATGCGGCGGACGCAGGGAAGATTAAGCCTGGAAAGTTGAAGCCTGGGTTCCTCGTGAGATCCCGGCAAGACGACGATTGAAAACAGATGAAGCGATAGATTACTGAAGGCTGCCATAAGCCTGTGCAGTTGTAGGACGAATGGAGGGGGATTATGACGAGGGAGTATCTGGACTTTCCAGACAAACAGCTGACCCTGAAACCGTTTGCGGATGAACAAGCGAAGCAGGAAGACAACAACTCTTCCCCTGAGGAGGATCCGATTGCCCGCAGCGTGGTCGAGACCCGTGAACGGCTCAAGACCCTTATGGGCTACAAGGAAAGCTTCGATGTGCTGTTCCGCGAAATGGAGTACGGCGGCAAGAAGGTCGGCATCCTGTTCCTGAACGGCTTCACCAATGATGCCGTTCTGACCGAGATTATCGTCAGGCTGACCTATCTGGATGAAGAAGAAATCGAGCCGGATGCATTCAAGCGCATATTCAAGGAATTTCTGCCGCACAGCCAGGTCAACAAGGTCAACAAGATGTCCGAGGTCGTGGACATGGTGCTTGCCGGTAATACGGCATTTTTCATCGATGGAGCGGAGACGGCACTCGTTGTGGACATCAAGGCGTTCCCGCAGCGCGGTCCTGAGGAACCGTCTACGGAGAAGGTGGTGCGGGGATCGAAGGACGGCTTCATCGAGACGATCGTGACCAATATTGCGCTCGTGCGAAGAAGAATCCGCGATCCGCAACTGCGCATGGAGATGATGTCGGTTGGCACACGGACGAAGACCGATGTCTGCATGGCTTACATCAAGGATATTACCAATCCGGAACTCGTGGATATGGTTCGCCGCAAGATCAAGGGGTTGAAGGTGGACGGCATGCCGCTCGCCGACAAACAGCTGGAAGAAGGGATCGTCGGCAAGGGATGGAACCCGTTCCCGCTCGTGCGCTATACCGAACGGCCCGACGTCGCGGCCTCCCATCTGCTTGACGGCCATATGATCGTCATGGTCGATACAAGCCCAAGTGTCATGATCCTGCCAACGACGTTCTTCGACCATCTGCAGCATGCGGAGGAATTCCGCCAGGTGCCGTTTATCGGCACGTATCTGCGCTGGGTGCGATTCATCGGCATCTTCGCTTCCTTATTTCTGCTGCCGCTCTGGTTCCTGTTCGTGCAGAGACCGGAGCTGCTCCCGGAGGGGCTCAGCTACATAGGTCCGCAGAAGACAGGCAATCTGCCGATCGTTTTGCAGTTTATATTTGCCGAGATTGGCGTCGACCTGATGCGGATGGCGGCCGTGCACACTCCGACGCCGATTGCGACCGCGATGGGCCTTGTGGCTGCCGTGTTGATCGGCGATATCGCCGTACAGACGGGCTTGTTCATCAATGAAGTCATCCTGTATATGGCCGTCGCTGCCCTGGGCATGTTCGCGACGCCGAGCTATGAGCTGGGCCTGGCCAACCGCATCGTTCGGCTTGCTCTGCTGGTGGCGGTCGCATTGTTCTCGGTGTCTGGCTTTGTCGTCGGCACGACGCTGATCGTGTTGTTCCTGATGGTCATGCAGAAATCAAACGGCGTACCGTATTTCTGGCCGCTTATCCCCTTTAACGGACCGGGCATGGCCATGACGCTGTTCCGCCGTCCATTCCTGTCCCTGAAGGTGCGGCCAAGCATCACGAAGCCGCTGCAGTACAGGCGGATGCCCAGAAATGAATAGATGCTTGAGTTGAGTGTTGTTCCCTCCTTTCTGTTATGATAAGTTTAACTATATGGCAAGAAACAGGCACCGAAAAGTGGTAACGATTCTATCATACAGATAAGGGGAAAAGTCATGCATTTACACGGTACGAGTCGAATTAACGAGAAAGGGCATCTGGAGATCGGCGGCTGCGACGCCATTGATCTGGCGAAGACTCACGGCACGCCGCTGTATGTGATGGATGAGGCGCTGATTCGCGAGCGTTGCCGTCAATTTATGGATGCATTTCGCGATACGGGCTTGCGTTTTCAGGTCGCTTACGCGTCGAAGGCGTTTTGTGTGATGGCGATGTGCAGATTGGTGGAAGAGGAAGGGCTGTCGCTTGACGTCGTATCCGACGGGGAATTGTACACCGCGCTGCAAGCCGGTTATCCGCCTGAACGCATCCATTTCCACGGCAACAACAAGACGCCGTTTGAGATCGAGATGGCGCTGGATGCCGGGATCGGTTGCTTCGTGGTGGACAACTTTACAGAGCTGGAGATGCTGGATGAGCTGGCCCGCGCCAAAGGCCTGGTTGCCAAAGCGCTGCTCAGAGTTACGCCTGGCGTAGAAGCGCACACGCATGATTACATCTCCACCGGTCAGACCGATTCCAAGTTTGGTTTCGACATCGGCAATGGCACTGCTGCCCGCGCGGTGGAGCTTGCGTCGCAGAAGGAGCATGTAGAACTGCTCGGGTTGCATTCGCACATCGGCTCGCAAATCTTCGAAGTCGAAGGCTTCCGCATGGCGGTCGAGAAGGTGGCGAACTTCGCCGCAGACATCAGAGACAAACTGGGAATCACGCTGTCTGTCATCAATCTGGGCGGCGGTTTCGGCATCCGCTACAAGGAAGGCGATACTCCGCTGCCGCCGCGCCAATATGTGGAAGCGATCGCCGGAGCGGTGAAGGAGACGTTTACGATGCGCGATTACCCGTTGCCGGAGATCTGGATCGAACCGGGCCGCAGCATCGTCGGCGAAGCGGGCACGACGCTCTACACGGTTGGTACGTCGAAGGAGATTCCGGGCGTGCGCAAATATATCGCCGTTGACGGGGGGATGACGGACAATCCGCGACCGGCGCTGTATCAGGCCGTGTATGAGGCGATGCTGGCGAATCGCGCGGATGAGCCGGATGAAGAGACCGTATCGATCGCTGGCAAGGCGTGCGAAAGCGGCGATATGCTGATCTGGGATCTCCGTTTGCCGGTTGCCCGGCCGGGCGATATTCTGGCTGTTTCCTGCACCGGCGCTTACAACTATTCCATGTCCAGCAACTATAACCGGATACGCCGCCCGGCTGTGGTGTTCGTCAAGGACGGCCAGGCCGACATCGTCGTACAGCGGGAGACGCATGAATATCTGGTCGGGCTGGATGTCATACCGGAACGGTTGCGCAAGCTGAACGCGCGGTAGAAGCGTGGTGCGGTGCGGACAGGTCGCAGAAGCTCCGTCTGCCTGATGGGCGGGCGGAGCTTTGCAATGTTCGCCAACCGGCGTACCGCACTTTGGATTCATTGGATCACCACACCATTCCTTATAAACCGCGAAGGAGAAAGCTTCTTATGAACCAACGATTGCAGGAGCAACTCGAGTGGCCCGCAACCGCCATATCGGCGACATTTCACGCGAGCTCTGGGAGTTCATGCAGGCGCTGGTGGCGGATTCTGTCTACAAGGGATATCTGAAGCCATAGAGCCGGACAAGTTGGGATTGAGCGGACAGGTTACAGCGGTCATACGTCCAGGATCATCAAGACTAGGATGAGGACGCCGATATGCTGGAATACTGACGCTTTGCGTTCAGCGCCGCAATCGTGTAAGATGGAATGGACGAATCGTGACAAGGGAAGGAGCCATATTTAATGAAAAAAGGCCTGATCAAGCTGGAAAAGGGTGGAGAGGTTCATCTTGAATGTTTCCCGGAGGAAGCGCCTAATACGGTAGCCAATTTTGAGAAGTTGGCGAATTCCGGATTCTATAACGGACTTACCTTTCACCGCGTAATCCCTGGCTTCGTCGCACAAGGCGGTTGCCCGATCGGCAATGGCACCGGCGGAGCGGGCTATACGATCAAGTGTGAATGTGACAACAACGTAAGCAAGCACGAACGTGGCACGCTGGCCATGGCACATGCAGGCAGAGATACGGGCAGCAGCCAATTCTATATCTGCTATCAGCCGCAGCCGCATCTTGACGGCCGCCATACGGTATTCGGCAGAGTCGTCAAAGGGATGGAGCATGTCGATGCGATTCGCCCTGGCGACAAAATGGCAGAAGTGAAGGTCTGGGACGAATAAACGTAATTCCGAGTGCAGGTGTAGACATTTCAGGCACAGATAAGCTATACTTAAGCTAACTTCATATAAACATTTTCCTTCGGGGCAGGGTGAGATTCCCGACCGGCGGTGATTCGCCTGTGTGGCGATCAGTCCGTGACCCGGCGCGAGCAGAGAAGGCTGGCGACGGTGGACCCGGTGCAATTCCGGGACCGACAGTATAGTCTGGATGGGAGAAGGAAGCATACGGCTTGCTGGATCAGCGAGCGGGATGAACAATCGGATGTTGCGAGGCTGCATGCACCTTTTTTCACATAGTGAAGGTGCTTGTCGGTCTGGTTTCTCATACTCTTCTTATGGTACTCATGTGAACTACCTGGATAGAGCTTATGCGATGCGATTCGATCAGCCATATTCGTTCATCCCCTGGAGCGCGATGCGTTTCATGCAAGCTGTGATGGCTTTTGGTTCTTCCTGCCCCTCTTCCATAGAGGGGCTTTTTGTATCTGGGCAGAGTGCAAGTCATCAGAAATCAGAATCTATCATCGCGCGGAGGTGAGGAAACTTGGGTTACGACGTAATCAGCGATGAGTCCTATATGCGTCTCGCGCTTGAGATGGCTGCCGCAGCACAGGGACAGACAGGGGGCAATCCGGTTGTTGGCTGCGTCATCGTAAGAGATGGCCGAATCGTAGGCCTCGGCGCACATCTGAAGAGGGGAGAAGGACATGCGGAAGTGCATGCGCTGGCGATGGCCGGAGAACAGGCGCGCGGCAGCACCGTTTACGTCACTCTGGAGCCTTGCAGCCACTTCGGGAGAACGCCGCCCTGCGCGAACAAACTGATCGAGGCCGGCGTGAAGCGGGTTGTCGTCGCTTGTCAGGATCCGAATCCGCGCGTCGCCGGGCAAGGTCTGAAGATGCTCGCCGAACGAGGCATCGAGGTTGCGGTTGGCGTCCTCGAGCAGGAAGCCAGGGAGCTGAATGAGGCGTTCTTCACCTATATCACGCGCAAGCGCCCGTTCATTACGCTCAAGACGGCGTCGACGCTTGATGGCAAGATTGCCGCTTATACCGGGGACAGCAAATGGATCACGAACGATATGGCGCGCACCTATGTGCATACGCTGCGCCATCGCCATCAGGCGATCATGGTAGGAGTCGGCACCGTATTGACTGATGATCCCAGCCTGACGGTCAGACTGTCGGTGCCAGGCGTGCAGCCGACCCGCATCATCGTCGATTCCGGGCTGCGCACCCCGATTCACGCCAGGGTCGTGCAGGATCAGAAAGCGGAGACGATCATCCTGACGACGGAGCGGGCGGACCCTGCGCGAGCGCGGCAACTGGAACGAGCTGGCGTGATGATCATCGCATGCGGCGACGGTGAGCGCGTCGATCTCGATCTGGCGATGCAGACGCTGGCGGAGCATGAGATCGGCTCGATCCTGCTCGAGGGAGGCGGCACATTAAACGGCGCGATGCTGGAGCGGCGATTGATCGACAAGATGTATCTGTTCTATGCGCCGAAGATCATAGGCGGCCAGGACGCACCGGGTAATTTCCGGCTGGAGGGTATCGCGAAGATGTCGGATGCCTATCAGCTGGAGCGAGTCCGGTTCGAGACGTTCGGCGACAACCTGTGCATCATCGGGTATCCTGCATATCCGGGGAGGGAAGAACATGTTCACGGGAATCATTGAGGAGATCGGCACGATCAGCCGCATCGAACGGTCAGGTCAGGCGATGATCCTCACCGTACAGGCGAGCAAGATTATGGATGATGTGAAGCTGGGCGACAGCATCGCGGTGAATGGCGTCTGTCTGACCGTCACCCGCTTCGATGCAACTTCCTTCACGGTTGATGTGATGCCTGAGACGTTCCGCAAGACCAATCTGCACGAGCTTTCCGCAGGCAGTCCGGTGAACCTGGAGCGGGCGATGCCTGCGGACGGCCGCTTCGGTGGACACATCGTGCAGGGGCATGTCGACGGCACCGGCGTGATCGTCAGCCGCGTGCGCGAAGACAACGCGGTCGTCTATTCGATCCGGATCCATGACGCCTCAGTCAGCGAGGAGATCGTGCCGCGCGGCTCGATCACGATCGATGGCATCAGCCTGACAATCGTGCGCATCGAGGACGGAATCGTCCAGGTTTCGATCATCCCGCATACCTTACAGCAGACAGTGCTGCAGTTCAAGCGGGAAGGAGCGATGGTGAACATCGAGACGGATATTATCGGCAAATATATCTCGCATCTCCTCGCCCGCCGCTCAGCGCCAGGGCTGAGAAGCAGCGGCCTGACGCTGAGCATGTTGGCGGAGAATGGATTTGCCTGATTCGGACAGGGGTTGACATCATGCATAGATGGAGGGATAGAGATGGGAGAAATCAAATTTGATACGATTGAAGAAGCGATATATGATCTGATCCTGGGCAAGGTGATCATCGTGGTGGATGACGAGGACAGAGAGAACGAGGGGGATTTTGTTGCCCTCGCGGACAAGGCGACACCGGACGTGATCAACTTCATGGCCAGAGAAGGACGCGGCCTCGTCTGTGTTCCGATCACCGAGGAGCGGGCCCATGAACTGAACCTGCCGCTGATGGTCGACAAGAACACCGATTATCACGGCACGGCATTTACGGTGTCGGTCGATCACATCGATACGACGACTGGCATCTCCGCCCATGAGCGTGCCCGGACCGTTCAGGCGCTGATCGATCCGAAGTCGTTGCCGCAAGACTTCCGCAGACCTGGCCACATCTTCCCGCTGATCGCGCGCAAGGGCGGCGTGCTGCGCCGGGCCGGCCACACCGAGGCGGCGATCGACCTGGCCGTGATGTGCGGCGCCTACCCGGCAGCCGTGATCTGCGAAGTGATGAAGGATGACGGCACGATGGCGCGCGTTCCGGACTTGTATGAGATCGCCAGGCGGCATCAATTGAAGCTCATCACGATCAGGGATCTGATCGCTTACCGCAACCAGAAGGAGAAGCTCGTGCAACGCGAGGTGGAGGTGCGCTTGCCGACCGATTACGGGGTGTTCCAGGCGATCGCCTATACGAACAAGGTGGACGACAAGGAGCACGTCGCACTCGTCAAAGGAAAGATAGACCCGAACAAGCCGACGCTCGTCCGGGTTCACTCCGAATGCCTGACCGGCGATGTGTTCCACTCACACCGCTGCGACTGCGGACCGCAGTTGGCTGCCGCTCTCAAGCAGATCCACGACAATGGAAGCGGCGTGCTTCTGTATATGCGTCAGGAGGGCAGGGGCATCGGCCTGATCAACAAGCTGAAAGCCTATAAACTGCAGGAGCAGGGGCTGGATACCGTCGATGCGAATCTCAAGCTGGGCTTCAAGCCTGATCTGCGGGACTATGGCATCGGCGCTCAGATTCTGAAGGATCTGGGCATACGCAAGATCCGGCTGATGACGAACAACCCCCGCAAGATCAAAGGCCTGGAAGGTTACGGCCTGGAGGTTGTGGACCGCATCCCGATCCAGATGGAAGAAAATGAAGACAACTCGAACTACCTGCATACGAAGAAAGAAAAACTGGGGCATATGCTGACATTTGCAACCAAGAACCCGAAATAATCCGTCCCTGCTGCTTGAACTGCCAATAAACATCAACACCACTTCCAGTTAAACATACAGAGTTCAATCCATCACAATCAGAAAGGAAGTTAAACATGGCTAGAATCATCGAAGGACATCTCGTATCGGAAGGCTTGAAGTACGGCATCGTAGTAAGCAGATTTAATGAGTTTATTACGAGCAAATTGCTCGGCGGAGCGGAGGATGCTCTTCGCCGCCATGGCGTCAAGGAGGAAGAGATTACGGTTGCCTGGGTCCCGGGAGCGTTTGAAATTCCGCTCGTAGCACAAAAGATGGCTGCAAGCGGCAAATATGATGCTATAATAACACTAGGAGCCGTGATTCGAGGCTCCACATCCCATTATGATCACGTGTGCAATGAAGTGTCCAAGGGCGTCGCAGTTGCATCGCAGAAAACAGGCGTGCCTGTGATCTTCGGCGTGGTGACGACCGATACGATCGAGCAAGCGGTGGAACGTGCCGGCACGAAGGCCGGGAACAAAGGCTGGGATGCCGCGATCAGCGCGATCGAAATGGCGAATCTGATGAAGCAGTTGTAATTCGGCCGTTGATATGGATACCTCTTGCGCACTTCCAGGTCAAACTGCTTATTCATCACCAGCCATTCACTAGACACAGGGAATGCCGGTTGCGCGAGCGTCCTGCAGGATGCTCTCGCAACCCGAGCATTTCTATGAACTGAAGAGGGGCAAGCATGGAGATTCTATATAAATTGGATACGTTCGAAGGGCCTCTGGATCTTCTGCTGCACTTGATCGACAGCCAAGAGATTGACATCTACGATATTCCGATCAGTCAGATCACCGATCAATATATGGCTTACATCGCTACCTGGCAGGAGTATGAGCTGGAGGTGGCGAGCGAGTTTCTCGTCATGGCTGCGGAGCTCTTGTCGATCAAGAGCCGCATGCTGCTCCCGAAGCCGCCGGTTATCGTGAACGAGGACGGCGAGGAAGAAGCCTACGACCCGCGCGAGGAGCTCGTTCAACGGCTGATTGAATATCGGAAGTACAAGGCTGCTGCCGATCAGCTCAGGGAGATGGAGGTTGCACGCAGCCAGATCTACACGCGGGCTCCTCTTGATCTGTCGTCCTATATCGCGCATATCGAGGAGAATCCGGTCCAGGATTTTAATCTGACGGATCTTCTGCTTGCTTTCCAGAGAGTGATGCGCCGTTCAACAGCGCGTGCCGCCGTTGCCAAGATCACGCGCGACGAGATATCGGTCAAGGACCGGATGGTGCAGGTGACAGATCTTCTGGAGAGCATGGGCGGGAGAGCGCTGTTCTCCAGGATTGTGAGCGAGGAAGCGGACCGGACGGAGATTGTGATCACTTTCCTCGCCATGCTCGAGCTGATCAGACGGAAACGCGTCACCTGTTACCAGCACAAGCTGTTTGATGAGATCGTCATCCAACTTCGTGAGGCAGGGGGAGATTATGAATTACCGGCAGATGAAATCAGTTATTGAGGGGCTGTTGTTCGCCGCTGGTGATGAAGGGCTGGACGTCAAGCAGATCGCGGAGGTTCTCGAGGAAAGCGACGAGCTCGTCGCAGACCTGGTGCAGGATCTGAAGAACGACCTGCGCCGGGAAGGACGCGGCATCCAGATCGTCGAGATCGCCGGTACCTATCAGATGACAACCTTGCCCGAACATGCCCCTTTCTTCGAAAGGATGGCCTATTCGCCAACGCATGCGACTCTGTCCCAGGCAGCGCTGGAGACGTTGGCGATCGTCGCATACAAGCAGCCGATTACGCGCGTCGAGATCGAGGAGGTTCGCGGCGTCAAGTCGGACCGGCCGATCCATACACTGGTTGCGAAGCAGCTTATCCAGGAAGTGGCGAGAGCGGACGTCATCGGGCGGCCGATCCTGTATGGGACGACCAAGCAATTCCTCGACTACTTCGGGTTGAAATCGCTCAGCGACCTGCCCGTGCCGCCGGACTTCGATGCGGTGACGCTGGCAGAGCAGACGAGAGATCTGTTCGAGCGCATGGGCGACCGGCAGTTGACAATTGATGACCTGGAGGAACGCATGAACAGTTGAATAACGTGTATACTATCCCTTGAGAGAATTTCTTTCAAGGGATTTTTGTTTGGTGCCGAGGGGTGCTGACGTTACGGAACACAGATCCAGGAGGACAAGCATGGAAGGTTGGATTGTTGCAATCCTCCTCATCCTGGCGGGGCTGCTGGCTGCGATCCTGTCATGTGATCTGGAGGTCAAGATTCGCATCAGACGGGAGCAGGAGAATGACCACATCGAGTTCCACATTCGCTGGTTGTTTGGCCTGGTGCGCCGAAGCATCGAGATTCCCGACATCAGATTCAAAGGCAGACAAGGCCTGGCCGTGAAGGAGAAGCAGGTAAACGAGCGGAACATGAACGTCATCGACGAGAAGAAGCTCAAGATCGACCGGGATATGATGATGAGCGTCTATGAGAAAATGATGATGCTGATTCGCCATACCCTCAGTCTGTCCAAGTGGCTGAAGCAAACGATCAGCAAGGTGCGCTGCTATGAATTGCTCTGGCATACGCAGATCGGTGCGGGAGACGCGGTGGAAACTGCAACCTTGACGGGGCTGGCCTGGAGCCTGAAAGGCTCGATCGTCGGGTATGTGTCGAAGCACATTCGTCTCCGCATCCTGCCCAAGCTGAACATTACGCCGCTATATAATGAGAAGGTGTTCACGACCCGGATCAACAGCATCCTGAAGCTGCGCACCAGTTACGCGCTGTTCGCCGTTATCCTGCTTGTCGTTCGCTTGCTAAGGGCCAGAGGCGGAGTCAAGGCGTGGAGACGAGCGTTGTTCCTACAGGCTCCGACTCATATCTTTGTGCTGCTGATGAGCCAGTTCATCATAATCTGACGGCAAGTGGTCACACTATAACTGAGTATTTCATTTCCGAGGAGGTAGTCAGGATCATGGATCATCCGATACAAGGCCTTATGAAAACGGCTATGGAAAATATTCGCGAAATGGTGGATGTGAACACGATTGTCGGAGACCCAGTTGAAACCAAAGATGGAAGTATTATACTTCCAATCTCAAAAGTGGGGTTCGGCTTCGCAGCGGGCGGCAGCGAATTCGTCATCGACGGCGATCATCATGCGACGACCGATCCGCAAGGCCACAATGCAAACATCTACCATCCGTTCGGCGGCGGCGCTGGCGGCGGCGTGTCGATCACCCCGATCGCGTTCCTGGTCGTGTCATCGTCGGGTGTGAACGTTGTACCGCTCGACACGCAAACCCATCTGCTCGACAAGATTATCGATTCGGCACCGCAGCTCGTGGACAAATTGTCCAGCATGATGAAGAAAAGCAATCAGCCAAAGGAACAGCTGGCAACCACGCCTGCTACTACCCAATCAGATCCAACAACGGTCATGTAAACGCATGGAGGCAGGCTGAAGCTCTGCGATCCCGGATCAAACCCTGTGCAGAAGCAATGGGAGGTTTGGTTGCAGCGCTGCATGAAGCTGAACCGATCAAGGGCTGCCGTTTGGCAGTTCGTCTCAACACCGCGTATCTTCGATTCTCCAATCTTTCCCTTACCTGTTGCATGCCGTTAGCCTTTCGTCGAGCAGCCTGCTAACTTGCGGCTCTTCAATCATCACTGCCCTTCTCGGGCAGTTTTTTCATGTGGACAAAATCGAATATCGACATTGGATAAACATATACATGTACAAGACTGAGGATCAAGCGCTACGGATTCCATGCTCAGGAGGGAAATATGAGAAAATCAGTGCTTGTTGTGGCTATCGTATTCATGATGATGCTGGCATCTCCCATATCAGCGGTCGCCAATCATACAGAAGGCCCGCCTCCTATCAGCACCCATGCCCAGGCAGCGGCGCTGATCGATGTTGGTTCCGGGCGCATCCTGTACAGCTATCATGGCGATGAGCGACTGCTGATCGCCAGTCTGACGAAGATCATGACAGCGATCGTTACCATCGAGAACGGCAACCTGGAGGACATCGTCAAGGTGAGCCGTTCAGCGGTCGGCAAGGAGGGCTCGTCGATCTATCTCAAGGAAGGCCAGGAATTGTCGCTCCATCATCTGCTCTATGGTCTTATGCTTCGCTCCGGCAATGATGCGGCGACTGCGATCGCGGAGCATGTCGGAGGCAGCGAACAGGGCTTTGTGTTCATGATGAACGCCAAAGCTGCCGAACTGGGCCTGACGAATACCAATTTTATGAATCCGCATGGTTTGGATATGGAAGGCCACTACTCCAGCGCCGAGGATCTGGCCAAGCTCACCGCATACGCGCTCAAGAATCCGACCTTTCGCGAGATCGTCTCAACGAAGGTGAAGCGTGTGCCGAATCCCGGAGGGAAGTGGGATTACGTCTGGTATAACAAGAACAAGATGCTCTCGCTGTATGAAGGGGCGGACGGGGTGAAAACCGGCTATACGAAAGCTGCGGGCCGTGGACTCGTCAGCTCGGCAACGCGTGACGGCAGGCAGCTCGCTGTTGTGACGATCAATGATGGCAGCGATTGGCTGGACCATGCCCAATTGCTAGATTGGGGCTTCCGTTACTTCGCCAACCACAGGCTGATCGCCGAAGGGGAGGGGGTTCAGGATACTCCTTATGTGGCGGCCAGGTCTTTCTATTATCCGCTCTATGAAGGTGAGATCGAACACGTATCGCATGAGGTCATTCTGGCAGAGACGAACAGTGTCGATTACCGTCTAGGCGAACTTGGGAGGATTCACTTTTATCTCGACGGCCAGTTTATTGGCAGCGTTCCGTTAACGAAGAAGCCGCAGGATGAGCCGGGCAGCATGGCGCAAGCAGAAGCGGATGCATCCTATGTTGACAAGCTGAGGCAGCTCGTTGCGAAGCTGTTTACACTTCGTTGACAAGCTGAGGCAGCGTATATTCCGGCAGGTGGATGGAGCCGATAGGAACGATTCGGGTCTGGATTCGCTGCCATTGATTAATGGGTGGGAGAGGTGAGGTTGAGATGGTGAATTGGTTATGGCTGTTCTTTATTGTTTGCGGCATTATCATCGGTGCGATCAACGGCAAGATGGAACAGGTGACGGAGGCGGCATTCGAGGGAGCGAAAACAGGCGTTTCCGTATGTATCGGGTTGATCAGCGTGCTCGTATTTTGGCTGGGATTGATGAAGATCGCGGAGCAAGCAGGGCTGCTGCAGAAGCTTGGGAACCTGCTCCGGCCATTCATTCGTCTCCTGTTCCCGACAGTTCCGAAGGACCATCCGGCCATCGGATACATCATCACCAATATGAGCGCCAATATCCTCGGTCTCGGCAATGCGGCTACTCCGATGGGCATCAAGGCGATGCAGGAACTGCAGAAGCTGAATGGGAACAAGACGGTGGCGAGCGCGGATATGTGCACGCTGCTAGCTCTGAATACCGCCAGCGTGACGATCATTCCTACGACGCTCATCGCGATCCGCATGAACTTCGGTTCCGCCAATCCGACCGAGATCGTCGGCACGACCCTGCTTGCCACCCTGATCGCCACGACAGCGGCCATTCTCGCTGACAAATGGTACCGGTACCGCTATGCTCTGAGGCCTCCAAAGGAGTGAACCGCTTGTACGCTATCGTATCCACGATATCCATGTGGGCGATCCCGGTGATGATCGCCTTTATACCTCTTTATGCGGCCTTCAGGAAGGTCCCTGTGTATGAGACTTTCGTGGACGGGGCGAAGGATGGCTTCGACACGGCGGTCAAGATCATCCCGCACCTCGTGGGCATGATGACGGCGATCAGCATCTTCCGGGCATCCGGAGCACTGGATATGATCGTTGCCGCTGTCCAGCCGCTGCTGGACACACTTGGCGTTCCGGGAGAGGTGTTGCCGCTTGGCATCCTGCGTACGATCACCGGCGCGGGATCGCTCGCCTATGCCACCGATCTGATTCAGGAGTATGGGCCGGATTCGCTGATCGGACGCATCGCCTCGACGATTCAGGGCAGCACGGATACGACGCTGTACGTCATCACCGTTTATTTCGGCGCTGTTGGCATCCGCAATTCCCGATATGCGATCAAGGTTGGTTTGTTCTCCGATCTGGTCGGCTTCATCGCCGCGATCACCATCTGCATGCTCGTCTTCGGAGGTTAGTTGCGATATGATGTTCGGGCGCAGGTCCCGGAAGCGATGTGAACTTGCCTCATATCCCCTGGGAGTGAACGATTCAACATAACGAAGGCCCGCCTTCACTTGTGATTTTCCTTCAGGATGGTTATGATTAGACTGAGGTGTATAACAGATGGAAAGATTGCAGAAGGTGTTGGCACAATCGGGCGTCGCATCGCGCAGAAAGTGCGAGGAGCTGATCCTGGCCGGCAAGGTTGAAGTCAACGACCAGGTCGTCACGACGCTCGGCGTCAAGGTCGATCCGGCCGCGGATGTCATCAAGGTAAACGGCAAGCCGATCAAGGCAGAGAAGAAAATATACATCATGTTACATAAGCCCAAAGGGGTGATTACCAGCGTGTCCGACCCGCGAGGCAGACGCGTCGTCACCGACTACCTGAAGGGCATCGAGGAGCGCGTCTATCCGGTAGGCAGGCTCGATTACGATACGGAAGGTTTGCTGCTGCTCACCAACGACGGAGAGCTGGCCAACCTGCTCACGCATCCGAAGCATCACGTGCCGAGGACCTATCTCGCCTATGTGAAGGGCGTGCCGCATGGCGATGTACTGGACAAGCTGCGCGAAGGCGTCATGCTGGATGACGGCATGACGGCGCCTGCGGAGGTCGAGTATCATGATGTGTCGCCGGACAACAAGCAGTCCGTTATCAGCATCACGATCTACGAGGGACGCAATCGCCAGGTTCGCCGCATGTTCGAGAAGGTGGGGTATCCGGTATATCGGCTGAAGCGCATCCGGTTCGGCACGCTGTTCCTGCAAGGGCTGCCGCGCGGCAAATACCGCTTGTTGAGGCCCGAGGAAGTCAAGGAACTCAATGACTCTGCTCACAAGACATATAACGTTCACAATTCATAGCGATGGTTCCTTCTATTTTTCGATATAATGGGGATTGAGGTGAGGGCCCATGGCACGCAATAAATGGGTGCAATTGACGATTCTAGCCGTCATAATCGCCGCTGGTGCGTTCACGATCGGCGCGAATCTGAGCAATCCACCTGCACCGGAGGTCGGAGGTTCAGCGCCGAACTTTACATTGTACGGGCTGGACGGAGCCGAATACGATTTGAATGACTTTATCGGCCATCCCATCGTGTTGAACTTCTGGGGAAGTTTCTGTGAACCTTGTGTGAGGGAAATGCCGCTCATTCAGAAGAAGTATGAGGAGTATCGTGATGCCGGACTGGTGGTGCTGGGTGTCAATCTCGATGAAAGCACGGTGACCATCAACAACTTTATCAGGGGGATGAACATTACATTCCCGATTCTGTTAGACAAAAATGTCGTACGGAAGCAATATGGGGTATACAATTATCCGACAACGTTCTTCATCGATGCGAATGGCGTAATCAGACAAGAGATCGTAGGAGAGATGAATGAGGGTTCGCTTCCGTCGCACGATATCGAAAAAGCCATCAAGCGCCTGCTGTACGGCTGATGAAGCCGCACGCAGGTCTTGTTGTGTTACAGCAGGGAGGAACCTAGACGTTGCTGACCAATACCAAATGTGAATGCGGACATCAGAATCCGGTTGGAACTGTGCTGTGCGAAGCGTGCGGTTTGCCAGTGCAACAAGAGGTGGCCGAATCAGGAGGGCTCCTGGAGATGCGTTACGAGGGGGCTGCGAGACGTTCGCAGAAGTCCAACCCCAAACTGCTCGACCGCGTATGGAATTTCTTCTCTTCCGTGAAGGTAGCCGTCTATCTGATCATTATCACCTTGCTCTTGTCGATTCTCGGCACGCTGCTGCCGCAGGTCAATGTGGTGCCAAGCTATGACCCGGCAAGCTATTATGCGAAAGAATACGGGAAGATCGGCGAGTTGTACTATTCGCTCGGCCTCGCGGATACGTTCGGCAGTTGGTGGTACAAAGGCTTGATCCTGATGATCGCTGCTTCTCTCATTATATGCAGTCTGGATCGGATCATTCCGCTGTACAAGGCGCTGAAGAAACAGCAGCCGGTGAAGCACGAGACCTTTCTGAAACGTCAGAAGGTGCTGTACATCGGTGAGGTGGAAGATGCAGAGAGTTGGCTCGCGCAAGCGGAGGAAGCGATCCGCTCGCGCAGATACCGCGTGTCGCGTGAGGGCAACGCGCTGCTCGGCGAGAAGAACCGATTCAGCAGATGGGGCCCCTATATCAATCACGTCGGGCTGATCATCCTGCTCGCCGCGCTGCTCACCAGAGGCTTGCCGGGATGGTTTATGGAGCAGGGAATAGCGGTCAATGAAGGGCAAACGGTCAATATACCCGGCACCGACTATTATCTGAAGAACCTCAAGTTCACCGAGGTCAAGGAAGTCGGACCGCATGTCAGCGGACAGGAGCTGCAGTTTGCTTTCGAGACGGACGCGATCCTGTACCGGTGTGTGGCCGATTGCAACAATCCGTTCGCCGAGCCGCAACTGGAGGAAATTCTGCAGCACAAGATCCGGCCGAATGAACCGCTGAAATATGACGGCTACTCGATCTATCAGGTCGACTATGCCTACTCGCCGCAGGCGACGATCATGACGTTGGATGTTCTGCGCGACGGGGAGACGCTCGGTGAACTCGTTCTCAATCTGGCGGATCCGGCGTCGTCTTATCAGCTTGGCGACATCTCCGTCGAACTGACCGGATATTATCCGGAACTGACGAGCGTGGATGGAGCTCCGGCGACGAAGTCGAGGCTGCCGAACAATCCGGCATTTATTTTTGATCTGACGTATGCAGACGGAACGACGGAACAATATTTCGTCGTGCCGTTTCAACAATACCAGGCGCGCATCAGCGGCGCGGAGGACAGCGAGCCGCTATCCTTCGAGATCGGCGGCATGGAGGCTTCCTTCTACAGCTCATACCTGCTCGTTAAGGTAGAGCGGGCATTGCCGTATGTGCTTACTGGAGCATTAATCTTCCTGTTCGGCGTCGTCATCGGCATCTACTGGCAGCATCGCCGCATCTGGGTACGAATCGACGGATCGAGACTGATCGTTGCTGCCCATACGAACAAGAACTGGTATGGACTGCGTGATGAACTGGCGAAAATCTTGCACAAAACCGGCATCGACATCGATGCCAAATCGTTGGATAATAGCGGGGTGGGCAAATCGTGAATGTAGAGCAATCAGCAGCACTTCTTGACCTGAGCAGCACTTTTCTGATGGTAGCCTTTGTCATGTATAATCTGTCGTTTATCGTGTATGGCATATCGGTGTTGGGCAAGCGCTGGAGCAATCGGGACGCGGCCTCTCATGAGCGCCGCTGGGGCGGCATCGGCCTCTGGATCGCGATCCTCGGGCTGCTCTCGCACGCCGCCTTTACCGGGCTGAGATGGGCGGCGTCCGGACATATCCCGGTATCGAATCTGTACGAATTCCTGACCTTCTTCGGCATGATGGTGATACTCGCGTTTATCGTCATCTACCTGATCTACCGCAAGCCGCTGATCGGCTTGTTCGCGATGCCGCTGGCGGTTGTCATCATCGCATACGGGGCAGTATTTCCAAGCTCTGTTACGCCGCTTATTCCTCAGTTGCAGAGCATCTGGCTGTATATTCACGTCACGCTGGCCGCACTTGGCGAAGCTTTCCTGGCGGTTGGCTTTGCGGCCGGATTCATGTATTTGCTCCGCACGGTCAACTTTAAAGACAAGAGCACATCCGGCAAGCGCCAGATCCGCGGCGTGGAATATACGCTGTTTGCGCTGATTGCCCTGATCGCTTTCATCGCGCTGATCTTCTCCTTTAATGGCGCTGGTTATCGCGCGGAGTTTCTGCAGACGGTCACCGAGGAGGATGACTACGGCAATGAAGTGGAGGTAGAGCAAACCGTCACCTACGTTCTGCCGCCAATCGTCAAACCGCATAACAGTGTGACGGTTGAGATGCAGCCGTTCCTTGGCATGGAAGAACCGCTGTTTGAAGCGCCTGCATGGATGAAAGGCGTAAACGCGGGACGCAAGCTGAACACGATCATCTGGTCACTCGCCGTCGGCCTTATCCTGTACGGATTGATTCGTCTGATCATTCGTAGGCCGCTTGGCGCTGTCGTCAGCCCGATCATGAACGGCATCGACGAGCAAGATCTGGATGAGATCAGCTATCGGGCGATCGCCATCGGGTATCCGATCTTTACGCTCGGTGCCCTGATCTTCGCCAGCATATGGGCCCATCAGGCCTGGGGACGTTTCTGGGCATGGGATCCCAAGGAAACATGGGCGCTCATCACCTGGTTTTTCTACACGGCTTATCTTCATCTGCGCCTGTCCCGCGGATGGCAGGGGACGAAGTCAGCCTGGATGTCCGTTATCGGTTTCCTGATCATCATGTTTACGCTGATTGGCGTCAATCTGGTCATCGCAGGTTTGCATTCCTATGCAGGCGTTTAATAATCGGAGGTGAACGGTCGTATGGAGGATAAAGAGCTTCATATTCTGGTTGTGGACGATGAGGAACGTATAAGAAGATTGCTGCGCATGTATCTGGAGAAGGAAGGATTTACGATCACCGAGGCTGCAGACGGGGAAACAGCCCTTAAGCTTGCGCTCGACAACGAATATGATCTGATCCTGCTCGATCTGATGCTGCCGAAGATGGATGGCATCGAAGTGTGCGCCAAGCTTCGCCAGACGAAGATGACGCCGGTGATCATGCTTACAGCGCGCGGGGAAGAGTCCAATCGCGTACACGGCTTCGAAGCTGGCGCTGATGATTATGTCGTGAAGCCGTTCAGTCCGCGCGAAGTGATCTATCGCGTCAAGGCGATTCTGCGGAGAACATCGTCCAGCAGAGCCGTCACGAACGGCAACTCCAGCAATAACATCGTGTTCCCGCATCTTGTGATCGAACATGATGCGCATCGCGTCATCGCAGGCGGTGTCGAGGTCAGTCTGACGCCGAAGGAATATGAGCTGCTTCACTACCTCGCTTCGTCGCCAGACAAGGTGTTCTCCAGGGAGCAACTCCTGCGGGATGTTTGGAATTATGAATTTTTCGGCGACCTGCGGACGGTCGATACACATGTGAAAAGGTTGCGGGAGAAGCTGACGAAGACGTCTCCCGAGGCAGCAGCCATGATCACTACGGTATGGGGAGTCGGTTACAAGCTTGAGGTGCCGAGATAATGATCAAGTTCCTCAGAAGCATCGTTGGCAAGCTGTGGCTGACCATCACCGGACTGGTCATCATCGTGCTGGCGATTCTCGGGATGTTCCTGCTCGAGTATATCGAGCTTACCTTTGCCGACTCGGCGCCGATCAAGAATCTGTTCATCATCACGGGCATCATCGGGTTCTCGATGACGACGTTCTTCGCTCTGTTCCTGTCAAGCCGCATCACCAGGCCGCTCATTCAGCTGAAGGAAGCGGCGGAGCATGTTTCGCGGGGGAACTACAACAAGCGCATCGCCCACACCTCGAGCGACGAGCTGGGTGAACTGGCCAACGCATTCAACAACATGGCCGAGCAGTTACAGCGTTTATTCGATGCGCTGCAGCATGAGAAGGAACATCTGTCCAGCATACTGAGCAGCATGAGCGATGCGGTTGTCACGTTTGATGCCAACGGCAACGTCATCCTGACCAACCCGAAAGGCTCCGAGCTGATGGAAGCGTGGGAGAATATCGGCCTGGATGGCGAATCGGCACATTCCTCTGCATCGAATCTGCAGTCGGGAGGAACGGTTCCGAAGCCGTTGCACTCGTTGTTCGAATCCATCGTAAACGGCTCTGAGGAGCGCGTCACGAAGCTGAATGTTTTCAATTCGGTCTGGTCCGTGGTCGTCACTCCGCTCTTCAGCGATGAACACTTGCGCGGAGCAGTGGCCGTACTTCGCGATGTGACGGAGGAACACAAGCTGGATAAACTGCGCAATGACTTCCTGGCCAACGTCTCGCACGAGCTGCGTACACCGATCTCCATGGTGCAGGGATACAGCGAAGCGTTGCTCGATGATATTGCCGCGTCGCCGGAAGAGCAGAGGCAGCTTGTGCAGATCATTCATGAGGAGTCGCTCCGCATGGGGAGATTGGTCAAGGATCTGCTTGATCTGGCGAAGATGCAGTCAGGCCATCTGGAGATGCATTTCGACAGGCTGATCCTGCAGGAGCTTCTGCATCGCTTCGAACGCAAGTACACGCCGATCGCTCGGGACAGAGGAATCTTGCTGGAGTTCGCGATGCCAGCAGAGCCGCTGGTGATGAATCGGGCCGATGAAGGCCGTCTGGAGCAAGTGCTCACCAATCTGCTGGACAATGCGATCCGCCATACTCCGCCCGGCAAGCACATTCATTTGATCGCTGTGCGGGAAATCATGGACGGAGCGGCATGGATCAAGCTGGATGTGGCGGATGAGGGGCAAGGGATCGCGGAGCACGATCTGCCTTATATCTTCGAGCGATTCTACAAGGCGGACAAGGCTCGTACCCGCGGGCTGAATGGGGGAACGGGACTGGGACTGGCGATTGTCAAACACTTCGTGGATGCGCATGGCGGCCGGATCAGCGTGAAGAGCAAAGTCGGTGAAGGCACAACGTTTACGATCTATCTGCCCGCCGATTGATTGACAGACTAACATGCCAGATATAAAGAAGGCGGTGCTCAGGATGATTCCTGGGCACCGCCTTCTTCACAACTTGATACAGAGCGTTCATCGCAGCAAACGAAGCCCATTCAGAATGACGAGAATCGTGCTGCCCTCGTGTCCGATGACGCCGAACGGCAGAGCAAGCGACTGCATAAAGTTCGAGATGATGAGCATGATGATGACGGCAATCGAGAACACAATATTCTGTTTGACGATACGGTTCATGCGCTTCGACAATTTGATCGCATAAGCCAGCTTCTCCAGATCGTTCTTGACGAGGATCACATCTGCTGTCTGCATCGCAACGTCCGTTCCTTCGCCCATCGCTACGCCTACATCGGCGATGGCGAGAGCCGGAGCATCATTGATGCCGTCTCCGACCATGGCTACTGTGCGGAAGCGTTGCTTCAGCTTCTTCATCTCGGCAACCTTGTCTTCAGGCAGACATTCCGCCGCATAACCGTCGATACCGCTCTCCGCAGCGATGGCTGCGGCAGTGGAACGGCTGTCGCCGGTGATCATCATCGTATGGATGCCAGCCTTGCGCAACGTCCGGATGGCGTTCACCGATTCGTCGCGGATGATGTCCTTGAGTGCGATCACGCCAGCGATGCCGCGAGCGTCCCGCACATAGACGATCGTCTTGCCTTCCTGCTCCAGCCTGGTTCCGATTCCGTCGTGGAAGTTCTCCGCATCAGCCCGTCCAACAAAATCCGCCTTGCCCGCCTGCCAGGTCTGGCCATCCACTGACGCCTGGATACCGTAACCGGCGATGTCTTCCATATCTGCCGCCTTCGGAAGCTGCGTGCCGCGTGCTTCCGCTGCCCGGACGATCGCTGCTGCCAGCGGGTGGTTCGAATATCGCTCGATGGCTGCCACATATCGCAGCAACTCGCCTTCATCCAGGTCCTCGCGAGCGATCACATCTGTCACCTGAGGCGTGCCTCTGGTCAGCGTTCCGGTCTTGTCAAACGCGATCGCCTCCAGTTTACCCAGCCTCTCGAGATGCATGCCCCCCTTGAACAGGATGCCATGACGCGCGCCGTTCGAGATGGCAGACAGCGTCGCTGGCATGATCGAAGCGACCAGGGCGCAAGGGGATGCAACGACCAGCAGCACCATCGCGCGGTACAACGTTTCTTGCCAGCTCCATCCAAGCGCGTAGTGCGGCAGCACCATCATGATCCCGACCAGAAGAAGCACAACCTTGACATATGTGCCTTCAAACCGCTCGATAAATTGCTGAGCCGGAGATTTCTCGCTCTGCGCAGATTCCACCATGCGGATGATCTTCTGAAACAGCGACTCGCTGCTAGGCTTCGTCATGACGATCAAGATGCTGCCGCGCATATTGACGGTTCCGGCGAACACCTCATCACCGGCTTGCTTCGTCACCGGCATCGATTCACCGGTCAGCGCTGATTCATCGATATAAGTAGTGCCTTCCTGGATCGTGCCGTCAACAGGCACCCGTTCGCCCGGCTTGACCAGCACGATGTCGCCAACCATCAATTGCTTTACAGAGACAACTTCTTCGCTGCCGCTTCGGATTCGCACTGCCGTCTCCGGCTGGAGATTGAGGAGCGCGGAGATTTCCTTGCGGCTCTTGTCCATGGTATAGCTTTCAAGCGCGCCGCTCAGCGCGAAGATGAAGATCAGGACGGCTCCTTCGGACCAATATCCGATCGCTGCAGAGCCGATCGCAGCCAGCACCATGAGCAGTTCTACATTGAGTGACCGCTCCGTCAGCGTGGCCTGGATGCCTTCCTTGGCCTTGGCGTATCCGCCGATCAGATAGGCGGAGATGTATGTGATGACAGCTGCAGTTTCCAGCTGCTCGTGGCTTAAGTACCATCCGACCAGGATGAGCGCGCCGCTGACCAGCGCAGCGATCAGTTCGAGATGAGGCTTGATTTTGGTGAACCAGTTCGGTTCTTTCCATCGAACCGGACTGGGGTATATCTTTGACGTATTCGTATTGGCATTCATCATACTCGCCTCCTTGTTTACAGTGTAACACAGAAGAGGCATCTAATCAATAATAATTCTAAAATAATAATTATTATAGATAATGAGACTCATTATCAATGGAGCGAGAAATAGAATCAATATCAATAAGAAGACAAAGAAAGAAGGGACGGAGGTTCCGTCCCTTCTGGAGCAAGTCTGGTATGCGATTAAAGCAGGATTTCCTTCACCGATTCGATGTCTGGCAGGTTGCTCAGCTCCTGGATCGCTTCCTTCGGAGCCGGCTTGTCCACCGTCAGCACCATGATCGCCGAACCGCCGACGACCTTGCGGCCAACTTGCATCGTCGCGATGTTCGTATTGCTGTTGCCGAGTACAGAGCCGAGACGTCCGATGATGCCCGGCTTGTCAGTATGGGCGACGAGGATGATATTGCCTTCCGGCGACACATCGACCGGATATTGATCGATCTTCACGATGCGAGGACCGTAGCCGTTCAGCAAGGTTCCTGCGATCGACCGTTCCTTCTTGCCGGAGCGCAGCGTGATCGTGATCAGGTTGGTGAAGCCCTTCGAGACGCTCGATTTCTCGCGGATGATGTTGACGTCGCGAATCTTGGCCATATGCATGGCGTTGATGATATTGACGTCCGAGCCGAGATGCTGGCTGAGTACGCCTTTGACGATATAGCGGGTGAGAGGAGCCGTATCGACTTCTGCCAGCTCACCAGAGTAATTGACGATGATCTCCTGCGGAGCGCAGTCTGCCATCTGCGACAGGAACATGCCCATGCGCTCGCCGAGCAGGAAGTAAGGCTGCAGCTTCGCCATCACGTTCGCAGGCACTGGCGGCATGTTGACCGCGTTCTTGAACGGTTCATCGCGCAGAATGTGCAGCACTTCTTCCGCAACGTCGATGGCGACGTTCTCCTGCGCTTCTACGGTCGAAGCGCCGAGATGAGGAGTGACGATGATCTTCGGGTGATTCAGGAACGGGTGATCCGGCTTCGGCGGTTCTTCGACGAATACGTCGAACGCAGCGCCAGCCACGATGCCTTCGTCGATCGCTGCGACCAGAGCTTGCTCATCGATGATCCCGCCGCGCGCGCAGTTGATGATGCGTACTCCTTTCTTCATTTTGGCGAATTGAGGTTTGGACAAGAGATTGCGCGTTTCATTGGTCAGCGGCGTATGAACGGTGATGAAGTCAGCCTGTTCGCAAATCTGATCGATCGTGGCCAGCGTGACGCCCATCTTCTCGGCGCGATCTTCCGTCAGGAACGGGTCGTAGCCGAGGATCTCCATGCCGAATGCCTTGGCGCGCTTCGCCACTTCGCTGCCGATCCGGCCCATGCCGATGACGCCGAGCACTTTCGCGCGCAGTTCCACGCCAACGAACGATTTGCGATCCCATTCGCCGGAGATGGTCTTCTTGTAAGCCTGCGGAATATTTCGGGCAAGCGCCATCATCATCGCGAAGGTGAGTTCGCATGTCGCAATCGTGTTGCCATCCGGCGCATTGATCACGATGATCCCTTTCTGGGTGGCTGCTTCCAGATCGATATTGTCCACCCCAACGCCGGCGCGGCCGATGACCTTCAGTCTGCTCGCAGCTTCCATGATGCGGGCCGTAACCTTGGTCTGGCTGCGCACAAGCAACGCGTCATATTCGCCGATGATGGCAACGAGCTCGTCTTCGTTCAGGCCGGTTTTCTTGTCCAGAGCAACGTCAGGCGCGTCCATAAGCTTCTGCAAGCCATGATCGCTGATCGGGTCGGACACAAGTACTTTAAACATTGGTTTAACTCCTCCTATGTCTTGATTACATGGTTATGAAATAAAAAACCCTCAATCCCTACACCTATTGCGTTGTAAGGGACGAGAGTATGCTTCGTGGTACCACCCTTGTTCGCCATGCGTTCGCACGAATGGCCTTTACTGGTCCGTAAGACCAAACAGATAACGGTTGTTACCGGCTGCACCTAGTTGGGAGGAGGCCTGTTCAGCGCAGCGACTCAGGAATGCTGGAAGCTATCAAGCACACCACCGATTCGCACCAGCCATCGGCTCTCTGAGGGTTGTCCAGGATAGTCGTTTCCTTCATTGTCGTTCGACTTGAATGTTGCAATTTTTCATTAATGTAACATCTGACGAGTGGTGTGTCAATAGCATGTCTCAACACTCGTCAGACGACCGTTTCAGTTACTTGGAAGCCTCGTAGCGTTGCTTGCATTCTTCATACAGCTTCGCTGCGAACGCGGCATCCTTGAACCCTTTGACTTCAACCTTCTTGTTCTCCAGGTCCTTGTAGCGGAGGAAGAAGTTCTCGATCTCCTTCAGCGTATGAGGAGCGACATCGTCCAGGCTCTTTACATGGTTCCAGCGCGGATCCTTGGTAGGAACGCCGATCAGCTTCTCGTCTTCTTCGCCGTTGTCCACCATCAGCATCACCCCGATGATGCGGGTATTGATGACGCAGCCAGGGAAGGTAGGATTGGTAACGAGTACGAGCACATCGAGCGGGTCGCCATCAAGTGCCAACGTGCCTTCCAGATAGCCGTATTCGGCAGGATATCTCATCGAACCGTACAGGACGCGATCGAGTACGAATTGTCCCTTTTCCTTGTCGAACTCGTATTTGTTCTGACTGCCTTGTGGAATTTCAATCAATGTGTCGACCACTAGATTAGACATGTTCATCCTCCTAATTGTCAAATCAGAGTAAACCAATAGGATTTCCTGATTGGCGCAAATACCATTTCTTATTGTAATGAAAAAGGGAGTTATTTGCAATCATTTTCATATCGAATCCACACATTATTCATCATTTATATCCTGTCAGGAAACTCATATACCGAACGCATAAAAAACATCTCTCCGTCATCCAGGCGAATGACGTGAGAGATGTTATCGGTTATCGGTTGGTTACTGCCGTAAGCGGCTATTGCTGCGGTTCAAAATAGAAGGGGAGCTGCGGCTTGACTTCGTCCTGGAAGTACTGATCCTTGTAGGTGAAGTAGTCTCCGGAGCGAACCGCATTGGTATCGTGCAGGAGTTTCACCGCATCCTCCAGCTTGTTCAGCCCGAGCCTCGCTGTGGTGCCATTGTCGATCATCGCAGCCAGCACAGCCGTCATGTCCTGGGGCGTGTAATTGCCCAGCAGGTCGCTATTGGCCATCGCATTGGCAACGATGCTGTTCTGCACGTTAAACGGCAGCGAGAACCAGGCGGCAAGCGACATGCCTGTGTCGGCCAGTTGATCGATGCCCTCCAGCTCAACGACCACGGTGTCATGCCATCTGACGATCGCTTCATAATATTCAGCCTGGGCCAACGCGGCATAATGCATCGCTTCGGTGATATAGGCATCGCTGGCCAGAGATTCGGCCAGATCGCGGCCGCTCACGTTATAGGATTCCGCGCGTTTGTCCGCCTCTTCGAACAGCCTCAAGGCCCTGAGGTAATTCGTCTGGGCCTGCTTGAGCAGCGGTGATTGGTTCGGTACGGACATCACCTCGACCGAGCTGTATACTTCGGATGCCATCTTGCTCAGCTTCCCGATCGCTTCCACACCGCTTGCGTTCTGGCTGCTGGCGATGTCATTGATCGTCGTTACCCAGGATGTTTGAAATGTGCGAAACGGATAGTATACGTTATAATAAAAAGAAACAAGGTGTTGCTGGTGGTAGGACGAAAGTTCTTCCGAGACTTCCTCTTCGGTTGTGGCTCGCAGCTTGATTTCGTACTCTTCCGCAGCTTTGGTTTTGCCGACATTCACTCCGTAGAAGAAAGCGACGATGATGCAAAAAAACATAAAGATAAATAAGAATGCGATTAAGTAGTCCGTGCTCGTCAACTTTTTCCCCATGAGCTGCCTCCTTGGTCAATGTCTGTCACGGCATGGCGGGAGCTATCCCTGGTATGGTGACTGTACATGTGGTCTCTATTATTTTATCGGAATGCAGGCCGCATTTTTTCAGCTTGGAAACACCTTGGCTGACAAAGTCATGCACAATGTCAGGTTTAACAGAATCAAATCTATCTGGCAAGAAGGAGTTATTCGATGAGTCCATATCCGATCGATGGAAAAGATCCAGGCTTAAGGCTGCCAGAAGAAGAAGCAGCAGTTGCTTCGATTGAGCAACTTCCGCCCCGCATCGTCAAACATGCAGCCAGGAAATCGAGGAAAGCGCGTTATTACGCGATCGCTTTGCTCTGGTCATTCATCTTGCTGACAGTTGCGCTGATCGTGTGGGGATATCGCCACACTTAAGTCTCCGTCCCCAGGCGACATCAGCTTGTCTGCCCGTCCGTCTGCTCCTCCAACGGCTCGATCCGGATCTTGAACGGGTCAACGAAGGAGTAGCCTTCTTCCTCGAGCCTGGTGAGCAGATCATCCATCGCTTCAACCGTCCACTGCAGCTCATGCATCAGGATGTTGCTGCCCGGCCTGAGCTGATCGAAGACGTTGGCGATGACCGCTTCCGGTGTTTGCTGGCCGGATTCCCAGTCAAGAGAGCCATTTGACCAGGTCATGAACAACATGCCTTGTTCTTTTACATAATTCCGCAGGAATTCATTGGACGAGCCGTGCGGCGGCCGGAAGAACTTCGGACGCTCGCCGACTGTCTCTTCCACGATCATCTGCACATCATCGATCTGCTGGCGGATCGTTTCTTCGGATTCGTGCTTCAGATTGATATGATCCCAGGAGTGGTTGCCGATCGCATGCCCTCTGTCGTGGATGAGCTTGAGCAGCTCCGGACTGGCCTTGACCCGGAAACCGTTGACGAAGAAGATCGCCTTGGCCTTGTGTTTGTCCAGCGTGTCGAGCAGCGGTTCCAGCATCTCTGCGTTCTTCGGCCCATCGTCGAACGTGAGCAGGACGACCTTGGAATCGGCCGATTCATCCAGAGGCTTGATGTCGTAGACTTTGTTCATATAGTAGGCATATTCGGGTTCTTCAGGTTCCTCGGGTTCAGCAGGTTCTGGAGGAACTGCTGTATCGTCCGGCTCATCCGCTGGCGGAGATGGCTCATCCCCGGCTTCTGACGACTCGCTTGATTCCCCGGCTGGATCAAGCGGGCCGGATTCTTCGCCAGGCTGTTGCTCAGGCAGCCCGCTGCCGGTTGAGTGATCCTGCACCGACCCCTGTGCGCAAGCGGTCACGAGCGAGATGATGGAGATGATGAACAGGCATAAAGTCAGCTTCTTGATCATGATGTACTGCTCTCCTTCGTTTTTTTCATCATTGTATCACAACATGTCATGACATGAGCGAACGAATCCTTGTTTCCTGTATTTATCATGCATGCATCGATCAGACCTTGCTTACAATACGTGATGTACAACCATATGAAGGGATGATGATCATGCGTGGCGGATTTTTACTCGGAGCATTGGTCGGAGCGGTTGCAGCTTCTTATTTTATGTCGCGCAGAAACAACAACATCAATCTTGCGCGCCTGGGTGAGATGGTCACAAGCGCGATCGGTGACGGATTCAAGCTGGTGACTGCAACTGCGGGCAGCGCATCTGCTGCTGCCGCTTCCGGAACCAAAGCGAGCAAAGGACAGACTTCGAACCAGTCGGATCAAGCGGCTAAAGAGCAACTGAAGAACATGATCGCCAGGGACCCGGCCGTACAGAAAGAAGTAAATGAAATCGTCTCGCAACATAGTCATTAACATTCAGTCTGATCCGAAATCAAGATCATCGCAAGGGTTATCCGTTCGGGATGCAAGGATTCCGAACGGATAACCTTTTTTCATGTCATTTATGCGTGCAAATGACAACGTAAAATGATAACATATGTATGAGATTATGATACAAGCCTGTCGTGTGTCCTGATTCGTTCACACGCGGCGCTCCTGTGTCATACTTTATTGAATAGAGGGCATGAAGGAGGATCCTGTCATGAAAATGGAAAGATTAAGTCAAGATAAGATACGGATTTTCCTGACTTTTGATGACCTTAGTGAACGAGGTATTCAGAAGGAAGACATGTGGCGCGAAATCCCCAAAGTCCATGAACTGTTCAAAGAGATGATGGATCAGGCATACAATGAACTAGGGTTCGATGTGACTGGCCCTCTCGCGGTAGAAGTATTCGCGCTGCCTGCACAGGGAATGGTAGTGATCGTGACCAAAGGAAGATCGCCTTCATCGGATGAAGATGAAGAGGATGATATATACGAGCTGGAAGTGACCCTGGAGCAAAGCGATCTGATTTCGTATGCTTTCTCCGAGTTTGAGCATCTTGTCCAGGCGGCCAATGCGGTCCGCAGGCTTACTCAGGGCGGAGTGCTCTATCATTATCGCTCCCAGTATGTGCTTGTGATCGATCCCGAATTTATAGAAGAAAGTGATATGCAGCTCGTTGTCGCTATCTTGTCTGAATATGGAGAGGCTACATCGGTTACTGATGCGGTACTTGGTGAATATGGCAAATTGATCATTGCGGACGATGCGATAGACGTCATTTGCCGTCACTTCTAATCTGCATCCGCCAACGGGCATCCTGCTAAGAAGTTATGTCTTGGCCTGGATGCCTGTTTTGGCTAACAGGAGGAGAACCCATGTGGGTATCATTGTTGGTAGCTGCGGTCACCCCTGGTTTCTCGCTGCTCACCTATTTTTACCTGAAGGATCGTTATGACGCTGAGCCCGTGCTCACCGTGCTGCGGCTGTTTATGATCGGCTTTCTGCTTGTCTTCCCGACGATGTTCGTGCAGAGAGGCGCGGTGCTGGCATTGGGCGAATCGCCGTTTTTATTTTCATTCCTGGTATCGGGCGGCATCGAGGAATTTCTGAAGTGGTTTATCATCTATTTCATGCTTTTCAACCAGCCGCTGTTTAACGAGCCCTACGACGGAGTGGTCTATTCGGTAGCCGTCTCGCTGGGCTTCGCGACGATGGAGAATGTCCTGTATGCCTTTTCTCAGCCTTCCGATCCACTGTCCTTGCTGCTTCGCGCATTGCTCCCTGTTTCTGGACATGCCTTGTTTGCCGTCATCATGGGGTTTTACTTCGGCAAGGCGAAGTTTGATGAAACTTCCCGCCGCAAGCTGATCATCTGTTCCCTTGCGCTTCCGATTATCGTACACGGCATGTTTGATTTTATCCAGATTGCATTTCCGCCAGATTTGGTATGGGTTGTTTTCCCGTTCACTGCAGGTCTCTGGATCCTGGCCATGATTCTGGTGCGCAAGGCGCTTGAAAGGTCACCTTTCCGTTATGTGTTCCGTGACGAGACGATTAAGGTCTCGGCGAACGGTCAATAATGATTATGGACAAGGAGGTTGAGGCATGAGTGAAAGAGTAAAGGTCGTCATCAACTGCAAGCGCTGCGGCGAAACGTTTACCTTGCGCGGCAGGCGAAACAAGGAACGAATCGAAACCGGGTTCAAGCAATGCATCTGCCATAATGATCAGGATTTCGACATGATAACTGAAGATATTCATGCATAAGGCTCCTGAAATTAACGAACAATAGCCATTGAGCATGTTCGTTAAGGAAGGAGTTTTCTGTTATGTACAGGCGTCTCAGCATGGTATTGTTTCCAGTGTTTCTCATTGCGCTTATTGGTGCCGGGGTCTGGGGGTATCGCGAGCATCAGGAGAAAAACGCGATTCTCATCAAGGCAGAGAACCAGTATCAACGGGCGTTTAATAATCTTGCTTTCCACATGAACGAATTGAATGAGCAGTTGGGCAACGCGCTGGCTGTAGGTGCCAATTCTTCGGTCTTTCACCGCAAATGCCTGGTCAATGTATGGCGCATCTCCAGCGAAGCGCAGAATGAAATCAATCAATTGCCGCTTACGCTTCTGCCGTTCAGCAAGACGGAGGAGTTCCTGTCGAATATCAGCAAATTTTCGTATCATACCGCAGTGCGCGATCTGACCAAGGAACCGCTCAGTGATCAGGAAGTGGCCGTTCTGGAGAAGCTGTATGAACGATCGAAGGAGCTGTCCTCTGAACTGCGGAGGATTCAATCGCAGGTGCTGGAGCAGAATGTTCGTTGGATGAATGTGGAGATGGCGCTTGCGACCCAGGATATGCAAAGCAACAATACGATCATCGACGGGTTCAGGACGGTCGACAACAAGGTGACGGAGTTTACCGATGTGGACTTTGGGCCATCCAATCTGAACCTGTTCAATACGGGCAAGGTTCGCAAGCTGGAAGGCAAGGAGATCAGCCGGGATGAAGCGAAGAAGATCGCTTATGATTTCCTGAATCTGCCGGAAGATCTGGATGTGACGATTGTGGAGAATGGCAAAGGCACCGAGTATGAATCGTACAGCGTGACAGTTACAGACGAACGGGATGATGGCTCTCGCCTGAACGTGGACATCGCCAAGCGCGGCGGCAAGGTGCTGTATTTCATGAATCATCGCAGCGTGGACAGCAGCCGGTTGTCGGTCGAAGAAGCGACGAATCGTGCGGACCGTTTCCTGGATGAACATGATTACGGCGAATTGGTTCCGGTCAGCTATGATACTTACAACAACACGGCTTCCATCACGTTCGCTACCTTGCAGGACAACGTCGTTATCTATCCGCAGAAGCTGGTCGTCCAGGTTGCACTGGATAATGGCGAGATCACGGGGCTTCATGCGACAGATTTTGTCTATGAAGGCCATGTCCGGAAGATTGAACCGCCGACGATGATCCTGGAAGAGGCAAGAAGCGTGCTCAACAGGAATTTTCAGGTCGACTCCTACCAGCTTGCGCTCATCGAGAACGATCTGAACGAAGAAGTCATCTGCTATGAGTTTACCGGCAGAATCAATGGCGGCATCTATCGAATCTATATAAACAGCCATACCGGCATGGAAGAAAAAATCGAGCACATCAAGGCTTCAGATCAAGCGGCGCAGCAAGCATAAGAGATAACTGACAATCATTCCTCTTTTAACCTCCGATTTTTTGGTATACACTATAATCGGATTAATAGGGGAGGAGTGAGAGGAAGCTTGTTGCCTACGATAGGTCAAGTCATCACGCTCGAAGTGACATCTGAGGAACAGGACAAGAAGCAAGTATTGAAGTCTCGCATCGCAGATGAGAATCAAGAAGTGTTCTGGATCGAAGCGCCTACTGGAGAAAAGGGACGTTTCGTCCGACTGGTTGATGGCGACATACCTGTCATATCCTATACATCCTCGGCTAATGGGGTTACCTATTCCTTTAAATCAGAAGTGAAAGGTAACAAGAAGGAAAATGCTGCTGTGCTGTTCGCGATCAAGAAGCCGGCCCCTTCAGAGGTCGTCAGCGTACAGCGCAGGGCATTTGTACGGGTAGAAGCCTCTCTTGAGGTCGCGTGTCTGTTCGCAGGGGTCAAGAAATTCGTGGCTACGACGGTCGATATAAGCGGCGGCGGCCTGTCGATGATCACCGAGCCTACGATCAGTCTCCAGGAGGAGGACGAGCTGGAATGTTGGCTCCTGGTACCGTTCCGCAATGGGAACATCGAGCATATTCCGTTTATCGCTGCTGTTGTGCGAACGAAGGATGTCAGCGACCGACTGATGGTGATGATGCGCTTCGTGGAAATTTCGGAGTCGGATCGCCAGAAGATCGTTCGCTACGTATTTGAGAGGCAGATTGAATTGAGGAAATAAGTGTTGACTGGGGGTACAGTGTAATGAGCCGATCCGAATATCGATCCTTGTTGCTTGCCTTCATCGATCGTGTTGGATGCGGCCTGATCAGGACGAGCATCATCCTGTTCGTTCTCCTCATGATCGCTCAACTGTTGCTTGAGATCGATGGTCTTAGCAACTTCCTGTCAGAAACCTGTCGTTTGGAGGGCAGCACCCTGGAGCAATCTGGTATTTCATGATTTCTCCTGTTTTCGATCTTTGCACGAGCTGTGGATGTATGGTATAATTCACTTTGCAAGCAGGCAAGCCCTGCGTTTTTTCTCGTCAAGGAGTCAAGGACTTGGCGCCAGCCAAGTTTTTCTTTGGTCTTATAGAAAGTATAACTTCCCATACATTCTCGTAAGACATAAGAAATACTAAGCTGCCACCGGCGTCCTAAAGGACTTTGCGCCAGCCAAGTATTTCTTTAGTCTCATTGAATGTTTAAGTTTTTAGACATGAAACCTGCACCGGATCATCCCGGCGATGATCTGCCGCGTCGCGGAAGGTTTTGTCGCCAATAGGAAAGCACCTGTTTGATTATGCATTTTAGATGACTTTCCTATGTGGAAAGAAAAACCTGGCTGTCACCGATGTCCTGACGGACTTGGTGGCAGCAAAGCATTTCTTCAGACCATCTGGTATGAATACTTGGATAGCAACCGGCTTGGGAGGCAATCTGGATCAGTGAATACTGCTAGAATCAATGTAGCGATAGATGGACCAGCCGGAGCTGGCAAAAGCACCGTAGCCAGGCAGGTCGCAACCGAGTTGGGGTACATATACGTCGATACCGGTGCCATGTACAGGGCTGTCGCTCTGGCGACCTTGTGCGAAGGCATTCCTGCCCAGGACCATGAACGCATCGGCCGGTTGGCATCGGAGCTCATCATCGAGCTGCATCCCGGGTTAAACGGACAACAGGTTCTCCTGAACGGGGAGGATGTAACGGAGCAGATCCGTGAACCTCATGTGTCCAGACTGGTGCCTCAGATCGCTGCCATCAGTGAGGTCCGGAAGGTGCTGGTCAAGCTGCAACAGAAGATGGCCCAGGCCAAAGGCGTGGTCATGGACGGCCGTGATATCGGCACCCATGTCATTCCCGATGCCGAGGTGAAGATATTCCTGACGGCGAGCGTTGAGGAAAGGGCCAGGAGGCGCTATGAGGAGCTGATGGCCAAAGGCAATCAAGTCACTTATGAGCAGCTTGTCTCCGACATCAGCGCTCGCGATCGGATCGATCGCGAGCGCGAGATATCTCCGCTCGTGCAAGCTGAAGATGCGATATTCATCGACAGCACTGGACTCACCGTTCAACAGGTTGTGAATACAATCGTTACCATCTGCAGGGACGCAGTGCATAAAGGGGAATCATATGGATAAGCCAAATGCATTCTACCGATTCTGTCGAGTGATCGTACGCGCGGTTTATCGCTTGTTGTTTCGCATTGAAGTGATCGGCGCAAACCGGATTCCTCCGAGCGGCGGCGTCATGTTGTGCTCGAATCACAAGAGCTACTGGGATCCGCTAACGCTTGGCGTCGGGATCGAAAGGCCGATCCGCTTCATGGCCAAATCCGAGTTGTTCAAAGTACCTGTTCTTAACTGGTTGATACGCGGCTTGGGCGCATTCCCTGTGAAGCGCGGACGCGTGAGCAAGGATGCGATTCGCCAATCGCTTAAGATGCTTGAGGATGGAAGGCTCATCGGCATATTCCCGGAGGGCACGAGGAACAAGGAAGAGCTTGGCATGGCGAAGCGAGGCGCTGCGATGATGGCGATCCGGTCAGGAGCATATGTGGTTCCGGCAGCGATCATCGGCGATTATCGGCTGTTCCGCAAGATGAAGGTGGTTTATGCTGAACCGATCCTGGCATCCGACTATGAAGCGGACAGGGAAGAAGAGTTGACCGATGCCATCATGTCCAGCATCCATCAGCTGATCGAAGTCCATCAGCGTTGACCGTATGGTTTGATTATCTATGATTCATACTATGTTCAACTCTCATTGACGGTATTGCTGGTAAACGATTCGTAACATACCACGAATTGTTTTCATACAATATAGATTGTTTGGATAGTAAGTGAGGAGGCTACGTCATGTCAAACGAAATCAAAGAACAAGAAATTCAAGAACAACAAGCCGAGGCCATCGAGACTCAAGATCAAGCCCAGCTCGATCCGGGTACAACGGTGAAAGCCGGCGACATCGTGGAAGGAAAGGTAGTCAAGATCGAAGACAATCAGGTTTTCGTCGATATTGGCTATAAATACGACGGCATTATTCCGATTCGTGAATTATCCGCGCTTCATCTGGAGAATGCCGCTGCCGCTGTTGAATGGAATCAAACTGTCACCGTCAAGGTAATAAGCATTAACGATAATAAAGAGCAATTGATTCTTTCCAAACGTGCAGTGGACAGCGAACGTGCATGGGAAGATCTTCAGGTCAAGTTCGACAATCGGGAAGTGTTCGAAGTAACGGTTTCCGATGTCGTCAAAGGCGGACTCGTCGTCGATCTCGGCGTGCGCGCATTCATCCCGGCTTCCATGGTTGAGCGCCACTTCGTGGAAGACTTTTCCGATTACAAGGGCAAGAAGCTTCGCGTCCGAATCAAGGAACTGGATCGTGAAGGCGGCAAGGTCATCCTGTCCCAGAAGGATGTCCTGGATGAAGAGTATGAACAGCACAAGAAGCAAGTGCTCAGCTCGCTCAAGGAAGGAGACATCATCGAAGGCACCGTTCAACGCCTGACTTCGTTCGGTGCATTCGTGGATGTAGGCGGCATCGACGGGCTGGTTCATATCTCCGAGATGGACTACAAGCATGTTGAACATCCGTCCGAAGTTGTCAAGGAAGGCGACAAGGTAAAGGTCAAGATCCTGAAAGTGAATCCGGAGACGGAGAAGATCAGCCTGAGCATCAAGGCTGCGAAGCCAGGTCCTTGGGAGCTCGCCGCAGATCAATTCAAGATCGGCGAGATCGTAACGGGTACGGTTCGCAGACTGGTCAGCTTCGGCGCATTCGTCGAAGTGGCTCCTGGGGTTGAAGGTCTCGTTCACATCTCGCAAATCTCGCACCGCCACATCGGCACTCCGCATGAAGTGTTGAAGGAAGGCCAGGAAGTGAAGGTCAAGATTCTCGACATGAACATCGCAGAGAAACGCATCAGCCTGAGCATCAAGGAGACCGAAGAAGCTCCGCCAGCACCTCCGAAGCAGGAGAAGAGCGCACGCTATGCGAAGGACATCAATAATAACGAGAATGTGTCCCTGAACAACCAAGGGTTGTCGCTCACGCTTGGCGAACGTTTTGGCGACAAGCTGAATGAACTGAAGAAATAAGCAACTTGCACCCAAGAGATGGCCGCAGGCCATCTCTTTTAATTTAGTCTTATAGAAAGTATAACTTCCCATACATTCTCGTAAGACATAAGAAATACCAAGCTGCCACCTGCGTCCTAAAGGACTTGGCGCCAGCCAAGTATTTCTTTAGTCTTATAGAAAGTATAACTTCCCATACATTCTCGTAAGACATAAGAAATACTAAGCTGCCACCTGCGTCCTAAAGGACTTGGCGCCAGCCAAGTATTTCTTTATTGAATGTCAGCAACTTCTGAAAGAAGGAAAGTACCATCCGCAGCCGGTCAGACGCCACTACATTCCAAAGAAAGATGGCAAACTGCG
>Ga0207747_1000552_pt1 | contig 40396 bp, 33 predicted proteins | sample HigsolmetaGSP11D_FD_184839 | JGI IMG/M metagenome (GOLD analysis project Ga0207747, IMG submission 184839) | High solid enriched microbial communities from the Joint BioEnergy Institute, USA - SP1-1-D (SPAdes) | ecosystem: Engineered > Bioreactor > SSF (Solid state fermentation) > Aerobic >...
CGTTCGTTTTTGCAAGATGATAGTTTTTCTCATAATTAAGAAATTCCTTGTGTTCAAAATAGTATTGTCTAACATTATACAATCCGACGTTGTATATGTTCTTGGCAATACGGCACAGTTCTCTAAGAGTCAAGTATTCTTCTTTGGTCAAACCATTTAGCTGTTGTTTGATACAAAAATACATTTTTTCACCTCCCGTCTAACTATATTGTACTATACTTTACTGAATCTATATTATTTTCAGTAAATATAGTTAAGGCGATTCATCTCCCACTTACTTCGCTTCGTTGAAGTGGGAGTCTTTTCGCCTAAAACGATAAACAAATGCCTAAGAAGGAACCGGAAACGTTGTAGACATTAGTAAATCCTAAATGCTGCAGCATTCACACGGCATTATAGCTCCGTTGACCTGAACGGCAATGAATATAGACCGGCTTATCGCGGGGAATTTCATTTACCCGCTCCCGTAATTGGCTCAATGAAATGTTAATGGCATTCACTAAGTGACCCCGTTCAAATTCATTTTCCTCGCGCACATCAATAAACGTCGCCCCTTGTTCCACTAAGCCGCGTACTTCAGAAACATGAACTTGTTTATAGTCTTCATGTAAAATATTCAAGCCTACAAGCGCTGCAATATTCACTACATCTCTGGCTGTGCTATAGATTGGCGAGTAAGTTAATTCCAATTCTTTTAAATCTTCCAACGTACCGTCCATCGTTATTAATGTGGCAATCACATCAATGCGTTTATCTGCACTGCCTTTTCCAATCGCTTGTGCCCCAAGGATTCTCCCCGTCGGCACTTCAAAGATCAGTTTGAAATGAAGCGGATGGCTATTTGGCATGAGGCCTACTTTATCCGGCGCAATAATATAGACGCTGTCATATGGAATGTTTGCATCTTTTGCTGCACGTTCATTCAACCCCGTCACGGCGCAGTTTAAATCAAAAATTTTTACGGCCGATGAACCGATAACTCCCTTATGATTCGTTTTTTGTCCGTAAATATGGTCCGCTGCCGCCCGCGCCTGTCTCACAGCAGGTCCAGCCAAAGCAAGTCTTGCAGGTTTACGAGTTAAACGGTGATAAACCTCAATCGCATCCCCAACGGCATAAATAGATGGATCAGATGTTTGATAATTGGCATTGACTTTAATACCGCCTAATTCGCCAATTTCAAGCCCCGCTTCTTTGGCAAGAGCCACTTCAGGCTTTACTCCAATAGCTAATACTACCGCTTGGGCTTCCACTTGCTTTCCGGAGCTGAGTTCAATCGAATTTTCATTGATTTTTTTCAGCCCATCGCCGACAATCAATCTCACACCATGGTCAAGCATTTCTTTATGAAGGATTTGCGCCATATCTTCATCAAATGGAGCCATTATTTGTGGAGAGTGTTCAACCAATGTGACTTCTTTTCCCGCTTCTCTTAAATTTTCAGCCACTTCTACACCAATAAATCCTCCGCCAATGACCGCCACATTTTCCACGTGAGACTGGTTCACAAATTGATGCAATCGGTCAATATCCACCACATTTTTTACGGTAAACACATGAGGCAAATCGACGCCTTCAAAAGGAGGAACAATTGGGCTGGCCCCAGGAGAAAGAATTAAAACATCATAACTTTCTTTATATATCTCATTCGTTTCTAAGTTCTTCACTTCCACCGTTTTTTCCTCACGATGAATGTGAACCACTTCTTGATTAACGCGCGCTTCAATATTGTATTTTGTTTGAAAACTTTCCGGCGTCATTAACACCAATTTTTCTTTTGACTCCACCATACCCCCTAAGTAATACGGTAAAGAACAATTGGAAAAGGATACATGAGGGCCCCTTTCAAACATAATAATTTGTGCCTTTTCATCCAATCGACGAATTCTCGCAGCAGCACTAGCTCCCCCTGCTACGCCTCCAACAATCAACACTTTTTTCATGTAACCACTCCTGTTCCTATACCCCTAAAGGTAATTGATTTGTTGATATTAATATATACCCCTGTAGGTATTATGTCAAGGAAGTGATTTGAGGAGATTGCCTTAAAGGAGCCACAAATGAAGGAAAAAGGAATTGTTGAGTGAGGAAGTGTTGCGGCTTATTGTTGATGGTGAAGACTTGTATGTAAAGCATTAAAGGAATATGGGATTACTCCGGTAGATTTGGACTCACTAATCATAAAGGAATTGGCATCATAGTAACATATTGGTCTCTTGATCTTTTTGAATCTTTGAATCATATATCGACAAAAGGTTATTATAAAGCAAGCCTCACCAGATTCATTCGAAATAATGCGACAGAATTGATATTGTCATATATCAAAATGACAGTATCAATACTTACTTCTGCTACAGAAAAAATTTTTAAAAATAGCAATTAGATTTCTTACATACTTCTACATATTCTTTTATTTATCAATTTATATTGTAAACTTGGTTGTTAAATAAACGAACAGGATTATCCTTATTGCCGATTTACCATAGATTTATATAGGATTGTAGTTTAAGAAGTTTATTATTTTTATATAAAAACATTGTTTCGACACCCAGATTCTATTACAAAACTTATTTTGTAAACCTAGGTTGAACATCTTTAAAAATTATTATCTTTTATCTAGAAAGATTTATCATTTATTTTTGAAGTTTTTATTCGTACATTTTGTTATGTTAAAAAAATACAAAATTTCATTCATCTTTTTACAATAATCGCCCCTTAGATTGCCTATATTGTCAACCACAGTTTACAGTAAAAAGAAGATGAACTCCTTTTAACTTCTAAGGGTTATTCTTTGACCTTTGAGCAGCTTGCAAAATCAGATATTTCTTCGACAAACTAAGGTTTTTCAGCGTTTAATCGACATCTTCTTAACCTCTTATATACTTGTAAATATTTTGGATTTTAGTAAAGTTAAACTATAAGCAAAGGGGGTATTTTGATGGAGAAAGTGCGTTTAGGCAAAACAGATCTTTACGTTAACCCCATTGGATTAGGGGCTAATGCAGTAGGCGGTTACAATATTCATCCAGACCTAAATGATGCGCAAGGAAAAGAAGTCGTTCGCACAGCCATTGAACATGGAATCAACTTTATTGACACTGCATCTATGTACGGTTTGGGGCATTCTGAGGAACTTATTGGAGAGGTTGTGCAAGAGTTAGGTAATCGAAGCAAACTCATCATAGCCACAAAAGTTGGACCTAAAATGATAAATGGAGAGCGAGTCATGGACAACTCCCCTTCATTTTTAAAAGAAGAAGTGGAGAAGAGTTTGCGTCGTTTAAAAACGGATTACATTGACTTACTCTATATTCATTTTCCTGATGAGCATACACCAAAAAACGAAGCCATTGGTGCATTAAAGGAACTCAAAGATGAAGGAAAAATTCGGGCAATCGGCGTTTCCAACTTTACATTAATCCAATTGCAGGAAGCTAACCAAGATGGCTATGTAGATGTGGTCCAAGGACATTACAATTTGATTCATCGGGAAGCGGAGAAGGAATTGTTCCCATATACCCTCGAACATGAAATTGCCTTTATTCCCTATTTTCCATTAGCTTCTGGATTGCTTACAGGAAAATATACGAAGGATACTGAAATTCCGGAATACCGGAAAAAATCACAATTCTTCCAAAAAGACATCTATGACAAAATAGTTGAAAAAGTGGATCAGCTGCGTCCAATGGCTGAAGCGAGAAACGTGGAAGTTACCAATATCGTCCTTGCTTGGTATTTGGCTCAAGAAGCGGTAACAGCGATTATCCCAGGGGCAAAAAAAGCTGAGCAAATATTGAGCAATTTAAAAACCGCCGATGTTTCGTTAAGTAAAGAAGAAATTCAGAAAATTGATGAGCTGTTTCAATTAGATTAAGGAGTTTTCATAATGAGCGAATGTGGAGAATCATCCCCATTCGCTTTTTGTGTTAATTGGGATTGTAATCGGAAGATATCCCCTTAAGGCAGGAGCTTTATCACATAGATGTCTTATAACCCTTTTCCATCAATTGTGAACCTATCCGCACTAATTGCCTTCTCATCCGCACCAATTACCTTCTCATCCGCACCAATTACCTTCTCATCCGCACAAAACCAAACCCTAAACAAACTAAAAAAGCTATTCGAAACTTTCGAATAGCCCATTTAAAATTCAAACCATCTATTAACTTTATAAAATATATCCTATCAACAATCCCGCTGATAAAAGGAAAACAAAAATGGTGTTGGTCATAGCTGTCGATTTCATAGCCACTCTCATAAATTGCGGTTGTTTCTCACCCTTTTGGAAACCTTGGATGGCATCGATTGGTTTTTTCACGCTAAGAAGCACTACCAAAGCCCAAGGAGTGATACTTCCTGCAACCACTAACCCAATAATCCAAAGATACGAAATGACAAAACCAATAGCCAACAAGCGCACTGCATTTTTTCTTCCAATTAAGATGGCGAGGGTTTTTCTTCCACCTCTTTTATCTTCTTCAATATCCCGAATATTGTTCGACATATTGATGCCGCCAACTAAAATACCAGACGGAATCGAAAGAAGAACCGCAAGCTGCGTCAAATCTCCAGTTTGGATAAAATAAGCAATCAACACAAAAGCCGTACCCATTAAAGCGCCGGCAAACAACTCTCCAAAAGGCGTATAGGCAATTGGCAATGGACCGCCAGTATATAAATAACCGACCGCCATCCCAAAAGCGCCAATGGCAATCAACCACCAGCTGGAATGGGCGCAAATATATAAGCCAATAATTCCGGCAAGCACATATAAAAGAATCGCCACCATTAATACATTACTCGGCTTCAAACCATGGCGGACAATTCCTCCTCCGATGCCCACCGATTCCTCCGTATCCAAACCGCGCTTAAAGTCATAGTATTCATTAAATAAATTCGTGGCTATTTGGAGGGAAAGACAGGCAACCATCATCGCCAAAAACAGCAGCCAATGAATTTCTGCATCATACAGCGCCATCACCGTTCCTAAAATAACCGGCGCAAAGGTGGCAGTCAATGTATGAGGGCGTGTCATTTGCCACATCAGTTTCCATGAAGAAATTTCTTTTTCCTTTTCCATAAATGGTTTCATCCTTTTCAGAAAATGTTGCTTTCATTCAGAAAACATTATAACAGATTCCAAGAAACCGCTGCCTTTATGATTTACCATACGCAAAAAAATCAATTTGAAGGGATTTTCGGAATCCTGCCTTTAAATAAACCGACAATGCTTCCTCATTTTCCATTTCCACTTCAAGCAATACCCGTTGTTCTCCGCTGCGGTAAGCAAAATCCTTTGCCCACTCCAACAGAGCCGTCGCGACGCCTTTCCGTTGATGATTAGGATAAACCGCCACAGACGTCACCCACTGGCTCATTTCCTCTTTAGCCGTCGTTAATGTGCCGACTACTTCTCCATCCATTTCCGCCACCCAAATAACTCTACCAGGTACATTTGTATTCATTTCAATCAATTCCAGCGTTTCATCCCTTAAATCTCCAAAAGTTTCCCTAAAAATTTCAATAAGCCTTTCCAAATCTGATTCCTCATATGGTCTTATATGTACAGAAGGATTCATCTTAGCCTCTTCCGCCGCTGCTTCAAAAATCGCTTCGGAAAAGCTGTATGTATATCCATAATGCTCGATGATTTTTCTGGCATACAAATCTTTTTCATTCAGCGCTACTAGCTCGCCCACTGCTTGTCTATCTTGAAAAGCTTTTGATAACAGGCTAAAAAGCGCATCCTCTAAACCTGCTTTTCTATACATCGGATCAACTAGAAATGACCATTCATACGTATCGAACCCGATTTTATCAACCGCTGTAATCACGCCGACTAAATGATTTCTTTCCTCGTCGTATGCCAAAATGCAGAAGCCTCGGCTGAAAGGTTTATTTAATAAAGTTAAATTCAATGGATAGGAATAATCCAACCGGTCAATTTCCTTTCCAAATTGAGCTAACGTTTGTATTTCTTGAAAAGTTTCTTCATCAATTGGCAACGAAGCGGTCATAAAAGCAATGTTCATCATACAATTCTCCGATCTATTTTCTCTTAATCCTTTAAACATTTTAGACAAAGGCCCCTTACACTGCAATAAACTTTGCCACATTCCCATAAATTACGTGATTCGCTGTTTTTCGCCTTCTAACCTTTCCCAATTTCAAAGCTGCCTCTTTTTAGGAGGCAGCTCCTTTTGATTGCTTTAACATATTTGCATAAATGCCATTCTTTTCAATCAACTCTTGTTGTGAGCCGGATTCTGCAATTTTCCCTTCCCTCATCACAATCACCATATCCGCATGACGGACGGTGTTCAAACGATGGGCGATGACAAAACTTGTACGGCCTTTCATCAACTCCTCGAGCGCCTCTTGGATTTTCTTTTCTGTCACCGTATCAATGCTGCTTGTCGCTTCATCCAATAATAAAATAGCTGGATTGGCGACAAAAGCACGGGCAATGGCAAGCAGCTGCTTTTGCCCTTGAGAAATTTCGCTTCCATCCGCTTTCAACAGCGTATCATAGCCATTGGGCAGCTTCATGATAAAATCATGGGCATTGGCTTTTTTCGCCGCTTCCACCACTTCCTCATCCGTTGCATCCAATCTTCCATAGCGAATGTTTTCGCGGACTGTGGCTTCAAATAAGAACGGGTCTTGCAGCACGAATACCATTTGCCGTCTAAGGGTAGACCGCTTAAATTCCTGAATATTATGTCCATCAATGAATATCTCGCCGCTTGTTGCATCATAAAAACGAGCAATTAACATCATTGTTGTCGTTTTGCCGGCACCGGTTGGACCTACGAATGCCACCGTTTGACCCGGAGCGACATGGAAATTCAAATTTTGCAGAGTGTCGGATTTGTCATATTGAAAAGAGACTTGTCGAAATTCTACCTCTCCGCGAATTCGATAATTTTCGGGAAGATTCCCGCCGTCATCTTCCACTTCTTCATCCATAATAGAAAATACCCGTTCCGCCCCTGCTATGGCAGACAATACCGTATTGATTTGGTTTGCCAGTTCATTTAAGGGGCGGGTAAATTGACGGGCGTATTCCGTAAAAATGACAATTGTTCCAATGGTTACCCATCCATAATAGGCGAAAATCCCGCCGATTCCCGCAATAATCGCAAAACTGATATTATTTAGGAAGTTAAAGACTTTCGGAATATAGCCGGAATATACAAGGGCCCAAAACCCGACATTTTTCAATCGTTTGCTTTTTTCATAAAATTCCCGCTTCACATATTCTTCCTGAGAAAAAGCTTTCACAATGGTCTGCCCAGAAATCGTCTCTTCAATCATTCCGTTTAAATCGCCAAGGACCGCTTGCTGTTCCTTAAAAAGTTTCCCTGTTCTTTTCGTAATCCACCGCATGGCAAAATACATCATCGGAATAACCATCATGGTAATGAGCGTCAAAATCGGGCTTAAATAGAGCATGACAATAATGGTGCCGGCAAAAGTTAAGATACTTGAAAACACTTGAATAAACGAAGAGTTTAATGTCGTGCTCACCGTTTCAATGTCGTTTGTTATGCGGCTCATTATTTGTCCATGCTGCCTTTTATCGAAATAGGACACCGGAAGTTTCAGCAAATGATTGAAGGCGCCTGCTCTCATTTTGTACACGGTATTTTGTGCAATGCCAATCATCCAATAGTTTTGCATAAATAATGTCACTGCATAGACAGCGTAAATGCCAATAAGAAGTAGAATGACGGGAAGAATGCCTTGGAATTCTTTCGGAATGACAAATTTATCAATCATATAGCCAATTAAATAAGGGCCCAGCAACCCCAAAAGGGAACTGATAATGACCATGATGAAAACAACTATTAATAATCCCCTTTGTTCATCTACAAGTTTCCAAATGCGAAGAAGGGTTTTCTTCCAATCGCTTGCTCGCGGTCCCTTCTTTTTGCGAGGCTGTTTTAAATCTTCCTTTGTCAAAACCGGTTCATAGCCAAAAGGTTTTTTCACCGATACCATCATTCATCACCTACCTGTTCCTCTTGGGAGTGGGCAATTTGCTGATAAAGTTCGCTTGATTGCATTAATTCCTCATGGGTTCCGATTGCGCTAATCTTCCCTTCATCCAATAACAAAATGCGGTCGGCCCCTTTTGCAGTGTGGATTTTCTGCGTCACAACAAGCATTGTTGCTTTCGTATCCTTGAGGGCTTCCCATAGTGCCGCTTCCGTTTTAACATCCAACGCACTTGTGCTGTCATCCAAAATTAAAATTTGCGGTTTTCGAATTAGTGCCCTTGCTATGGACAACCGCTGCTTTTGGCCGCCAGATAAGTTGACGCCCTTCTGCCCTACCATGGTGTTATATCCTTCTGGAAAAGCGGAAATGGTCTCATGAATTTGTGCCATTTTTGCGGCAGCCACCACTTCATCAAACACTGCCTCCCGCTTCCCCCATTTCACATTGTCTTCAATAGTTCCGGTAAAGAGCAGCGATTTTTGGGGTACATAGCCAATCATGCTGCGCAATTTCTTTAATGGCCATTCTTTAATATCCTTTTCGCCTACTAAAATCTCGCCCTTAGTCGGCTCATAAAAACGGGGGATAAGGCTGAGCAATGTCGATTTCCCTGCCCCTGTTGCTCCCATAATCGCCAATTTTTCGCCTTTTTTCACATCAAAGGTAATATCTTGTAGAACGGGCTTATTCGTATTCGGATAGATAAAGGACACCCCTTTAAAACGGATAGCACTGCTCTCGGCTGAAACCCCTTCTACTTTTAATCCATTCGCCTTTTCCATCCCCTCTTCCATCATTAAAATTTCTGCCATCCGCTCGCTGGAAGCTTTCGCACGGGAAAAACCGTTTAAAATAAAGGCAAACATGCCGAAGTATCCGGTAATCCTTAAGGCATAATTCACCACCGCCACCATTTCTCCAACTTGCGCGCGATTCATGCTGATCTCCTTCGCTCCATACCATATAGCAAAAAGCAAGCTCACATTAAGCACAAAAGTCATTACAGGCATCATCAGTTCCATCATTCTTAGAGCTTTCGTCGTGTCCACTTTCAAATCTTCTGCCACATGATGAAACTTTTTCATTTCGTAACGGTTTCTCAAAAAGGCTTTCACTAAGTAAATGGCCTGCAAGCTTTCCTGCAATGCCCGGTTCAGTTTGTCCATGCGGCGCTGTACTTCGCTAAAAAGAAAACTTCCTTTTTTCACAATCACATATAAAAAGATGGCTAAAATAGGCGTTCCAATCATTAACATCAACGCCATCTTGGCATTGACGAAAAACGCCATCATTAAGCTCAAGACAACCGATAACGGAGCGCGAAGCATAATGCGCAAACTCATAAATAAAATACTTTGAACTTGCTGCACATCGCTGGTAAGCCTCGTAATCAAACTGGATGTCGGATATTTCTGATAAATTGCCATAGAAAAGGATTGAATTTTGCCAAATAAAGCGTTTCTTAAATCAAAGGCGAAACTTTGGGCTGCATGAGCCGAATAATATGTATTGACAATCCCGCTCGTAAAGGCGATTAGCGCAATTCCGATTAATAGACCTCCCCACAAAGAAATAACATGCAAATCTTTTAATATAATTCCATCGTCAATAATCTTTGAAATGATTAACGGCTGTACCAATTCAGCAGCCAGTTCCACCAACATAAGGACAAGTGCGCATATGGCATACCATTTATATGGCTTTACATAACTTAACACGACTTTCACAAACCCACCCCAATCTGAGAGACTCTACGAATCTGTTTGATCGTATTTTTCTGCTTTCTCACTGGCCACAGAAATCCATGTGACGCATGTTAACATAAGAAAAATTCCAATGACTTGCCAAAAACCAAAAGAGGTTGAAAAGGCAACGACGGAAATGGCCATAGCCGTCAATGGCTCCATTGTTGATAAAATACTTGTCAACACAGGACGGATGTATTTCATGCTGCTCAAAAACAAAACAAATGCAATCGAACTAAAGAAAACAATTGATGCCATGATCAGAAAAATCTTCATATCTGCAAGCAATATCCATTCATCGCTTTGCCAGATAAACGTTCCCATTCCTAAAACGATACCGCCAATCAACATACCCCATCCCACGATAAGCAAAACTCCCCATTCACTCATCAAATGAACAGGATATAAAGTATAAATGGCAAAAGTAATTCCTAAAATCAGCCCCCAAAATAACGCCTCTTTACTGACTAGCAGCTCATCAAACTGAACATTCGTTAATAAGAAAAATAACCCGACCAGTGTTCCAATAATCCCGATAACTTGATACTTTGGCGGCCACATTCGTACTTTAATAGAAGTATACGCAACAATGAAAATTGGTCCTAAAAACTGGAGCAGTGTGGCAAAGACCGCATTGCTCTCTTGAATCGTTCTGGTAAACGAATACTGAAGCCCAAGCATTCCAGCAATACTGTATATCAATAATTGCCTACCCCAACATTTCGATTTCCACACTTCCAAAACCGGTTTCTTTGTCAGCTGCAAAAATCCTAAAATGGCGATTCCTGCAACAAGCAAACGAACGGTCAGTAAAAAATTCACCGTCATGCCTGAATGTTTCAACACCCACTCTGTTAATGGCCCTGTTGTTCCCCAAAGCATGGCACCGGTGACAATCAATATGATTCCTTTGAAATGTTTCATCTTTTTACTTCCTTTTCAATAATTCTAAGGTTTAAAATACTACATTTTAACACCAATATGATACTAAAGTAATATTAATGATTTTTTTATAAAAATGATTGACTTACTATAGTGACGATTTCCTTCAAATTATTTATAATGAAAATGGTATAAAATAACGATGTGCAAGGAGAAGGAATTGTAATGAATGTTAACCTAACACAAAGCTGTGAAGAAAATATGCTGATAAAAACTCCTTTCCCTACTTTTGCATTAAATCAAAATGGACAAGTAATAATTTGGAACCCAGCATGCGAACAATATTTGGGATATACAAAACAAGACTTTCAGAGCACCGATTCCTTAAAAGATCAATTATTTTCTACTTTAACTGAAAATGAGTGGCAACGCATATTGAATGCTCAGGAATACATTCGAATCAATAATATACAATTAATTCACAAAAATGAAACGCTCAGCAAAGCGAACTTCATTATTATTCCATGTTTAATCAATAATGAGCATTCAATTATTTTTTATTGCTTGCCACAGGAAGATTTTTTTACTATTGGCGAAACGGAACAGGAATTGCTAGATTTGAAAAATGGTCTACTTTCAACCTTTATGACCGTAACTTTAGACCATGAAGGATTCATTATTAGCTGCAATCCATTGTTTTTAAAAACAAGCAAATGGACGCCAAAACGGGTATTAAGAAAAAGCTTTTGGCAACTTTTTCCTGAAGATGAAGAAAGCCAACAAATTGCTGATACAATTTGGAACACTATTTCAAAAGGTAAAATATGGAAAGGAGATGTGCAAAAAAAGAAAAAAACCGGCGAAACATATTGGGTTCATTTAACAGCCATTCCTACTTCATCCCCAAATGAAGATGATTTTCATTACTTTTTAATTGAGCAAGATATTACAAATGAAAAAGAAATGCAACAAAAGCTGGAAAAAATCGCATACATTGATGCCGAAACAGGTTTAATGAATGTACACCGTTTAGAAAGCATTGTAAAAGAAATGATTGAAGAAAAACAAAATTTTTATTTTGTTTACTTAAGCATTGACAAATTCTACACACTCAAAGAACTGCATAATGTGGAAGTGGAAAATAACTTCATCTTAGAATTTACAAAACGCTTAAAAATATATTTCCAAGATAGCGTGCTTGCCCGTGTAAATGAAAGTGATTTTGTGGTCATTACACCTCTTGGAGAATGGTTCATTCAAGGATTTTTATCATACTTAAAACAAAATCCGATTTATATTGGACACCGTGCAATGCCAATTACCGTAAGCGGCGGAATCACTCGTTCACCGCAAGATCAGTCCAACTTTACCCAATTAATGAATGCTTCTCTTTTAATCATATCTGAAGTTCGTCAAGCAGGCGGAGATAATATTTTATCTCTTTCTGAATCTACGCATAAAAAATTAAACCGCAAATCGATGATTGAAAAACGGTTGCTACTTGCCCTTGACCAACGGAATTTAAAAGTATTGTATCAACCGCAAGTTGATTTAAGAACTGGAAAAATTTATGCAGTGGAAGCTTTTGTCAGATGGGAAGATGAAGAAATCGGCGTTGTAAGCCCTGACGAGTTAATTCCGGTAGCTGAAGAATCAGGCTTAATCAACAATATCGGGTCCTTTATGATTGAAGAAGCTTGCAAACAGGCATCTGAATGGCTCAAACAAGGCCTTGAATTAAAAGTGGGCATCAATATGTCCGTACGGGAATTCAGGGATAAAAACATGGCGAAATTCATCTTAGATACATTGGTGAAAACCGGCTGTCCGGCCCATCTCATCCAATTGGAAATTACCGAAAAATTCGCATTAGAGGCAGAAGCGGAAACATCCATCATTCAACAAATGCGCACGTTGGAAGAACAAGGCATCACCTTTGTACTCGACGACTTTGGAACTGGATATGCTTCCTTCCGATACATGCAACTCTTGCCTATTCAAATTCTAAAAATCGATCAAATGTATATTCAATCCCTTACAAAATCAAAAAAAACGCAACGCTTAATCAACGGTATCGTTCATTTTGGAAAATCCATGAACTTGACGGTGCTTGCAGAAGGGGTTGAAACGGAAGAACAAAAACAATTATTAGAGCAATATGATTGCGACGCCATTCAAGGTTACTTAATCAGCAAACCGGTCACAGCAGATAAAATACCACAAATTTTAACCAACTAACGAAAAAAAGGCTACTCTAAAACCTCCTGAGTAGCCTTTTTCTAATGTTTTATTGCTGTCTTTTATTTCTTATAAACGATTGCATAGAAGTTAGACTTTTCTTCATAAATTTTATGGACAATTGAAAAATTACTTCAGAAAACACAATTCCCATAGCAATGGCTCCTGAAATTAAAAACGCCCGAATGCCTGTCTCAAGCCCTAGCATATAATTTTGCTCCACAAAATAGCGCATTGTATTGTACGCCAATCCCCCAGGCACAAGAGGGATAAACCCTGAAACGATAAAAACAATCATCGGCGTTTTCAGTCTTCTGGCATATATTTGAGCGCAAATGGCTACCACAAAAGCCCCTAAAAAAGCAGCCACGACTTCCGTTAATTGGAATTCTAAAGCAATATAATAAATCATCCATCCCACTGCGCCGACTAAACCGCAATATGGAATAGCTTTCACCGGTGCATTAAAAATCACACAAAGACTAGCAGTTGCAAGAAAACTGAAAAAAAGTTGAATCAAATATTCCATATCTCATTACTCCTCAATGAAATGCCACGACCACCGCTACACCGGAACCAATGGCAAAGGCTGTTAAAAAGGCTTCCGTACCTTTCGCAATACCGGCCGTTAAATGGCCTGCCATCAAATCCCGAACTGCATTCGTAATTAAAATCCCCGGTACAAGGGGCATCACTCCGCTGATAATAATTTTATCAAGCTCGTTTCCATAGCCAAACCGAACAGCCACATATGCAACAAGGGCTACTACAAAGGAAGCAAAAAATTCCGAGAAAAATTTTACTTTTGACAAGTGCTGAATTAAAAGCAACGCTAGGTACCCTGCACCACCTGCCAAAAAGGCTGCAGGCATATCAAACCATACCCCTCTAAACAGTATCAGGAAGCATGCACTAGAAACCGCAGACATAAGAATCTGCAACCAAATTGGTAAAAAATAATTCGTTTTTTGAATCAAACTTAACTCGTCATAGGCTTCTTCTAATGTTATTATTTTAAGTGTAAGCTTTCTAGAAATGTTATTCACTTTCGCAATTTTATGCAAATCGGTAATCCGATTTGATATAGATATAATTTTGGTTTTCTGTTGTTCACCGAGAGAAAGAATAATTCCCGTTGGCGTTACATAACTTTGGGCGTCCAAGTTTTGGGAGCGAGCCATTCTGAGCATTGTATCCTCAACCCGATAAGTCTCAGCACCGCTTTCCATCATTATTTGTCCCGCCAACAACAAGCAATCTAGCGCCAAATCATCGTTCTTTTCATATGTCATTGTCAAATTCTCCCTTTCTTTCCTTGCCATCATATCGAACAGAAGGGCAAATCTCAAGTTTTTCTTATTTCATATTTTAGGATGTTTACTGAGAGGAGAGCTACCGAAGATGAAACGCTGCCGCAAGTCCAAACGTGGTGCATGGATTGATTTTTTCTTGATTGGTTCCATCATCGCTTTAACGACGATTATTATTACGATCTCGATTACAGGTCAGTTTAAATTTCAGAAACCGACTGTTTCTGCAACAACAACGGAATATCCATCAGATATTTCCTCTCTAATTGAAGAAAAAGATTCAAAATATCCTGAAATTCAACTCATTTCAGAATCATCCGTCAACCATTTCATACCATATTCTTTAGAGTATCCAAAAACTTCATTTGATCAAGTGAATGATCAAATTAACCGATACATAAAAAATGCAAAACAAGTTTATACAGAAACTTTAAATCAAAAAAATAAAGAAAGCAAAATCAAATCCATTGGTGATTTAACCATTACAACGGAAATCTATGAGTATAAAGATAAATATTATTCCATCGTGTTAAAGAAACAATTATCATATAATAAAGTTTCCTATAAAGAAACATTTAAAACCATCATCTTTAATAAAGACAATGGAGAAATCATCGAATCAAATACATTATTAAATAACGATACTGGACGTTTGAATTTGCTTGCCCGCTATTTAAAATCCGAACTACAGAAAGTTTATGGAAATCAGGTCATCAATGAAAAACTAGATGAAATTCTAACCCCAAGTTGGGAGCATTTCAACCGTTTTGCCGCGGCGAATGATTCGATTATATTTTATTTTAACCAAGGAGAAATTGCTCCAGAAGATGCCGGTGCTGCAAAAATCAGTGTTCCTATTTCTTACTTGAATCCGATTCTTGCATCCGATTTCCAAAGCGATGAAACGAGCGCCGCTACAATTCTTACGCCGAAAAAGAAGGTGGCTTTGACTTTTGATGACGGTCCTCATCCTAAAGTAACAAAGCAAATACTTGATACTTTAGATAAGTACGATGCAAAGGCTACGTTTTTCATGCTTGGAAAACAAGTGGAAAAAAATAAAAACATTGCAAATGAAGTGTTAAATCGCGGTCATGAAATTGGGAACCATTCATATAACCATCCTTTACTAACAAAACAATCCACTTCTCAAGTGACTTGGCAAGTGGATCATACAAGTCAAATCATTTACGATGTAACAGGAGAATATCCGACTGTTTTTAGACCGCCTTATGGTGCTGCCAATCAAACTGTCAAAAGCCTCGTGGATGTGCCAGTAGTTTTATGGACGATTGATACATACGACTGGAAATACCGCGATCCGAACAAGATATTGCCTTTCATTCAAGCCAATTTACATGATGGGGCCATTATCTTGATGCACGATATTCACCAATCAACAGCAGATGGACTTGAGGGTGTATTGGCCTATTTGCAAGAGCAAGGCTATGAATGTGTAACCGTAAGCGAATTATTGGCAGAAAAAAATTAGCAGAATAATCCCCTAAGCTTAGATGAATGCTTAGGGGATTTTTTTATCAGTAAAAGACCTTATTGCTATTTGCTAATTTTTACTTGTCCAAGGGGCTGGAAAGTTTTAATATCGTAGCTCTTTACTTCTTTCGGAGAGACTGTAAATAGAGCATTATCTACATACACTAATCGCAAAATAGCAGAATTCCAATCTTCATATAATTCATCTGCTTTTGCCGGCGTCACTAAATCACCTTTTAACTGGATGCCCCGCTCTGGTGTAATTTCATAAACAAGGGCACCTATACCTTTATAATGCAACTCATCTTTCTTATCTTCCTCATACAAAACCACCGGGAAGCCGTAATAATTTAACGCTTCATTTCTAAAGAAAGCTTTATGATTATGTTCCGCTTCTGAATAGGTGCCCCGGCCGCCAACCACTACGGAATCCAACTCTTTTGGTTTTGACAAATTGGATACATCAAATAAAGAAATTTTTATTCCGGTTGTTACCGTAATTGGCTCCTTCGACCATGAGTCCATCCGCTGCTCTGCGGCATATCCAATGCCAATCAGATGATTTTTCCCAAGGGGATGCAAATAGTTGCTAAAGCCCGGAATTTTCAACTCCCCTAATACTTTCGGATTGCTCGGTTTTGACGTATCAATAACAAAGAGCGGATCTGTTTCTCTGAAAGTCACGATATACGCCTTATCCCCCATATATCGGACAGAATAAATGCGCTCGCCTTTTGCCAAATTCGAAACTTCTCCTACTTGCTTCAAAGTTTCATCGAAAATAAATAAATGGTTTTTGGAATTGGCTTGTTTTCCCGAAGCAAAACCTTCCGTTGTGGCAATGCGGAAATAGCCATTATGTTCGTCCATGGAGAATTGATTTAATACATGACCTTTCACCGATGCAGTTGCAGCAAATTCAATGCTTGTTCCATTTATCAACATTTTATAAATTTTTGTTTTCTGGTCATTGAATCGTCTTTGGACAATCGAAACATCGGTATCTAGAGTAATGGTATTCCTCTCTATCGGCACCGCTTCTTTCACATCAAATGCTGTTAAATAAAGGGCATTGGGGGACATATATAAAGTCGAAGTGCTTCCCAAATAGCCTTTTGTATTCACTTTTTTAGAAGTCAACTGGTTTAAATCGATTGCCGAAATAATGGTATAGGATGGTTCCAATGTGCCCGGAATAATGGAAATATTTTCGATTTCTAAAAGTGCTACTTTCTTGCCATCAATAATATGTGGACGCAATTCCACATCCTGCTCTTCCAGCTTCCAAAAATTTGGCGAATAATTCGATATCATGTAAAGCACCCCGTTATATTGACGGACACCGTTCATGTAACCCTCTTGGCCAAATTCCTTTACTAATTTCGGCTTAGAAGCATCCTTAACATCATAAATCGCTGCTTTCGTAAAGGAATGGCCCATATAAAATCCTTTGGCATTTCCTTTGTTCTGCACAAACTCATCCAATAACAGGATTAAATAATCTCCTTCCTTCAGCAATAATTGAGGATAGCTGTTTTGTTCCAATTGGATAGTGGAAATGTACCGCAAATTTTTTGAATTTTGCGCATCCACGATTTTGACGGTTTGTTCAACGATTGTATAAATATAGTCGCCATCTGTTATAACAATATCCCCTTCATCAATTCCTTCTACTTGGTTGTTGATTGTGGAATGTCCTGAACTGGATGAATCAGAAGCCTTCTCCTCAACCACAATTCCCCGCTCTCGTCCAATGTCTTGTTCGTACATGGCAAGGACTGCTTGGAAGTACCTTTTTAACTCTTCCACCGACTTCACAGATTCCAGCTTTTTGATTACTTGAAATTCCACAGGCTTACGATCAATATGAAGAATATATTTCCCCTCATTTAATCCTTTAATTGTTAAAGTCCGCCGACTATCACTTAATGAAATGTCTGCATCCACCTTATTTCCTTTTTCATCCACCACATACACTTTCCCTTGTTGAATCGATTGTTTGTCAATAGGACTGGAAAAATGTACATGATAAGGTTCTCCATCAAACACTACGGAAGCAGCGGCCACTTTCATTTCTTTCTGATACAATGCCATTCCTACCATCAGCATTAACAACAGCAGAATGGCAACGCTTGCTCCAATCCAAATTTTCTTCTTCATGCACTTCACTCCTTCCTCTTTTATTTGATTAGACTTGGAACATTCAATTTCGTTACATTTTTTGCATCATTTTTATTCAACAAAAAAACGTGAAGCCTTCATAACTTCACGTTTTTTGCATCTTCCCACTTACCATTTCACAATGGATGAACGATGGGAAATTTCTTTAATCACTACACCGCGTTTATTCATTTTTTCAATATATTCTTTTCCTGGGACAATCGTTTCTGGCGGGAATACACCCCGTTTGGAAATCGTTCCTTCCCCAATCATAATGGCGACAGAGGCAATAGTACCTGCTGTGACTGTACCCATAGCTGTTACATCCGAATCTTCATCCCGTTTTAAAATCATTTCATATTCATAGGTTACTTGTTCTCCAGATTTTTCGCCGACGATGATGGCTCGAAGCACTACGGCATCTTGTTTTTTCCCTAAATATAATTTTTTCTTCAACGCTTCTCGAACAACATCCCGTACTTTTACTTGAACGCCGTTTACTTCAACAAAATTATCTCGGTCAAAAAATCCTAGTTCCTTCAAAAGCTGGAACTTTTCTGCATGCCCTTTATAGCGGACAGTTTTATATTCCAGCGTTTTTACATTTGGGAAGGTTTTATACAGAGTGGACGTTCCCCCAGACGTATAGAAAGCTTCCAATGTGCCAAATTCGTTAAAGTAAATTGGCTCTATTCCTGTAAGTGACTCTACTTCTACTAGTTTGCCGTCACGGATAATTTTTGAAGGCTCCGTATAATGGTCAATTACCCCTTCTAAAGAAAACACCCGTGTATAATTTAAAGGAGGTTCCGGTTTCACTGGAATTCCGCCTACAAACAGCTGGATGGACTTTACTATATCTAATTTCGATGCACCATAACCTACTAAAATATTAATCATTCCCGGTGCTAAACCTAAATCCGGAATAATCGTTACATTTTTTGCTTTTGCTTGTTCATCCAGTTTTAAGACGTTTTCTGTAATATCTCCAATATGTCCGCCTAAATCAACGCTATGAACTCCTACATCAATGGCCGCTTTAGCTACTCGTTCATTAAATGCATAAAAGAGCGCATTTACGCAAACATCCCCTTTAGCAATCACTTCGCGCAATTCTTCTTCATTTTCTGCATTCAATTGAACGGCTTCTGTTTTTTGCAAATTTGCTGATTGAATAAATTCATTCACTACTGCAAGATCTAAATCTGCTAAATATACTTTTTCCACTTTCTCGCTTGCATTTAAATCTCGCGCTACTTCTCTCCCCATTAGTCCTGCACCTAACACTACTACTTTCATTCCACACATCCCCTTTTCTTTTTATTTATTCTGTATCAATTTGAGCCCGTTGCAACTTGCCGCTGTAATCCACATAAATACTTTTCCATTCGGTAAAAACATCTAATGCGGCTTGGCCAGAATCGCGGTGACCATTTCCCGTCCCCTTTGTTCCCCCAAATGGCAAATGGATTTCTGCACCAATCGTTCCAGCATTGACATATACAATCCCCGTATCTAAATCTCGCTGGGCTTGGAAAATTTTATTGACATCTTGCGAATAAATGGAGCTGGATAAACCAAACTTCACACTATTATTCACTTCAATGGCTTCTTCCAAGCTGCTGACTTCGATGATGCTAAGCACCGGTCCAAAAATCTCCTCCTGAGCAATGGTCATATCAGGCTTTACATCCGTAAAAATAGTCGGTTCAAAGTAATATCCTTGATTATAGGGGGACGCTGTCAAAATTTCCCCGCCAATGAGCAGCCTTGCTCCTTCTTTTTTACCAATTTGAACATAATGATGAATTTTTTCTAATGCCGCTTTATTAATCACAGGCCCTACTTTCACATTTGGATCGAGTCCGTTGCCAATCGTTAACTCCCGAGTTTTAGCTACGAGTCTTTCTTCCAATTCTTTTTTCACATCTTTATGCACAATTACCCGGCTACAGGCAGTACATCTTTGCCCCGCCGTTCCAAAGGCGCTCCAAATAATCCCTTCCACAGCCAAATTTAAATCTGCATCATCCATGACAATGACGGCATTTTTTCCTCCCATCTCAAGGGAGACCTTTTTTAAATGACGCCCCCCCAACTCCGCCACTTTGCGTCCTGTCTCATTGGAACCTGTGAAAGAAATTACTTTTACATCAGTGTGTTCAATAAGCGCCGTACCAACTGTAGAGCCTGTGCCAAATACTATGTTGAATACGCCTTCTGGCAAACCGACTTCTTCCATAATTTTTCCTAACTCGTAGGCCATTAGCGGAGTTTCAACGGAAGGTTTCCATACGACCGCATTTCCTGCAACCATAGCGGGAAAAGCTTTCCACGTAGCAATGGCTATCGGAAAATTCCAAGGTGTGATAATCCCGACAACGCCAACAGGACTTCTTACGCTCATCGCAAATTTATTCGGCAATTCAGAAGGAGTCGTCTCCCCAAATAAACGCCTGCCTTCTCCTGCCATATAAAAGGCCATGTCGATGCCTTCCTGCACTTCTCCGCGAGCTTCTTCAAGCACTTTGCCCATTTCTTTTGTGAGAATCTCCGCCAGAGCATCTTTCTTTTCTTTTAATCTATAACCAATCTCATATAAATATTCAGCTCGTTTTGGAGCCGGAATAAGCGCCCAACTTTTTTGCGCCTGTTTTGCTGAACGCACCGCTTCATCCACTTCTAGTTTTGTTGAAAGAGGGACTTTTGCCAATTCTTCGCCTGTTGCCGGATTCATTACTGCAGCCGTTTCTAAATCCCGATCCACCCATCGACCATTGATATAGTTTTTTAAATTCATAACACCCTCCTCATTTTTCAATATTGTATTATTTATTCAACATTTTCTCGACAATTCCCTTTTTTTCTCGATAATTCTTGAGCGTTCATTAATTGTTGAAACTTTTTAGCAAGGGAATACGTATTCAAATAGCGTATATATTAAGTAAATGCAAAAGGAGGTAATGACATGCGTAATCATGAAATTGACTACAAAGTGTATGGCGATGATATGCAATATGTGGAAGTTGAACTAGACCCGAATGAAACGGTCATTGCAGAAGCGGGAAACTTGATGATGATGGATGACGGCATTAAGATGGAAACGATTTTTGGCGATGGGTCTTCTAAAAGTGGCGGAGGCCTAATGGGAAAATTAATGGGGGCCGGAAAACGTCTTTTAACGGGCGAAAGTTTATTCATGACGACCTTTACTAATGTGGGCATGGGCAAAAAACGCGTTTATTTCGCTGCTCCATATCCTGGAAAAATTATCCCAATGGATTTAAGCCAATTGAACGGGAAAGTAATTTGTCAAAAAGATGCTTTTTTAGCTGCGGCAAAAGGAGTTTCTGTCGGTATTGAATTTCAACGGAAAATTTCTGCCGGGTTCTTCGGCGGAGAAGGATTTATCATGCAAAAACTTGAAGGCGATGGCATGGCATTTATTCATGCAGGAGGCGCCATCCACAGAATCGATTTGCAGCCAGGTGAAGTAATTCGAGTAGATACAGGATGCTTTGTTGCTATGACTTCCCAAGTAGATTACAGCATTGAAACAGTCGGCGGCATTAAAACTGCGCTCTTTGGCGGCGAAGGAATTTTTTTTGCTACATTGCGCGGTCCTGGTACGGTATGGATTCAATCATTGCCATTCTCAAGACTTGCTAGCCGCGTATTCGCAGCTGCTCCTGTTTCCCAAGGCGGCGGAGGCAAAGATGTAGGTGAAGGCGGCATCGGTGGTTTATTTAATTTATTTAATGATTAATAAGCAAAAAAATCCTTTCCCGTTTTCGAGAAAGGATTTTTTTATTACATGATAAATAACACGATAATTAATACGGCTGCCAGCACTAAACGGTAAATGGCAAACGGCACTAATTTGATGCGGGAAATTAATTTTAAGAAGAATTTAATGGCAATTAAGGCAAAGATAAAGGCGCTGATAAATCCGGCCACGTAAAAACAAAAATGGTCCGGGTTGATTTGATCCCAGTTTTTCACTAAAGACAATCCGCTTGCCCCTGCCATAATGGGAACCGCCATGATAAACGTAAAATCGGAAGCTGTTTTATGGTCTAGCCCCATCATTACCCCGCCGGCAATCGTCGCACCGGAACGGGAAAAACCTGGCCATAAGGAAAGACATTGCACTAGGCCGATTTTAAAGGCTTTACTATACGTTAATTTGTCTAATGAAGTAACCGTTGGACGTTTTGGACCCATTTTATCGGCCATCATCATCCAAAGAGCGCCGATAACTAACCCGACAATCACCGTTTCTGTTGTGAATAAATGTTCATCAATAAAATCTTCAAACAACACGCCGAAAACCCCTGCAGGAATGATTCCGACAATGACGTGTAATAAATTGAAGCGCTTTGAATATTCTTGTCCATCGATTTTGTATAATCCGACAAGGCTCAACATTCGTTTCCACATGACGACAACCACTGCCAAAATCGAACCGAGCTGAATGACGATTTTAAAGGTATTGGCAGAGCCCTGTCCTAAAAATTCCGTCGTCTTTAGCCATAAGTCATCCACAATAATCATATGGCCTGTAGAGGAAACAGGAGCAAATTCCGTCATCCCTTCCACAAAACCAAGGATAATTGCTTTTAATAATTCAATGAATTCCATAAACCATTTATCCCCTTACACTTTTTTCACTCAATTTACAATACACGATACTTCTCAAAATGTCTATCACCTTAAAAACGTTCTAATGGCGTTTTGGTTGCAATACCTCATTTCACTCTATATACACTATTTTAATTTATATATAAATATGCCATGTAATGAAAATGAAGAAATCCAAGGGGTATACGCACGAAATGGAAGTGTATACGCACTAATAGAGGGAGAAAACGAACTAATTGGGGGGCACCCACACTAATTGAGAAAGTATACGAACTAATTGGGGGTGCATCCGCTCCTATTGAGAAGATATACGCACCAATTGAAGTAGTATCCGCTCCAATCGAAGAAGCAAACGCACCAATTGAGGTCGTATCCGCTCCAATTGAAGTAGCATACGCACTAAATGAAGTAGTTCCCGCTCCTATTGAGGAAACAAACGCACCAATTGAGGTCGTATCCGCTCCAATTGAAGTAGCATACGCACTAAATGAGGTCGTATCCGCTCCAATTGAAGAAGTAAACGCACCAATTGAGGTCGTATCCGCTCCAATTGAAGTAGCATACGCACCAAATGAAGTAGTTCCCGCTCCAATTGAAGTAGCAAACGCACCAAATGAAGTAGTTCCCGCTCCTATTGAGGAAGCAAACACACCAAATGAAGCAGCCTCCCCTCGACATAAACACAAAAACCCTAGACAATGAAAAAAGCAAACAGGGAATAACCCCATTTGCTCTCTTTCATTCCGGGCAAAGCTGGTATTACTCAGCTGCCACTGTCACTACTACCTTAAATAAATCGCCATCCACACCCACTTCTAATTTCCCTTGATGGAGCTCTGCAATGGATTGGGCGATGGCAAGGCCTAAACCAGAACCTTCCGTATGTCTCGACTCATCTGCCCGCTTAAACCGTTCTGTTAATTCTTCAACATTATCGCCTAACTCATAATTCGCGATATTTTTCACTGACAATTCGGCAGTAGAGCCTACCTTTTTCAACGTTACATAAACCCTTGTGCCGCTCAGCGAATATTTCAAAGCATTGATGAGTAAATTATCAATCACCCGCCACCATTTTTGGCCATCTACATAAGCATAAATCGGAAAATCCGGCAAAACCACACGCAACTCTAAATTCGCATTTTCAAAGTCCTCTTTATGCTCGCCGATCGCCTGTTGCAACAACTGCGTTAAATTGATTCGCTCCTTCTTCAACTCCACATTTCCGCTCGACATTTTCGATACTTCAAATAAATCCTCAATCAAGGTTTTCAAACGTTGAGATTTATTTTCCAATATCTCAATATACCGTTTCCGCTCTTCTTCGGTGATTTCCGGATTTTTCAATAAATCCGTGTAAGTAATAATGGAAGTTAGCGGCGTCCGCAAATCGTGGCTCACATTCGTAATCAATTCTGTTTTTAAACGTTCACTTTTGGCTTGCTCGGTTAACGATTTCCGAACCCCTTCCTGCAGCTTGTTTAAATGCTCAGCATGTTTAGCAAGCGATGATTTTCCCTTCACCTGCACCTCTGTCGTCAATCGTCCTTCAGCCATATCCTCTGTTTGCTTTATAATGCGATTTAAATATCCTGCATTGCGCAAAAAGATGAGTAAAGCTGGTAAAGCAATAAAGAAAAACAACGGTGCATAAATGATGATCGCTCTTGAATCCATCCAAACTACTGCAAAACCAAACCCTGCACAAAAGGCAACAGCTAAAATAAATAAAGCCTGCAATCCAATGGAACGGTTTAAAAACAAATCTTGCAGCCCATCCGATAAATGATGCAAAACGGTATTTTTCCACTCATCTTTTAGCTCTCCTCTATTCACCGATTCCCCCAACCATATCGCCCCTAAAATGCTGATGGAGGCAAAAATGAAAAGAAATGCAAAATGATAAGCTAAATCAAAAATATACCGAATCCAATACTCATTTTGAGAGTAATAGGAGTTATATACAATTAAATAGCCTGTATCCAAAATGAATCTATACGCAATCAAAGCGCTAATCACACTAACTACTAATCGAACATCCACCGGCATTCTTAAAAAAATTTCCTTTAGCCTGCTGCTACCTAACAAATGATTCCAAGAAGGTTTCGCAAAGGTCAACAACGCCGCAATGGCCAACAAGGCTGTAGCCCAAATGCTATAAAGGCTTATTTTAGACAGCATGAATGCTCGATAATCCTCTTTAAAATAAGCATTGTTCATCATCGCTTTTGGAATGGTGATTTTTCCTTCAAAGCGGGACACTTTACCAGTGACCGGGATTTCATGGCTCATTAATGTGTCATTGTAATAATCCAGATGAACGGTTCTTGAGCTGTTTACAACTAAATAGCCATCCTTGCTTCCAAAATTTTCAGTAAATACCGCATCTGCATCTACATCGCCTGACTGAAAGACTTCCCCTGTCTCCACATTTCGCAATTCATACGCAAAATATTTAAACTCATCAAAAAACATTTTTTCTTCTTCTTTTTTCGATGCTGCGTACTTATCGACCAGTTCCTCTTTTTGCTTGCGAACTTTTTTCGCTACATATTCATCATCGCTAAAGTTTTTCTTAATATCCTCGATTTTTTGATCCCGTTCGGCAATCAACATCTTTTGTAATTCCGGGTCATCGGCTGCCTGTTCAATCCGATCTTGATATTGATACTTAATGTTTTCCACCTGCTCCGTCAGGGACCCATAATAATTTCGGTGGAATTCAATTTCCTCCTGCGACACGGTAATTTGCTTTTTTGCCTCTTCCGCATCAAAAGGTTCCAAGACAAAAAAGCCAATATCCTCTTTAAACCGCACTAAATTTCCTTTAAAGCCATCCGAATCGAAGTAAGATTTCCCGATATATTGCGTTCCAAACTGAAATAATAAAAACAATGAAAAGATTACCCACGTTATAGGAAAAAGAGAGAGGAGGGTTTTTAATGTATGTTTCATCATAACATTCTCTCCTTCTCAAAACACTTTTGTAAAAAAGGTCATAATGGTAGCCCATTCCCTTGCTAAAAAGAGAATCGTAAAACGAATAATCAAAATCATTCCTATAATGGAAGCAATCAAACTGAACCCCATCAAACCATTTTCCAGCTTACTTCTCAATTTTGTATCCAATTCCCCACACAACCTTTAAATATCTTGGATTTTTCGGGTCTGCTTCAATTTTTTCGCGGATTTTCCGAATGTGTACAGGGACAATGTTTTCCGCATTATATGCTTCTTCATTCCAGACCCGTTCATAAATTTCCTGAATGGAAAAGACGCGTCCGGCATTCGTGAGTAGTAGCTCTGTAATCTTATACTCAATTGGCGTGAGCTTCACCATTTCTCCATTAAGGCGCACTTCTTTTGCTTCCCGGTCGATGAATAAACCGTCCACTTCAATTTTCGTATTCGGCGTCCCATTGTATGTACCAAGCTGTGTATATCGTCTAAGTTGAGATTTCACGCGGGCCATCAGTTCCAATGGATGAAAAGGTTTTGTAATATAATCGTCCGCCCCGATGGATAATCCGTGAATTTTATCTGTTTCTTCCGCTTTTGCACTGAGCATAATAATCGGGATATTGCGTTCCTCACGAATTTTAAAGGTCGCTTGAATACCGTCCAAATTCGGCATCATAATGTCCAGAATAATGAGATGCACTTCATGCTTGGAAAGAATATCAATCGCTTCTTTTCCATCCTTTGCCTTTAACACTTTATATCCTTCATTTTTTAAATAGATTTCGATGCCGTCACGAATGTCCTGATCATCGTCTGTGACTAGTACAGTTAAATCCACCCGTACCACCTCATCTCTTTTTCTTACAGTTTTATCATAAAGGATGAATCTTAGAAAATTGTGAGGGAAAATCTTAAGAATTTCTTAACAGAATGAAAAAACCACTTAAGGTACCCTTCCTTAAGCAGTTCTCCTGGACACCTCATGCTCCCTTGACACTTTTCTGCCTCCAAAAGTAAGGACGATAATGCCTCCAAGAAGTAGCAACACACCCACCCAACTCATCGGGCTTAAATATTCCCCTACAAAAAATACGCCAAGCAATGCTGCTGTTAAAGGCTCCGCTAAAGACAACGTCACCGCAGAAGAAGAACTGATTTTTTCAAGTCCTGATAAATAAAATATATACGCTATGCTCGTAGCAAAGAGCCCCATAAAAAGCATGGGCCAAAGATTTTGCCCTGCAAACACCCAAGTAACGCCGTCTTGTGAAAAAGGCAATAAAAATAGGGCACATAAAGTAAAAGTCATCGCCACGCTCGGCAACGTTTCTTCCCTTTCTGTCAACTGTTTGCTGCAATTTGTATAAACGGCAAACATCATCCCTGCGCATAAAGCAAGCAAAATACCTAAAGGATGGATTGTCGTTTCGCCGCGACTAGCAAATAACAAAATACAACCTAAAATGGCAAGAATCGTGGCAATCCCCCACACTCTAGTTGGACGACGTTTAAAAAGCATCCATTCAATGAATCCCGAAAAAACAGGCGAACTGCCTATAGTTACGACTGTGCCTACTGCAACACCCGTAAAACGAATGGACGTAAAAAATAAACATTGGAATAATGCAATGGCAAGTGCAGCTAAAACCGTCCATTTCCACGACCATGTTTTAAAATGAATTTTCCGCATAATGAGGACAGCAATGAGTAAAATTCCACCCCCAATCGCTGAACGCACACAGGCAACAGCGATGGGCGAAATTCCTTCCTGCAAAAAGGTTTGAGTTGTTCCTGTAGTGCCCCACAACACCGCCGCAAGCAACACAAAAATGTATGGCAGTATATTCATTGCACATCCTCCCATTATATACAGTTTACTGTAATGCTACCATAATTTATCAAAAGGTGACATCATTTTGAAAAACGGTTAAAATTCTCGCCGCTTCCTATAATAATAATGTAAAATAAAAGTAAGAAATGACGGATCGTTTATGCAGCAAAATCATAAATGAAAGGCGGGTCAAAAATGTATAAAACAGTAAGCGAGACGGCAAAAGATATTTCCTTACCAGAAGAAATGATCCTGCGCTACATTTATGAAGGCCGCATTAAAGCAGTCCACGACGGCGAACAATTTCTTATCAACAGCGATCAATTTGAAACATACCTTGAACAGCTAAAACTATTGAAAGAAGAAATAGAACTTTGGCAAAATACCCCTATTCCTGAAGACATGGACGTAAAAGACGAAGATTAATAGCTTCTTCCACAGACGAATCCATAAAAAGATCATCCAAACCCCAAACGGGAGATGGATGATCTTTTTTTGCCTAAAAATAAAATGCTTCTTGAAACAAGCAGCTCGAGAAGCATTTCAAGAAGCATCTTTTTTATATGGTTACAACAAAACCAGCACGTTTGCCAATAATTTCAGCATAATCTTCCACCATCACACTGGCCGTTGGATACATTCCTGCCCCTGGGCCAATTAGCGTTAATGTGCCAATATAGTTTGTTTCCATTGTAACAGCATTAAATACATCATCAATTGGATATAGAGGATGTTCTTTGCTGACAAGCATCGGCCCCACTTGAGCAAAAATTGTACCATCCGGCAATTTTTCCACCTCTGCTACGTGACGATACCTGAGACCTTTTTCTTTTGCTTCTTTTACTTGTTCTGGCGTAATGCCATCGATTCCAACAACTTTTACATCCGCCCAGTTTGGCTGCTCGCCAAAGGCTAAAGCTGATAAAACCATAAGCTTTTTAAATGCATCTTGGCCGGAAATATCCATATATGGATCCGCTTCTGCATACCCTAGGGCTTGCGCTTCTTTTAACGCTTCATCAAAAGACCAGCCTTCCGCGCGCATCTTTGTCAAAATGTAGTTGGAAGTGCCGTTTAAAATTCCTTGAATTCTTGTGACATCATTAACTAGCAAAATGTTTTTCATAGTCTTAATGACAGGCACTCCACCTGCAACTGTCGCTTCATAACCGACAAAGACGCCGTTTTGTTTGGCAAGTTCTTGCAGCTCAAGCCCGTATTTTGCAAACATTACTTTATTTGCTGTAATGACATGGCATTTATTCATAACTGCTTTTTTCAAATATGTGTATGCAGGTTCTTCACCTACAATAGCTTCAAAAACTACTTGCAATCCCTTAACAGATAAGCAATCATCAATGTTATCTGTCAATAGATGTTGTGTTCCTGGAACTCGCTCTTTTGATGTATCACGAACTAATATTTTTGCAACTTCTAATTCTACCCCTAATTTTTTTCGCAAATCTTCCCTTTTTTCGTTCAATATATGATAAATGCCTTGACCAACTGTGCCAAATCCTAAGATGGCCGCCTTGATTGTTGCCATTTCCTTTCGCCTCCATCTTTATTTCAATTGAAATTTTTATTATTAAGCAAGCGAGTGCAAAATTTTATACTACACAAACACTCAATTTATAGTAATTAAAAAATAATAAAATTCAATATTTTTTGAAACATACAGAAATTTTAACGTATATAAAGAAGAAACTCAAGGGAATTCTATCCAAGATGGACAATTGTTTTCTGTGAAAAGGCATACAACTATTATAATATAGCAAATGAATTCATTTTAAAAATAAAAAAAGCCAGTACGAACATTGTACTGACCAGTCATTTCTTTATGATGCATGTTTTAATAATACATGCCGATATTGATCTAAAATTTTCCTCATGAGTTGCTCTTCTTCTAGGGTAAAGGCAGGCACTGCATAAGGTCTAAGAATTAATTGGAAGTCTCCATATTTTAAATACCATTCTTTTGCCGGCTCTGAAATATGCTGTTCTCCAAACTCTTTATAAGCCTCATACACTTCTTTTATGACATAATCATGGGTTAATAAGGAATATGTTTCTTCTCTATAAGGATTATATCCAAAAACATTTTCCCAGCGTCTTTTCACAACTTCAAGCAAATGTTGCAATGCCTTCGCGTTCACAAAAGTGTTTGTTTCATTTAATTCATATATGATATAAGCCGCAAAATTTTGGGCGCTATAAATCTTGCTCATTGGATCAGCTCCTTTTTTAGTAAAAGGGGGAAAGCCTTTGACCAGGCTTTCCATTTATTTTAGGGGGGATCTCAATACGATGGAATCTAATCATCCTCTTAGTATCAATATACAACATTCAACTCAAAAATTCAAGTATCCTAATTAATTTACTTGGTTTTATTTTAAAAAAGGGGATAGAGTTTAAAAAACAATCATTTCTGTTAAATGACGGGTCAGCAATTAGATAAGAAAGCATGTGAATTGTATTCGAATGGGAATACAATTCACAGTATCAATGTAGTGTGAACAATAATAATCCGTAAAGGGGCGTCTCAATGCTGCGAATGGGCAGCTTACATTTACTTTATTCAACCATTGCGAATGGGCAATGTTTGCGGCAAACAGTTTCCTTCTAAATCTGCTGCAAATGAGCAGCTATTTTACAAATTAAATTTAGCATGCTGCAAATGAGCAGCCAGGATTATGTCCGTTCAAATGAGAACGGGAAGCAATGAAGTAAATCAAATGTCCGATTCTATATATTTAACAAAGAGAGGGGCTAATTTTTTTACGCGTTTTTCACGCCGAATTCAGCTGCTGCTTTGGCTAAAGCTTGATCTAAATCCTCAATAATATCATCCACATTTTCTAAGCCGATGGATAAGCGGATGAGCTCTTCTCCTACACCGGCAATTTTCAATTCTTCAGCCGTTAATTGTTGGTGAGTAGTAGAAGCTGGATGAATAATCAAGGATCTTGCATCTCCAACGTTTGCTACGTGAGAGAACAATTTCACATTATCGATAACAACTCGGCCTGCATCACGGCCACCTTTAATACCAAATGTCACCATAGAACCATAACCGTTTTTCAAATATTTTTTCGCTAAATGGTGAGATTCAAATGATTCATCTCCTGGATAATTCACATATTCCACGTATGGGTGGTTTTTCAAAAATGCCACTACTTTTTCCGCATTTTCGCTATGTCTTGGATAACGAAGGTGAAGTGTTTCCAATCCTTGAAGGAAACTGAATGCCGCATCTGGACCTAAAGTTGGGCCCAAGTCGCGCAATAATTGAACGCGCAATTTTGTTGCAAAAGCTGCACCGGCTGTATCGATGCCGTAACGGATGCCATGATATGTGTGGTCAGGCTCTGTGAAACCAGGGAATCGACCTTGTGTCCAGTCGAATTTTCCTGCATCTACCACAACGCCACCGATTGTTGTACCGTGGCCGCCAATCCATTTTGTTGCTGAGTGTACTACAACGTCTGCACCAAATTCGATTGGATTGCATCCATATGGTGATGGGAATGTATTGTCGATGATTAATGGAAGGCCATGTTCATGGGCGATGTTTGCTACTGCTTCAATATCTAAAATATTTAAGCTAGGATTTCCTACTACTTCTGCATAGATGGCTTTTGTTTTGTCCGTAATCGCTTTGCGGAAGTTTTCCGGATCTCGTTCATCCACAAATTTTGTTGTAATACCCCAGCGAGGCAATGTGTTGGCAAATAAGTTATATGTTCCGCCGTATAATGAACCTGCAGAAACAATTTCATCTCCAGCATTAGCAATGTTTAAAATGGAGAAGGCAATGGCTGCTGCACCGGATGATAAAGCTACCGCAGCAGTTCCCCCTTCAAGCAATGCCACACGTTTTTCAAAGACATCGACTGTTGGGTTCATGATGCGGGAATAAATATTTCCTGGTTCTTCAAGAGCAAAGAGTCTGCGAGCATGTTCTGTGTTTTTGAAGGCATAAGCTGTTGTACGATAAATTGGAACTGCGATTGCACCTGTTACAGGATCAGGTTGTTGACCACCGTGAAGTAATAACGTTTCTGGTTTGAATTCGGACATGATATTTCCTCCTAAACATAAATTTGATGGAAGGCTTCGAGAAGGCATGGAAGATAAAACAAAAGCCCTCTTCGTATAAGAAGAGGGCTCTGTACACGTACATTTCCTCCTCTTATCTTTCAGACAAACGTCTGTAGGATTTAGCACCTTTGCAAATTCTTGCAGGTTGCCGGGCATCTTTGGGCCTATTCCCTCCGCCGCTCTTGATAAGAGTATGATTGATTTTCCATCGTTGGATTAACTATAAAACATAGTATACCACTCTGTCAACTACTTTTTTGAAAATTTTAAAACTTCCTTATTTTCTTGAGTATAATAGAACAACGTTGATTTTTCTATAAAATGAAGACAAAAAATGTTGATTCCCCACAAAAACATCCTCTTGAAAAAAACTTGCCGAAAAATTTTTCACTTCATTTTCTTTGAAAGATGCCTTTACTTAATTTACCCGACGATTTATAAAATCCTTTCCACCGCATACGTTCTCACTTTTTTTAATATAACGAAATCACTTTTCTAACAAAAAGAACATTTTTTACGAAGTTCATAAATTGTCTAATTATTGCCAACATTATTTCTCTCAATTATTGGTAAAATTATAATAGTCAAGTTTTTTATTTTTTCCATAAAAAGGAGGTCGTTTAAAATGACGACAAAGTCAACGAAAAAAAATTTAAAACCTATCTGGATTGCACTCGCCTTTTTGGCACTTGTTGTCATTTGTTTGCTTCCTAATGACAGCAGCACATTGCCTGTTGCAGGTCAGCGGGCGCTTGCTATACTAGCTTTTTCTGTCATTTTATGGATGTCAGAGGCGGTATCCTATCCAGTAAGTTCTGCGATGATTTTAGCTTTAATCTCTATTTTGATTGGATTAGCACCGTCTATGGAAGACTCTTCTGAAATGATTGGAACTTCCAACGCTTTAAAAATGGCTTTAGGTGGTTTTAGCAGTTCATCTGTAGCGTTGGTTGGAGCTGCCCTCTTTTTAGCTGCTGCCATGCAAGTAACCAATTTACATAAGCGACTTGCTCTTTGGATTTTATCGATGGTTGGAACAAAAACGAAAGCAATTGTTTTTGGGGCCATTTTAGTTTCTATTATTTTGGCTTTCTTTGTGCCAAGTGCAACAGCCCGCGCCGGTGCAGTTGTTCCAATATTATTGGGGATTGTGGCAGCTTTCGGTTTATCCAATGAAAGCAGATTGGCTGCACTCCTTGTCATCACTGCTACTCAAGCTGTTTCGATTTGGAATGTTGGCATTAAAACAGCCGCTGCCCAAAACTTAGTCGCGCTAGGCTTTATTAATTCGGAATTTAATGAAGATGTTACATGGATTGATTGGTTCATCTACGCCGCTCCATTTTCCATCTGTATGTCTGTGTTATTGTACTTTGTCATGATTAAACTGATTAAACCGGAAACAGATACGATTGAAGGCGGCAAAGAAATCATTAAACAGCAATTGCGCGAGTTAGGACCGTTAAAACGCAGTGAAATTACATTAATTATTACAAGTGTGTTCTAGTTGGAAAGAAGCTTCTGCTAAAATCGACTGGGGTACAATTATTGTCTTTGCAGTGGGTATTTCTTTAGGAACTGTATTGCTCAACACAAAAGGGGCCATGTGGTTATCCGATGCGGTGTTTGGTTCCCTTGGTTTAGATTCTATGCCGATTTTGGCAACCATTGCGCTCGTTACCCTCTTTAACATCATCATCCACTTAGGTTTTGCCAGCGCTACAAGTCTTGCATCCGCATTGATACCTGTATTTATCGCGCTAGCAACAACATTGCCGGATGTGAATCATATCGGTTTTGTGCTTATTCAACAATTCATTATTTCTTTTGGTTTCCTATTGCCAATCAGCGCACCGCAAAATATGCTGGCATATGGGACAGGGGCTTTCACAACAAAAGATTTCATCAAATCCGGAATACCGCTAACAATCGGCGCTTACCTCCTTGTCCTATTGTTTAGTGCGACTTATTGGAAATGGATGGGCCTTCTTTAATTCAATTTTTTGTCATTGGCAAAAAAGTATAATATGATACCTTTAGGAAGAGAAACATCGCCTTAAATAGCGATCTTTCCACTTAACCAGTACATAAAAGGGGTGTAAATGTTGAGCGTAAAAGAATTATTGCGTAGTCATACATCTGTACGCAAATACACAGGGGAAGAAATACCAAAAGAAAAAATTATTGATTTGATTCAAACAGCACAAATGGCTGCTTCTTCCCATTTTGTACAAGCCTACAGCGTTATTTTGGTGACAGATGAAGAAAAGAAACAAAAACTTGGAGAACTTTCCAAAAATGAATTTCAGTTTCAAACAGCTGGAGCTGCCTTGTTATTCTGTGTCGATTTTAAACGATTAGAAGTAGCTGGAAAAAAACACGGTGTTGATATTACGGTGGATACGGCAGAAAATGTCTTAGTGGGTGTTGCGGATGTAGCGATTTTTGCTCAAAACTTTGTCGTTGCGGCAGAATCTGAAGGCTACGGCATTTGTTACATCGGCGGCGCAAGAAACAATCCAAAAGAAATCAGCGAATTATTTAACCTTCCAGAACACGTCTTCCCGCTTTTCGCCATGACCATCGGGAAACCGACAAAACGAAATGAAACGAAACCAAGACTGCCAGTGGAAGCTGTATTGCATGAAAATGAATACAATGCTGAAAAATACGATGCGCTTTTAGATGAATATGATGCGATTATGGAAAACTATTATGCATCCAGAAGCTCCAATCAAAAAGTGTCCAATTGGACGAAACAAATGGCGGATTTCCTCAGTGAACAACGCCGTCCATTTATTAAAGAATTTTTAGCATCTAAAGGATTCACTTGGAAATAATAATAAGTCCCTATTAGGCAGATTGATAAAAATCTCCTAATAGGGATTTCATTTTGCTCTTAAATTTCTATAATGCCCAATCCAACAAAACTAATAGTGTATAAAGATGAATAATAAGGACTATTTTTGCCATTCCCATTTTAGAGCTATTCTCGCATTTACCCTGATTGAATATTCCTATTTTGCTTCTTAATCCTTTTTTTCAAACTTTCAACATATTAAAATAAATTAAAACAAATTGGTCAGCTTTCCCAATTTATTACGATGCCGCGAAGGGAAGAGAAATAATGAGACAACATAAACAAGTCGCTTTGTCCCTTGAACGTCAACATCTTAAACATATAAAAAGCTATTACCGGACAATTGCAGAAATTAACTTACGCCTAGGAAATATCCATCGCAGCATTGAGTATAAAATTGATAAGCAAAAATACCAATATGCTACGGAATATGTGAATCAATATATTTCCTACACAACCGTTTGGAATATTAAATTTGTATATAATTTAGAGAATCCTGAAGTAGCACTGCTTCAAATATTCCATTTAGAATATATCTTCGAACACGAACCAAAAAATAGTTTTATCACCGAACGCAAGCAATTAGAAGAACAAAGAAAGCAATTTTCAGAAGTCAATCCATACAAAGAAGAACAAATCCGGTCAAGAAAGCAAGAAATGCTTAATTATATTAAGCGGCGTTCAGAGCAATCTTCCAAAATTATCAACATTCAAAAACCCGAAGCAAAATAATGCTTCGGGTTTTACTTTATGAACCAATATTAACGACTCCTTCAATTTGCAACGCTTTTACCGGCAAGAAGATTTCACCTGTTTCTAAATAACGGACCACCACTTGATCCCCTTCTTGCAGGTAGATGGAGAGCGGCTCATTTTGTGAACTTACCACAAAGTTTTGCCCGTTATTGAGCAAGAAGGATACAAGAGTATAATCCCCTACCCGTTCTTTATATACGCGGAGAACCGTTCCAGCAACAGTTTTCTCTTCGGCATTGCTTGAACCTTCCACCGAGCTTGCTCCGCGGGACAAAGCCGTTTTATATTGTCTTAACGCCTCATTTGGAGTTGAACCATACACAGAAATTTCCGGATTGGCAGCAGAGACGATAAAGTAATTTTGCAAAAAGCCGTTAGAATCAAGGACCGGTGCAAGCCAGCTTGCTTCTCCATAGAAATTGTAAAGGATTGGCATAGCTCCTTGCCATTGTTTTTCAATAAACTTTTTCTCAATAATGTCCAAAGCCCCTTGGGAATCCATATACGATTCTTCTAAATTCCCTGTGTAATACACCGCTTTTCCTGTCCGCGCATGGGTCAATGAATAGCCAAGCATGGAATCCACGCCTTCTTTCGGGCTTGTAAAATCTGTAAAGTAGTACATATCTCCATCTTGATTAAAGACCGGGCTCACATTGGCCTCCGTTCCTTCATCGGATGGTAGTTTTACATCTTTTTTGCCAAAGATGCTATTCCAGAAACCATGGACATATTTACCAAAATAGCTGTTTTGCAGGCTTACTGCTTCAGGTGAAACGGCTCCATCAATAAATTCAGGCACTTCTTCTAAAGAGATTTTCTTTGTCTCCCCTGTATAAGCATCGACCATTACAATTCCTTTCACATCAAATCCATTTCGTGCTGAAATAAATTCACCGTAAGAGCGGATGTAATAAGGCGTCTCGTCATCATCCACTTCCAGCTGAGGCTCACCATAGAAAATAAGCGTTGGATACTGCAGACGAATATGCCGTTCTAAATTTTTATTAAAGAATGCTGACGGCACATAAACCATTTCCTTTGCCACAAAGACTGGATTATCATTGGCATCCGTTGCGCTCATCTTAAAATAACCTGGCGTTGTTTTGCCATTCAACCATTTAAAAAATCCAGAAAACTCAACTGGAGCGATATAAACATACTCCCCGTTCACCTTCTGTATTTGCAAATTGCCAAGCTCATAATAGCTTGTATTAGGCACTTGGCCAAAAGCCTTTTTCATTTTATTTTGCGCAAATTGCGGGGGAACGCTGGCAGGAGTTTTCGTTTCATCAAAGGGCTCAATTTCCACTTGTTCTTCCATTTTGGCAGATTCGTACTTTTCCTCGGCGTTAAATATTGGTGCAATCAACAAATAAATTAGCCCAACTAAACTAGCCATAAACAATAGCACTTTTACTTTTTGTTCCGCTCCCTTTGAAGCAAGAACACCCAATAACAAAATCACCGGCAATGCATAGAGGGCAATAGTCCACTGCACATCAATTTTTGTAAAGTAGACCACTAAAAAATAAAGCAGCCAGCTGGCGATGAATACAAATGAAAAAGCCTGCAAAAATTGCTTAAAGGGCAATACATTTTCTTTCGGCAATCTCCTCGTCAACGGCACAATAAGAACCGTTGAAATAAGGGAAAAAATAAACGTTGATAGAATGAGTTGGGTCATCCTTTTCACCTTCCTTTCTTTATTCTACGAAAGAAGAAATGGAATAGTTTCAATCTTTTTTCTCATCAAAAAAAAGGAAAAATGATACAATGAGGGCAATAAGGTTGAAGGAGGCAACATCATGAAAGAAAAAGTGATTGAACGTTTGATTCGCTATGCGAAAATTGATACCCAGTCTAATCCGGAAAGCTCTACAACCCCTTCTACAGAAAAACAATGGGATTTATTGAATGTATTAAAAGAGGAACTCGCAGAAATCGGACTAACAGAAATTACATTAGATGAAAACGGATATTTATTTGCCACATTGCCAGCCAATACGGAAAAGGAAGTGCCAACCATTGGCTTTTTAGCCCATGTCGATACTTCTCCTGATTTTTCCGGTGCAAATGTCCAACCGAAACGAATTGACAATTACGATGGTGGGGATATTCAACTGAATGATGGCATCGTCTTATCTCCTAACCAATTCCCTAATTTAAAAAACTATGTGGGACAAACATTAATTACAACAGACGGCACGACTTTGCTTGGGGCAGATGATAAAGCAGGCATCGCGGAAATTATGACTGCCATGGAATATTTAGCTGAGCATCCTGAAATTAAACACGGAAAAATTCGTGTCGCCTTTACCCCTGATGAAGAAATCGGCCGCGGACCACATAAGTTTGATGTCCAAGCATTTGGTGCAGATTTTGCCTACACTATGGATGGAGGCCCTCTTGGTGAATTGCAATACGAAAGTTTCAACGCGGCTTATGCAAAAGTAACAACTCGCGGAATCAGCGTTCATCCTGGCTCTGCCAAAGGAAAAATGGTCAATGCCATTACGATGGCCATTAAGTTCCATAACTTTATGCCGCAAGATGCCGTTCCTGAAAAAACGGAAGGATATGAAGGATTTATTCACTTAATGAACTTTAACGGTACTATTGAGGAAGCGACACTATCCTACATTATCCGCGACCATGACAGAGATAAATTCGAATCGAAAAAAGAATACTTCCGCCTAGTGGAACAACGCATTAAGGAAGAATACGGCGAAGATGCCATTACCGTTGAATTGGGAGACCAATATTACAATATGCGTGAAAAAATTGAGCCGGTGAAAGAAATCGTCGATATCGCTAAACAAGCCATGGAAAATTTAAATATTCAGCCAATCATTGAACCGATTCGCGGAGGAACAGACGGCTCCCAACTCTCTTATATGGGACTACCGACGCCAAACATTTTTGCTGGCGGCGAAAATATGCACGGCAAATTTGAATTCGTATCCGCCGAAACAATGGAGCTCGCTACCAAAGTCATTATAGAAATCGTCCAACTCTTTGAAGCGAAAGGAAAATAATGAACGTTAAGAGATCCTCATTTTCCCTTTTACGAAAATGAGGGTCTTTTTTATAAACAAAAACCCCATGCGCTTTAGCTTTCCTTTAAACACAAATCCCGTAAAAAAATATGATATATTAAAATACAGAGCTTATAGAACTTAGAGGTGATACTATGCCAGCCTTGACTTACGAACAGCTTGCCTTTTTAAATTCCTACAGCATCTTTACAGAAGAACCAAGAACGCCTTTATTTACATTGGAAAATATACATAAAGAATTTTTTCTGCCGGATTTTTTAAAGCTTATGATGGAAATTACTCAAGCTGGGACAGAGGCCGCTGCCATTTCCCACTTTGGTCGCCGCTATGGAATGTTTGTGGCTAGTCAATTTTATTTTCTTGCAGCTTATGATCAAATTTGGGATGGAAAATTAGAAGACGTCCGCTACTTCCATGTGCATGAATATGGCATGGATACCCTTGGCACCTACATTACGCCAACAGACTTTCGCTATGTAGAAGAAAAAGAACGGGAATACGTTATTTCCAAAATTCTTTATCAAGCCCATCAAATCATCATGCAGCTTCGGGAAACAACAACCATCTCTCCTTTGACGCTTTGGGAAAATATTTTCGGCTATATGTTGTGGAATTATTATGAGTTGCTGCAAAATCCAATGCTTGCTGACCGGGCCTTTGAAGATATAGAAATTTTGGAAGATACAAAAGTATGGCAGCGTTTCTCCAATAAGTCATGGTTTTATCAATATACAAACGGAAAAAGCCCTATGGACCTTGTCAATAAACCTGTCAGAAAAAGCTGCTGCTTCTCAAAAGACATCCCTGGGCTTGAAGCCTGTACTTTTTGTCCAATGAAATAACCATAGAAGATAGAAGGATTTCCAAAGGGATAAGCCCTGTTTGGAAGTCTTTTTCTTTTTTGATTATAAATTTTTCTAAATTTATTAAAAATTTATTTATGCTCTGAAGTGCAAGAGCTTTTATTTTTTGGTAAAATAAAAAAGCATTCTGTGGGGAAAGGATTGGAGCCTATACATATGAGTGAAATGAACGAAATACATGAAAACCATGAACCAGCATTTTTAAGCAGAATCACAAGTATTTTATTTATTATAATCGGTGCCTTTATTGCTGCTTACGGATTAGAAGCAGTGCTTATTCCAAACAGCGTCTCGGATGGTGGTATAACCGGTATTTCCATTATGCTGTCCACACTTACTCCTCTTCCATTAGGTCTTTTCTTAGCGATTTTAAACATCCCATTTATTTTTTTAGGATATAAATTAGTCGGTAAAACCTTTGCTATTAACTCCATTGTCGGAATCGCTACTTTATCAATCGCTACATCTTTAATGCATCATATACCAACGATTATCAATGGCGATTCTTTATTAGTCACAATTTCAGGCGGTATCCTGCTTGGTATTGGCATGGGTTTAGCTTTGCGCAATGGCGGCGCATTAGATGGCACGGATATGTTAGCAGTATTAATCAGCAGAAAAGTCCCTTTTTCAACCGGTGAAATCATCTTAGTCATCAATGTATTTATCTTTATTTTTGTCGGTTTTGTATTTGGCATTGAAGGGGCTCTTTCTTCAGCAATTGCTTACTATATCGCTTCAAAAGTCATCAGCATCATTGAAACAGGGCTTGAAGATGCGAAATCCGTTATGATTATCAGCAAAAATTCAAGAGAAATCGGTCAAGCTATTATTAATCGCCTTGGACGAAGCGTCACTTATATTGATGGCGTCGGCGGATATACCCATGAACCTGTAGAAGTGATTTACTGCGTTATCAACCGCATGGAAGAGAGTAAATTAAGAACGATTGTCCGTCAAAAAGATCCAGATGCATTCGTTACTTTCAGCGATATTGCAGAAGTTCGCGGCGGCAGTTTCAAGAAAAGAAATATCCACTAATAAAACCCTATACAGTCTTTCCATTAAAAACAACAAGTCTTTTGCGGCTTGGTGTTTTTATTTTTTCCCATTGATTCCACATAAAAAGACTTGGATTACTCCAAGCCTTCCTCCAATACTTTCTTATATGGCTCTATAATATTTGGTGTTGGTGAGTATAAACCAGCACCAATTTTTTTGAACAAAAAAAAAAAGGTTCTTTGTCAACTGTTGGGGTGCGAGAAGGCTACCGCGCTTTCGCTTGGTGGCCTTTTTCAATCATGATGGTTCACTGAACCATCATGATTGAAAAAGGGTCATCTGATTCTCCTACCCCACATGACCCCCAATTCTCTTATACTTATGTGTTAATAATATTTTTGCTCGAAATCTTTGGAAGTTCTTATATCCATAAGCATTTCTCTTTATGACTTTGGTTAAATTATTGATCCCTTCTAAAAATCCATTCGA
>Ga0207747_1000553_pt1 | contig 40393 bp, 37 predicted proteins | sample HigsolmetaGSP11D_FD_184839 | JGI IMG/M metagenome (GOLD analysis project Ga0207747, IMG submission 184839) | High solid enriched microbial communities from the Joint BioEnergy Institute, USA - SP1-1-D (SPAdes) | ecosystem: Engineered > Bioreactor > SSF (Solid state fermentation) > Aerobic >...
ATAACTTCCATCTTGTCAATAACTATTTTTTATTTTCATATAAACGTCTGAATTAACATTGTCATTTTTAATTTCTCTGTTACTCAATAACAACAAATTTTTATCAACAAGACACAAAGTATCTTAACAACTTATTTTCATTTATTGAACAACGTATTCTAATTTAACACGATTAAAAGATATTTGCAATAGAACAGCCAAAATTATTTTTTTCTGAAATCATTAATTGGCTATCACCCAAAAACCCATTTTTCAAAAAAATAAAAATAACGTTCATATCGCAACACATTGTGTCTTGATAAATATATTTATTCTATATTTAGATCAAGCCTATCAATAGTACCTTTTTTGGATGCTAAACATTAATTTACTTATATTTTTGATTTATCATCACTTTTGTAGAAATTGTATAAATTAGGCACTCGTAAAATTTTGGTAATAATGTTGTTTCAAAATCAATGATCAAACTTAATATCCAAGTCCTATCATTTATTTCACTATTATATTTGGCAGTATTGAAAATTATCAATAAAGACAACGATAACCATGATTATTTTGCCCAAAACGTAAAAATAGTACAGAAAAACTTCGCTCTTTTTATACAAGAAGTAAAATAGCTATCGTGGAAAATTGTACTTTATAATAAATACTGGCGCAGTCGGATAAAGTTCACCAACACATTTTTATATTTATACACTTCTATACATTTCAACTGTTGCGTGATTAAGTTTTTACAAACTGAAATAAGCGTTTATTTTACTCGTTTATCGATGCTAAGTTTTTGCGGAATGAAAAAAGGTGGAAATGTTCCATCTTTTTTAAACGACTACGGGAGTTATCACTTTGGCCAAACAAAATAAACGGCTTAGATAATTCCTTTAACTTTTTAAAGGTTAATCACTTTCAATAATAAGAAACGAAAGCTCTTGAGTCTCCTCTCCACGGAGATCTGCATCCATCAATTTATCAGCCGCACCAAAACCGACAGCCAATATTCCGGTCATCCTTATCGGCAAGCTACTTCCATGTAAGACGCCATCCAAATTAAAAAATCCGATTAAATTTTTTATTTATTTCATACCATATAGAATATGAAGACAATAAAACCGATACATTCACTTTAATCATAAGCTCTTTATCTGTTTTATTTGGCTAAATAGGTTATTCGGTTGAAAAAATATTAAAAAGACCACCTTCTTTTGATACACTCGAGTGTATCATTAGAAGGCAGTCTGATTTAAATTATTTATTATCGTTGACGCATTGTTGGGAAGAGCAATACATCCCTGATGGAAGGTGCATTCGTCAAGAACATGATTAAACGATCAATACCAATCCCAAGTCCACCTGTTGGAGGCATCCCGTATTCCAATGCTTCGATAAAATCTTCATCCATTACATGGGCCTCATCATTTCCTTGGCTGCGTTCTTTCACTTGGGCTTCGAATCTTTCTCTTTGATCAATCGGATCATTTAATTCTGTAAATGCATTCGCATGTTCACGAGCAACGATGAACAATTCAAAACGATCCGTGAAACGAGGGTCGTCTGCATTTTTCTTCGCTAAAGGTGATATCTCCACAGGATGACCGTAGACAAATGTCGGTTGAATCAGTTTTTCTTCCACTTTTTGCTCAAAGAATTCATTAATAATATGACCAACTTCCATATGTTCAGTGATTTCTATCCCATGTTCTTTAGCTAAGATACGTGCTTCTTCCACAGTCATTTCCTGCCAAAAGTCAACCCCTACATATTCTTTAACGGCATCGACCATATGGATTCTTTTCCACTTTGGTGTTAAATCAACATTATATTCACCATATTGGATATTTGTCGTGCCTAACACTTCTTGAGCAACATGAACAATCATATCTTCCGTCAGATTCATAATATCATGAAAGTCTGCATATGCTTCATATAGTTCAAGCATCGTAAATTCCGGATTATGTCGGGTCGAAACACCTTCATTTCGGAACACACGGCCAATCTCGTACACTTTTTCCAGTCCGCCGACAATAAGTCGTTTTAAATGTAATTCAAGGGCAATACGCATGTATAAGTCAATATCCAATGCATTATGATGGGTAATAAACGGACGTGCAGCAGCCCCGCCCGGAATGGTGTGCATCATTGGTGTCTCTACTTCAAGGTACCCTTTATTATCCAAAAATCGGCGAATCGATTGAATTACTTTGCTGCGGGTAACAAAAATGTCTTTACTTTCCGGGTTTACAATAAGATCCAAATACCGTTGACGATATCGTTGTTCGACATCTTTCAACCCATGGAATTTATCAGGTAATGGGCGTAAAGCCTTTGTTAGAATTTGGAAGTCATCCACTTTAATAGATAATTCACCCACGTGTGTTTTAAATACAATCCCTTTTACTCCGACTATATCTCCTAAATCGGCTGTCTTAAAAATAGCATACTGGTCGTCGCCAATGGTATCTTTACGGACATAGATTTGAATTTGTCCGGTCACATCTTGAATATGGGCAAAACCGACCTTCCCCTTACCTCTTTTTGTCATAATCCGTCCCGCTAATTGGACACGTATTTCTTTACTTTCTAATTCTTCATTTTCCATTTCGCCATAGGCATTTTTGAGGTCCATCGCACTATGTGTTCTATCAAAACGTTTACCAAAAGGATCAATCCCTTTTGCACGTAATTCTTCCATCTTTTCACGCCGAACAATTAATTGGTCATTTAACTCTTCATGACTCATTCCCAATCATCTCCATCATTTAATTTCAAAATTATTTATGTAAAAAATTCCAGCAAAGAAGTTTCTTGAAAAATCTTTGTCATTGATTACATGCCAATATACTTCCCATTCTTTTTATCATTCATTTAGTTACGAGAAATAGATAGCTTTAGAAAATAGGAAAACTGCCAGTATCTTATCTTACTGGCAGTAAAGCATACAAAAGTAATTATAGGTGAAAAAACATCCACTTGTCAAACGAGTAAATACGGCTCTGAGGAGTAAATTTTTCAATCTCTGATAATATTGTGAAAATACAACTTACCTATAATTGGCAAAATTCTCTAGTTTAATTTATTTTTTGTGATGTGAATACCTTAAACGACCACCCGCTCAAAGCAGTGGTAGTTTAAGGAATTTGATGAGTTTGAAGTTTGCAAATCAAATTTCAAACACTCTTAATGTCTTTCTGAACGAAAATTGCATCAACCTGAACAAAATTTATGACATCTTTCCTTCCTGTTCCCTTTTCTCCAACCGTACCAGGTTTTTTACCGTTGTTTTCCATTTTTAAGAATTCTCCAAACGGTACTTCTACTAATACCTAACTTTTCTGCTGTTTTCTTTTGATTCATTTCACAACTTTGAAGCGTTGTCTCAATAATGTCATAAATAATATCATTAAGGTATTGATCCAAATTAATACAGTTTTTTCCCTTTTCCTCTTCAAGTGTGAACTCATAACCATACGTTTCTTCCTCCATTAAAATATGTTTCAAGGAAGATTCACTTACATAATAGCCGTTGGTAGCCATTACAGCTTTTTTTAATACCCGCTTAAACTGTTTTAAGTTTCCGGGCCAATTGTAAGAATATATGATGTCCAGCGCACGATCTTCAAAGCCCACAACATTCTTGCCATACTTAGAATTTAAATTATTAAGATGTATTGTAATTAAATTATTTAAATCTTGTTGTCTATCTCTCAAGGAAGGAAGGTTAATTATTACAAAATCCTCGATAGTAAAAAGCAGCTCTGTAACTTCTGACAATGCGATTTCTGGATTACTTTCTTTCGTATAAGTAAAAAGAAATTGATTGGTTTCTTTTAATGAAGGCGTTTCTAATAAAGATTTTATTTCTAATAATACTGATAGACTGACACTTTGTAAATTTAAGAAGCAGAGAACTTCATTCTGCAAATTTTTAATATTTATAGCAGTAAGTATCTCGTACCAAACTTCAATTGTGAGTTTCGCGCAATCAAATACATATAATAAATTATTTGAAAATTTCCCGTGAGAGAATAAATAATTAATGCACGATGTTTTTCCTGTAAAAGTCTCCCCTGTTATAAGTATTGGAAGATTCTGATGCAGGCTTTGCTGAAGGACTTTACGAATCTCTCCAAAAAAGTTTATAGAAGAAGGGTAATTTGTCCTTAATAGGTTCTTATCGTATATAGTCAATCCCGGAAAAGTAGACTTGAGAGTATCAATTATTTTTACACGAACAACTAAATATACACGATCTCCGGTATTTACCTGTTTTGTTAATAGGGAGATGTGCAGTTTTTCTATATTAATGTCTTTTCGTGAATAGTTTAACTCAAGAATTTCCAAGAAGTGAGTATTCAAATACTCCAGAAGAACTGGCTGAACTTTATCAACTGGAATAGAAGAATCTAGCAGGTTACCTGACCTGTTATAAACTAGTGTATACTCTTCATGGTTCGAATTAGAATGGTCTTCAAAACATAGTTTATGAAGAACTCTTGAATTATGCAGAGAATTGGTAAGAATCTTTGCTTGCATAAGTGTGCTTTCTAACGTATCTTTTGATGATGAAATTAGAATGGAATCTAATCCTACTTTTTTACAGTAACTAGTAGTAATGACATCACCAATTACCAAACTATAACCATCCTTTTTTAATTTATCAACCACTTTTTCCACTTCTTTTTTAGAATCAACGGTGAAAATAGCCGGGTGCCAATTCATCAATTCGCATACTTGTTCCGCTTTGCTGCTTATACTTTTATATCCTACAATTGCCACCTGACCATTATAGTTTTCACTAAGTTTAAGAGCTTGCATGACATCTGTATTTGTTATTGGGATTTCCAAAATGGGAATAGAAGTTTCATTAATAAGCAATTCTGCTGTCCCACCTCTGGATATAATCAAATCATATTCACCATTTTTGATTTCATTAAATGTCGCCTCCAATCCCAATTCTAAATCACCCATGACGACTTTAATATTCTCCAATTTTTTTTCAATCTGAATTTGATTTATTAAATGATACATACCTTCATATGGTGCTACGACTAATATTTGTGCCTGATTTACCATCCTTTTTCTTCTCCTTCTTATACGTTGTTTCAAAATAAAACAGATAAATAAATATATGTTTCAATTTGATACTATCATTATATTTACATCTAATAAATTTGTAAATATAATGAGATTGTATCAAAAGAATACGCTTTATTTTTAAATAAATGTTTCAAAATAGAATGGAGGGTAATATAGTGCTTACGTTATTGCCAAAAAAAGTTTTCGCGGGAGAAAATTCAACTAAAAATATACAGAGTATTATTGAACAAAATACTGTTAGAAAAATTTTAATTTTTACCGACGAAGGAATTGCAGGCGCTGGGTTACTTGACTACTTAGAAACGTTTATACCTGATACTGTTGAGAAAAAAACCATTACAAGCGTCTCTATGGAACCAAGCTATCAAGAAGTACAAAAATCTATTGATGAATTGGGTGAATTTTCCCCAAATTTAGTAATCGGACTTGGTGGAGGAAGTGTCATTGATACTGCCAAACTTTTCTCAGTCGTCTACCAAACTGAATATACTGTAAAAGATCTATTGGAAGATTCCTCTAGAGCACAGAAAAAAATACTGAGTTTAATGATTCCTACAACTTGTGGAACCGGGGCAGAAGCTACAATTAATGCAATAGTTGCAGTTCCAGAAAAAGAAGTGAAAATCGGGATTGTATCCGAAGAAATGCTTCCTGATTACGTGATTTTGGATCCGTATAATATCAAAAATCTACCGAAGTCGATTCTAGCTTCATCAGCCAGTGATGCATTCTGTCATGGAATTGAATGTTACACATCTTTGAAAGCAAACTTAATCAGTAATGTATATGCACAAGCTTGCTGCAAACTAATTATCGATAATTTGGAAAAGGCATATGAAGATAAGGAGGATTTGGATGCTAGACTTTCATTGCTTATCGGTTCCTTCTTTGGCGGAACAGCTATAACCGCAAGCGGGACAACAGCAGTTCATGCACTTTCCTATCCACTAGGAGGAAAATTTCATATTCCACATGGTGTCTCAAATGCTATCTTATTACCTCATGTGATGAGGGAAAATATGAGTGATTGCTTACCACACCTAGCTGAATTAAGTGAGAGGATACTTCCTGTAAAAGAAGGGCTATCTGAAGAAGAAAAAGCAGAGCGGCTAATGACTAGAATTGAAGGAATGATCAAGGCTGTAGATATCCCGACTGACTTAACAAAATGGAATGTTACAGAAGATGATTTGGACTTTCTAGTTGAGTCTGCATATCAACAAAGAAGACTACTAGATAACAATAGAAAGAACCTAACATTAAATGAAATCCGTTCAATCTACAAAAAGGTTCTTTAATAACATAATGAATGGAGACATTGAAATGAAACCAATTATTGCCGTAACAATGGGTGACCCCTCCAGTATAGGGGCAGAATTATCGGTAAAAGCCATGGCGAGAAAAGATATCTATGAAAATTGTAAACCTCTTATCGTCGGCGACTTCTCAGTTATGGAAGAGGCAAAAGCCATCTTAGGGATGGATGATATCCGTTTAAACCCTATTCAGGATGTAAAAGATGCGGTTTTCACACACGGAACAATCGATGTTTATGACATGAAGTTAATTAAAGGTTCTGATATTCAATTTGGAGAAATTAAAGCATTGTATGGAGATGCAGCTTTTCAATATGTCGTGAAAGCGATTGAGTTGGCCAAAACCGGTGAAGTAGATGCGACTGTAACGAATGCCATCAGTAAAGAATCAATCAATTTGGCAGGGCATCATTTCGCAGGACATACTGAAATTTATGCACATTATACAGAAACAAAGGATTATGCCATGATGCTTGTTCATAATAATCTTCGTGTCGTACACGTATCAACCCATGTTTCTTTAAGGGAGGCATGTGATAGGGTTAAAAAGGAACGGGTACTTAAATGCATAGAACTAGCAAATGAAGCATGCAGAATGATTGGTATAGAGGAACCAACCGTTGCTGTAGCAGGCTTGAATCCTCATGCTGGTGAAAATGGAATGTTCGGACATGAAGAAATCGAGGAAATCATCCCTGCTATTGAAGAGGCAAAAAGTAAAAATATAAAAGTTGAAGGCCCAGCCCCTCCAGATACGGTTTTTCCTAAAGCATTAGGAGGTTGGTATGATGTGGTTGTAGTTATGTACCATGATCAAGGACATATACCATTAAAAACAGTCGGGTTTGTCTATGACAAGGACTTAAATAAATGGAAAGCTGTTGAAGGTGTGAATATTACATTGGGTTTGCCCATCATAAGGGTTTCCGTTGATCATGGAACTGCCTTTGATCAAGCGGGAAAAGGAACAGCAAGCGAAATCAGCTTAGTAAATTCGATTCAATATGCAATTGAATTTTCCCGCAATAAGAAGTGAGGAACGTGAAACACCATGACAAAATTATTATTAATTGCCGATGATTTCACAGGTGCTTTGGACACAGGCGTTCATTTTGTAAAAAAAGGGATAAAATCGGAAGTTGTTGTCAGAAAGCAAAACAGGAATTTTGTTGATTTAACAAGGTATCTTGAAAATGAAGTAATCATCGTGGATACAGAAACACGTCATATAAAACCCGAGGAAGCCTTTAAAATTATTTGTGAGTTATTGGTTCAGGCGAGGGAATTAAATATACCTTATTTCTTTAAAAAAACAGACTCCGCCTTAAGGGGGAACATTTCTTCAGAATTAGGCGCCATGTTACAAGTCGCGCAAGAAGATGTTCATTTTATCCCAGCCTATCCGAAAATGAACCGTTATACAATGAATGGTGTCCATTACATTGATGGGATAGAGGTAAATAAAAGTGTATTTGGTAAGGATCCCTTTGAACCTGTCACAGAGTCCTACATTCCTAAAATGTTTGATGCAGATATATGTGTTAAACTGCACAAAAATGTTACCGAGGATAAAGCGTCACATGTCATTATTTATGATGCCAGAACTGATAGAGATATAGAGAACATTGTAATTGACCTAATCTTAAATGAAGATGCGCATTATTTTGCTGGATGTGCCGGTTTGGCTGAGACCATTTCAGATTACCTTCCATTGAGTAAAAAAAGTGCCACCATAGCAGTACAAGGTGATTCAACTTTTGTTCTATCTGGAAGTTTGAATGATATTACTCAATTGCAACTAAAATATGCTGAGGATGTAGGTATTTACCATTATAAATTAACCGATGAAGAAAAATCTGATATCAGTTATTACAAGACTAACCAAGGGAAAAGGCTATTGGATGAAATAAAGGACAAATTATCCCAATCTGGTAATGCTATTGTTTCAGCCGGAGAAATGGGTGGAAGTATTCAAAAAGTGGATTACTCTCTAAATAGGGAAAAAGTTGGTTCCACATTAGGCCACTTAGCACTACAGATTGTTCAAAATGTTACAGGAATCAATTTATTTGTTATAGGTGGAGACACAGCTGTTTCTTTTATCACCCAATTGAAAAATACAAGAATTACCCCAATTAGTCTAGTAGAAGAGGGTGTGGTTATTTCATTAATTGAAACCGACCATAATCAATTTTACTTAATTACCAAATCTGGAGGATTTGGTGAACCGGATTTAATTGTAAAGGTTTTGCTTAGATTAGGAACTTGGAAATTACCTCAAAAAACATAATTATTTCACAAAAAAGAGGACAAAATCAAAAACTATCAATCATTTGCTAGAAAGTGAGGGAAAAACTTGGTTAAAATTGAAGGTATTATAACTCCGATTATTACACCTATGAATGAAGATGAAACAATTAACAAAGAGGAATTAAGGAATCAAGTCAATCGCTTAATTGACAATGGAGTCCATGGAATATTCTGTTTTGGGACAAATGGAGAGGGTTATATACTTTCTCACGAAGAAAAGCTGGAAGTATTAAAAGAAGTGATCGATACCGCGAATAAAAGAGTACCGATTTATGCAGGGACAGGATGTGTTTCTACTAAAGAAACTATTCAGCTCTCCCAAGAGGCAGAGGAATTAGGCGTTGATGTACTTTCAATTATTACACCTTACTTTGCGGCGATTTCTCAAAAAGAATTGATTGCCCATTATAAAGAAATTGCAAAAAAAGTTAACTTGCCAATTGTAGTGTATAATATTCCAACTCGAACCAATGTTAACGTTGCTCCACAGACGATAAAAGAATTGGCCCAAATACCAAATATCGTAGGAGTAAAAGATAGTAGCGGCAATTTTGATAATATGCTTCAATATATTGAGCTTACTAGAGACCTTGATTTCGCAGTTTTATCAGGTAATGACTCATTGATTTATTGGAATCTTTTAGCTGGAGGAGTAGGTGGAATTGCAGGTTGTTCCAATGTGTATCCTCAAACGATGTGTGGCATTTTTGAAAGCTTTAAATCAGGAGATTATACCAAAGCAAAAGAATATCAGGATTCCATCCGTACATTTAGAGATTGCTTTAAGTTTGGCAATCCAAACACGATTGTTAAGAAAGCTGTCAGTTACCTAGGCTATAATGTTGGCGATTGTAGAAAACCTTTTAACTATATTAGTGAAGAGGCGAGCATAGCTATTCAAGAAGTATTACGTCAGAATAAAGATAAAGGTATGAAATAAGCCAGTGTATTCAAATATTCATAGCTATATAGCTATCTGTGAAAAAGGTATGAATATACACTCTTAATAGTAGGTAGTGATGACAAGTTTCGATTAGCATTTGATTACAAATCTTCCACAAATAATAATTGATAAGTAAAAGGAATAACTTCAAGTTGCTTTAAGCTCTCATTCCATATTGTTCCATAGAGAGCTGATCTCCTTGCAAACAAAGAAGAGAAGATATTTCGTAAATATGATAGCGTTGCCATATTTTTGACGTAATCAATAGTGGCAATGAAGCTATCCTGCATGTCAAACAAGTAGTAATAAAGACTTGACTTAATTTAAAGATATAAAACTACTTTCCCTATTCATTTGGCTGAAAAATAAATAAAAAGTGAAGTGATTCAAAATGATTATTGATGCTTTATCTATGATAGATAAATATAAAGAATTATTACCTAATATTCATGATGGAATTGAAAAAATGGAAAGTGTGAAGGATTGGAAGCCAGGAGAAAAATATATCTTTGAGAGCGGTTATGTCTTCTTCCAAGAAGGAACCACTAAGCCGCTTGAAGAAGCCCAATTCGAAGCTCATCGCAACTATGTTGATGTACAAGTAGTCTTAAAGGGAAATGAATATTTAGCTTGGAGTGAACTAACCGATTTAACAGAAATCATTCCTTATAATACTGAAAAAGATGTTCAAAAATTTGTTGGTGAAAATGCCCATATGATGAAAATCTCAGAAGGAATGGTCTATATCTGTTTTCCTTGGGATGCACATAAAGCTGTATTCCACATGGATCAGCCACTTCAATTTACTAAAGGTGTTATTAAGCTAAAAATTAACAAGAAGTAAAAGGAGGAATTAAGATGGCAGTTAAATTACCAAGTATTAGAAAATCAGAACCAAATGGTATTGTATATTGTGATGAATTTTTAAATGTAGATTTTGCTTTGATTCCAACCGGAGGAAAAAGTACAGCACACGCCCCTGCTTTAATTGAAACCAAAGATGGTGGTCTATTATGTGCTTGGTTTGCCGGAAGTTTTGAAGGTAGTGGCGACATTTCGATTGCTGTTTCAAAATTAGATCCGGAAACCCAAGTTTGGTCAGAACCTCAAATTGTATCTAAAGGGGTTGATCGTAGTGAGCAAAATCCTGCTTTCTTTAGAGCACCAGATGGCAAAATTTGGTTAATCTACACCTCGCAATTAAGTCGTCAAGAGGGCAAAGACAATATGCAATTTACCTCTATCATTATGGTTCAAAAATCAGATGATGAAGGTAAATCTTGGGGAGAACCAGAAGTGTTATTCCCAAATGAAGGAACTTTCTCAAGACAAGCTATTCAAATCTTAAGTAATGGTCGTTGGATTTTTAGTACTTGGTTGTGTGAAGACTCCCCAGAAGGATTAACCAACGATCCTACTGAATTTCAAATATCAGATGACCAAGGTAAAACTTGGAAAGCAGTACGTATGCCAGAAAGCAATGGTCGCGTTCATGCCAACGTAGTTGAAGTCGAAGAAGGTCATTTAATAGCATTCATGCGTAGCAGGTTTGCAGACCATATATATTCAAGTGAATCTTATGACTTTGGAGATACATGGACAATTCCAGAAGCAAATGTATTACCAAACAATAACGCCAGTATCAGCGCAATAAAATTACAATCTGGTGAAATAGCTTTGGCTTATAATATGAACTCGGCTCCAAATGCTGAATTTGGAAAGGTATCTTGGCCGGGTCTTCGTAACCCAGTTGCTGTTTCTGTTTCAGAAGACTTTGGTAAAACTTGGCCAATCGGAAGAATTTTCGAACCAGCAGAAGGATTTATTGGAATCGAAAATAAAACGAATAATGCTCAATATGAGTATCCTACACTTTACCAAGATAGTAAGGGATTATTACATTTGGTATATGCATATAGGAACAGACTTTGTATAAAATATATTCGTTTTACAGTTGAAGATTTATTCGGAGCAAAGAGAGAAACTGAAGGATTATACAATCCAACATCTGGACAAGGTGTAAACAATTAAATAATAAAAGGATTTAGCTTAAAAAGGTAAAGAAAACTCGGGCGTCATAGCCTTTAGGCGAGAACAGAGCTGAAGTTCACCGAAAAAATATAAAATTTTTTCGGCTGCGATGTTTTCCAGCGAAGCTTTCCTTGTGCACTTATGCGTTAGGAAAGTAGAAATTGCAAAATTTATACTTTCCTATTAGCTAAAAAAGAAATATTCCTTACCAACGCCAATTTGCTTACAATGCATGAAAATAAAACTGATAATATTCAATATGAATATCATCACTTGATATAGCCATTTGATGGAACATTTCATCTGACTTAGGCAACTTATTTTGTAAAGAGCTGAAATATAATCCCTTCCTCGAACAGGATATGTTTGAAGAAAAGAGATTAAGACTTTATAACCTAACCAAGCTGCTAGGATTAATAAGGGACTTTGAGAGTCTACTCTATCACAGCAGTGCGGGTAATATGAAGACCATTTTGAGAGAATCAAATAAACTAGATATCCAATTAAATAATTTTTAAATTTAAAAATAGAGGAGATACAAAAATGACAATGCAAATGATTCTTGCCCTTGGTATCTTGATTCTGATGATTGTAATGATTATGTCAGACAAATTTGCATTTGGGGCACCACCAATCATTGCCTGCTTTCTGCTTGTAGTCACCGGTGTGTCCACTGTTCAGGAGGCTTTCGCAGGTTTCGTAAACCCAAGTGTTATTATGGTCGCTGGCTTCATGGTTGTTATGGCGGGGCTTATGAAGACTAGCTTAATGGGTAAGGTTCAATCCGCTATGCTCACTTTGGTAAATAAGGGTGGTTATAAGAGCTATGCACTTTTAATCGTGGTCGTTATGCTTGGTGCCAGTCTAGCAGGCCCAGGTTCCACTGGTTACTATGTATTGATTCTATCCTTGGTAGCAACTATCCCTTACAATAAAAAATTGCCGACATCCAAGCTGATGATGCCTTTGGGATTTGCCACTAACCACCCATTGATTCCTATCAATGTAGCACTCTTCTATGGTGTTACTATCAGTGTACTGGAAACTGCAGGTTATACCGGCGGAATTTCTATGCCTAGATTTGCTGTCGTGAATTTCATCCTGTCTCTTGGTCTTTTGTTATGGTGTTTAGTTGCTTATCGTCTTCTACCGGATCATCCCATTATGGAAGACTCTACGGATAATGAGGTGGCAGCTACGACTGAGATTGACTCTATGCCTAAATGGAAAGAATACGCTACCATCGCTGCATTTCTCATCAGTGTTGTTTGTATGATGCTTATGAATGTATTGGGTAATGCTGCCTATGTAATTCCCGGTCTTGCAGGATCATTCTTATTAATCATCAATGTGCTTGACTTCAAGGTATTTCGAGATAATATGTTTGCACCTGTAGTCCTTATGATGGCTGGTGTTATCGGTGTGGCTGACGCTTTGGCAAACTCTGGATTTACACCTATGATCGGAGATGTTGTGGCGAATAAATTGGGTACCAATATTAGTCCATTCCTTCTTATCTTCATCTTTGCACTACTAACCAGTTCATGTGCTACTTTTACTGGATCAAATATGGGTTCTGTGTATATCTTTGCTCCAATCGCTATTGCAACCAGTATGAGCTTGGGACTTAATCCTGCTGCTGCCGCGATTGCGGTTGTAATATCTGGATGGAACGGCGGGTACATGCCAATCGATGGTATGCCTGCAATGATCTTAGGTATGGGTAAATATAAGCTTCCACAGTTCTGGTTGTTCAGTATACCAATGTACCTAATTCGTATTTTGGCACTATCTATAGGTGCTATGATTATGTTCCCTGTTCACTGATAATGGGATTAAAAACCTTTGATATAAAAGTTAGTGCCTTTTATCTATACCAAGTATCTGTTGGAGAATTTGTATATATATGAAAATAATATTATTTTTTAGAAAGAAGGTCTAGCTTTGGAACTTGCATGGTCAGTAGCGACAATTGTTGCCGTATTAAAAATTATTGCAATTGATATTATTCTTTCTGGAGATAATGCGGTTGTTATCGCTATGGCTACAAGAAGATTACCTGAAAAGAAGAGGAATATTGCAATTTTATGGGGGACTATTGGTGCAGTCATTTTACGTGTTTTGTTCGCCAGTGTGATTGCTGTCTTGCTCGATATTCCATATGTTCACTTCTTTGGTGGTCTGTTACTTCTATGGATTTCCTATAAAGTATTAGTGAATCATGATGATGGGAAAGATGTAAAAGCAAAAGATACTACTTTGCAGGCAATTGGAACAATCATTATGGCGGATGCAGTAATGAGCTTAGATAATGTTGTGGCCATAGCAGGTGCTTCAGGTGGGCATATATTATTAATTATTATGGGTGTAGTGGTCAGTATCCCAATTATGATTTTAGGTTCAAAATTAATTGTCAAAATGATGGAAAGGTTTTCCATTGTCCAGTATTTCGGGTCAGCCATCTTAGCATGGACGGCAAGTGATATGATTACTGGTGATAAGCAAATTTCCAGTTTGTTAAACATTGAACATGGTGTGATTACTTATATTTTTTCTATTATTGTTACAGCTGTAATCTTATTGTTGGGCCATATTAGCAATAAAAAAATGGAACAACCAAGTTCCAGTTATTGATATATAACCATTGGTGGTCATTGAAAACAGCCATGGCGGTAAAACTAATACTATTGCAAAAAATAGAAAGATTTAGGGTTGTCTTTATTGGACAACCTTTTTTCGTGTAGTTTTAGTTGGTATTAATTAATGAGGTTTGCTCTTTGATTAAGTTTGTTAAGGAATGAATAGGAGTTCGATGGTCCATTAGCAACTCCTTTCCAATTTTCAAATGTTTCGTGTTTTTGATTATTTCATAGGTTTTTAAATAAATTTGTCCATGAGAAAGCCTCTGTCTATAATGTACTTCCAGTTAAGCATACATTTATGATAGAGTACTTTCTCTTTTTTGCTGAAAATTGGACTAGGATTCCCCCAAGCAAAATTTTACACATACAATACGTTCACCCTCTGTTTTGATGTCGCAAAGGTTCATTCTCATAGGAGTCAAACGGGCGCCGTTACTTTCTGTTTTCTTCCCTTACCCTCACTTACTACTCTCAAAACAAAGGCAGTAAAATCAGCTTAAATGTAAAGCTGTCGTTATTTCTCCTATTTATCATTTTCTATTCCTTCTATTACAATTGCCGGGTATTAATTCATTCATCTTTATATTCAATATTCTAGCAATGCATGACATTAATTCCGATGATGGATATCTTGTCCCTCGTTCAACTTCTCCAAGAACAGAAACAGATATCCCCAGTTCATCCGCTAACTCCTTTTGCGTGAAACCTTTCAATTTCCGAAAAGCTCGTATACGTCTTCCCCAGATTTCTGTTTCCATAATCTAACTCCTTTAGTAGATAACCTCTCAACCATATCATTAATTGTTTGATTAATCCCAGGTATTATTATTTCCGAATCGATTTCTTGGAGAGGGACGAGAACAAATGCCCGATCCCCCATTCTCGGATGAGGAATTTGAAGTTTTTCCGTTTCAATCCTTTGATCATTAAATAATAGAATATCGATATCAATATTTCGAGGACCCCAGCGTATGATTCGTGTTCTCCCCATCCGTTTTTCTATTTCAAGGCAAGATTCCAATAACACTGTCGGTTGGTAATCCGTCGCTATTTCTATCACCATATTTAGAAAAGAGTTTTGCTCTGTATAGCCGACCGGATCCGTTTCATAAATCGATGAATAGTTTACGACTGCGATATGTCCGGTATCTTCTAATTGTTTAATAGCCTTATAAAGGGAGTCTTCTCGCTTACCTATGTTAGACCCAAGAGAAAGAAACGCTCTATTCTTCATTTTACCATCTTCCCATGATTTGAATTCAATTACGTTCTCGAAAGCATAATCATTTTTGAAAATATGTCATTGAAAAACAGGCTACCTATTCAGCGCCCGTCATTTTTTCCTTCATGGATAAAAGTTTATACATGTTATCCCATACTTAACCATGTTTATTTCTCGTTCTTGTCATTTCAACAGCAACAGATCGATAGTGACCAGGTATTGGAGGATCCGGCTTGGTCAATTTTACCGTGCATTTTTCAATTTCTGGAAACTGAAGCAACACTTCATCGGCAATTTTTTCAGAAACAGCCTCAATTAATTTAAATTTTCGATTCTCCACAATACTTTTGCATAGTTCATATAATTCGGCATAATTGACTGTTTCCTTTAAATCATCTGTTTCTCCAGCCTTTTGCAAATTCAATTCAACGGTTAAATCTACAATAAAACGTTGACCAAGCCTGTTTTCTTCCGGTAATGCCCCATGGTATCCATAAAACTCCATTTGATTTAAATATATCCGATCCATCAAATTCCCCACATTTCTTGTTTTTAATTAGCAGATCGTTTGACACCTTTCATTAGAATATCCATCATCTTTGCCATTCTTGCCATTTCTTTTACATCATGAACACGAATGATTTGACATCCCTTCATAATACCATAGCAGATCGTAGCTCCGGTGCCTTCCATCCTTTCAGAAACTGCGAGGTCAAGTGCATATCCAATCATTGACTTTCTTGATGTACCTAAAAGGACAGGATATCCTAGTCCAACTAATAAATCAAGGTGTTGCATCATTTCAACATTTTGCTCATATGTTTTTCCAAAGCCAATACCCGGATCAAGAATAATCTGGTCATCCTGAACGCCTCGTTTTTTGCAAATTGTAATGCTTTCATATAAATCATATAAGCTGTCTCGTATAAATGACTCATAATCAATATCTTCACGATTATGGGTTAAAATAATGGGTACATGATACCGGGCAGCCACATCAGCAATCTCTGGATCCTTTTTTGCCCCCCAAATGTCATTGATAATATGAGCTCCGGCTTCAATTGCTGCATTTGCAGTTTCCGCCTTATATGTATCAATAGATAAAGGAACATTAATTGTTGCAGCCAAATGTTGTATGACAGGAGTTACACGGTTTATTTCTTCTTTTGCCGAAACAGGTGAAAAGCCTGGCCTTGTTGACTCGCCGCCAATATCAATAATGTCTGCGCCGTGAGTAACCATTTCTTTTGCGTGCTCAATGGCAGAAGTGTTTTCGTAAAAATCCCCTCCATCAGAAAATGAATCCGGCGTTACATTTAGGATCCCCATTACATATGTTTTATCATTGAAATTTAGTTCATATTTCCCTGCTTCCACGATTGACCACCTTCCATTCAAAAAGCTATACCCATTCTATCAAATTTTCAAGTGATGCCAAAATATACAGAATGGTTAGCAAGGAAAAAGCCTAGATTTACGGTAAAAATTCGTGTCGATAAAAAAAGTTGTCTGACCGCGGTATTTAGACAATATTCTTCAATCAAAAATCGATTGTCATGATTATTGCATTTACCGGTAGACAACATACAAAAAGGATTTGGAAGATATTTGTAGAAAATTATTCAAATTGGTATAATGCCGTACTTAAGTAACGTTCACCATTATCTGGTACAATCGCTAATACCTTTTTACCTTTACCAAGCTTTTTCGCCACTTGAATGGCCGCAGAAATGGCAGCACCAGCAGAAATTCCACCAAGAATCCCTTCATGGCGAGCAACGTTACGAGCAGCTTCAAAAGCTTCCTCCGTGGAAATTTGAATAACTTCATCATAAATTTGTGTATCTAACACTTCTGGAACAAAGTTGGCTCCGATTCCTTGAATTTTATGTGGTCCTGGTTTTCCGCCAGACAAGATTGGTGAATCTTTTGGCTCTACAGCAAAGATTTTTATATCCGGATAATGTTCTTTTAAAACTTGACCAGCCCCTGTAATGGTTCCGCCTGTTCCAATCCCGGCAACAAAAGCATCTAATTGATCACCCATTTGTTCAACAATTTCAGGGCCGGTTGTTAATTTATGAACTTCCGGATTTGCTTCGTTTTCAAATTGTTGTGGCATGAAATACCCTTTTTCTTTTGCCAGTTCAGTTGCTTTGTTAACAGCACCTCTCATTCCTTCAGGTCCTGGTGTAAGTACTAGTTCTGCACCATAGGCCCGCAGCAAGTTTCGCCGCTCCATACTCATTGTTTCAGGCATAACTAAAACAGCTTTATACCCTTTTGCAGCGGCTACCATTGCCAATCCGATTCCGGTGTTCCCGCTTGTCGGTTCAATAATCGTATCCCCTTCTTTAAGTAATCCTTTTTTCTCAGCATCCTCGATCATCGCTAAAGCAATCCGATCTTTCACACTGCTCCCTGGATTAAAGTATTCCAATTTGACAAATACTTCAGCTGAATTTTCATCACCAGCATGATGCAATTTAACTATTGGCGTACGACCGATTAATTCCGTAATTGAGTTAACATATTTTGACATATTTCCACCCCTAATTCCTAGTATATTAATTGGATTAATCTTATTTTATCCCGAAACAGAGTCTCCTGTCAATTTATTCTTAATATTATTCTCACTTTTTATCGTGTATTTCCAGGAAGTTTTTCATTCTAAAAAATTTACGCTAAAAATATACGATTATCATTTATGTTGCGTAAAATCCACCACAAACTAGGAGTGAATTGGGTGTAAAGAACTATTTACTCGACTTTTTTCTCTGTCCGCTGTTTTAAATTCTCTAATTCACTTCTGGTAAATAAGTACTTTTCATTACAAAAATGGCATTGGACTTCTGCCTGTCCGTCTTCTTCAATCATTTCTTGCAGTTCCTGTTTTCCCAGGCTGACTAAGGCATTCCCGAAACGTTCCTTTGAACAGGTACACTGAAATTGAACAGATATGGTTTCCAAAATTTCGACATTCTCTTTTCCTAACAACTCAGTTAATATTTCCTCCGGTGTTAACCCTTCTTTAATCAATGTTGAAATTGGTTTAATCGTTTTTAAATGATTTTCAATCTTTGAAATCGTTTGATCGGTTGCTCCAGGCAACATTTGTAAAATAAATCCCCCGCTTGCCAATATGGAATGATCGGGATTTACCAGTACCCCTACTCCCACAGCTGAAGGTACTTGTTCAGATGTTGCAAAATAGTAAGTAAAATCTTCCCCAATTTCTCCAGAAACAATCGGAACTTGCCCTGAAAATTTTTCCCGTAATCCTAAATCTTTTACAACCGTTAACGTGCCATTTGTACCGACGGCTCTTCTTACATCAAGTTTTCCTTGTTCATTTAGATCAAAATCAACATGTGGATTGGCAACATAGCCACGTACATGGCCAACCGTATCTGAATCAACCAGGATCACGCCGAGCGGACCATCGCCCTCCACTTTTACAGTAATTCGACTATCTCCCTTAAGCATTGCCCCCATCATCGCAGCTGCTGTGATGGTTCGACCAAATGCCGCAGAAGCAGTCGCCCATGTATCATGTCTTCTTTGTGCTTCACTTACTGTTTCTGTTGATCGGATTGCGTAAGCCCGCACTTCTCCGTTATAGCCAATTGCTTTTACTAAATAATCATCCATTGATGTTCTCCTTCCATATTGTCTTTCTGTTACAAAATATGCGGTTTACATATTTCGTTTATAGATCAAATGTAAACCTTTCAAGGTGAGTAAAGGGTCAACGATATCAATAATTTTCGCTTCCTGTGCAATTAGATTAGCTAAACCACCTGTTGCAATAACTTTCGGCTGCCTTTTCGCCTGTGCTTTCATACGCGAAACAATCCCCTCAACTTGTCCAACATAGCCGTAGATAATTCCGGACTGCATCGCTTCAATTGTATTTTTACCTACAATATTACTCGGGGGAACAATTTCAATTCTTGGTAATTTTGCCGCCTTTGTGTACAGTGCCTCTGTCGAGATAATAATACCCGGAGCAATGGCACCACCCATATATCGTCCTTGTTCATCAATAAAACAATAGGTTGTTGCTGTACCAAAGTCGATAATAATTAACGGACTTCCGTATGCATGAATTGCTGCCACAGCATTTACAATACGGTCAGCACCTACTTCTTTTGGGTTTTCATATTTTAAATCCAGTCCAGTTTTTATTCCCGGTCCTACAATTATTGGTTCTATTCCAAAATATTTTGTGCACATTCTTTCTAAAGCATTCATAATTGGCGGAACAACTGATGAAATAATAATCCCTTTAATATCTTGACAGGATGTACCTTCATGCTCAAATAATGACTTTATCAATAGACCATATTCATCCTCTGTACTATTCCTGTTCGTTGCAATTCGCCAATAATGTTTCAATTCATCATTTTCATATACACCCAAGACGATATTTGTATTCCCCACATCAAGAACTAAAATCATAATTTCACCAACTTTTTATGTAATAATAAATCTCATTAAGAAAGGGAATAAAATCCATAATAATCAAAGAAATATTACCATAAAATCTATGTAAAGAAAAACGATTTAAAGTATATTTCCAGTAAGAAACGTGCAAGGACTCGGAACTAGGTAGCAAGACTTATCGAAGGTTTTGACCAAAATTTTCCACTATCTCTAAAAAAAAATAAGCTGACGACTAAGGACAGCTTATTTTTCAATATTATTCTGGTTTTTGCTCTTCATCCGGCTGGCTCGTATTTTCTTTCGATGCAATATTTATTTTTACATCAGCGTTTTCTTTGTTTTTTAATTCCCATGGTTTAGCAACTTCTTCCGTTTTTTCTTCTTCTACTACATCAGGAAGATGACCATGATCATATAAATGACGGATTTGTTTCGCATCCAATGTTTCAACCTTTAGAAGCGCTTGGGCCATAACTTCTAATTTGTCTCTCTTTTCTGTTAATATCTGTTTTGCCTTTTCATAACATTCTTTGATAATTTTTTGGATTTCTGTATCTATATCATATGCGATTTTATCTGAATAATTTTGTTCGTTGTTTATATCTCTTCCTAAAAATACTTGACCATGATTTGAACCGAATTGCAGCGGTCCCAATTTTTCACTCATTCCAAATTCTGTAACCATTCGACGGGCAATTTCAGTAGCACGTTGGAAGTCATTCGATGCACCAGTACTTACTTCACCAAACACAATTTCTTCGGCAACACGACCTCCTAATAACCCGGTAATTTTATCTTTGAGTTCCGGAGTCGTCATAAAGTATCGGTCCTCTTTCGGTAACATAACTGCATAGCCACCTGCTTGCCCACGCGGAACAATCGTTACTTTATGAACCATGTCCGCTTCATCAAGAACAAGTCCGATAACGGTATGGCCACTTTCATGGTATGCAACGATATTGCGTTCTTTTTCGGAGATGACACGAGATTTTTTCGCTGGACCTGCGATAACTCGGTCTGTTGCTTCATCAATATCCGCCATATCGATATTTTTCTTGTTCGCTCTAGCCGCAACCAATGCCGCTTCATTCAATAAGTTTTCCAAATCCGCTCCAGAAAAACCCGGTGTACGCATCGCAATTGTCTTTAAATCAACGGATGCATCAAGTGGTTTATTTCTGGCATGTACCTGCAATATCGCTTCACGCCCCTTTACATCAGGACGGTCAACGGTTATTTGTCTGTCAAATCGACCAGGGCGCAATAGGGCAGGGTCTAAAATATCCGGTCTATTTGTAGCGGCAATAATGATAATCCCTTCATTGGCACTAAATCCATCCATTTCTACCAACAATTGATTCAGGGTTTGTTCACGTTCGTCGTGACCGCCTCCAAGTCCTGCACCACGTTGGCGACCAACCGCATCAATTTCATCAATAAAAATAATACATGGTGCATTTTTCTTCGCATTTTCAAACAAATCACGTACCCGGGAAGCACCGACCCCGACAAACATTTCAACAAAATCAGAACCGCTGATAGAGAAGAATGGGACCCCGGCTTCACCTGCAACAGCACGGGCTAAAAGCGTTTTACCTGTTCCCGGAGGACCAACGAGCAATACGCCTTTTGGAATTCTTGCACCAAGTTCTGAGAATTTTCGTGGATCTTTTAAGAATTCAACGACTTCAACCAGTTCTTGTTTTTCCTCATCAGCACCGGCCACATCTTTAAAACGGACTTTCTTCTTTTCATCATTATATAATTTTGCCTTGCTTTTCCCAAAGTTCATGACACGACCGCCACCACCTTGGGATTGATTTAACAGGAAGAAAATAAAGAAGATTAAAATTATGAACGGAATCAATGAGGTCACTAATTGAACCCATCCACTCGTCTCTTTCGCCATTGCAAATTCAAAGTTAGTATTTGTTTGCTTTGCTGCGCTTTCTATTCTTTCTAATGTTGTTGGACTGTTCCAAACGTTCACAGTAAAGCCTTGATTATCATTAGCGTTTCTCAATTTACCGGTGATTAAGTAAACCTGTCTTTCAGGTTGTGCAGTAAATTTTTCCACATCACCTTTTTCAAGATGTGTGATGAACTCATTATATGTCATCTTTTCATTAGTTTCTTGCCCGCCTGTGAATATACTAATTACTCCGATTAAAACTAACAATACAAGCAGGTAAAAAACAGTATTTCTAAATATCCGATTCATCCTTGACCTCCTCTCAAAGGGAAACAAACTTATTACATAGTATCATAGTGAATGAATGTATGACAAGGTATTCTGCTTTCTTTTTGGATCTTACTATATATATTGTAAACCATCCAATTTATTTTAAAAAAGATTTAATTAAATCACTCATTTTATCAAAATTCTCTTTAAACCTCCTTACGATATACTTCCGGTTTTAATACCCCGATATACGGGAGATTTCTATACTTTTCTTCATAATCGAGTCCAAAGCCAACAACAAATTCATTAGGAATAATAAATCCCGATAAATCAGCCTTTAAATCAACTTTTCTTCCTTCTGGTTTATCAAGAAGCGTGACAATTTTAATAGAATTTGCCTTCCGATAATAAAATAGGTCAACTAAGTATTTTAAGGTTAAACCACTGTCAATAATATCTTCAACAATCAATATATCCCGACCTTTAACGGAAGTGTCTAAATCCTTAAGAATCTTTACTTCTCCACTGGAAACCGTTCCACCATGATAACTTGATACATCCATAAAATCAATTTCCAAGTATGTATCCATATTTTTAATTAAGTCGGCCATAAACGGCAATGCACCCTTTAACACACCGACGACTAATGGAAAACGATCTTTATATTCTTCGGTAAGTGTGGCTGCTATCTCACGGATTTTGGACTGAATCTCCGCTTCTCCTATTAACACTTTTTCAATATCTTGATTCATTAACCTTGCCCCTCCCAGAAGTCTGATTGTTTAATGTATTGTAATATCCATGTTTTCCCCTTAAACATTTGAGATGATTCGTACTTGGATTTTTTCAATAACGGTACCCACAATATTTCACCTTGTCGATCAGTGACAATCGGCCATGAATCCCTGTCCGGAATCGGAATTTTATTATCGATAAATAATGATTTAATTTTTTTCGACCCTTCCATTCCTTTGAGACGAATTCGATCGCCATTTCTTCTTGATCGTACATACAGAGGAAAAGTTGTGAAATCATTTAACATAAAATATTCATTTCCAACCCTTACTTCATCATCCGCTACAAACATTTTCAGCTGCGATCCATTAGGTAAAGTGATTGTTTCACCTTCCTGCCAAGTATAAATATATGGTTCGATTTCTTCTAATGAAAACGTAAAAATACACTTTTTATAGGACCGATAAACTTTAAGTCTATCCGGCAGATGCAATTCACCGGATGGATTTGGACTTTTTATTAACTTGATTATGGCGTCTATATGGTTAGCTGATAAGTTTTCAGGCAGCCGATTTTGATAAAGATAGTTTAATATTAGATGAATACATCTTCTTTGTAAAGGCAAAGGACTTTCTAACAAAACATCCAATTGTATCGATAATGTAAGTCCAACTTTTTCCTCAATAACAATTTTATTATATGTTTCTTTAGCTAGCTCCATTAAATATTTTTCATCTTCTATTAATTGTTCACTAAATCGTTGAAAATGAATATGGACGTTAGGGTTTTCCTTTTTTAAAAATGGCAAAATATATTTTCGATAGCGATTTCGTGTATAGATATCCGATTTATTAGTCGGATCATAAACAGGCTGCAGTTGATAATGCTCCAAATATTTTTCTATTTCATTTTTTGTTACACATAGAAAAGGCCGTATGACTACTCCGCTAGCAAAAGGACGTTTTACTTGTATACCTGCCGCATTTAATGTAGTCCCTCTAGTTAACCGCATTAAGATAGTTTCAATTTGGTCGTCACCATGATGGGCAAGTGCCAAGATCGGAATATGATATTTTTCCATTATTGATGCAAAATATGTATAACGAAGTTCTCTAGCAACCGCTTCTGAACTTGCAGACTTTCTCTTTTCAATTTCTTTTGGAACATTTATGCGTTCCCCATTAAACGGTATATTCCATTCATGGCAAATCTTTTCTACATACTTCATGTCTTGATATGACTCTTCGCCCCGAAACATATGATCAACATGAGCAACAGTGAGTTTCAACTGCATTTCTTCTTGTACCCTTTTCAGAAAATACAAAAGAGCCAAGGAATCCGGTCCTCCAGAAACCCCAATTAATATATGAGATTCAGTCGGAATTAATTGATGTTTTGTAATAAATTTTTTTACTTTTGCATCAAAATCATTCATTTCCTTGACAATCCTCTTTCTGTGGCACGCTTATTTTATATTTTACCTTATTGAATTTAATTTTTAAAACATTTTTTTCTTAACGATACCCTTACATGATTTGTTCGAAAATATAAACGGCGTATATAATACACACAATTGAAATAATTAGGATTGTTTCCAATATACCGCGTTTATTCTTTTGTTTCTTACGTTTCATTCTTCCATTACGGGTTTGTGTTCTTTGACTTTTATTTGTTTGATACTTCGATTTTTGTGCTGTCTGATTATGTGCAGATGGAAAATGAATCAATTTTAACAATTCTTTTTTCATCTCAATGGCACTATTATATTTTCCGGTCAATGCTTTCATTAATATTGGACGATATTCCCTCAACTCTTTTACATCCTGAATTACTTTTTCCAATTGTTCAATGCCTATTCCTTGTTTTTGAAACCGTTTTGGATAAAACAAGTTGATCACAATCATGGCAACAGCAAAAAGGTCATAAGAAGGTTCAGCACGCCGCGAGCCAAGTCCCCAATAGCCTCGATCAAAGAACTCAGTAAATTCTTTAATTGCTCTCCCCTGCACCGTCGTTCCGCCAACATCAATGCAACGAATTTTAACCGGTGATTGTGTAACAAGTAAATTTTCTGGTTTTAAATCTCCAAAAACCCAACCTTCTTTATGGAGGTAATCAAGGTCAGTTAGTAGTTGCGATATTAAAATCGGTAACCATGTTGTACCATTTTGTTTAATGAATGTTAATAAGTCAGTACCGGCAATAAACTCCATTACATAAAAGGATATTTGTGAGCCATTATAAATCCAATCATCTACATCGAATAAAGAAGGCCCGAGGGAACCCCCCTGGGCCTTGGTAAAAGATTTCAGAACATTAACTTCTGAAGTAATGGTCACATGGTTATCACTGACTTTTATGGCCACTTTTTTTCCGTTCCAATCAGCTAAATATACAATTCCGTTTGCACCCCGACCCAGCTCCCTAATAATTGTATAACGATTGTGATGCCATTTCCCTTGAATCATCATTCCGGAGGTAAAATTAAATGGACTCTTCATAGAATTCATCATCATGACGTGACAGGAATCCCCTTACCGAATGTTTCTCTTTAAAATATGTGATCGCTTCTTTTATTGCCGGTCCAGTTGGTGTCATGCCGCTCGGATTCAACTTTGCGAAAACAGTTGTTAATGATTCTAATTTTGGTGTCCAGTCCAGCAGTTTTTCAACTTCATTTCCTTTCCCGGGAAATATAAAGAGTGAAAATTGGTTATTTCCCACTCGAGCATTTAAACTTAAAGATAAATCGAGCAATGCTTCTTTTACAGTCGGAAGTTTATGTTTCATACTAGCACTTGTATCAACAAGAATGAGTACTTCCAAATCAACTGTTTCGTTTAGTTCGTCTACTACTTCGAGAACTTCTCCCCGTTTTTCCGGTGATAGATTTTCTAAGCTGGCATGATTTCCTAAAATTTGCCTTAACTCTTGATTGACAACTCCTTGTAATGTTTGAGTCATCGCTTTCCTCGTAACCATTTGAACGGTTTGTGATAAAGCCTGGGAATAAACAATTTGGCTGACCCCGCCACCTTGCTGGGCGATCCCTTCAATCTCACGAACCCCTTGTTCATCTATAATATCGTTTTCCATGACACCAATAACATTAACAGTAATTCCGAATTCTTTCGCCAGTGCGGCCATCGCCACCGGGTCTTCACCATGATTTGAACAACCATCCGTTATTAACAAGATTTGTTTAATTGTCCCCGTTTTCATTCAAATCCCCTCCTACTTACTTTTTACCATCTTTGCCTGATTGGAGAGGATATATACATTTGCATAAAATATCATTGAATGAAAAGCGTAGATGACTGGTTTAGACATTTTAAATCCGGGATATCGAAACAGATTGGTTTTCTTGAATGACTATCGTAAAAAGCATGTATGAAAGGAATTAAACCCGGAACATACGTTCTTGAGGTTCCCCCTCCTTTCCGACCTCGTACGTATTGGCTAGAATTGAAAAACTATATTTATGCTCCTTTCCTTAATGAAATGGCAGGAATCGGCTTCCATTTTGGATTGTTATGCTCAATTTTTGCGACCAAAACAGTCATATCATCATCTATATACCCATCACTGGAGCGAATCACTTCTTCCATAATAATATCAGCTACCGCTTGCGGATCATCGGTTTGTAATTCTAGTATTTTTCGTTTTAACCATAGATCTATGTTTTCGATATGTCTTGGTCCCTCAAAAATCCCATCGCTCATCATAATCAGTAAATCGCCTGCTCTTAATTGTTCGCTGACAACTTCAACTTCAAATTCTTGTATGATTCCTATCGGTAAATTGCTTGCTTGAACTTTTATGACCTGTTCACCCCGCTTAATAAAACTCGGGGTTGAGCCAACTTTAATAAATTTAGACTTGGCATCTTGTAAATCTACTATCGCTAAATCAAGTGTCGCATAAACCTCTTCAGTTGTTCGTAAAGAAAGAATAGAATTGATTGATTTAATTGCCACCTCCTCATCGATACCTGACTGAAGAATTTTCTTCAAAAGATCTAAAGTCTCTTTACTTTCTAAATAAGCCCGTTCCCCATTCCCCATGCCATCACTAATGGCTAATGCGTATTTCCCAGCACCAATTTCAATCATTGTATAACTGTCGCCGGAAACGAAACCACCGTTTTTCGCAGCAAACGCTACGCCCGTATCAACAACAAAACGCTTGGCGGATCGAAATGTTGCATAACAATAATCATGTTCATGGCTTCCACATTCTTCTTGATATACGGTAATATGCTCATGTAAAATATCGGACAAAAGCGGGGCTATTAATTTTTCACATTGGCCCATTCCACCGCAATATGGAATAGTTATATCAATATCTACATTCCCCTGTTCCAAACTATAAATTTCAATATGATCCACTTCAATTCCAAATGAGTGTAATTCATCGAATAACTGTTCCTCCTGCTTTTCAAGGTTTTCCCTCTCTCTTTGTATCTCACTAGCAAAATTTTCCATAACCTTCGAAACGCCATATAACTGCTCGGCCACTAATTTCCTGCTTTCAGTAATTTGCTGTTTTAATTTTTTATTCGCATGATGATAATGTAATTCATTTTGGATCGCATCGATTACCTTTCCACTCTTTGTGCAGATATGTTCCCATTCCCGAATCGTTCGTTTGGATAGCGCATTTTTTTCTTCCAATTCCAGCATAATTCCTTTCATAGCATCATATGTTTTATTATAGTTGTTAAATGCCCAGCACTTTTCCTTCTTAAAACAAGTTTGGCAAGTTTTCGCCGTAACATTGGCAAAGAAATAATCTATTTCTGTATCCGAATGAGGTCGTTCATGATTTTCCTGCTTTCGAAAGCTCATAGCCAGTGCGTGAAACATAGAGGAAAATTGTTCCACCCTCCTGGCTGTTGTGTCTCTTATCTTGCGGATATACGCTTGTTGTTCAGCTGAATATTCAGTTGTCCCAGGTATATGTTTGGCAATTTTATTTATGTAATATATCGGTGTTAACATAAATAGAATGAACGCAAAAAATGACTCATACAAGCTGATGAAAAGTGAAGTTGTTCCATTTCCATACATTCCCAACAATACAGTGGAAACAATCAGTCCAAAGCCGGCGCCAATTTTCTTCCCATCTTTTAACAGACCACCCAACAAACCGGCAAAGGCTAGTAAACTCATTTCAGGAAAGCTGTTGATATCAGCAAGTCCAAAAATCAGACCGGTGACAACCCCGACAGTGGAGCCGACAGTTGCACCTGCTGTAAATGCAAAAATCAAAACAAGATAACGGGACAAAATATGAGATACGGCAATCCCTTCAATTATCCAATCCATTGCTCCAGTCATCATCGAAGCGATTAAAATAATTAAGCAAACTAGTTCTTCCGTTTTTAGTGCCTGCCTTCTTTTAGAGAAGGATAATAGCGGGATACTTTGCATAAATATCATTGTTAAAACAAAAGCAAGGCCTGCTTCAACAGTCGTCATTAACGCATGATAAATGGTGATATTCTGTGTTTCAACATAATGCCATGATAGCCTGCCAATTAATATGGACAAAAACACTAAGATCGGGATTAGCGTTGTCTGATTTCGAACATACCGGTTCACCAATTTATGACCAATAAGGAATAAACTCATAATCATAAAAGCGTAAACTGCATTACCCAATGATATTGTTAAAGCACCGGCCACAATTCCAATAAATATTTGTGGCGATTTATCTTTTCGGATAAAATAAGCAGCTGCAAAAAAGGGCAAACTAAACGGTGATAATACAGACAAAATAAAGGCCCGTCCAAGCATAAAACCGAAAATAAAGAGGAGAAGTCCCCGCTTTATAAATATTATCTCCAAATTCGTTTTCATCGACTCTAGAAAACTATAAAAGAAAAACTTTGCATCCACCACCCTTCTTTCCTGAATAGGCTCGACAAAACTACCTTGCATTTTTCCCATCATAAACACCCCTAGCTCATTTTTTGATTATTATAGACGATGGCAAGATAAAATTTTGTCAAAAAAGACAGAGTAAATATAAAAATATTTCGACAGTTGTCTACCTAATCAAAGATAAGCAAACAAAATTCGGCACCCTATTTTTCTTCCCTTTCATAAAAATGAGACTATATTTCTTTATCCTCATCAGTTATAAACCGTTCGACATTCTCCACACTGTTCATTTTTCGACATTTATATTATTCTATCTTTTAAAAAATAATGTTCTGCTACCCTTGTTTTTTCCTGTAAAACTAAAAAGGAAAACTGGACTAGACCTAACAAATAAAGAAAACTCGGCAATTGCCGAGCCTTTGGGCGAGAGCAGAGCCGCAAGAGCACTTATACTTAATTCTTAAAATTTCCAACTACGTCGAATTTGCTTCTTTGCTGGAAATTTATACATTCTTAACGTATAAAAAAGGCTGCCTCATATGAGACAACCCTTTATTTCAAAAGCAACTTTTGCTTATTGATACAATACGATAATTAGAAAATGTAGAGCAACTTGCAAATACGATTCTACAGACAGCAAGTTAACCTCTTCTCGCACCTCTACCTCCTCTTTTTGATTCAGTATTGCGCTTTAACGAGGCCAGGCGGTCTTCACTATCTTTCAAGAAGCGCGCCATTTTTTGTTCAAAATTCTCTTGTGAAATGCGGTCATGGTTTTTCCCTTGACGTGGACGACCACTATTTTTCACCGGTCTGTCCTTTGCCTTTTTAATAGATAAACCAATTTTGCCGTCCTTCTCAACATTCATGACCTTTACTTCCACTTGATCGCCGACTTTTAAAAATTCATTAATGTCTTTTACATAAGTATCTGCGACTTCACTAATGTGAACTAATCCCGTTGAGCCCTCTGGCAGCTCGACAAATGCACCAAAATTAGTAATTCCTGTTACTTTACCCTGTAACTTGCTGCCTACTTCAATTGACATAAAAAGAAACTTCCTCCTTAAAGTAATAAAAAGATACACCTTTTTATATTATAGACAAAATTGGTTTCAAGTGTCAATCAACCGAATCCTCAACTTCTTTATCAGGAATAGAAAAAATAATTTCCCCCTCGTCGGACAGATAATATTCTTGACGGGCATATTTTCCAAGATATTCATCATCTTGTAATTTGGTGATATTTTCTTTTAATATTTCTTGGTCTTCCTTGATTTTATTATACTTAGTTTGTACTTCCTTTAACTGATCCTGCTTTTCATTTAGGACAGAAGCTTGGGTATACAAAGTTTTAATTAATATAAAGAAGACAATGGAAACAAAGATAAAAAACAAAGTCAGCCTGCGAATGAGCAATTTTTTTCTTCTTTTTATATAGATACTATGTTGTTCTTGATGACTTTTATAGGTCTCGTTCAATATAGGAACTCTGTTTCTTTCAGTACTCATTCACTTAAGCCTCCTTTTAGCGTTTTTTAACTTTATGAATTAAATTCGTTATCCGTTTTAGAGAATTAGCAATTCTTTTAAAAAAATGATTCCCTTTAATTTTAAACGATTTTGGCATTGCTTTCCATATATATTTACCCAAATGGGTAAAAAGTACTAGGACAATTTTAATGAAAGCTTTGATAATATTTCCCACAAATAAAAAAATATGAAGAATTAACTTTCCCAGTCCGACAATAATTGTATATATTAATGACAAGACCATAATGACCGGCTTTATTATTATATTTGTAAACAGTTTTACCCCAAACCTGTATGTGCGGACCACCAACCGAATGAACCATTCGAGTTGACGTTTATAGAAATTTTTTAACAGACTTTGATAAAGCGCAAAACCACATAAAAGAGCTAAAAATATATAAAAGCGAATTTCACCATTATTTACTAGGTAGAGAACATAAAAGGTAAGGAAAGCATGTACTATCCAAAATAAAACATCGTTCATCCCTCGTACAATGATATTTCTTTTTGAACGGTTAAATAAGCGGCTGTACGTATCTAAAGCCGCGCCGAAGTAACTGCCCATCCCAATCATGGCTAGCATCGTATAAAATTGTACTGATAAACTCATTTGAACAACTTGCTAAAGAATCCCTTAGCTTTATCTCCCTGGTGATCCTCTAGGTAGACGAGGTCGAAAATTTTCCCTTTGATAGAAACAATCCCTTTATCAACATCCAAGTTTTTCATTTGTAGATTTTGACCACGAATTGCTAAGTAGCCCATGACCGTTTCTAATAGAAATTCCTCATTATCGAAGCTTTCGACTTGCTTAACACCAGTTATATCCAGAGTTTTACGCCCTCTCATAATCACATCATGATCTTGTACGACAGGTTTTTGACTTTTCGATTGATCATAATATTGATTCACCATTCATCCCCCGATTCTTGTTCTCATTCTTATAAAATAGTTATGCTCGTCCGTTCTAGGTTAGAACAGAAATTAGAATAGGGGGACAAACCGCCATTAAATCGACAAGAATGTAAAAAGATGTTTTCTTATTGGTTTTCTTGATTTATACGTTCATCTTTCATAATGGTATACATTGAATCTGCATCTTCTTTTCGTGTTGTTTCTTGCAATTTTTCAATCTTCACGGTCATAAGCTTTTGTCCAAATCTGATTTCTAATTCATCCCCGACATTGACTTCGGAACTTGCTTTAGCTGTTTTTCCATTAATTAAAATTCTTCCTTGATCTGCTACTTCTTTTGCTAAAGTTCGCCTTTTTATCAATCGGGATACTTTTAAAAATTTATCTAACCGCATAAATCTATTCAGTCCTTTCTTTGTTGTTACTTTACAAACCTTTTTCCTTCGCCTCATTCCATAATGAATCCAGTTCTTCCAACGTATAATCCGAGAATTTTTTTCCGGCTTTATTTATTTTTTTCTCGATATATTGAAACCGTCTCACGAACTTTTGATTGGCGCGAATCAATGCTTCTTCCGGATGAATTGATAAAAACCTTGCAATATTTATCATTGAAAAAAGTAAATCACCAAATTCTAGTTTGATTGCATCTTTATCAGCCCCGCTGTCTACCTCTTTTAGCCATTCATCCAACTCTTCTTTTAACTTCTCGATAACCGGTCCAATTTCCTGCCAATCAAAACCAAGTTTTTTCGCCATTTTTTGCAGTTCATAGGCTTGTAAAAGAGCTGGCAATCCTTTTTTACTTACAGCGAACCGCGTTTCTTCTCTTCCTTCTTCGTTTTGCTTAATTTCTTGCCAATTTGACACAACTTCATCAACTGTTTTTGCAGCCTTTTTGCCGAATACATGGGGATGTCTGCGGATCATTTTACTTGTAATTGCTTCAATAACATCATCAATAGTAAAATATCCTTCATCCTCACCAATTTGAGCATGCAGCATGATTTGTAATAAAACGTCACCGAGTTCTTCAACCATATGGTCATCATCATCTTCATCAATCGCTTCAAGCAATTCATAAGCCTCTTCAATTAAATATTTTTTTAACGATTGATGTGTTTGTTCTCGATCCCACGGACACCCGTTCGGACTTCTTAAAACAGCTACCACTTGCCGCAAATAAGTAAAATTTTTATAAAGAATTCGTTCATCCTTTATCGGCGGGATATATAAACTCGTTAAATTACTGAATAGAAACCCATGATCAAGTAAATATAAAGGTACCTTTTTTACAAATTCAGTGGTACTGCCCGCATTTGTCACAATGTAGATTTCATATGTGTCGGGTAATAACTCCATTAATTCCAATTTTACATTTGATGCAACCATTTTGTCATATACTTGCGCGATAATCAAATGTTGCGTCAACTGAACATTGTTTTTACTGAAGTTTGTTCCATCAACCAGCTGGAAACCTTCAATTGGGTCAATCCGGACTGCTTGAAACAATGCATCGAGGAAACTTTGACCACCAGCCAACTTGATTTCAATCCCCATCTTTTCTCCACGTTCAAGTAATAATTGAACCGTCCTTTCTGCAACTATAGGAGCACCGGGAACTGCGTACAGGATATCTTTATCCGCTGCTTCAGAAAGTAATTTCCCGACTATTTCCTCGTACACATCAGTAAATTGCTGATTCTTCTCATAAATATCATCAAAGGAAGTAAAGGCAACATCTTCCTGTTCAAGGGCCTTAACAACCGGATGTTCTTTTGTTCGTAAAAATAACGGATAATGATTTTTTAATAACTTATAAACGCCTAGGGGAAGTTGATCCATATCGCCAGCCCCAAGCCCAACGATAATAATTTTAGTCACGGTTAACCCTTCCTTCTTTTAACAAAAGTTGAAGTCTGCTCCCAAAAGGTAATAGAATTATTTCTTCTTTAGTAAAAATATGACCGCGGAAAATTGAGATAACAAAGACTATCGCCCCAATCACAGCAGCACATATAGCAACAAAAGCGGAATAGAGACGGACTCCGTAAAAAAGTGGAGCAAAAAAACGGCAAATCATAAAAAATAAAGAAATGGTAATCGTCATAATTATTAATGACTTTATTAAAACGATCATAAAACGACGATTGACTAGTCGAAGATCGATGGCTTTTCGTAAACGGTAAATTAATATTAAAGCCATCAGTAATAAGGCAAGATTACTGGCAACCGCCGCCCCAATCATACCCCATGTAGGTATAAAAAGCCGGTTAAATAAAAGCTTTATGAAAAACCCCACTATCACAGTGCATGCCGGAAAATATATAATACTAAGTCCTTGCAAAACGGATATGATGGTTGTACAAATTGTCGAGAAAAACACAACAACTACAAATATGCGTAAAACATTCGAACCCGATTCGTTTTCAAATAACATCACATTAAGATCATTCATGATTAAAATCAAACCAAGCGTCGCAGCAGAACTGACAAGAAGGCTTAACTGAAAAGCAAAGCGGATATACCCCTTCATTTCTTTATTCTTTCTTTTCATCGCTGCAACAAAAGGTACAACAGATAATGACAAAGATATCGCTAAAACCATTCCCAGCTGCACTAACGGTTGACCCCGATCATAAATTCCCTTCATCTCCTGTGCTTGTTTTAAAGCCATTCCGCTTTCTTTTAGTAAAGGAACCATTTGAAAAGAATCTGCCAACTGAAATAATAATAATGCTAAGCTGCTTATGCAGACGGCAATTCCTTCCGTCCATACCATTTTCATAAGTTTAACAGAACCTCTCATGCTTTTCCAAAAATAGATTTGATCTTGGTAATGATAATGGATAAAAAATGCAACTAAAATCATTGCGCCGCATAAACTTCCACCCACAGAAGCAAACATTGTCCATTTCCCAATCCCATACAACGTGAAACCTTTAGCAGTTAAAAGAAAGGATAAAATCAGAATAAGAGAAACTCGAACAATTTGTTCCCCCAGTTGTGAGATTGCCGTCGGTGCCATAAATCCTTGACCTTGAAAATATCCCCGCATAACTGATACGAGTGGAATAATTAAGAAGGTTAAAGACACCATCTTCAATAATGGTTCCAACTTGGGATCCCCCATCAGTCTAGCAAAAAATGACGAACCAAAATAAATGACAAGGAATATAAGAAAGCAAATTGTTGAAACGGAAACAAATGCTGGAAATAATATTTTTTTAGCTGCTCTTGTATCACCTATACTGATCTTTTCCGCATACAATTTTGAAATGACAACAGGAAATCCATATGTGGCAAAAGAAACAGCGATGCCATAAAACGGGTACACCTGCTGATATATGTAAAAGCCAACATCTCCAACAATATTTTGAAACGGTACGCGATAAACAGCACTTAATATTTTCGATAATAATCCCGCGATAGAAAGAATCGCAGTTCCTTTCATTAATAATTTTTTTGAATGGTCTTTCTCCTTTTTCATAAATACACCTGCTAAATAAGAATGAAACTTCGATCAGTGGGAGCTTTCCCCCTTTGATGAAGCTGTACCAATCGGGCAAAAAATCTTACTAACCCCCATTTTATTATAAAACAATAAAAGAAGACAGACTTCCTGCCTTCCTAAAAAATTTATCCCAATTAAAATTTTTCCACCATTGTAGTGATATCCTATTATCTCCTTTCACCAATAGGGGATGAATAGCCATCATTGAGAAGTCAAGATACACTCAAGACTTAAAAGACCGCTATTCACCGACAAATCCCCACCGATTAAAGATCACTTCATTGTTCCATTTGTCTTGCTAAAAACCCTGCAGCTGTTTCGGCTGATTTTTTTTCAACTTCACCGAAAGTATTATCCTTAGACATTATAATAACAGTACCAATTGGGTCGCCGTTAGCGATAATTGGGCTGATCGTATAAGAAGTTAATGTTTCTTCATTTCCCTCCACAAGTGAAATCGTGGTTTCATTCGTTTCTAAAACAGTAGATCGCTCAGTCATTACCTTCTCTACAGCCTCAGTAATATTCCTGTTTAAATACTCCTTTTTCGACCCTCCTGCTACAGCAATAACCGAATCACGGTCACAAATTAAAACGGTGCTGCCCAGGCTGTCGAATAAAGCCTCTGCGTATTCCTTGGAAAAATCGCCTAATTCACTGATTGGAGAATATTTTTTTAAGATTACTTCCCCATCACGGTCAACAAAAATTTCTAATGGGTCCCCTTCACGGATTCGTAAGGTTCTTCTAATTTCCTTGGGTATTACAACACGACCTAAATCATCAATTCGACGTACAATACCAGTTGCTTTCATCTTAAGTTGCCTCTCTTTCTTATGATGATTTTCTTGCTGATGACACACTTACGAACGGATCTATTATTCCAAAAACAAGGTTCGACCAAGCGGCATACCAAGTATAAATGGAATCATCATCCTTATATACAATTATTATCTATCATATGGTAAGTTCTATGCACAAACTAAAACTTTTTCTTGTAATAAGAATAATTGGAAATACTAGAAAAAATATGTAGTATCATTAACCTTTTTTAAACACCTAAAATAATCTTTGCAATGGTTGTAACCATTTAAACAAATTAGGCACATCTTTCCTTATCCATCAAGAATGATGTGCCCCCAAGTCTATACTATTCTTTAACATGATAACGTCCTTTAGGAATAATTAACGGCGTGGATGAAATAGGATCGGGGATTACAATGCAATCTAAGTCAAACACTTGCTTCACAAGATCGGCTGTTAAAACTTTTTTTGGTTTTCCTTGAGCAACGATTTTACCGTCTTTCACCGCAAAAAGATAATCAGCATAGCGTGCCGATAAATTAATATCATGCAGAACCATAACAATCGTCGTGTTGTACTTTCGATTTAAACTAGTTAACAAATCTAAAATTTCCACTTGATATGTAATATCTAAAAAGGTGGTAGGTTCGTCAAGAAACAAGATGTCTGTTTGTTGTGCCAATGCCATTGCAATCCAAACGCGTTGCCTCTGCCCTCCTGAAAGTTCATCAATGTCATGATCCGCAAATTCCAGTATATTCATAAATTCCATCGCTTCTTCAACCGCTTCATAATCCTTTTTCGACCAGCCTTTAAATAACGATTGATGGGGAAATCTCCCTCTTCCGACTAAATCAGCAACAGTAATACCGGTTGGAACGACAGGAGATTGAGGCAGTAGCCCTAAAATACGTGCCAACTGTTTCGGCGGATATTGGTTGATCGCTTTTCCATCAAGCATAATATCTCCTTCTGTCGGCTTAATCAATCTTGCCAACGTTTTTAGAAGCGTTGATTTCCCGCATCCATTGGCACCGATAATCACACTAATTTGATTTTTAGGTATCTCCAAATCAACCCCATGAATGATTGTTTTATTTTCATATCCAGTCACTAATTTTTCAACTTGAAAATCATGTGTGGCTCTCATTACAATTCTCCTTTTCGATTCATCCGGATTAATAGATAGATTAAATACGGTGCTCCTAACAGCCCTGTGATGACACCTACCGGAAATCGATATGCAAACGCAAACTGCCCGATCAAATCAGCACCTAAAACAAGAACAGCACCGATTAAACCCGCCGGAAGAATATTAGAGGAACTACTAACACCTACTAACCGGTTCGCAATGGGCCCAGCTAAAAATGAAACAAAGGCGATAGGACCTGTAGTTGCTGTGGCAATAGCAATCATAACCACTGAACTTATCATTAATGTTATTCGGACTTTATCCGTCGCAACACCAAGTGACGTTGCTGTTTGCTCCCCTAGTTCAAGCATGCTTAAATGCCTACTCAATAACAGTATAAGTGGTGTCAATATCAAAACGGCTAAAATTAACGGTGTCGTCTCGCTTAATTTTGAACCGTTCAAACTTCCGCTAAGCCATCGCAATACTTCTCCAATGTCTTGTTGCGCACTTTTTATCATCAAAAAAGAGATAGCGGCTTCCAACATTGCCTGCATACCAATCCCGACAATAATTAGACGGCCAATAGAAAAGGAATTCCCACTTGATAAAAAATAAATAATCAAAACCGTTATGAACCCCGCAATAATTGCCGCGATTGATACAGCCGTTTGACTTAAGTGTAACACTGTTATACAAAATACGGCAGCCGCGCTGGAACCCGACGTTATTCCTAAAATGTTCGGATTCGCTAACGGGTTACGTAAAATCGTTTGAAAAATATAACCCGCCACTCCAAAGGCAAAACCTGAGAAAAGACCGGCAACCATGCGTGGAAACCGGATTGTATTAATGGCAAAATTAGCACCCAGAATTTTTTCCCCCATTAACGAACGTATCACAATGTCCACTGGGTAAAACGTATTTCCTAACAAGAGCATGCACCAACATAATGCAATGACGAACAGAAATAATAGGAAAATGAAAAACCACCAACGTCTCTTTCTCCGATTTCTGCCTCTTTCAATTCCATGGCTCTCCTTAGATTGAATGTTCATATGGACCTCACCTTCGATCTCTTTGCTAATAAGATGAGGATCGGTGCACCAATAAATGCCGTGACAATGCCCACTTCAAGTTCCCCAGGACTTCCAATCAACCGACCAACTACATCAGAGCATGTTAAAATAATGGCTCCTGCCAAAGCTGACATTGGAATTAAAAAACGAAAGTCTGAACCAATTATTAGGCGCATCGCATGAGTAGCCAATAAGCCAATAAAGCTAATTGGACCTGCCAAAGCCGTCGTTATCCCACACAAAATAACACCGGCACAAATCGCAAAGAATCGAAGCGTACCCGGGCGAACACCTAGACCTATCGCTACATCATCTCCTAATGCCAATGCATTCAAAGCCGGCGCCGATATAAAGGCAATGGCCAAGCCTATGAGTAAAAAAGGAAGGAAAATTTTAATCGAATCCCAAGAACCCGCTCCGACACTCCCTACTTGCCAAAATCGAAATTGGTCCATTGCATATTGACTAGGAATCATAATTGCCGTGACAAGTGAAGAAAAAGCTGCAGATGTCGCAGCTCCAGCTAAAACTAATTTTATCGGAGTTGCCCCACCTCGTCCAAGAGAACCAATGGTAAAAACAAAGACAGTTGTGATGGCAGCTCCAACTAACGCTAACCAAATATATTGATTGGCCTTAGTTATTTGAAAAAATGCAATTCCACTAACTACAAATAAGGCTGCACCTGTATTAACTCCTAAAATACTTGGATCAGCCAATGGATTTCGAGCCACTGATTGCATAAGGACACCGGCAACCCCTAATGCGGCACCACAGCATAAACTAAAAATCGTACGCGGTATCCGCTTCTGTATAACCGTAGCACCATAAGACACATAATTTTGCGAAAATAAACCTTCTATTAATTCCTGAAAATTCACCATCCTTGCTCCTAATACTAAAGAAGCAAGGATGGTAACCATTAATAAAATTAAGCTGATTACAAGAATAAGTGAAAAATGTTTTGGTAAAGACAAATTCTGCTTTTTCTTTGCAGTAGATGGATTATTCTTCAATTTTATCAACGGCCTCACCAAGTAATTTTAAGTAGTCATCAATAGTATACTCGATTGACAATGGATTTGGCGTTCCTGCAGCCACTAATGGAGTATCACTTTCAATGAATGCTACAGAGCCTCTTTTAACAGCAGGGATTTTGCCTAATAAAGGATCTGCTTGAATCTTCTTCAAAAGATCATCATCACCGTAGCCAACGATGATATCAGCATCATAGAGAGTTTCAACATTCTCAGCGCTTAAATTTAAAGAATAACTGTTTGGATCGGTAATGAGTTTAGTTACACTTTCTGGATAAGTCAGACCTAACTCTTCTAAAAACGAAACTCGTGAGTCGGCAGGAGTATATATATGCAATTTAGATAAATCCTGAGCTGAAAAGTTTACCCAGACTACTTTCTTCCCTTTGATTTGCGGGTAGGCCTTCAGTTTTTCGGCAATTAAATTTTCAGTATTCTTAATTAATTGCTCACCTTCTTTTTTCATTCCCATACCCTCAGCATTTAGTAAAACTGTATCACGCCATGAAGTTGTCCATGGATCCTTTGGATATGCAACAACAGGAGCGATTTCTCTTAATAGGTCATAGTCTTCTTTTGTAATACCGGAATATGCCGCAAGAATAACATCTGGTTTTGCATCTGAAATTGCTTCAAAATCTAATCCATCCGTATCTTGGAAAACATTTGGATTCGTTTCACCAAGTTCTTCCAATTTTTTCTTTGTCCATGGCAATAAGCCACTATCATCTTGCACGCCAAAGTTTGCTGCTGAAAAACCAACAGGTACAACACCAAGAGCTAATGCAACATCTTGATTCCCCCATTGAATTGTTACAACACGCTTTGGTTTTTTTTCAATAACAGTCTCTCCAAAAGCATGCTTAATGGTCATAGGATATTGTGAATCAGTCTCAACTGTCTCTTTTGAACCTTTTTCTTTATTATTTTCTGTTGCTGATTGACTTGAACAACCCGAAATAATCAGAACAGCACTAATCAAAAACATTAAAACAAGTAAAAACAGTTGTTTTCTTTTCATATGTATCTATCCTTTCCTGTCTATCGCATTGGCAGAAGTTTTTTATTACATTGGTTAACAATCATTGGATTGGACAAAAACATGCCACCCCTAAAATCTCTGGTTAATTGAGGTCACCACACACAATTACCAAGATTGGAGTGAATAAGTCTATATCCTCAATGATTTACCCTATTTATCTACATTTATCAAATACCAAGTTGAAAACATCAAACTTTACAAACCCTTTCATTCGTAAGGGCATGTTTGATAGGCACGAAGAAAAACCGGTCAATAATCCTAACCGTAAATGGTGAAGTGAACCGTTGGCAAATTGAACTTACTGATGGTTTATTATTTTTGAGAAAAAACGGTGTATTTGTCATGCCTTCACTTCGTTTACTTTGCTCGTTTTACACCCAATTTAAACCATCGGCGCGCTTGTCAAGAGTAAATGACGGCGGTTGACTACCGTATTCCAGAAAAACTTGTTTACCCATTTGATTTTTATAGCACTCTTAACAGTTTTCTATGACGGTAAACGTAAACGATAATGATTATCACTATCAATAAATG
>Ga0207747_1000554_pt1 | contig 40285 bp, 42 predicted proteins | sample HigsolmetaGSP11D_FD_184839 | JGI IMG/M metagenome (GOLD analysis project Ga0207747, IMG submission 184839) | High solid enriched microbial communities from the Joint BioEnergy Institute, USA - SP1-1-D (SPAdes) | ecosystem: Engineered > Bioreactor > SSF (Solid state fermentation) > Aerobic >...
TGTTGATCACGGCACCGCCCAGCCGTTCGGCAAGCGCCAGCGCGAATGCGGACTTGCCGCTCGCGGTCGGCCCAGCGATAAGGATGGCCCGGCAGGGCCGGCGGTTATCCATATCCATCAGCTTGCAGGTCGAACCTGCCACTCCCCTAATCGGCCTAAGTAGATGAAAACCTACGCACTCGTCCTGACCAGCTCTCCCGCCGCTCCGGCGCTAACGGCAGAAATCGTGGACCGGGCGCTCGCAGCCCTATCCGAGTCGACACGCGGCGAAACGCTCTGGCTCTCCGAGCATGAGGCCTGGCAGGTTCAGTTTTCAGTCTCGGAGCCCCCGGATGCTGACCAGGTCCGCGCAACCGTCGCTGAGGCTCTCGCCAATCTTCCCGCCGACGTCAACGTGGTGCCGGACGACGCCTCACGGCGCAAGAAGCTGCTCGTCGCCGACATGGAGTCGACCATCATCGAGCAGGAATGCCTTGATGAGCTTGCTGATCATATAGGGCTCCGAGACCGCATATCGGAGATCACGGCACGTGCCATGCGCGGCGAGATAGCGTTCGAGGAAGCCCTCAAAGAGCGTGTCAGGCTCCTCAAGGGCCTCAAGGTCGATGTCCTGGAGAACCTTTACAACCGCCTTACCTTCATGCCGGGCGCGCGCGAGCTGGTCGCCACGATGCGGGCGAATGGCGCTTATTGTGCGCTGGTTTCCGGCGGATTCACGTTCTTCACCGAGCGCATCGCGGCGCGCCTCGGCTTCCACACGCATCAGGCCAATACGCTCGACATCGTCGACGGACGTCTGACCGGAACTGTCTCCCCACCTATTCTGGGACGCGAGGCGAAGCTCGCTGCCCTAGAGCGCCTGCGTCGCGATTTGAATCTCCAGCCGGAGGAAACGCTCGCAGTCGGCGATGGCGCCAACGACCTCGACATGATCCGCGCGGCCGGTCTCGGCGTCGCCTTCCGCGCCAAGCCGGTTGTTACGGCCGTGGCAAGAGCATCGATCCGGTTCGGCGATCTTACGGCGTTGCTCTATCTCCAAGGCTACACCCGCAAAGAATTCGTCGCGCAATAGACATTCATTTGTCGGAATTTCCGATTTGCTGATGTGAACCATGATTTTGATTGCACGAAGAAAAAGGATGTCATGAAAGTGCAAATCAAAATCGAAAATCGAGCTCTTTTCGCACAGATCTCTTCTTCCAGTTATTAACCGTGGCTTAATTTTCAAATCAATTAGAATCACCCAGCCCCTTGGTTGCGTCGACCAAGAATCAGCCTGACACTGCTACCGTCGGTTGAGTCCAACACAAGGAAGCAATCATGAATGGGAAGCCGCTGGTGGCCGAAGTTTTCGGTACTTTCTGGCTGGTTTTCGGCGGTTGTGGAAGCGCCGTCTTGGCAGCGGCCTTTCCAGAACTTGGTATCGGTTTTGTAGGCGTGGCGTTCGCGTTCGGCCTGACCGTGCTGACAATGGCTTATGCCGTTGGTCATATCTCGGGAGGCCATTTCAATCCTGCAGTCACGCTGGGTCTCACCGCGGCCGGACGCTTTCCGGCGAAGACTTGGTGCCCTACATCATCGCCCAGGTGGTCGGCGCCATTATCGCCGGCGGCGTGCTTTATCTGATTGCCAGCGGAAAACCCGGATTTGATGCCGCTGCCAGCGGGTTCGCCTCCAATGGTTATGGCGAGCATTCGCCGGGCGGTTATTCGCTGCAATCAGCAATTCTCGTGGAGTTCGTGCTCACCGCGTTCTTCATCCTCATCATCGCAGGCACGACGCACAAACTCGCCCCCACCGGATTTGCGCCATTGGCCATCGGTTTGGCGCTAACACTCATCCATCTGATCAGCATCCCGGTGACCAATACGTCAGTAAACCCGGCGCGTAGCACTGGCACGGCTCTTTTCCAGGGTGGCTGGGCGATCCAACAGCTGTGGGTCTTCTGGCTGGTGCCCTTGGTCGGCGGCGTTGTCGGCGGACTGATCCACCGCGCGCTGTTTGAAGAGCCCAAGTGAGCTCGACCAGAGCATTCTGAACGATTGGGAGAGCCGGCCGTCAGACGGCCGGCTCTGATGTTGAGCCCAGCTCCGCCTCCTCCAGCGACCGCGCAAGCTCCTCGCGCGCCTTTTCTGCCCGCAGCTGGCGATTCCACATGCTGGCGTAAAGGCCACCTTTCGCTAGGAGCTGCGCGTGCGTGCCCTGCTCCACCAATCGACCTTTCTCGAGCACCAAGATGTTGTCGGCATGAACGATGGTCGACAGACGGTGCGCGATGACAAGAGTCGTCCGCCCACGTGAGACGCGATCAAGGGCGTCCTGGATCTCCTTTTCCGTATGGCTGTCGAGCGCGCTCGTTGCTTCGTCGAGAAGCAGAATTGGCGGCCGTTTCAAAATCGTGCGGGCGATTGCGACGCGCTGCTTCTCACCGCCTGACAGCTTGAGGCCGCGCTCGCCAACCATCGTCCGATAACCGACCGGCAACTGACGGATGAAGTCGTCGATTTGAGCAAGCCGCGCTGCTTCGTAGACCTCTTCATCGGTCGCGTCGGGACGGCCGTACTTGATGTTGTAAAAGATCGTGTCGTTGAACAGGACCGTGTCCTGCGGCACCACGCCGATGGCAGCCCGCAGGCTCTCTTGTGTGACATCGCGGATATCCTGTCCGTCGATCGTAACGCGCCCGGAAGAGATGTCGTAGAAGCGGAACAGAATTCGTCCGATTGTCGACTTGCCGGCACCCGACGGCCCGACGATCGCCACCATATGCCCGGCCGGCACTTCGAACGAGACGTCTTTCAGGATTGGCCTATCGGGATCATACGAAAAACACACGTTCTCGAAGCGGATTGTTCCCTTTTCCACGCGCAACGGCTTGGCACCGGGCTTGTCCACGATCTCGGGTTTTTCGTCGAGCAGCGCGAACATGGTTTCGAGATCGACCAGCCCCTGTTTGATCTCGCGATACACCATGCCCATGAAGTTGAGCGGCATGTAGAGCTGGATCAGGATGGCATTGACCATCACGAAATCGCCGATGGTGTTTTGCCCCGTCATGATCCCGCGGGCCGTCAGCAGCATTGCGGCCGTCATGCCGATGGTGAAGATCAGCGCCTGGCCCGAGTTCAGCACGCCGAGGGAGTAGTAGGTCCGGATTGCCGCCTGCTCGTAGCGCGCCATGGAGGCGTCGAACCGCCTGGCCTCAAGCTCCTCGTTGCCGAAGTATTTGACCGTCTCGAAATTCAGAAGACTGTCGATCGCCTTCGTGTTGGCCTCGGTGTCACTTTCGTTCATCTCGCGGCGAATGGAGATGCGCCACTCGCTGGCCGCGAAGGTGAACCACATGTAGACCGCGACCGTGACCAGCACGATCACGACGTAAAGGAAATCGAAGTAGTAGAGCAGAATTCCGCAGATCAGCAGCAGCTCGAGCGCCGTCGGCACCACGTTCAGGATGCCCATGCGGATTATGAGTTCGATGGCGCGCGTGGCGCGCTCGATCACGCGGCTCAACCCGCCCGTCCGCCGTTCCAGATGGAAGCGCAGCGACAATCGGTGCAGATGCCTGAACGTGCGATTGTTCAGTTCCCGGACGGCATGCTGGCCCACCTTCGTGAAAAACACGTCCCGAATCTGGTTCAGCACCATCATCAAGACGCGACCAGTGCCATAGGCGAGGATCAGGCCCACCGCGGCAAGACCGATGCCTTCCCCTGCACTCAGACCCTCTTCGCCCGCGGCGCTCGCCAGCAGATCCGTGGCCTGTTTGAAGAAAACCGGCGTCGCAACCGTGACGACCTTCGCGATCACCAGCACGAAGAACGCCAGCACGACGCGCAACCGGAGATCCGGGCGCCCTTCGGGCCACACGTACGGCAGCAGCCCACGCAGCACCGCCCAGTGGTCCGCGCGGCCGACCCCTGGCATTTCGCTCGCCGGCTTCGCCTTTTGTGCTGCCTTGATGGCCTGCTGGCTTGCCATTCTCCAACCTTTCACCCAAGCAGCTCCCTGGCAGCCGAACATCGGCGCTGCCGACAAGCGACCAGCCTTCAGGCGAGCTGAACGTTAGCGATTTGGCGCAGAAACCTGATCGGGAGCTGAGCCCCACCCTCCCCACATATGGTCATCGGTCGGCTCTGCGCGACCCCGGGCGCCGCCCGGAACCACCTGCGTCAGTGCGTTGCTGTCATACCCCGGCTCAGGTCCGCCGGCAAATCCGCCACCGACGCATGCCGACCGGCCGTCGGAGCGCGAGAGCCAATCCCACCTTCCTTTCACCGCGATTGACGCGCCTCATTTCGGACCGGCTCTGGGCTTATCAAACAGGATTCCGTTCACGATATCTAACGGGGTGCGGCGAACAGCAGAGGGTGAGGAAACGATAAAAACTAACGGGCAAGAACAAATGCAGAAAGTTGCAGATCGGAGCCCTTCGGGCGGAATCCGGAACATTTGCGTCTATTGTGGATCTGGCGTGGGCGCCAAGCCCACTTATGCCGAAGCCGCTCGCGTTCTGGGACGCTCGCTCGCGGAGGCCGGCATTGGCCTCGTGTACGGCGGCGGCAGCCTGGGTCTGATGGGCGAAATCGCCCGCGCCACGCTTGCGGCCGGAGGGCGCGTCACTGGCATCATCCCCGCCTTCCTCACGGAACGTGAGCATATGCTGCGCGACGTCGACGAGCTGGTCGTCACGGAGGACATGCACCAGCGCAAGATGCTCATGTTCCAGAAGTCGGATGCGTTCGTCGCACTGCCGGGCGGCATCGGCACGCTTGAGGAACTCGTCGAACAACTGACCTGGTCGCAGCTCGGCCAGCACGAGAAGCCGGTCATCATCGCCAACATTGACGGGTTCTGGACACCCTTCTTGAACCTTCTCGATCACATGCGGAAGGACGCTTTCATCCGGAAGAATCTCGACGTCCGCTGCACCGTGGTCGACCGTGCCGAGGATGTCGTGCCGACGATCCTCAAGGAAGTGAGCTCCAGGACTCAGACCAAGAGCGACGCCGCTTTGATCTCGCGCATGTGAGCGGGGTGGCGCGTCTGTTGCGAGCACGTGTCGCCCGTGCGCCGTTGAGCGGAATGACTTACGTTGGAAGGCGATCGAATCGCCGTAGCTGACAAGGACCTGCAGTCTCTTGTACCCCCTGCTCGACGAAAGGGCCCGACGCGAACACAAGCTGCGCAACAGGCTTCATTCCGCCCTGTTGCTACTGGGTATCGGCGGTGTCCTCGGCCTGTCCGCCGTGCTCATCTGGGGTTGGGAAGGCTTGTTCTGGGCGCTCCTCGCCGTCGCGCTGCTCATCCTCTTTGCGCCCAGGCTGCCGCCCGAGGCCATCATGCGCATGTATCGGGCGCAGGAGGTCCATCCGCGGCATGCAGGTCGTGTCGGCCGCGTGCTCGACATCCTGGCTGAACGCGCCGGCCTCCCCAGGCGCCCGCGCCTTTACGTCATTCCCAGCGCCACGCTCAATGCCTTCGCGACTGGCACGCCCGACAACGCCAGCATTGCCGTGACGGCGGGTCTGCTACGGACGCTCAACCTGCGGGAGCTTGCGGGCGTCCTCGCCCACGAGGTGAGCCACATCCGCAACAACGATCTCTGGGTGATGGGCCTCGCCGATGCCATGAGCCGCTTTACGCAGGCGCTTTCAACGCTGGCGATGATGCTGGCCATGTTCAACTTCGTGGGCATGCTGGCCGGCGTGATCTTCGTGTCCTGGTGGGCCATCCTCGTGTTGTATCTGGCTCCCCTAGTATCGAGCCTCCTCCAGCTCGGCCTCTCGCGCGCCCGCGAGTATGACGCCGACCTCGAGGGCGCGATGCTGACGGGCGATCCGGATGGCCTCATCTCGGCGCTGGCAAAGCTCGAGCGCTACACGGGCCGCTTCTGGGAAGACCTCATGTTCCCGATCCCCGGCCGGCGTGTCCCGCAACCGTCGCTCCTTCGCTCCCACCCGCGCACGGAGGATCGCATTGCCCGGCTGCGGGAGCTGGCGCCCCGGCCCGAGACGCCGATCATTGTCTACGAGGAAGAGCCCATGGATTTCCTGTCGCCTTGGGACCCAATGCGGCTTGTTCCGCGCCTCAGGTGGCCCGGCGTCTGGTACTAGCCATGACCGAAGCGCGGCTCCCTTCCGACGAACGCTCGCCCGCCGATCTCGCCCGTGAGGCCGAGGAGCTTGCGGCGCGCGTCCGCGCCGGCGAGCGGCGGGCCATTGCTCGCGCGTTGACCGAAGCGGAGCGCCAATCCCCGCTCTCGGCCGCGCTGCTGCGCGCACTGCAGAAAGGTCTCGGACGCGCCCTTGTGGTGGGCTTCACAGGCCCGCCCGGCGCCGGCAAGTCGACCTTGGTCGACGCCTACCTGCGGGAGCTTCGGCGGCAGGGCAAGACCGCTGGCGTCATCGCCGTGGACCCCACGAGCCCCATCTCGGGCGGCGCGATCCTGGGCGACCGCCTGCGCATGACCTCGACGCTCGACAATGAAGGCGTGTTCGTCCGCTCGCTGGCATCGCGCGGCCACCTGGGCGGGCTGACGCCAGCGGCGGTGCGGATGATCGACGTGCTCGACGCCGCCAGCTTCGACCGCATCGTCATCGAGACCGTGGGCACGGGGCAGTCCGAAATGGATATCGCCGAGGTTACGGATGTGCGCGTGGTGATCTCCGCGCCGGGGCTCGGCGACGAAATTCAGGCCATGAAGTCCGGCCTGCTCGAGATCGGCGACATCCTCGTGGTTAACAAGGCGGACCGGGAGGGCGCCGAGCGCACCTACCATCAGCTCAAGGCCGCGCTGCGCATGCGGGCCGGCGAGCGCGCCGCGACGCCGGTGCTCAAGACCACCGCGCTGACCGGAGACGGGGTGGCCGCCCTCGCCGAAGCGATCGAAAAGGTTGGCGAACGTCGCCTCGCGGCCGGCCCGCAGACCCGGCGCCAGATGCGCGCCCGCTACCTTATCGCCCGCGCCGCCGCAGATCTCATCGCCGAACAAATTCGGCAAGCTGACACGGAAGAGATCGACAGGCTTGCGGATGCGGTGCTGGAGGGAAGTGCGTCCGCGAGGGAGGCGGCGGTTAGGCTGATGGCGGAGAGACTGCGGGGGCGGTGAGCGCACCAATAATTCGTGCACGCGTACGCGTAACAGACGCAATAATATGCCGCCAAATTAGGTATACGTGCACTCCGGCATAGGGATAGCAAACACAATATTTCTCGAGCATTGCAAGAATTGCGGTCAGCACCTCAGCGGGACGGCCTCGCACAACGAGGAAGGACGTGCACCATGCCCGAATTGCGGAAGTTATTCGAGAAACTTTAGTGTCTATTTACAAAGCCTTGTCTCGGCTGAAGCCACGATTGCCGCCATTCAAAGCATGACAGAGTGAGATCCCGAAGACGGTGGTTATTGGAGATAATTAGTGGGGATAGTTATTGGCGCAAAGAGAGGCGCTGGACATTTCTACACCGCGTTATTGATCGGTTTGGCGACCGGTACTTTGAGCGGATTGTCGATAAAGAAACAGGGGAAATTATAATTGATATAACTCATCCGTTATCAGAGCACCAAGGTCACGGTTCGGCGAAGCGCAAAAAATTCTCGGAAGATAATTCATAACGGCGACCTCATCACCGTTAGGTCGCGAAGGCAAAACGGCAGAGGCTAGCATCTAGATTGTTCGCTGCGAGCAGTTTGGTCATGCAATTTCCAGGCTGCTTCACATATTCCAATCGCCACTAACCTACTTTCGCATTCTGCTTAACCCTCCACACTCCCGCTCCACATCCGCAAACACACCTACAGCGTCCCGCGCTGTGCGGTTGCTCCAGCGCACCGGAAGCCAGCCTGAGCGCGTTATGAAGTCGGGACGATACGAGAGAACGAACGGAGCCACCCCATGACCAACACCACGACGCCCCAACTGACCAAACCCAACCTCGTGGGCATCAATCATGTCGCGCTCGAGGTGGGCAGCATCGACGAGGCGCTTGCCTTCTATGGCAGCATCTTCACCTTCAAGCTCCGCGGACGCGAGAACGGAAGCGCCTTCATCGACATGGGCGATCAGTTCATCGCGCTTATGGAAACTCCGGCGCCCTCGAGCGACAGGGAGCGGCACTTCGGCCTTGTCGTGGATGACCGCGCGGCCGTGCGGCAGCTCGCCGAAGCCGCCGGCGCGAAGGTCCTGCCCGGGCGGTTTCTCGACTTTCTCGATCCCTGGGGGAACCGCGTGCAGGTCGTCGAGTACAGTGATATTCAGTTCACCAAAGCCCCGCAGGTCCTGAGCGCCATGGGCCTCGATCTCAAGAAGAGCGACAAGGCGTTGAAGGAGCTCGCGGACAAGGGCATTACGTTTTAGACATTGACTTAAGGCAATTCATACTCATGGCAAAACGTAGCGCTGGCCTCCTTCTTTATCGGCTGAAAAACGGCCAGCCCGAGGTTCTCCTTGTCCACCCCGGCGGCCCCTATTGGGCGAAAAAGGACGATGGCGCCTGGTCCATTCCGAAAGGCGAGTACACGGACGACGAGGAACCGCTTGCCGCCGCCCGCCGCGAATTTGAAGAGGAAACGGGCACGCGCCTTGAAGGTGACGTCATTCCTCTCGGCACCGTTCGCCAGCCGGGCGGCAAGCTCGTGACAGCATTCGCGATGGAAGGGGATCTGGACGCCACTGCTGTACGCAGCATCACGTTCACCATGGAATGGCCCCCGCGCTCCGGCCGGATGCAGGATTTTCCGGAAGTCGACCGCGCCGGGTGGTTCGGCAAGGGAGAAGCCGAGCGGAAGATTTTGCGCGGGCAATTACCCATTCTGCAAGCGCTGTGGGAGCACCTCGCTCAAGAAGCCGAAAAAATGAGGTAAGCCTCCCCTCCGCGGCTGTTCGGCCTATTCTCCCGCTTCCCAAGTCCTGCAACGCGAAACGCAGTTGGTTGACCTGGCGTGTCCGGTTAAATGCACGCGATAGAACTTCGCGAGCCGAACCATGACCGACCTGACTGCGCTGAAACCAGGCCTCAAAGGAACAGCCACACTCATTGTTGGCCCCGAGCACACGGCGCCGCGCGTTGGTTCCGGACGCGTGGCGGTTCTCGCGACGCCGGTGATGATCAATGTGATCGAGGCGGCCGCGCTCGATGCCGTCGAACATCTGCTGCCGGAAGGCTATCAGAGTCTCGGCACCCATCTCGACGTACGCCATTTCGCGGCGACGCCCGTCGGGTTGCATGTGACAGCGACCGCAGAGGTGATCGCCGTCGAAGGACGGTTGGTAACTTTCCGCGTCGAAGCGCGGGACGACCACGAGCCGATCGGCGATGGCACGCATCAGCGCGTGGTCGTGAATGTTGCCCGCTTCGTTGAGAGGGTTCAGCGGAAATTCAAATCAGCGGAGTGATCGAAATTTTGCGGCTTACTGGGCTTCCTGCTGCTTCTGATAATCAGCGTCCTTCTCCCGGGCGCGTTGCGCCGCCGGGCGCGCATTGAGGCGATCAACATAGGCCACGAATTCCGGGCGCTGGGGAATGAGCCCGAACATCATGCCCCATCGGAGCTGTGAGCCGATCACGACGTCCGCCGCCGTGAATTGCTCGCCCAACAGGTAAGGATTGGCAGCCCCGGTCGCCTGCGCGAGCACGTTCATCACCGTATCGAAATCGCCATACCCGAGCGTCGCTCGGCGCGGCTCTTCCTTCCGTGGGTACCTGCCATCTATGACCGCGGGCTCGATCACGCTGGGGCCGAAGAACATCCATCTGAGATACGGGCCGCGCCTCGGATCGCCGACGGGCACGTTCAGCTTCGCTTCGGGAAACTCATCCGCAAGGTAAGTGCAAATCGCCGAAACCTCGGAAATCACGACGCCGCGGTGCTTGATCGTCGGCACTTTGCCCATCGGATTGATCGCCAGATATTGCGGCGACAGGTTCTCGCCCTTTTGCAAGTTGATGAGCTGCACGTCGTAGGGCTGCCCCAGCTCCTCCAGCATCCAGAGCACGATCGACGACCGGGACGGACTGGCGTGGTAGAGGGTGATTTCAGTCATCAGTCACCTCCTGTCAGACAGTCGGTGACCGCTAACGCGCGAGTGCGGCAATTCGATGTGCCGGGAGATGGATGCCGTTCCCGTCGTATGTTTGTTTCAGCGAAAAACGAGAACCGGAATTTTGCTGTGGGTCAGCACCTTCTGCGTCTCGCTGCCGAGCAGGAGCGCGGATATGCCCCGCCGGCCGTGGGACGCCATGACGATCAGATCACAGCCTTTGTCCTCGGCCGTCTTGATGATGCCTTCGTAGGGTTGCGGGCTTTCGATTTGGACGAGCTCGCAAGGCACGCCGGCAGCCTCTGCAGCCTTCGCCACGACGTTGAGGGCCGCTTTGGCCTGGGCATCGGTCATCTGCTGGTAGCGCTCCGGGTCCTCGGGATAGACGACGCCTTCGACGGTCAAAAATTGGAGCGGCGGCGTGACGGTAACAGCCGTGAGTTTTGCGCCGAGAAACTTTGCCAGCTCCACGGCGTGGCCGATTGATCGCTCTGAACACTCCGAGCCGTCCGTGGTCACCAGAATGTTCTTGTACATGGCCGTGCTCCTTTCGCCCGCTCCGTCATCAAAGTTCGCCCCGCGCGCGGCACACGGCCTTGATGCGCATCAACACCGCTGCCGCCAATTTCATTCAACCGCTTACCTGGCTGGTGGGATCCAAGGAAGCCGAGTCGATATTCGCGCCAAATATCCGGGCGAACGACCCAATCGATCTGAAATTTCGGGAAATTCTTTCGACCAGCCGTGGCACGCGACTTCCGCAGCGGCTCGACGATGTATGGCCGCGGAGTTCAACCCGTGCCGAGGAAGCGGTCTCTCACCTTCGTTTCTAAAAGCGAGGAGCGGTTAGATCCTCTCGGGCCAGTCGGCATACGAGCGAGGCTCATCGCGGCCGTGTACCTGGGAAGGCGGCGCCGTAGCCTCGATGGCGGTGAATGGCTCGAGGATCTTGTAGCTGTGTCGCGCACCCGCAGGCACCAGCCACGAGTCACCGGGCTCAAGTCGTACGGTTTGCCCCTCCAGCTCGAGCTCCGCCCGGCCATTGATGACATATCCGACCGTTTCGTACTCGCGCACGCTCTCGGGTTTCCAGCTTCCAGGCTCCTCCTGCTCCCAGAGGCGCATGGAAACGCGCTTGCCCGACACGAGATACGTCTGCCCCATTTCGCCCTTGGGCGAATCGGGCGCGTGGATCTTCTTCACCGTTGTGTCCGTCATCGCATGAGTTCCGGATTGAGGCCCGCCGGAATGCAGCTCCACTGCGCGGCGAGCAACCTCCTCCGAAAACCGGCGAAATCGGACGGCGTTCCACCTACGACTGGCCAGCGCTCGTCTTGCCGCGCATGAACTCGATAATGCCTGAGAAGTCGACACCGCCGTTCCCGGTGGCCACGAACAACTGATAGAGCTGCGCGGCTTCTGCCCCCATCGGTGTTGCTACGCCAGCCGAACGGGCGGCTTCCTGGGCGAGCAGCAGGTCCTTCAGCATCAACGCGGCGGCGAAGCCGGGCTTGTAGCCGTTATTGGCAGGCGAGTTCGGCACGGGGCCGGGCACCGGACAGTAGGAGGTAATCGACCAGCACTGCCCCGAGGAGGTCGAGGCGACATCGAACAGCGCCTGGTGGGACAGCCCCAGCTTCTCGGCGAGATTGAAGGCCTCGCAAACGCCGATCATGCTGATGCCGAGGATCATATTGTTGCAGATCTTGGCGGCCTGCCCGGCTCCGGCCTCGCCGCAATGAACGACCTTGCGGCTCATCTTTTCCAGCACCGGCCGCGCCTTTTCGAAGGCCTCCTGGCTACCGCCGGCCATCATCGTCAACGTCGCCGCCTCGGCCCCGCCAACGCCTCCAGAGACAGGACAATCCAGCGACAGCTTGCCGGCCTTCGCGGCAAGCTCGTGGGCGCGGCGGGCCGAGGCCACGTCGATCGTCGAGCAGTCGACAAACACGGCTCCAGGCGCTGCCACGCTCAGCACGCTTGTCTTCTCGTAAACCGCGATGGTGTCCTTGCCGGCAGGCAGCATCGTGATGACGATATCCGCGTCCTTGGCCGCTGCATCGGCACTTTCGGCGCTCTTCACGCCGCGTGCGGCAGCCTTTTCGAGATTTGCGGGCAGGAGGTCATAGCCGGTCACGTCGTAGCCGGCCTTGACCAGATTGCCGGCCATCGGAACGCCCATGTTGCCGAGGCCAATGAACCCAACTTTCGTCATACGTTTCCTCCGTCAGTCGTCATTCGCGCGCCTGGCACCCGCGCCTCAGCGACCCGTCCACTGCGGCGGCCGTTTTGAAAGGAAAGCGTCGAGGCCCTCGCGGAAGTCGGCGCTGGTGTAGACCTTGGCCACCACATCCTTGTCATCCACGCCCGGGCCGTGGCGACGCAACCGGCGCAGAAGCTCCTTGGTCGCTCTCATTGTCAGCGGCGCATGCCCAGCGATCTGCCGCGCCAGCTCCTCGGCCCGTTTCATCAAGGCCGCGTGGTCCTCGACGATCTCGGAAATGAGACCCGCGGCATACGCCTCCTCAGCACCCATCAGACGTGCTGTGAAAATCAGATCCTTCACACGCCCTTCACCTAGCAATCGCACCAAACGATCGAGGGTCGCCGCAGAAAGGCAGTTGCCCAGCGTCCGCGCGATGGGGAAGCCAAATTTCATGTCTCGCGTGGCAATACGGAGATCGCAGCACGCGGCAATGCCAGCGCCCCCTCCGGTGCACGCGCCTGCGATGGCGGCGATCGTCGGCACGGGGCAGCTTTCAATCGCCGTCATGATCTCGTCGGCGTGCTTCTCATAGGCGATCCCCTGCTCCGGCGTCTTGAAGTCGCGGAACAGAGAGATGTCCGTACCTGCCGCGAAGGCGCGCTCCCCTGCCCCCGTGATCACGATAGCCGCGAGAGAGCCATCGTCGGGCGCTCGGGAGCAGATCTCCGCAAGCCTGTCGTACATGCCGAAGGTGAGAGCATTGCGGGCCTGCGGCCGGTTGAACGTCACGAAACCGATCCTGTCCCGCACCTCGTAGAGAATTTCTTGCTCGCCGCTCGCCGGCTGCGCCCCAGTCATTTCCACCTCGTTCGTTGTTTAAGGCCCGCACCAGCGGGCGCCTGTCCCGACGCACAACAAACCGTCTCACCCATTCGAACGCAATGGGTTTTCGAGCATCGTTAACTTGAATGCGGAGAGTGCCTTGGTGCCGGGGCGAAGCCTTGGTCCCACCAAGCACGGTAAGACGCTGGTCAAAAGCGCGACTGACCTGCCGCCCAGACCACGCTGGCCGAAACGTTGTTCACCTCTGCTGTCTGGTGAGTTGACTGCAAGCTATGCGCGCTTCTGTCCGAATTGCTCATATCGTGTGTTCTTCTGTCGCGCGGCACAACTGGGGCTGGCGTGGTCCCCGAAGATGCGTTTCCATTGGCCGAACCAACGACAGAAACATTGGTTCGCAATGGCAATAAACCGGCTGAGACATCGAGCACGCGAAGTCGCCATCGCGCTCGCCATCACCTTGGCTGCAATCGCAGCGGTGATCGCGACACTCTCAGGCCAGGAGGAAGACGCTCAAACGGCTCAACCCATGGCACTGGTGACCCCGCGCAAGTAGCACCGTAAGCAGGACCGGACAGTGGTCACTGTGCGGTCCACCCCCCATCAATCGAGTAGTTTGCGCCCGTGATCGAGGCCGCGGCATCGCTGGCAAGGAACGTGGCAAGCGCGGCCACCTGATCCACGGTCACGAACTCGCGCGTGGGTTGACGGGAGAGGATCTGGTTCCGTGCCTCCTCCTCGGTGATCCCCTGTGTCCGCGCGAGATCGGGAATCTGCCGTTCCACGAGCGGCGTCCACACGAACCCCGGAGAGATCGCATTCGAGGTCACGCCGTGCTGCGCCAGCTCCAACGCAACCGCTTTGGTCAAGCCGGCGAGGCCATGCTTCGCCGCGATGTAAGCGCACTTGTTCACGGATGCGCGCAGCGAATGGGCCGAGCAGATGTTGATAATTCGTCCCCAGCGCCGCTGCTTCATGCCCGGTACGACGGCCCGAATGGCGTGGAACGCCGCCGAAAGGTTGATGGCGATGATGGCGTCCCACTTCTCGATGGGAAACTCCTCAATGGGCGCCACGTGTTGGATGCCTGCGTTGTTGACGAGGATATCGACGCGGCCAAACGTCCGCTCGGCCTCCGCCACCATGTCCGCGATCTGGTTGTGCCGTAACATGTTGGCGCCGTGGAAAACGACGCGTGTGCCATGCGCCGCTACGGCCCGGATCTGCTCCGCGTTCTCGTTCTCGTCGCCCAGGCCGTTCATCATGACATCGGCCCCCGCCTTGGCGAAGGCGTGTGCGATGGCGAGCCCGATGCCGGAGGTCGATCCGGTGACGATGGCGGCTTTACCCTTGAGTTGCATGGCGCCTCCTCTTGGTGATGCGTGATCGTCGGCGAAACCCTGCTGATCCAGCTGCAGATCCATGAGCAGGCATTCGCCCTCTCATACCATCTCGCGTGCGTGGTGCGATACGAGGTTCGGGAGGACTCCCCTAATACGCAAGAGACTGCGCGCCGTACCTTGAGTTCAAGCAAAGCGTGCCGACCTTGGCCGGCAGTTCCCAATGTTGCGCCAAACGGCTAGCCGCTTCTACCGCTCTTGCACCCAACGCGCCGTCAGCATGAGGCTAGATTGGGCGGGCTTCGGAACCTCTCCAAAAACTTTTCCCCATTAGGGCTCTGGCCTCTTCACATCCGCGAAAAGCGTGCTATATAACCCGCCATCCAAGCCGCCCTCGGGCGGTTTTTCACATCAGACCCGTTGTCGGGTCCAAGCTTTGGTGACGCGGGGTGGAGCAGCCCGGTAGCTCGTCAGGCTCATAACCTGAAGGTCGCAGGTTCAAATCCTGCCCCCGCAACCAAAATTCCCAAGGAAAATCAGTAGATTAAAGAGCCCGGCCCGAGCCGGGCTTTATCGTGTTTGGGCTCCGGTAACCACCGGGTAACCACCGCGACCAAAAACTCTGTGTTGGGGATAACTTCGCTCGGCGCCATCCCGGCAGTCCAGTGCCGACCGAACAAGACCCGAGCGGGAATCTGAGAGCGAGAAAGCAATCCTCGCGGCGGACCCAAGCTCTTTAGCCTCCCTCATACGGGTTACCGCCGTACTCCTTCGTCCCCGGTGTGATGATGATGCCGACACGCCTGCTGCCGCATTGGGCGCACCGGAGCTTGGGCACGAGATCTGCGCGTAGAGCGCCGTGATCCGCGCCAAGGCGATCCCGAAGCATCAAGAGATCAAGAACCGCCATGTGGCGGCAGCTGGTCTCGGTGCAATAGCCCCAGATGCGATCACCGCGTGCGATGGCGTCTCCGATCGTATAGGATTGTCCCCGCATGGGAACGAAATGAGAACATTACAGCCAGCCCGTCAAGCTGCAATGGCGTGCGCAGGGGCGGTCGAATGTGCAATCTGTACAACATCTCCACCAACCGGGAGGCGATCACAAGGCTGACTCGCGCGCTTGACCGCGCGGGCTGGAATGAGCCGTCACGCGACGTTTATCCCGGCATGCTCGCCCCTATCGTGCTCGTTGGCGCTGATGGCGTTCGCGAGATGGTCATGGCTACCTGGGGAATGCCTTCGCCGCCCGCCTACGTGAAGAACTACGATCCCGGCGTCACGAACATCCGCAATACCTCGTCGCCGCATTGGCGCCGGTGGCTTGGTCCCGCCAATCGTTGCGTTGTGCCTTTCACGTCATTCGCTGAGCCGAACCCAGCGGCCAAAGTCCCCAGTGGCCGGACACAGAACGTCTGGTTCGCGCGCAGCCCCGAGCGCTCGGTCATGTTCTTCGCCGGCCTATGGACGACATGGCGCGGCGTGAAAAAGGTGCGCGATGGCGAGCGCGACTATGAGCTGTTCGGCTTCCTGACATGCGAGCCTAACGCGGTCGTCGCACCAATCCACAAAAAGGCGATGCCAGTCATCCTGACCGAACCGGATGAGATTGACCTTTGGCTGTCTGCACCTTGGAGCGACGCGAAGCGTCTGCAACGACCGCTGCCAAATGACATGCTGACCGTTGTCGATCCGCCGGCGGTCAATTGCGTCAGCTTCGTCTCGTGACGGGAACGCCGTTCAGGTCTGTGATTTTAGACCCAATGCCGCGGTGCGCTGTATGTGGCCGTGGTTGGTCGGTGACCTCTTGCACGGTCTCCACGGTCGAACGTTGAGGCCTACGCGCCATCGCTATGCCTGCCTGTGAAGCCGCGCCCTTTCGGGCCGTGCCATCGCTCAGGTGAAAGGCACCCTGAACCTACAGGCAATGCCTGCGCTTGACCGCGTAACATAGGCCCGACACTGACAATAAGAGCTAGTATCGTTTTTAACCGTCGTATCGTCCAACACCAGGCTCTCGCCAAATCGGATCTCTTGCGGTCGGGATGAGCAGGATGATCTTGATAATGACTCCCATCACGTCATCACGCTTGATCGCATCGTCAGCAACAGCAATCTCGTAGATCTCAGCGGTTATAGGAATAGGGCCTAACTTCGCGATTGCAGCTGCGAATTCACGTTCCACGTAGCCAATATGAGCTTGCTTTGGTGTCAGTATGGCTGGACGGAACCAGGGCTTCCGGCGGTCTATCCAGTGGCCGATAACCTTGATCGCGTTGCGGTCATATGGATTACTCGGTTCGCGCTCAAGCCGGACACCCCAATCCAGCCCGTAGTCATCGGCAATTGCGCAACCTCGAAGGAAGGCGAACACGGCCTCACGTCGCTGACGCAAGCCCTTAACGTGAACGATAGCTTCTCCCTGGCAGCGGAACTGCCGCCAACTACCGGCCGGGCGCCGCTTGTTTGCCAATTTGACCGATTTCCACCCCATAACTCCACTGTAGACGGACGATCAGGAGAGGATCAATCATTCTGCCAGGTTGAAGGCGCGCCAACTTACCGGCAGAGATGTCCTCTGCTTTCCGCGGAGCTACAGTTGCGTTGCCTCGCGTCCCTTCCTGGGCTTCACCGGCCGTCCACGCCCGCTCCGAGGACGCATGCCAAGCAGCGTCTTGAGTTCCGGCCGCTTGAGCAGCAGGCGAACGAACAGCGACGCATATCCGGGCGCCTCGCCACCGTCAGCCGTCCAATTGGCAACCGTTTTCTTCGTGACGTCGAGCACCCTGGCCAGTTCGACTTGCTCTATATCGAGCTGATCGAGCGCCGCCAGAAGCTCCGTTGCCGTCAGATGAGGTCTCGCTGAGATCATATCACCAAATTATTTGTAATTTTTTCTGCGTCAACCCCTTGCATTAGTAGAAATTATTTCTTATAGTCAGATCGTAAGACAACGGAGGAAATGCTTGGGGAACAAGATGAAAACGATCCGCGAAAACCTGCTCGCCACAAAAGGCACGGAAGCCTTCTGGGACGTATTCGAGAAAGTCCGCTCCCTGAATGCCGCTGACGTGAAGGCTCTCGCCCGCGAGTTCAGCGGTAAGCGCGCGAGCAGCAAGATCGAAGCGCTGTCCCTCATCTGGGCTCGGCACAAGAACATCGTTGACGCCAAGCGCGCCGCCGGCACGACGGGCAGCCGTCTCGCCGGATAACGCAAAGGCCCGCACGGCCACCTCCGTGACGGGCCTCAAACGTCGTGATCCCGTTCATAAGGATCGCGGCGATCTTAGCACCACCGAAAGGAGATCGCCACATGTTCGACTTCTGGTCCCGTTCGCGCACTGAGGAAACGCCGCCGCAAGCAACCGTTGCGCTGCCTCAGGAAACGGTTGCGCCCACAGGCCACCGCAGGCCCCGCCTCTCGGATCTCCCACCGTCCGAGCGCCGCGAACTCGCACGGCGGTTGCTCGATGTCTTGCAGGCCGCACACGAGGCCGCCAAGGCTGACCGGCCAAAGGTCTCGCGCGCCCATCCGGTCATCAAAGCCCTGCTCGCCGCCGGACGGCCACTCACCCAGCGCGAGCTCGCCGCCGCCATCGGCTGCTCGCCCGGCCACGCCACGAGACTCCGCAAGCAGGTCGAGCACGCGCTCTACCTGGACCGCATCGGCCGCTGCCTTTATTGCGAGATCAGAGTAGAGGCCATCATTACCGACTGACGTGCAACGGTTTCCGGCTTGGGAAACTGTTGTGTCGTGATGCGCTGCGGCTGCGCTCTTGCGCAGCCGCCTCCGGTTCTCTGGTCGGTAGCGGAAAGTAGAACGCAACCATTCAATCTAACAGGCCACACTTGGCGAGCAGTTTCCCAACGGCATTGGTTGATCCGCGGACGTTGAACGACTGCTCGTGAAACCGCTGTCCGAGGACTTCAATGACGACCGCCACTCTGCGGCGTGCATCACGTATTGCTTCGGCAAGTGACCGCTCAATCGCGGCGAGGATAACTACTTTCCCATCCGCGTTTTCAATTTCACCGTCGAAGTTCTGAATGTCCTGGTCATCAACGCGGATACGCAATTTCGGCTTGAGCATGTTGAGCATGCCAAAACTGCCCTCCGCTTGCTCGGGAGTGATAAAGATGGCGTCAAACGTGCCCGCCTTGCACCGCAGGCCGAAGGCATACGATCCCGACGCCGTCAAAGCGATGTGCAGCGTGTCATCACCGAACGCGCTTTCTTTATCCTGGTACAGCCATTGGGCCTGAGCCGGCGTACTGAGAACGAACAAACAAGCAGAAATTGCGATCACCAATCCCTTCAACTTGGTTCCTCCACAATCAACAGAGTATCCGTCGCCCCAATTCGCGTAATCAAACGGCAGTTACCACACCACCGGCCACTGTAGCTAGCTGGCCGGGCAATCATCAACTAAGCTGGATTCGGAGCATCCGTCTTTCCCCAAGAGCGCGGCAACTAGATTGTCACAAAGCGCTCAATCTATGTCACAAACCTCCACGAATTCGTCACGCTGAACGCAATTCATGTCACGAACACGCTCGTGCGTGTCACGCGCATCGAAAAGGCAGAAGGTCGGGCCTTTCGAGTGCGAGCAATGATAGCCGTACGCTGGCAGCCAATCGTGCCGCGATCCGTGATTTTCGATAGCGCAATTCATCAAGAAGCTGTTTGAGTCTGCCTACGTCGCGCATCCTCCGCGCTTCGCGCAATTCGCCGACGAGTTCATCAATTCGAAGCCGGCCCAGCGGACGCGCAGCAGCTCTCGGGCCATCCGCAGGACGCCCCTCAGGCCTCTGCGGATCGAAGGCCATAAGCAAATCAGCTATTATGGGATTTTGAATTTTCCGAAGCGCCTGCCATTCAGCGCGGTCAATGCCCAGCGCTTCCGCGTTCTGCTCTGCCTTGAGACGTATTAGCCGGAATTCTTCTGCACTAATTTCGCTCTCGACGTGCTCATCGAGATCAGGTTCGATATTCATATCCTTGGCCCTTGTTGAGATCATCGGATAATTACGAGAAAAGCAGACAATTGACTGCATTTGAGGCATAAAAAGCGAGGGCAATTCTTGTTGCGAGTTAAGCCATGGCCAATCTGACGTCTACTCTTACCGTCCGCCTGATCGACGCTGTAACCGGGCCGGCCCGAGCGGCCGCCCGGTCAATTCTCGGGATCGGCACCGCAGTTGATAAGGCGAACGCAAAGAACCTCACAGTTGGCGGGACGTTTCAAAACGCGCGGCGCGAAGCCAGCAAGGCCGCGAAGGATATTCACACCCACGTCACACGCCTTTCGTCCGGCCTTTCGATGCCGACCGGCTTCGCGACGTGGTTCGGCGCCCGGTCGGTCTATGATTTCGAGAAGACGAGCAACGCCCTACAGGCCGTCACGATGATGACGGAAGAACAGCGCGAGGCTGTTCAGAAGCTCGCTAGGGATTTGAACGCGCTCTTTCCGTTCACAAACGCCGAAATTATGAAGGCGGCTTTCGAGCTTGGCCGCGCGGGCTTCAAATACGAGCAGATCATCGGCGTTCTCAAAGACACCCTTAACTTGGCGCTCGCCGGCGATATCGACCTACAGCAGAGCGCAGATATTGCGACGAACGTTTTGACTGGGATGCGCCTGCCGATGGAGACGGCAGAGGAAGCGGCGGAAAGCCTGCGGCGCGTCAACGACGCCCTATCCTACGCGGCGACAAACTCGAATACCGACGTTCGGATGCTCGGCGAAACGTTCAAATATGTTGGCCCGATGGCTGCTGCCGCAGGCATGGACGTTGAGCAGGTCGCCGCGGCTGCGATGATTATGGCCAATAACGGCATTCGTGCGAGCGAGGCCGGCGTTGCGTTGCGCTCTGCCCTGGTGCGCTTGGTCAGGCCGACCAAGGCAATGATGGGGGCGCTTTCAAATCTCAATATCAATCTCAGCGATTTCGTGAAAGGCGGAAAGGAAGTCGTCGCGGAAGATATAGCGAGATGGCTGGAGCCGCTTGGAATTGACGCCAATCCGTTCCTTCCGCAAATCGAGGCGGCGCTAAACGATCCGAAGCTCAAGAACAACCTGCCGAAGCTCACAAAGCGACTGACAGAGATTATCGCGGGTGATGGCTCGGTTATTGATAAGGTCGCGCTTGCCGAGGCGATAGGCGATGCGTTGGCCATCGCCGGAACAGAAGTCGATCTTGTTGGCTTCTTTGAAGAGCTAAAGAAAAAGGGAGCAACCCTCAAAGACATTACGCAAATCTTCGATGCGCGGCAGGGCGCGCGCCTTATTACGCTCCTGGCTGCAAACCTTTTGGAAAAGGTTGAAGATGTCAAGCAAAACGCGCCCGGCGCGACCGACAGGATGGCGCGCATTCGCATGCAGGGCGTAGTTGGCGATTGGGCGGCGCTTGTCGCGGCTACGGAAAACTTCTTTCTGGCTATAGCCGATGCCGGCGTTCTCAAAACTGCAACCGAAATCATCAAAGGCTTAACGGAAGCCCTGAATACCCTCGCGAAATCGAGCCCAAAACTGCTGGAGTTGGGGACGTACGGGGTCCTGCTGTCCGCAATTCTCGGTCCCCTCTCGTTGATGATCGCCAGCGTCGCCAGGGCCTTCCTTGGCCTATTCCGGCTTTTGAAGGCCGCAGGCTTTGGCGCTGCGGTCGCAGCAAGCGCTGGCGTCGTGGGCAGCGGCGCCGCAGCCGGCGCTGGGGCGGCCGGCGCGGCCGCGGGCGCTGCGACCAAGGGCGGCTGGCTAAAGAAGCTGGGACGCGGCTTCGGCGTGTTCAGCGTCGGCTTAATCGCCAAGGAACTGCTCGACACGCTTGACCCGAAGGGGAACCTTTGGGGGCTAACGTCCGGTATCGACGCATGGTTTGAGCGCAACTTCGGGTTCAATCCGTCAAAAATCGGCGGCGGCAGCGCGTCCGCAACGGAAGGTGCCGGCGCAAGCCAGCTAGAGGACTGGCTTGCACGGCAGGCCGAGATTGACGCCCGGCTTGCTCAGATCGAAGCGAGTACGCATCCTGCAATGCGCGATGCCCCAAATCCCGAGCGGGATCGCTTAATAACGGAGCGCGCGCTAATCGAGGGCAAGATTGCCGAAGCGCGCAAAGCTGGCGAAAGCACCGGCGAGGCGTTTAGCGAAGGGCTTGAGATCGGCATGGAACGGGCGCGCGAAATCGCCCGCCGGGAAATGCAAAAGATCAAGCAAGAGCTTGAGCAGACAATTCAGCCCGTTATCCGCCCGCGCGTCGATGGCGCAACGCTTCGCGGCGTTCATGCTGATGTGGGCGTCGAATAGCATTGCAGCCAGGGGATTGCGGGAAGCGTCATCATGAACCCGGCCAATAGTCCCGCATGCCCGCGCCTCAGATGGGCGCGGGCATATTGTTTGCGATAGCGTGTCAGTTCGGCCCCGCGCCGCGGTCGGAGCAACTCACGATGACGTCGCTATTCCGCGTCACCGCCTCTGCGAACCGCTCAAGTGCGACCTCGGTCAGCCGGCTGAGCGCGGCCGCGAAAACCTCCAAGTTCCGCAAGTCGTCGTAAATTCCCCTCTCGTTAGTCCTGACCATGCCGGCGAGAGACACTGGATCAGCAGCAAGGACGCGGCGTAAGGTGCGCACTCGCTCGACCGCTGCCGAATCGTCATCTGCGAGCAGCAAGTAAAACTCGTCCGCGCGATTGGCGGCCTCAAGAAAATCGCGACTCCCAAGACTTGGCATCAACATTGTCATCTCCCTGCCTATGCCGCCACTTCTTAGCGGTGGCAGGGACAGACTAAATCGACCTTTTACATTTTCAATTCGGAAATAATTAGGAAATTTCGTAATTAGGGCAAAACTGATTAGGAAATCCTAATTTAGGCGCTAAGAGGATCCCGGCCCGCTCGTAGCGCCTCGCGGGCATCACGATAACGCTCTTCGAAGCGCTCAACCGCCGCATTTAAGGCCTCTGCAATACGACGCTGCAAGGCCGGATCACCTGCCGCCACGGCCGAAACTGATTTTAACTCGCTGCGGTATACTCGGGTATGAAATTCGGCCAAGGCGTCCACGTCTGAGACGTCGATCAGCGCCGCCTCTCGATTGGCAGTCCGTAGCTCAATCTCGCGTGCCTTGGCGGCCTTCAATTCAGCGTCTGGCCGAGAGTGCGCGGCGCGGCGCCGCTCGTCGCTCAAAAATCGTATGTAACCCTGAACAACATCAATGAGCCGGAACTTCCGCGGCGACACCGGCGTGATGTACCCATCCCTGACAAGCCGGGAAAGCCAGGTCAGCGACACGCCCAAGATAGCGGCGCCTTGCGTGGCCGAAAGGATAGTATCCAGCTTGATTTTTTGGTGCTTCATGTATTTGGACCAAACTAAACCGCAAAATTTTAAAGCTGAAAAACGCGCAAATTTGAGGGCGCGCCGGGGCCGCAGATCACGAGTTGCAGATACGGTCCCTAATGCCGGCACCCTGCCCAGCGCCCTGATATGCCCTTTGCTGCCCCAAACCGGGCCAGAGACGGCGATTTCAGAGACCCCACGTAGGGGTATGGCCACCTCAACGAAACGCCGTCTCCGGCCAATTCTATGGCTTTCACGTTATATCCCTTGCCAATGGACAGCACGGTGCGAACAGAGAGCAAATCCAGCCGCGCTGCCCTGCAAACGCGGAAGCCTTACACTTCCGCGATTTCGAGGATCGCCCGCGGATCGGCGTTACGCCGGCGAGGTATGAAGCGGCCCTCCGCTTCCATCGCGACGATAAACGCTTCTTCGAGTCGCTCCAGGCGTAACCGCTCCTCGGCGATCCGCGCGAACTCCCGCTCGCGTTCGTCGTCGTCCAGAGCGCCTTCCACTGGCAACCCGGCAGCCAGCGCGCTGACTTTCTCGACCAGCTGATCGCGCAATAGCCACACTACAGTCGGGCCTGGGCCTTTCCCGGTTAAGATTAGGTCGGGGTGATCGGCGCCCGGCACTCTTACGGCTGTTTGCCGTTGTGTGATTGCCCGCTCGAGGTCGAGCGGCCCACCGGATCTGTTATACGGGTTGAGTTCCAACGCTCCGGCTTGCGCGATCCGATCAATTTCGGCGATCGCCCTCTCTCGGACGGTCTTTGGCGGCAGCGGCGCGTTCTCAGCCGCTCGCCAAGCCGCATCGAGGCTTTCAAGCTCGCGCCGGATCCGTTGAACCTCGGCCACCGCGTCCTTCACTCTGGGCAATGGCGGCGTGAAGTGCTTGAAACTCGGGGCTCCGAGGCTCGCGATCCCATGGAGCCACTCGAGGCAGTGCCCAACGAAATAGTATTCGCGCCACCGCGCCACAGCGCGCTCGTGCGCCTCCTCCGCGGCCTTCTTCCGCCGCTCGGCAGCTCGGACGGGCGCCATCGCGCGCTCTTCCGTATCGATCTTGGCCTGTTTTATGGCACCAGGGCGAAAGACTTCTTGTGGCGGAAGGATTTCGAACCCTTGGAAACTGTCAAGCTGTTGCCTCACCTGATTTTCCAGCAAGACGCGCGTGCGGATCGCATCTTGGAGCTTATCGTTCGCCGCGTGCATAGCAGCGGCGGCCAGTTCGCGCTCCGAAATCAGCCTTTCCAGTTTCGCTCGGCTGGGTGCCGGTAAGATTGCTAAGGTCTGCTCATCTATGTTCAAGGCAACCTCCTGTTGATCGTGGACACCATAGTTCAGATTAAGCAGCGCCGCGCCTGTCACCCCGTGTCAGATTGCGCCAAATTCAGGGTCACCTTTCGCCTTTCTGGGCGTAGCGGTCGTATCCCGCGAACCATGCACGCGAAAGCAAAGGAAAGCGGTCAAAAGGTTCAGTGACCTCCCTGGGCGACCCCCACTCGGCCGCTGAGTAACCGTCGCTGAACGCGAGTACTTGGCTCGGATCGAACGCATCGACGCCCGGAGGCAGAGGGCGATGCTCCTCCAGTGCCAAGCTCGCCTCAGTTTCGATGTTCCAATCGGGGTCGTCAAACACGTCGGCGAAATGTGCGTAGAGCACAGCGCGGACTTCTTCCGAATCGTAGCTCGACCCTCCGTCGAGGGACGGCGCCTCCAAGGGCGCCGTCGAGTCCATATTCGGAGCCGCCTTAGTAGGCGGCTCCAATAGACTCTTATCGGACTCTTTATTCGGAGCCGCCTTAGTAGGCGGCTCCGATAGACTCTTATCGGACTCATTTGGAAGATGAACGTCCGTTCCTATTCGCGCGCACGTTCGTTCATCTTCGGCGGCCTGCTGGGTCCCCATTGAAAGATGAACGGTCGTTCCTCGTTGGCGAGTAAGGGTGGCCGCCGTAGGTTCAGAATCGGAGGGGCGCTCAGCGGCGGCTGTTACGTCTTTTTGCGCCTTTTCAGGCCATTGAAGTCTGTAATGCGCGCCGCGAAGCGATTTAGGGTTCGTCCGGTCCTTCCCCGACAACACCTTTAACCAACCGGCAGAGCGCAGGGCTGCAATGTGCTTCGCAACTGCCCGCTTCGTCATGCCAACACGCTTCGCAATCAGCTCTTGGCTCGGCCACGCTTCATCAGACTCAGTGCTAACAAACGACTCAATGACCCACGCGACCTCGAAGGCGCCGCTTTTCACTCTCCGATCCGCCGCGATAGCGGCAAGCCATGCGCGACGTTCTCGTAGCTTTTGACTTTTGGCGACCTGAATATCGAATTTTTGGGGCTTGTATTTTCGGGAAAACTCAATATTCATGTCTAGCTCACTCCTAAGATCGCCGCCGGCCGGAAGTCGGCGGCTTTTTGTTTTTTTGCGCTAGGCTGCCGGCGGAAGGTCTGGCTCCGGCGAGCGTCTCGGCTCAGTTGGCGGCGCAATCTCTTCGAAGCCGCAGAATTTTAGAATTTCATTGGCGCGGCGATGCAGGTAACCACCCGCGCGCGAAAGTTCGTTTTGAACCAGTTTTCGCGGTAGGCGCCAATAGCGCGACTCATACAGCTGCTGCACCGCCTCACTGACGTCCACGACGCCAGCGGCGACGTCGAGCGCAACAGCGTCGAGAAAGTCGCCCGCCGATCTGATGATCGGAAATACTTTCACAGCCGCCGTAGGGCGCCCCTCCGACCTATTAGGGCGTAAATGCTTCCGTTTCTTTCCCGGAAAAGGAACGAGTTCACCCATGGCACCTTGCCTGTCCGTTCGTTTTGTGCGATAGTGCATGCCTCACTCATTGCCGCTGTTCTGGTTTCTAAGACACGCAATTAGCGCCGCCGGCCGAAGCCGGCGGCGCTTTCTTACGCGGCATTCTCGATTTTTTGGCTCATGGTGCATCGACGTGTGCGGCTGGTTAGCCACGCGTCCAGGTCGGAGCGCCGGTACAAGACTTTGCGCGCGCTCTGGCGAACAAACATCGGCCCTTTACCGGACATCCTGTACTTCGCGAGCGTTGATGGCGAGGTGCGCAGGTACACTGCGGCTTCCGATGCGTCCATCACGTCGAGCTTCGCAAGGAACTCAGGATCGAGGTTTCGTTTCTTCATTACGGCCCGCTCCAATCGCTTGGTGGAGCGGATTTTTTCCTCGTTGATCCAATTCGAATACGAAATTTGCGCCGAGAATTTTAGCGCTCAATTTTACCCAAATTGAACCCACGTCGCGCGAAGTCCTCGTCGGAATACCCCGGTGGCACCTCTTGCCCCATGTCACACCATAAGCCAACGGCCAAGCGGTTGCGTACCGCTTTCGCTCCGCGGCGCTCAACGTTCACGGCGTTTTCGTGCCACCACTTCCCAAGTTCATCGAAAAAAGCGCGCGCCAGAAATTTCATCGCCGGCGGTTGCTTCTCCTGCCCTACCTCCTGGCATGCGCGCCGCTTCAAGAGAGGAGCCAGTGCGCGACCGTGCTCGATGATGGCGTGAAGGTTCGCCAGCTCGCCACGGAGTGAGGCTAGCTCATTCGGAGGCAATTTCTCCTCCGAGTCGTCTACGAAATCCTCCAACTCGACGCGGTCACTCTCGATTGCGTCCACAATAGCCAGCAGCTCATCTGCCAACCGCGAGACCCGGGCCGCTTTCCGTCGTGCCTTCGGGGCCGTCAGTCGCGGACCATAGGCCAAGGCTGCCGCGCCCCACGCAAAGGCGCACACGGCGAGCAGCTCAGCGCGGATTTTCGCCAACGTCCCGCGAAGCAACCCCGCGTCCAATGCCTCGCGAATGGCGTCATCAACAAAGCAGGATGCCCCTGGCTTTATCAGCCTGCCGAAAGGCGGCGGCTCTCGTATTTCGGTGACGGTTCCGACGGGTGTCCGCCGGGCAACCTTGCGAGCGCGTTCTACCTGCCAGAACCGCTCGGCCTGCTTTGACGGCCTACTCATTGGCGGCTCTCCGCTCGGGGAGCGGCACTACTTCGGCGCTCTTGCCGGCCATTGCCGCGGCGATACGATTGCCCACCGCGTCTGCTGCCGCCCGAACGGCGTCGGGCACCACGTGGGCGTAGCGCTGCGTCGTCTGTGGCTGTGTATGGCCCAAAAGCTTACCAATGATTGTCAGCGACACGCCTCCGCTGGCAGCGATGCTCGCGTGCGAATGTCGTAAATCATGAATGCGCACGTCGTGGAGCCCAGCGTGTGCACGGATCGCGCGCCATGGGCGATTGAGATCGGCGCGTGGCTTGTCGCGCTCAGCGCCGGGGATAACGTATTCGCCAAGCCGCGCTAGGTCCTTCAGCAATGCAAGCGCCGGGGCATTGAGAACTGCATATCGCCGGCCGGTTTTAGTGTCCGCCAGGAGTGCAATGCCGCGCTCAAAGTCGATGTCCTTCCAGCGCAAATTAAGCACTTCCCGCATTCGCAGCCCGGTCAAAACCAGAAGCCGGATCGCGGCGACAGCGTGCCGGTCAATGATGGTTCGCTGGTTCGTTTTCGGGGTATGTTTGCTGCGGCTTTCCTTCCACGGAAGCCCATCGGTCTCGGCAAGCGTCAACGTCTCACCAAGCCGGGCAAGCTCGTCTGTCGATAGGTACCGCTCGCGATCTTCTTCTCGAAACGCAGCAATACCGGCCGCAGGATTTGCCCCCTTGGGCACGTACCCAGCAAGCGCTGCGTGCCGGTAGATACTGCCGATCGTTTCTAGCAGCCTGTTCGCGGTTGTCGGTCGCGTCTTTCCGACCTTTCGGTGCAGCTTTGCGACATCGGCGGGTGCAATTTTATCGAGCTGAATGGAGCCTAACGCGGGATTAAGGTGCTTGCGGATATAGCTCGTGTAATTCCGCAGCGTATTTGGCTTTAGCCGACCCGCCTCGTCTTTCAGGAATGTGGCGGCGAACTCCCGGAAGGTCGGGATTGCCCGCTCCTTTTTGCGTTCTAATACCGGGTCGCTACCGAGGCGCACCGCCGCCAATATGTCAGCCGCTCGCTTCCTTGCATCCTCGGGTGACAGCTCTTGAACCGTTCCCAGCGTCAAGCGCCGCTTTACGACGTTTCTGCCGCCCGCGCCGGGCCTGTAATCCACAACCCAGCTTTTCCGGCCTGTTGGCTCAACTCGTAATCCGAAGCCAGCAAGGTCCGTGTCCCAATAGAACATGCGCACACTTGAGGGTTCAATCGCGGCCACGCTTCGGCGTGTCAGCTTTATCATAGGCATGGCGTCCCCACCGCCCTGGTCCCTTCTCCTTCGCCGTCACACTTGCTGATCCGGTAACCACCGGGTAACCACGGGTAACCACCTGGTAACCACCGTGACAGCAAACACGCGGAACGACGTGGAAGGACAATATTCAAAAACTGCGCGGAAATCAAAGATGTACGGTTCGACGTGGATAAACGTGGAAACAGGCGGAAAGACGTATTTTATGTCTCATAACCTGAAGGTCGCAGGTTCAAATCCTGCCCCCGCAACCACCTCCCACACCCAAGGGTGTGCGATTCAAACCTCTCCTCCGCGCAACCAATGCCGCCACACTTGACCTCGTGGCTGTTGCTCACATTGTTCTCCAACAGTGTTGAACTTGACCTGCATTCCCCTTTCAAGTGGTTCGGCAGTCCGCGCCTGAGCCGTCCACCTCAGCCCCACTAGCGCCTCACTGTTCACACTCGTTACATGACTGCGACCAATCTTCACCGGCTTGATTCACTTAATCAGCGCGCTTCATATTGCGGATCGAAATTTATAGCCGCTTCAAAACCTTTGAGACGCACATAGGCACAGGGCGTGTAATGAAAACTATTCTCACTGCAATGATTATTTTTGCGACCGTTATTTCTTGCGCTTTAGCTCATGGCGGCGGGTGCAGGAAGAATTCCCCACCAGGTCAATGCTGCCATATGGACCGCTCCAAAGGCGTTGTCCATTGTCACTAGCAAAACTCCGGCCGATTACGATGCGGATATAAGCTTCATTCCGGCAACCCTGGCGCTTTACACCCCTTGCGTCTTAAGCCGATCGAATTGATCAGTTATGGGACAGTATTCGACCATATTCTTCTCGCCTCTTAACACCTCGAATTTCGTTTTATCGCCTTCGCGCCAGAAGCGAATGTCGAATTTGTGCTGATTGAGACGGAGGTCAGTTACCGTGAGATCCGGCAACCATGTCGGAAGATCAGGATCGACGTAGAGCTTGCCTCGCGGGGCATCGGGCATAAACCCGAGCATGGTCTGCATCAACATAAAGACCGAACCGGCCGCCCACGCCTGCGGCACGTTTGCACCAAGGTACTGAATCGGGAACAGAGGTTCTCGACCTACCGAGCTCGTGTAGAGTTCAGGAAGCTGATTGAGGAGGAAGTGGCTGCCAGCTTCGCTGATTGCGCGGGCAACCTGGGATGCTTCGGCATCAAATCCATACCTTCGGAAGCCCATCGCGATAATGGCGTTGTCGTGTGGCCAGATTGACCCATTCTGGTAGTTGTAGGGATTGAATGCGAGGTTTTTGGCCGATAGCGTGCGAATACCCCACTTGCACCACATATCCGGCGCCATCAGCCTTTGGACGACCTTGGCCGCCCGATCAGGCGGAACGATGCCGGACCAGAGGCAATGCCCTGGGTTGGAGGCGACTGTCAGGACCTTCTTTTTATCTCCATCGAGCGCGTAAGCATAGAAGCCAAGATCGTCATCCCAGAACTTCTCATTAAATTGATCGAACAACCTGTTGGCCTTTGCCCGCAATTCTTTCGCGCGATCGGGCTTCTCCAACTCATCAAAAATTTCGGCCATACGCAGCCAGGCGTCATAAACATATCCCTGCAATTCGCAAAGCGCTTTCGGCCCTTTCACCAGCGACCCATCCGGGTAGACAACGGCATCGCCGGCATCCTTCCACCCCATGTTCTCATAGCCGACGGGAGATCGCGTCTGATACTCCTGAAAGCCGTCTCCATCCCGGTCGCCGTAATGATCGATCCAGGCAAGGCAGCGTTCAGCTATTTCCAGCTTTTGCTCGACAAATTCCCGGTCACCTGTGGCCCGCCACGCAGCATGCAGTGTAATAAGATAAAGCGGAGTTGCATCAGCTGTCCCATAATAGGGCGTATGCGGTATCAGCTTGAAATGCGCGAGCTCGCCACGACGCAATTCATGAGGTATTTTGCCAGGCTCGGCGTCGCGGTAATCATCCATCTCTGTTGCCTGCAGAGAACCCAAGACCTCAAGCGCCCCCCGTGCGAATCCAGGATAGATCAGTATGTTCTGTAGCGACACGATAAGGCTGTCCCGGCCGAAAGGCGCAACGAACCAGGGCAAGCCAGCTGCAGGCATGAAGACCATGTGGTCTGAGCCGGTGTTGCCAAATGGAAGTCGAAGCGCGGCCATGTCTTCCAGCGCTTGCCGATAAAGGCGGCAAAAATCATCGTTACTCGCGCTGATCTTCAGAACAGTCTCCAGCCAGTCCTCAAGAGTTTGAGCATGCTGTAACTTGTGACTGTCGAAAACGCACTCATGGGGAGCAGCGTACTCGCTATCACCATCGGCCAGCGAATAAGTGAGACAGACGTGCCAGGCTTCACCCGGGGCCAAAGAAACCTCGAAACTCAAGCGGCCGTTGGCGTGAACTCCTTTGGTCAGGCTGTTCCGGAACGAGACCGTTATGGACCGCACGAAATCAGCATTGTGGTAGGTGGTCTTCAGTTGCTGCTTTGATACGAGCCATTCCGTAGTGATGCGACCACGACGGACGATGTTTCCGGATTTGACCTCAAAAATATCCGCAAAATCTGAACGCATCGCAATTTCGAGCTGAAAGCGCACATGTTTCGCACCATTATTGGTTATATCGATGTCCTCATGCATGCCGCCTTCAATTGATCGGCCTATAACAAGGCCGAGTGTGTGAGGGGGAATAGTACCGTCCTCGGTCGTGATGGCCCGGTTGGTAAGATGGACTTCTGAGGTGTAATAGGTCGTGGCACCGCCCGTCAGCAGCTCCCATGGCTCGCCATTGGCGTAAATCCTCCAGCTGCTGAGGACGCGGGTGTCGTTGAAATATAGGCCACGATCACTGGGCCAATTGATTTGGCCATCAAGCTCTGTGATCAACACTGTTTGCCCATGGTGAATTGAAATCTGTGGGGGACCGACCTGGACCTTGAATGGCATTGCATCAAACCCCTTCTGGGTTAAGGGTAGCTTGTTACTCCACCAGCAGAATCATGTGTCCGTCAGGATCGCGGACCGCAGATGCTGCTCGACCGTCCTTCAACCTCACTATGCCCGGAGAAACAAAAATTTCGTGCTGGGAGGTGAGCCGCTCGACAAGAGCGCCAAGATCGTCAACTTCGTAATACTGTCGAACTGAAGCTATATCATTCGCCTGAATGCCCGATTGCGAGGTTTGACCGCGCGGCTTCCTATAATGCAAAAGCTCGACGTGTGGCGTTGAAGCTGTTGCGGGCTCGAGCGCGACGACATCGACTTCGCATGCCGTCAGGTCGTCCAACCGATCTTGCTCAGGACCGTGATTTAGCGAACGATCGGTGATCCGGAACCCAAGCAAGGCGATATAGAAGTGGAGACTCCGATCCAAATCCATTACGGAGATTGCCGTGTGATCGCAGCCGAGAATGCCTTCTCCGCGCCCATCCCGCCAAATGTCCGAGCCAACACCCGGTGGAAAGGAGATCAACTCGAGTGGGTGCCCTTCCGGATCGCGGAACTTGAATGCGGTGACCCTCCCCGTGTTGGGTGGCAACCGTACCGGCCTGCCTTTTGTTATTTCATCTTTGAGGCCTCTATTTCTCAGACGCTCCCACGTATTCTCGATATCCTTGGTGACAAGCGCTAAATGCTGAAACCATTGATCATTCGAGGCGCGTATCGCAGGATATAATTGACCGGGAGGTTCGAAGCTTATGAGTTCAACCGTTTGACGCCCAACGAGAACGTCGACAGCGCGCGTGGTGGTTTCGCTAGCAAGGCCGAGAAGGCTGTTCCAGGCGGGGTCCGAAAATACTCGCTCAGGTGCAGTTTCTAGCTCAAGTATGTCGCGATAGAAGGCGGCCGTACGCGATAGATCGGCAACTGTTACGCTGAGCCCGATTACGCGCAATACAGCCATTTTACTGATGCTTTCCTATTTGAAGATCCCAGGCTTCGCGGCAGCCCATGTGCTTGCCTCAAGCTGGACGATTAAGAGCGCACAAGGCTCATTGCCTACGGTACCTGAACGATGCCCTACTCGACCTTGTGCATCTGGCGTCGCGTCCTGATCACCACCGAAGGAAACTTCACCCGGTCCCATTTCGACATGTGTTCCGTCCATCGTTTCGACAAACCATCGTCCGGACAGCACGGCAATCCATTGGGGCGCGGGATTCTTGTGCCAATCTCCCCTCCAGCCGACCGGCAGCACTGTGAATTGCAGGCTGGCCATTCCTGAGAGGAGTTGATCATTCCACTGCGGCTCCGCTCTTCCACCCACACTCGCGAACTGGAAGGCAGACAGCGCACAACGTGTCTGGTGAGTCACGCCTTGCTCGTCGGCCCAGACATGCCAATAGGATAGTTTCGCAGCCACTTTCGACATAACCGCGCCCGGTAGTTCAGACAGATGCTGTCATATCAAACTCGCAATTCTCTCAACCTCCCTTTCTGTCGCTTGAATGAACCCGCTCGCGTACATGATAAATATTAACCCGCCTACAATGGCGAAGTTCTTGAAAAATTCCCAAACGTGCGGATAGCCCTCGCTGTCAGGAGACCAGAAACGCGAGTAACTCCAAAAATTGTGATAAACGACGCCGGTGACGACGCAATATCCTGCAAGAATGAAGGCGGCGATGCCATCGTAATAGTGGAACAAGATCATTATTGGCGTCACTAACTCGACCACCATCGCCAGGACAAGAAGAACCGGTCCACCGGGCAGCCAGCCTGAATAAGCTTGCTTGAGCGCATTATCCCAATTGATGATCTTGTCTAGAAAGCTAAAGGGGAAAATCCAAACAATGAACATTCGTGCCAGCGTCGGCAGAGCATCATTGGCCAGCCATTCCATCGGTAGTGATCTCCTCCTCACATCATCATCCGATGATGGAGATCAAACATGATCCAGAGAGTCCCCCCGACCATAAAGACGATCAGTATGCCGGCGAACGCCATCGCAGCGAGGTTCTCAAACGGCGTGGAGTGGAACCCTATGTGAAGAAAGAACCTGAGATGCACCAAAACTTGCACGATCGCGGTGATGGCGATGATAACTAAAGTGCTTATTCGCGGCAGAGTGCCAGCAGCGACAAGCGCAAATGGAATGGCGGTGAGAATAAAGGCCAGACCCAGACCAATGAGATAAGGTCTGCGGCTCCGTTCGACTGGGAGACCTGAAGCATCCATGCTCAAACTAGCCCCGGCAGATACACGACCGAGAAAATCCCGATCCAAATGATATCGAGGAAATGCCAAAAAAGACCGAGCCGCATGACACGAGAGGCCACGGGCCTTGTCAGGCCTTTGGTCAGAACCTGGCCGATCATCACAAGGATCCAGATGATACCAGCACTGACATGCAAACCGTGCGTGCCGACAAGCGCAAAGAAAGCGGAAAGAAACCCGCTTCTATCAGGCCCGGCACCTTTAGCGATCATGCCGCTGAATTCCTGATACTCGAGCAACAGGAAACCGAGACCCAGCACTGCAGTCACACTCAGCCATTGGATGACACCCGGGCGGCTGGCCTGAGCAAATGCGACAGACGCAAAGCCGAACGTCGCGCTGCTCAGCAGCAAGACTGCTGTCTCAGCGGCAGCGTGTTCGAGACTGAAGAGTTGTTGCCCTGTTGGACCTCTCGCAGTGTTACCGAGCATCACCAGATAGGTCGCAAATAGCAACGCAAAAATAATTGCGTCACTCATCAGATAAATCCAGAAACCAAAGGCTCGATCTTCATATTTTTGAGTATCTGAGGTCGGTAAGGCGGCCATCTCGACCGTGCCCAAAGTATCTGCAGTCACGATGTCGCCTCCAATACGGACTCTCCCGCGAAGCCGGGATCACTGGCGATTTCGTTCTTTGAGGCGGCCTCCATTTCACGAAATCGCGCCTCCTCAATGGCTTTCACCTCGATTGCAGGCAGAATGACCTCAGTTTCATCATCGGAGCTGCGAATGATGATGGCGACAAGGATTACCGCGAAGGCTACTGCGGCGAGCCACCAAATGTACCAGACCACGGCGAAACCAAACACAAAAGCCGCGCCGCCGACCGTCGCGGAAATGAAAGTATTCTTTGGCAACGCAATGTCGACGTAGCGTTCGGGCCGCTGATAGGCTACGCCCCGGTGCTTCATGTCCCAGAAAGCATCAACGCTCTGCACATTCGGCAGGATAGCGAAGTTGTATAGTGCCGGCGGAGAGGACGTTGCCCACTCGAGCGTTCGGCCATTCCAAGGATCACCTGTCAAATCACGTGCATTAGCACGATCCCTAATGCTGACCACAAGTTGAATAGCGAGGCAAACAATGCCAAGGAAGATGATAAAGGCACCAACCGCCGCAACAATCAGGTGCGGTTGCCACGCCGCTATATCATAGTGCTCCATGCGCCGGGGCATGCCCATTAGGCCAAGCACATAGAGTGGCATGAAGGCCAAATAAAATCCGATAATCCAGCACCAGAAAGAACGCGCACCCCATGTCTCGTTCAGCTTGAAGCCGAACGCTTTCGGAAACCAGAACATATAGCCGGCCAAATAACCGAACAGAACGCCCGGAATGATCGTGTTATGGAAGTGCGCTACCAAAAAAGTCGTATTATGCATAGCATAATCGACGGGAGGCAGCGCCAGAAGAACTCCTGAAAGGCCGCCGATAACGAACGTCACCAGGAAACCGATTGTGAAGAGCATTGGGGGTTTAAAAATGATTCGACCCCGGTACATCGTCAGCAGCCAGTCAAACACTTTAACGCCGGTTGGAACGGCGATAATCGTTGTCATAATGCCGAAAAACGAATTAACGTCCGCGCTCGGGCCCATCGTGAAAAAATGGTGCAACCATACGGTGAAGGACAAAAGGCCGATTGCCATAGTTGCCAACACCAGCGACGTATATCCAAACAACCGCTTCTGACTGAAGGTGGCGACAACTTCGGAAAAAACGCCGAAGGCAGGCAGAATGAGAATGTAGACCTCAGGATGTCCCCACAACCAAAACAGGTTGATGTAGTGCATCATGTTGCCGCCCATGGCGTTTGTAAAAAAATGCGTTCCGAAAATTCGGTCGACCGCGAGCAAGCCACAAGCGACAGTCAGCGCCGGAAAAGCAAAGATCATCAGAACGCTGGTCACCAAGACTGTCCAGCTGAAAAGTGGCATGCGAAAAAGGTGCATGCCCGGAGCCCGGCACTTGAGGATGGTCACCAGAAAGTTGATGCCGCTCATCGTGGAGCCGACACCTGCGATGAGCACGGCCCAGAGCCAATAGTCGACACCGACACCCGGATTGTATTCGATGCCTGAATACGGCGGATAGCCGGTCCAGCCGGCCGTTGAGAACTTACCGATAACAAGCGAAATAAGGACGAGACCGGCGCCAGCCGCTGTAAGCCAAAGGCTAACCGCGTTCATGAAAGGGAAGGCTACATCCCGCGCTCCTATCTGCTGCGGCATGATGTGATTAATAAGGCCAGACAGGAATGGCATCGCCATGAAAAATATCATGATCGTGCCGTGGGACGAGAAGATTTGATCAAAGTGCTCTGCGGGCAGATAGCCGTCGCTGCGGAAAGCAATGGCTTGCTGGCCTCGCATCATAGCTGCATCGATGAAGCCGCGCATCAACATCACGAGAGCCAGCATCACGTACATGATGCCGATTTTCTTGTGGTCGAGGCTCGACACCCAGTCGAATAGCACGATGCGCCACGCCCTGAAGTAGGTGATAAGTCCTACAACTGAAAGTGCTCCAAGCACGGTGACTGCAGCTCCGCCGGCAGCGATGGCGCTATAGAAAGGAAGGGCATCGATGGTTAACCGTCCCAACATATTCGATTGCCCTTACCTAGCCTGTTCTGTGCCGGTTACCTGAGCGTGAAGGTGATTCCCGTCGCCGTGCCATTTCGCTATGATGCTGTCAAAAAGACCGGGCTGAACGCCTGAATAATACGTCACTGGTACTTTCACACTCGGCTTTGCGAGTTGCTCATAAGTCGTCGCATCTAGCATCTGGGTTGATGCTTTTACCTTTTCTACCCAAGCCCCGAACTCGCCCTCAGTTGTGGTTGCGATCGCCCGAAATTGCTGGTCGGCAAATCCTCGGCCACTATATTGGACGTTGCGCCCCCAGAACTCGCCCGGCTCATCGGCAAGAAGATGCAGGCGCGTTTGCATACCGGCCATGGCATAGATCTGCCCACCCAGCCCAGGGATCATGAAAGAATTCATTACTGTGTCCGACGTAATTCTGAGGGCTAACGGGCGACCTGCCGGGAAAACCAGCTCGTTGACGACGGCAATATCTTGTTCGGGATAGATAAAGAGCCATTTCCAGTCTTGCGCCACCGCTTCGACCCGTAATGGAGGAACTTCAGGGTCAATCGGCTTGTATGGATCGAGCCGATGAGTGGCACTCCAGAGATGTAAACCGAGCCAGAATATTATCCCTGCCGGCACGCCCCAGATTAGTATTTCTACCGGCCAATAATAGGCAAGGTTTGGCGCGTAACGCGCATTTCGGTTAGTGCCCCGATAACGCCACGTGAATAGGGCAGCCATGATGAAGACCGGCACGATGACGATCATCATGATAGCCACAGCGTCCAGTAGAAGCTGTGTTTGGGCCGCTGCTATTGGACCTTTGGGATCTAGAACAGGGCTCGCGATCGCATTACAAGCACTCACAAATATTGCGAGGGGCGAGCACGCCCCAGCTACATGCAATCGACGAGCAAGATTTCGTTTCACGACCAAGCCTTGTGCCCTAATTGAAGCACGTCGATGAAACTCAAATGCGGTCTCATTGATCCCAACGCCATCTTTGTTCTGAGGAGGACAGAAACGGTTTCTTCAAGAGCGTCAGCGAGGAATGGAAGACTCCGCCACAATTCATTAAGGTTATTTGAAAGATCTGCCGGCCAGGAGGTTTAACGAGAAGAGCACGCGGTCCTCTCAACGAAAACTCAGCGTTCCGAATTGCATCCACCATAAGGAACCTCTTACCGTCAGAGGCGATTTTGGCGTGATGACGAATAAGCGAGTATGGTCAAATTTTGTTCCCGCCGCGCCCGCCCGAACGTTGCAATCTGTCAACCAAACGCTTGGTCGGTGATTTTCGAAAGTTCTCTATCTTGGAAGAAGGAATAAGGAGATTGGAGAAATGGCACAGGACGGCGAATCGTATGCCGTATATCGAAACGAATTTCGGCAGGTGCTGGGATCCAACTTTCGACGGGCTCTACTGATCGAGACCAATGCGCATGAGGGCCCCGTCTATGTCCCTGGCGAGCATGCCTTATATTTCACGACTCTTCCCGAGCCTGGGCCCAAGAATATTGCGATCAAGCGCGTACGGCCCGAAAACGATGAGTTTCCTTTTCGTGCTGAGGCACCCGAGACGGTTCAGTTTCCTTCGAACATGGCCAATGGCATGACGCTCGACAGGGAAGGACGCCTCGTGATCTGCGAACAGGGATATCACCAGATACCAGCCCGCATAAGCCGTATGAACTTTGAAACCCGTACAGTCGAAACTGTCGTCGATCATTGGCGGGGATTCCACTTCAACTCCCCGAACGACGTCGTAGTAAAGAGCGACGGGACAGTCTGGTTCACCGATCCCAATTATGGCGAACTCCAGGGCTTCAAGGGTAAGCCCGAGGTCGGCGCGTACGTCTATTGTCATGACCCCATTAGCGGTGAAACCACCGTGGTTGCTGACAACTTCAACAAGCCGAATGGGCTTGCCTTCTCGCCAGATGAGTCGGTGCTTTACGTCACCGATTCAGGTGCCAACCAGACACCGGGAACCTATTTTGTCGGACTGCCTCATCATGTTCGCGCATTCGACGTTCACGCAGGTCGACACCTGCGGAATGAGAGGCTCTTTGCCGTTGTCGCGCCCGGATTTCCGGACGGCATCAAAGTAGATAACGAAGGCCGCGTTTACACATCCTCAGCAACCGGTGTGCAGGTGTTCAGCCCGGAAGGTGACCTGCTTGGTGAGATCATGGCGCCGGGTGTAGCCAATTTCACGTTTGGTGGACCCCGAAACGACGTTCTTTTTATCCTTTGCGATACCGTGATCTGGCAGGTTCAGCTTCAGGCCAGAGGAGCTTGCATCCACTGATCCTTGCTTGATTAGTTCGTTTCACCCTCAGCTTACCGAAGTTGCTCCAACAAATGATCGCCTACCCGGAGCGCATTTGCTATCGCCGTCAGCGAAGGATTGACAGCACCAATACTGACGAAAAAGCTTGTATCGACGACATACAGATTGTCGAGCTCGTGGGCTTTGCAATTGATGTCAAGAACGGATGTCTTTGGATCGCGGCCAAAACGGCATGTGCCGGCCTGATGCGCGCATCCCGCGATGGGAATTTCGGTTTTCATGTAGGCCTGACGTGGAATCAGGTGGTCTGGATGCATGCCGAGATGCCCCAAGATTGATTTGAGCTTCTCATAAAGCTTCCGCGCCGGCACCTGGTTATTCGGTGTGTAACTGAGGGTCACCTTCCCGGTCCGATCCACGGTCACTCGATTATTTGGATCCGGCAGATCTTCGGTTGTGAGCCAAAAATCAACGGAGTGATAAGCGATATCGTCGAGTAACCGCATGGGAAGAAGGGCGGTTTCTATAGGCTTCTCTCCCCGGAACATCGTACCTTGGCATTTGCCCATCATCTGGATATTGCCCATAGGAAAATCAAATCCATCCGTTCCGAAATAGAAGTCATTCATGGCCAACGTCTTCTGGAACATGGTCGGATTGGGCTCAAGGGAAAGCGCGAGCACAGCCTGGCTGTTATGAAACATGTAGTTCCGCCCGACCTGATCCGACCCGTTGGCGAGGCCATTGGGATGTTTGTCGTTGGCTGACATCAGTAGCAGCTTGGCACTGTTCACCGCGCCACACGATACGACAATGATATCTCCGCGGAAGACGTCCACCTCGCCCCCCACCTCTGCCACCACCGAAGTCACCGACGTGCCGGATGGATTGGTTTCGAGCCTGAGCGCCTGCGCGTTACGAATGAGCGTCACGTTGGGAAATTCCAACGCCGGCCGTACTGCTACGACTTCTGCATCTGATTTGGCATGAACCAAGCAGGGAAACCCGTCGCAGGTTTGGCACCGGATGCAGGTGCTGTACGCCATATTGCTTTCGTCCAGCATGATCGCGCTAGGCGCCGGGAATGGATGGTAGCCGGCTCCGGCCATGTCCTCGAAAAGCTGCTGAATGCGCGGCTCTTGAGATACTGGCGGACACGGATAGGGAGCACTGGCCGGCGGCTCGGTCGGATCCTGGCCGCGCAATCCGTGCACGTGATACATCTGCTCCGCTTTGGTGTAGTACGGCTCTAAATCCTCGTAGCTGATCGGCCAGGCAGGTGAAACTCCGTCGTAATGGCGAAGCTCTCCAAAATCTTCTCGGCGCAAACGAAATAGCGCCGCGCCAAACATTTTCGTGGCGCCGCCGACAAAATAATGAACCTGCGGTTGAAATGGTCGGCCGTTATGGTCGTACCAGGTATCGGGCGAAATGTAGCGGTTTTCCCGAAAAACTGCCGTTGCGTCCCAGTTGAGGGCTTCCCGTCTAAGCCAATCTCCGCGTTCGAGGATAAGAATGCTTTTTCCGGACGGCGCGAGATGACGTGCCAGAGTGCCACCGCCGGCACCGCTGCCGATGATGATGACGTCGAAATGCTTGTCCATACCGACAGATCCGCTAAAGCCCGACACTGCTTTGCATAAGACCGCCGTCCACGAAAATGCTGGTGGCGGTAAGATAGCTTGCCCCGTCGCCGGCAAGAAAAGCCACAACACTCGCAATTTCTTCTGGGCGCGCCATGCGGCCGAGAGGAATGGCCGAATTCAGCTTTTGGAGTTTTGCTGGATCATGCATCGTGCTGAGATTGATCGGAGTTTCCACGGCCCCCGGACCGACGCCCACGACGAGGATATTGTAAGGCGCAAGCTCAACACCGGCTGTGCGCGTGAGCATTCGCATCCCGCCTTTGGAAAGGCAGTAGGCGGTATTGCCAGGCATGGGCCAATCCTCATGCACCGACGTGATATTGATGATTCGGCCGCCCCCGCCCTGCTTGATCATCTGCCTGGCAGCAACCTGAGTGCCAAAAAAAGCGCTCTTGAGGTTGATGTTTAGTACCTTGTCGTATTGATCCTCGGTCGTATCAAGCACAGATGTGCGCGTTTCAATTCCGGCGTTGTTCACCATGATGTCGAGTCGGCCGAAATTTTTCACTGCGGC
>Ga0207747_1000555_pt1 | contig 40280 bp, 53 predicted proteins | sample HigsolmetaGSP11D_FD_184839 | JGI IMG/M metagenome (GOLD analysis project Ga0207747, IMG submission 184839) | High solid enriched microbial communities from the Joint BioEnergy Institute, USA - SP1-1-D (SPAdes) | ecosystem: Engineered > Bioreactor > SSF (Solid state fermentation) > Aerobic >...
GGCCACATTTGCCGCAGCATTGGTGCTCGCTGGGATCTGCCGGCATTTTTTGTTCAGCCCAGTTACCGTTTACGGGGAATCGATGTCGCCGACCTTGGCCAATCATGAAAAAGTCATTGTCAGCAAAGTGGGGGAAATTCACCGGTTTGATATTATCGTTTTTCATGCACTGGATGAAGACGCTTATTATGTCAAAAGGGTGATCGGCCTTCCCGGCGACAGCCTCGAGATAAAAAATGATACCCTGTATATTAACGGCAAGCCGTATGCAGAGCCGTATTTAAAACAAAACAAAGCACATATAGAAGAAGGGAGCAAATTAACCGGGGATTTCACACTGAAAGAAATTACCGGAAAATCCACTGTGCCGAAAGATTCGTTCTTCGTCATGGGCGACAACCGGCGGATCAGCAAAGACAGCCGGATGTTTAAATTTATATCGGCCAAATCGGTGGTCGGAAAAGTTGAGCTGTCGTATTACCCGTTGAAAGATCTCGGGATGCCGAAATAAAGCGTAATGAAGGGGTTGCCCAAAAAGCCGGGAAAACCGGCCAAGGGGAGCCCTTTTTAAGCTATTTCGACAATTATTTTCTCCGCTGGATTCTGCTGATCCTGTCCAGCCATGAAAAAATCCGGGAAAGCCTCCCGGATTGTAGGTGAAACTCAGCATCACTTGTTGAACCAAATAAAGTAACTCAAAACGATGACCAGGACTAAAAAACCGATAATCGAGCTGAAGACGATTTTTTTCGATCTGGTGAAATTTCCCAAGGTAAGACTCTCCCCTCTGCGCGAACTGTATTGTTATGCTCATTTTACCCTTAAAAGGGAAAATTCAAACAAAGGGGCGATTTAGTCCTCCTTCGACATTTGCAGCGCCTTCTTAATGTTTTTCAATGAATTGCTTTTTCCATACAACAGAACCCCGCCGCGGTATATACGCGCACCCGCCGCCGCCATCAGAATAATCATTACTACCAGCACCGCCGCTCCTGAGATGCCCACCCAAACCGGAAAATCAAGCATTCCGACACGCAAAAACATCAGCATCGGAGTAAAAAACGGCACATAAGAAAGCACAGTGATGTAGCCTGCTGAAGGATTGCCAAGGCCTGCCATCGCAAGGAAAAAGCCGATCATCACCAGAAACGTCATCGGCATCATCATTTGCTGCGCGTCTTCAATCCGGCTGACGAGCGAACCGAGCAGTGCCGCAAGAGTCGCGTACAGCAGATACCCGAGTACAAAAAACACAACAGCATACGCAATTGTTGATGCCTTTATATCGGAAAAACCAAATACATCAAAAAAGCCCCCGGTTAAATTGTCGAGATTTTGTTTGATTGAAAAATAGGCTGCTGCAAGTAGAACGGCCATCTGTGTCAACCCGAGCAAAGCGCCGCCGAGAATTTTCGCAAACATTTGCTGCACAGGAGATACGCTTGAAATTAAAATTTCCATGACACGCGATGCTTTTTCCGTCGCCACTTCCATTCCGACTGCGCTCGCATAAAAAATCACAGCAAAATAAATGGCAAACAGTAAAATATAAACAAGTCCCCTTGCCTGCGCCAATTCTTCCTCGGATTTTGCTTTGGTTTTGAGATTCACGCTTTTAAAAGATACCGGGCTGTTTAACTGGGCGAGCTGGCTTGGGGAAAGCTTCAATTCGGCAGCCACCATACTCCCTTTTACAGCCTGCAAAGCCTGCTCCAAACTGTCCGTGATGCCGGTATCAGCCAAGTCGGGGGCTTTATATGTCGCTTTTGGCATACGGGACGCATCAAGCGACAGAACAAGATATCCTTTATATTTTCCGCTTAAGACCTCTTGACGCAATATGCTTTCGCTTTTTTCCGTTTGAACAAGCTGTATATCTTTGTCAATAGCTTTCAGTTGCTGTTTCAACGGCCCGTAGTGCATGTTCGTTTGATCGAGCACAGCAATTTTTTCCTGCTTGCCGCCGCCCGCAAAAAAATCGATAATCCGGCTCATGTTGCCCATGATGATGACAGCGGCCAGCAAAAAAATCGATAATCCGGCTCATGTTGCCCATGATGATGACAGCGGCCAGCAAAATAACAGTCGTGATGATAAAGGATCTCGATTTTAATTTGGACGAGTAAGTATGCCCGAGCAAAATGCCGAACTTATTCATAGGAAGCCCCTACCTTTTCTATGAAAATATCATTTAAAGACGGTTCTTCAAGCGCAAACTTGCGGATAAAACCTTTCCCGTTGATTTCATTTAAAATTTCCTGCGCGGCTTCTTCCCGGTCAATTTGCAGTTCCGCCCCCAAAGCCGTTTGCTTAAATTTTGCAACGCCGGAGAAAGTACGTAAAAATTCGAGGTCAAAGTCAGCATGGATGATGACATTTTTCTTGCCGAATGCGCGCTTAATCTCCTTTAACCCGCCGTGAACAACCGGACTTCCATGATGCATAATGCACAAGTGCTGGCAAAGTTCTTCGACATGCTCCATCCGGTGGCTTGAAAAAACAATCGTTACCCCGCTATCCTGCAGTTCACAAACGGCTGCTTTTAAGGTCTCGACATTAACCGGGTCAAGCCCGCTGAAAGGCTCATCCAGTATGAGCAGTTTCGGCTTGTGTATAACTGCGGCGATAAACTGGATCTTCTGCTGATTGCCTTTTGAAAGTTCCTCCACGCGTTTATCGAAGTATTCTTCGACATGAAACCGTCCGAGCCAATATTTTAATTCTTTCAGTGCATCCTGCTTGCGCATCCCCCGTAATCTCGCAAGGTAAACAAGTTGATCCTTTACTTTTAATTTTGGATACAATCCCCTTTCTTCCGGCAAATACCCGATATGCGGGCTGACATTGTAATCGATCTTTTTCCCGTTCCAGGTGATTGTGCCTTCATTTGGTTTTAACAAGCCCAAGATCATCCGGAAAGTGGTCGTTTTCCCGGCTCCGTTCGCTCCTAAAAAGCCAAAAATTTCTTTATCGGGAATGGTTAAAGATAAGTCTTTTACGGCTGTAAAATCACCGAATCTTTTGGTCACGTGCTCCAGCTTCAAGGACATAATCCTTCGCCTCCTTTACCTTCTCTCTACATACGTAAACCGGCAGAAAAAGTTCCATAAAAAAGGCCGCATAGCAAACAGACCATTGAAAAAAAGAAAAGCGGCGGGCTTGCTCCATTGAAATGGTCCCACCGCTTTATATTTGTGCGTGTTATCCTTTTTCAGCTGCCTTTGATATGCGGCATTTACACATGGTTCATTAATATGCTGTCCATCCGGCATCTGCCGTGATAACGGTGCCGTTAACGAACGAGGAATCATCGGAAGCGAGGAAAAGCGCAATCTTTGCAATTTCTTCCGGCTTTCCGGTTCTCGGGTTGAGCCCGATGCCGGCCATTGCCCGCTCCATCCCGAACGCGTTCGGCTCGCTCATCGTCGTTCCAATGTTTGTTTCCACCCCGCCCGGCGCAATGGCATTGCAGCGGATGCCTTTTGGTGCATATTGGAAGCCAACACTTTTTGTCAATCCGACCACAGCATGTTTTGAAGCAGTATACGCAGTACCGGCCCGGGATCCGAACAAGCCGCCGACCGAAGCAACATTCACAATGACACCGCCCCTTTTTTCAAGGAAAATCGGAAGCGCTTTTCTTATTGTCCGCATCGGCCCGGTTGTGTTGACGGCGAAAACTTTTTCCCATAAGGCGTCCGTGAGATCCGCCGCCGGTACCATGTTGTCCATAATGCCGGCATTGTTTACGAGGATATCAAGCGTACCATATGTTTTCACTGCCGTATCGATCATGGTTTGCACATCTTCTTCTTTTACGACATTGGCCTGAACGGCAACAGCCGCACCTCCGGCTGATTCAATTTCGGAAACAGTCTGCTGCACACCTTCTAAATTAAGATCGGAAGCGACGACTTTTGCACCTTCATTTGCATATAAAATCGCAATCGCTTTCCCCATACCTGATGCAGCGCCAGTCACTACAGCAACTTTTCCATCCAGTTTTCCCATGATCCCTCACCCTTTATTGAATGCGTTTACAAAATTTAGTACAAGTGCATAATTTTATTATATTACATTTGCACGCTATTACCAATCATTTTTTTCGGTTTTATAGGACTCCGGTCACAATTAGACCGCGAACTGGGCAGTAATATAATGATTTTTTGATTCATACGGCAACAATTCATTCCGAAATAACAACTTTACTTTCCAGAACGATCCAAAACGCGAGATTTGCATTCCATTCCGCTTTTTTTCCTTCCAAAACCTATTCCATCCTGGCACAAAAAAGGGACTGTCCCAAAAGCCCTTTTTACATAGAAAATGCGGCGATATTTTAAAAGACCATTTTAATCAATTTTTTCTCCTCGAAATGGACCTTAGAAGCATTGTAAAGAGTACTTTACTGTAATTTTTCCTCTGAAATAGGTTTGTCCCAAAAGTATGTTTACCGACTTTTGGGACAAATCTTTTATTGCTATTTCTGTGTATTTTCATACGCCTGTTTTCCGAGCAAAATCGCACCCGTGATGCCGGCATCGTTTCCAAGGCCGGGTGCGGTGATATATTCGGACAGCGGTTCCGGCAGCTTGGCATAGCCGTTAATCAGTTCGCCAAGCCTTTGATGAATGAGCGGAAATAATTGCTTTTGGTGCATCACGCCCCCGCCCAGAATAATTTTTTTCGGCGACACGATTAAAATATACTGCATGAGCGCCTGTGCAAGGTAATCGGCTTCAATTTTCCACACTTCAGGGTGCCCGGCGAGATCTTTCCCTTTTTTCCCCCAGCGCGCCTCAATCGCCGGACCTGCGGCCAAGCCTTCAAGGCAGTCATGATGGAACGGGCAGGTGCCTTCGTAATGGTCATCCGGGTGGCGGCGCACTAAAATATGCCCCATTTCCGGGTGTGACCATCCTTCAAGCAGTTGGCCTTTTACAATGGCACCGGCGCCGATGCCGGTACCGACCGTAATATACAGGCAGCTGTCAAGACCCTTTGCCGCGCCGAGCATCAATTCCCCAAGCGCGGCACCGTTCACGTCCGTCGTGAAACCGGCCGGGACGCCCAAAGCTTTTTCCATTGTTTGTTTTATCGGATAGTGCTGCCATGCCGTTTTCGGCGTTGTGGTGATGTACCCGTACGTTTCACTCGCCGGATTGACATCAATCGGCCCGAATGATGCGATGCCAAGTGCTTTCACTTCAAAGCGGGAAAAAAATTCAGTCACATCTTTCATTGTATCTCCCGGATCGCGCGTTAGAAACTCGACCCGTTCCTGGATGTTTCCATTTTCATCCCCGACCGCACAAACAAATTTCGTGCCACCGGCTTCAATTCCGCCAAATAACATTGTGATTCCTCCCCTTTATGTTTTTTGTATGTTGACTGCGGTAAACACAAATTTATCATAGCGGTGCCTTGAGAAAGAATATTCAAAAGGCACGCCGGTATTTAAATAGCCAATTTGTTCCACTTCCAGCACCGGATCATCCGGAGCACATTTTAAATATTTTTGGTCAAGTTCATTCGGCTTGTCCGCCCGGATTTTGCGGTGGCATCCACCAATCGTCAAATGCAATTGGTTTTTAATATAGCTGTAAATCGATGATTGCAGTACTTCATCGGTAATGCCGCTGATCAACTCGGCAGGCATATATGTTTCCTCCAGCACATAGGGCTCCCCCTCCACGATCCTGAGTCGGATAATATGGTAAACCGGTGTCTGTACTGTGATCGATAAATGAGATGCGATATGTTCATCCGGAAACATCACTTCAAATGTAATCGTTTTACTTTTAATATCCTTATCTTTCAGCAAATTGGTCAGGCCAAGTGACTCATTTGTCGATACATTAACAAGTTGGTTATCCACAGCAGACTTTACGATAAACGTGCCATGCCCCCGCTTCCGATACAGCAGTCCATCCATCACAAGCATGTCAAGCGCCTTTTTCATTGTCATTCTACTGCAGCCGAATTCTTTCGCCAAGGTAATTTCATCGGGAATGGGCGCATCATATGGGTATTCTTTTTCTAAAATCCTTCTTTTGATTTCATGAGAAATGCTCTCGTATTTTGTTGCTTTCGGCGCCTGTTTCATTCATCATTCCCCTTTGCCTTACTAATATCTGGCTATACGGTTATTACTAGTATACACGTTTTTTCAAACGTTTTCCTCATAAATTGTTTAAAACTTCACATTGCTCCGAAAGCAATAAGGGGCGGACACTGCAGGCACCCGCACCCTGTTCCTTAAAACCCGTTCTGCTCCGCCACTTGTTTAAACCAGTATCCGCTTTTCTTAATGGTTCGTTCGCAGTCTTTATCAAGATTGACAGAAACAAAGCCGTACCGGTTTTTATAAGCATTTGTCCATGACCAGTTGTCCATAAACGTCCACATATGATAACCTTTTACATTCACCCCTTCCCGGATCGCTTTGTGCAGCCATTTCAAATGTTCACGGATAAACTCGATACGATAATCGTCTTCAATCATCCCCTCCTCATTTCGGAATTTTTCTTCGCCTTCCACGCCAATCCCGTTTTCGGAAATATAGCACTCAATATTGCCGTAATTTTCTTTCAAATTGATCAGCAAATCGTAAATTCCTTTTTCATAAATTTCCCAACCGCGGTGGCGATTCATTTTTCTACCCGGCATCTCATAATCATCGAAAAACCTTTCCGGCATAAACGGTGCATACGGATTCGGCAAATTTTCTTTTGCTTTTACGCGGCGTGGTTGGTAGTAATTGACGCCAAGAAGATCAACCGTATTCTCACGGATCAGTTTCAGATCGCCTTCTTCTGTTTTTGGCAAAAAGCTGTATGTTTTCAACAGTTCAACCAGTTCGGCCGGATATACACCTTTTACTGCCGGATCCAGAAAACTGCGATTAAAAAATAAATCTGCGATATTCGCGGCTTTCACATCAGCCGGATGCTGGCTTCTTGGATACGAAGGAGTCAAATTCAAAATGATGCCGATTTTGCCATCCTTTATATTGGTTTTTCTGAAAACTTGTACCGCTTTTGCATGCGCCAAAACGGTATGGTAAGCAACCTGAACCGCCCTTTGGAAATCGACGACATTTGGATAATGAAAATCATATAAATAGCCGCCTTCAACCGGAACAATCGGTTCATTAAACGTAAACCATTTTTTTACACGATCCCCGAATGTTTCAAAACATATTTTGGCGTACGACGCATAGGAATCAATGACTTTCCGGTTTTCCCAGCCGCCGATTTTTTGCAATTCCATTGGCATGTCGAAATGGAATAAATTCACAAACGGTTCAATGCCGTTTTGAATAAGTTCATCAATGACACGGTTGTAAAAGTCGACAGCTTTCTCATTCACTTTTCCGGTGCCTCCCGGAATGAGCCTTGACCAGGAGATGGAAAAGCGGAAAGAATTGTGCCCAGTTTCTTTCATTAATTGAATATCTTCTTTATAACGGTGGTAAAAATCAGAGGTTTTTTCCGGTCCGATACCGTCAAAAAACCGGTTTGGCTCTTGTTCATACCAATAATCCCAAATATTTATCCCTTTTCCATCTTCGCGGGAAGCTCCTTCAATTTGTGTTGCAGATGTGGCACTTCCCCACCAAAATCCTTCCGGAAATTTATACTTGATTGCCATATTGAACACCTCTTATGCTTTTCATGCTGATACGTGTTTATTTTTGTACAATTCAATAATTTCTATTGCAAGGTCCTTAACTGTTAACGCGGTCATCAAATGATCCTGAGAGTGGATCAAAATGACGTTAATATCGTTTTTATTCCCGTTTGCTTCGTCCTGAAGAAGTTTCGTTTGAAAATTGTGCGCTTTGCCTAACTCCGTTTTTGCCTCTTCCATCAACCTGTCTGCTTCATCGAAATCTCCATTTTTTGCCGCCTGGATCGCTTCCATTGCACAAGATCTGCCATTTCCGGCATATAAAATGATTTGAAATGCGATTTCTGTCATGTTTTCCACTTATGATCCACTCCTAAAAGTAAACACCGGCCTCTATTCAAAAGAGGCCGAATAATTTTATTCATTTGATGCTTTCTTCTCGCTTTCATAGTAGTTTTTATCCAAGATCTTCAAGAACGGCCACCAGATTGCCATAACGACAAGCAGATTCACAAGCTGTAAAACGCCGCCCTGCCAATGATTTCCAGTTGCTAAAAAGCCGTTAATGACAATCGGGGTGGTCCAAGGAACAATAACGCCTGCTGGTTTTGGCACGAGACCTGTCGCCATTGAAAAATAGGTGATAATCGTAACAACAACCGGCGCCAGAATCCATGGAATAAGGACCAGTGGATTCATCACGATCGGAAGGCCGAAAATAATCGGTTCGTTTACGTTGAAGATGCCTGCCGGGCCGCCCAGTTTGCCGAGTTCTTTAATTTGCCGGCTTCTGCCGATGATAAAGATTAGAACCACTACGGCAAGCGTCATGCCTGTTCCGCCCATTCCAACAAGGAAGGAATCGATAAACTGTTTTGTAATGATGTTCGGCAGTTCATGGCCTGACTGGAACGCTTTCAAATTTTGGTCATTTAATGTATACCAGATCGGGTCAAACACAGAGTTGATAATGATTTGGCCATGGAGCCCGAAAAACCAGAACAGCTGGATTAACAGCACTGCAACAATTGTTGCCGGCAGTCCGCTTCCTAATGCGGTCAACGGTTTTTGGATGATGGTATATATAAAGTTCTGAACCGTTTCAAACGGCGTATAGCTGAAAATAATTCTGATTGCCAAAAAGATTGTAAGCGTTAAAGCAATTGGAATAAGCGCGCTGAATGATTTTGACACAGCTTCCGGAACACCCGGCGGCATTTTGATCGTCCAATTTTTATTGACAAAATAACGATATAATTCCGCTGAGATAAAAGCAGTAAAAATCCCCAGAAACATCCCTTGCGCGCTCAAGGCCGAAGTCGGGATCACACCCGTTGTTTTGCCCAGAACCTGCGGCGTTAAAATCAGGAATGAAGCAAGCGCAACAACACCGCCGTACAAAGCTTCACCACCATAATGCTGGGTCAATTTGTATCCGATTCCAATGATAACAAATAAGCCCATAATACTTAATGTTGCGGCGGATGCAGGGCCTAAAGCATTTTGATAAGCGGTATAGGCATCTTTGCTGATGATATGGTCCAAAAACGGAAAGTTTGCAATAACGACAAAGATAGAACCGAAAATGATCAGCGGTAACGCAACCATGAAACCGTCGCGGAGCGCAGTCAGATATCGATTATTGTTCAATTTATCCGCTATTGGCAAAAGGATTTTTTCCAAAAAGTCCATGAATTTGTTGCTGTTCATTTTTCTCTCCCCCGCATGATTATTTGCCTATCAATTCAAGCGCTTTCTTGTAAACTGCTTCGCCATCAACACGCCCGTAAGCAACCGGATCAATGACGTCGATCGGAATTCCGGCTTCTTCGGCGTATTTTTCCAATTTCTTTTTCATAAAACGCATCTGAGGCCCAATCAGAAGAACATCTGCATTTGCCATTTCATCTTGCGCCTGATCCTGGCCAACCGCCCAAATTTCGGCTTCATCGCCGATAGACTCGGCATATTGGCGCATCTTGGAAACTAATAAACTCGTAGACATACCCGAACTGCAGGCAAGCAATATTTTTTTCATGTTAAAAACCTCCTAAGTTATATTGATATCGTTTACATTTATTATTATAATCTTTTATTTTTAAATGTCTATACATTTATATAAAAAACATTGAACATTTTTTGAAGACCTGACTCTGAGAGAGGCGCAGCGGGAGTTGTGACAACTTTTTGTCTCATTTTCTTTTCATTTTTCCTTCATTTGTTTTTAATATGCGAGGGCTACATTATAGTTGTAGCAAGGAAAAAGCAACAAACCCTTAAGTTTCTAGATACCCCCCTTAATGTCTAGAAAAAACTCCCCTTACCAAACCGGCCTGGCGCCGGTTTTTTTGCAAATCAAAGCCAGCACTTGTTATCTCGCGCTGGCTTTGCTATGTGCGAAACATATCCGTTTGTTTTTCACCGGCACAAATTAACCTAAATTCCCAGTTAAATGCAAGATAGTACGAATAGCCTCTTAATGGCACAATTGCGGTGAAAATCCGGTTTTTTGCGGCACGATTCATGCATGCGGCATAAATTGAATGCAGAGCACAATCCCGCATATTTATGCACCCTATATTTCCTCTTCCTCTTCATCCCATTCTTCTTCCCAGCTTTCATCGTCCCAATCCCAGTCGTCCCAGTCTTCTTCTGTATCCAATTTGAACAAGCTTAACAGCCGTTTGATCATGCCCAATGTTCTCCTTTCTTTTTTCTATAGGATTCTCCATTCCACCAAGCAATATTCAGACCGTCTGCTGCATCCATAAAACAGTGCCTAATGGGGAACAATAAAAGTACCTATTTCCGGAGGTGAAAAACATGGATACGTGGTTTTATCTTCATCTTATCAATACGTTTTATTTTGTTCTCTTCATGTTTTGTGTGCCGCCGGTGGTCGCTGCATTGCTTTGCTGGCAGGAAATCAAAGAATACCTTAACACCAGGAAAGGGGCACAAAATGAAAAACAGGGATGAGCAAATTTTCGACTGGTTTAATCAATTGTTTAAAATTATTAATTCAAAGGGGGATATTGGGGAAATCAAACAGATCGGTCAAAAATATAAATGGAAACAGCCGCCGAAAAAATGAAGCGGCAAGAGGATGAATAATCATTTTCCCCAAAAAACGACATTTCTCATCAAAAGTTCATTTTTCTTTCATGATTTTTTAGGAAATAACGGCTATTATGAAAAATGTAGCAACGACAAGTTACAAAACCCTATACCAACTAGACACCCCCCTTTTTTTGTTGTCTAGCAATACCCCCTAAAAAACCGGCTTTTGCCGGTTTTTATTTCTTGCCTTCGCAAAGGGGCAGGTTTGCGGCCGGCCGTTATCATCACGCAGAAAATACTGGCGCCATTCAAAATTGTCTTTTTCGCCGTACTGCTTCAATTCCGGGTGGATCGGCACGGAATCGTAAGCTGCAAGCCTTTGATGGATGGACGCCCTCGTTCGTTCCGCTTTCCGCTTATCTTTGGAAAATTGCTCGAGCACCGCGCGTGGTGTCAAGGCAAACATCAAATACGGAAAATGCCGGCTCCGGCGTTTTTGATGGGCTGGTGATGCCCCGTAAACAAAATACTTTTCTCCATGGAAACAAAACTGCCAAAGTGGATGTTCCGGATCTTCCGGGATATCAGCGGGCCAGTCCTCCTCATCAAGGCTTCCCGCTTCGGATAAAATCTGCCAAAACAGTTGTTCATAATCCTCTATGCCGCCTTCAAAATGCGGCAGGTTGCTAAAAACGATCAGCGACGTATACGGCCCGTATTGGCGCCAGTTTCCCGAATAGTTTTTTAAAATAGAAGCAAATGAGCTACCAGCAGCCTCCCCGCCCTCGATAAAAGCATATTGTATCTGATCCAGCGCAAACCCGGCCACAGCCGGCACACACGGAAACGGCTTGTTTTTATCGGAAAGCCTGGCGGCAAATGAGGTAAATGCATCAACCATCCAGCCGTCCAATGCATGGGCATTTTTTTCAATCCACGTCCGGGCAGCGGTCTTTTCTTTGATCTCCATTTCTTTTCCTCCATTTGATGTTCCGGAAAAAACCGGCTTTTATGCATACTGTATGAGGAAAAAGAAATTTGGGTGAAAAAAGGCCGGGACACAGCTATTCTGCATCCCGGACAAGCACATAACGATCCTCGATCGTCTTCGGCGACACCATATTACCGGTGCCGAGGATGGCGCTTTCATTTTGGACCGCCACGACCATGGCGAGGGTGTTATGCTGTTTTTCTTTGTATACCTGACCGACTTTGATGTCCATGTGAACCCACCTTTATAAATGTGTGCGGCGTTTTTGCTGTTCCTGGATCGCTTTATTTCTTTCGCCGCCGTCGGATAGTTCTTCATACGCAAATTCGGTTTCTTCGCTTTCAGCCGCTATCAGGTCAGTAGAAGCCTGATGATTGTTCGGCGCGGCCTGTTCATTCCATTTCAACTGGACTCCCCCTTTCCGTCTTTAATATGCTACTCGCGCCACGAAAACATGCATGCCGGACGTATCGCTTTTTCCGGATCGAATTGGGCCATTACATTTTGCTGGCCACGAAACAGGAAATATCCCAGCAAAGCAGAAGTCAATCGGCCGCCATCCATGGACCTAAGATCCGGATCCCGCCACAATCGTTTAATCCCCTTCCGAATGGGTAAACTATGCTAAAACGATAAGGGGGCGGTTGGACATGGATCAATCTTCGCATGAGAAAATCCAACTGCACGGCTTTAACAACTTGACGAAGTCGCTCAGCTTTAATATGTATGACATTTCTATACGGCAACGAAAAAAGAAAGGGAAGCCTACATAGAATATATTGACGAACAGTACAACGCGGAGCGGCTCACGGATATTTTAACAAATGTATCCGATTTGATTGGCGCGCATGTGCTCAACATTGCTAAGCAGGATTACGTGCCGCAGGGTGCAAGCGTGACCGTGCTGATTTCGGAAGGGCCGGTTGTCGAAGTACCAAAGGAACAGCTGAAAGAATTGCCCGGCACGCTGCCGGAATCGGTCGTGATGCAACTTGACAAAAGCCATATAACTGTCCATACTTATCCGGAGTACCACCCGAGCGAAGGCATTTCCACATTCCGTGCGGATATTGACGTTTCGACCTGCGGAGAGATTTCGCCGCTAAAAGCTTTGCATTATCTCATTCATTCTTTCGATACCGATATTATGACGATCGATTACCGGGTGCGCGGCTTTACCCACGACATCAACGAAAAAAAACTATTTATCGACCATGATATCAGCTCAATCCAAAACTACATTCCGGAATCCACCAAGGCCCTTTACGATATGATTGACGTGAATGTATACGAGGAGCATATTTTCCATACAAAATGCCGGCTGAAAGCATTTGATCTTGATAATTATTTATTCGGCCATACAAAAGTTGAACTGTCGCCGGATCAGATCAGAGGCATTACCTCAAGATTGAAAACGGAGATGGATGAAATTTTTTATGGGAAAAATATGGCTTAAGGCGGATGCCGCCGGTGTCGGGAAAATTCTACGCGCACATTACCGGAATGTCCCGGAATCACTGCTGGTGGATTCCGCGGCTTTAATACGGGATAACCGATACCTGCAAATCAAATGATGCGATTGATCCCCGAAAAAGCGGCTTCAGCCTGCCGCTTTTTTGCATGCCGGGAACCTCAATCTGGATGTTTTTGAAGGGAATTGGTAAACTGGGGTTACAGGTAGAGGAGGTTTTGGAGATGGAAACAGAAAGAGGCAACATTAGAGATCTTCCGTTTGAAAGCTGGGAGCTCGGGGAAACGCTCAATCTTTGGGTGTATTTTCCGGCACGGTTTTCCCCGCTTTATAAATATTCGCTGTGCATCTGCCAGGACGGGAAAGATTTTTTCCAGCTCGGCCGTATTGCGCGCACCGCGGACGAACTGCTCGCGAATTCCAAAATTGAGGACGTGATCATTGTCGGGATTCCGTATGCCAATATTCAGGACCGGCGCCGGAAATACCATCCGGATGGCGAACAAAATCCCGCTTACATCCGCTTTTTGGCGCATGAACTCGTACCATACCTTGACCGCGAGTTTCCGACTTACCAAATGGGGGCAAGCCGCACCTTAATGGGCGATTCACTTGCGGCAACCGTATCGTTAATGGCGGCGCTAAAGTACCCGCACACGTTCGGAAAAGCCGCGCTGATGTCGCCGCTCGTCAATGAAAAAGTGTTGGCAGCCGTAAAGCAATGCCCTGATCCGCAGCTCGTGAACATTTATCATATCGTCGGGAAAGGCGAGACGGAAGTCAAAACTACCGACGGGAAAATCCAGAATTTTGTTACACCGAACAGAAAACTGCATGACGCGCTTACCAAAAAAGGGTTCCCCGGTTTTTATGAAGAATTTGACGGCAACCACTCTTGGAGGTATTGGCAAAAAGAATTACGGCGGGCGCTGCTTTACCATTTTAAAAAGTATTAATTTTTCATAAACTTTTATGATAAAATTGTATCATAGCGGAATCCAAATCCAAAAAAAGGAGGCTAGACCATTGAAGTACGCACTGGTTGTTTTTCCGTCCAAAAAACTTCAGGACCTTGTCAATTCCTACCGGAAGCGTTATGACCCGCATTACGCGCTTATTCCCCCGCATATTACATTAAAAGCGGCGTTTGAGGCGTCCGAGAATCAGGCAGAAACATTTACCGCGCAACTTAAAGAGATCGCGAAAAAATACAACCCGTTTTTATTGAAAGTGACAAAAGTAAAGTCGTTCGAACCTGTCAGCAACACGATTTATTTCAAAGTCGAACCGACACCCGAACTTGAAGGACTTTTTGCCGATTTCAGGGACCATTTGCCGGGCGATCCCCCTCCTTATCCGTTTGTGCCGCATATTACCATTGGGCAGAAACTATCGAAAGAAGAACACGCCGATATTTACCGCCAGCTGGAAATGGTAGGCATTGAACATAAGGAAATGGTAAACCGTTTCCACTTATTGTACCAGCTTGAAAACGAAACTTGGACCGTTTATGAAACATTTCATCTTGGAAAGGATTAACAAACGTGGATGTAAAAATTGTAGAAAACGATAAAGAACAAGAAGAAGCTTTCCAGATTCGGAAAACCGTTTTTGTAAAAGAACAACATGTGCCGGTTGAAGAAGAAATCGATAAATTTGAGAAAGACTGTACGCATTTTCTCCTGTATGACAGGGGAAAACCGGCAGGCGCCGGCCGTTTTCGCATCATGGACGGGTACGGAAAAGTGGAGCGCATCTGCATCCTGCCTGAAGTGCGCGGCAAAGGGGCAGGCAGGCGGCTAATGCTTGCCATTGAAGATTTCGCCGGGAAACAAGGTGTTTCGAAACTAAAATTAAACGCACAAACGCATGCGATTCCGTTTTACGAAAAACTCGGGTACCGCGTCACATCTGATGAATTCCTTGATGCCGGCATTCCCCATAAAGCGATGGAAAAAACATTAAAATAGCACTTGCGAAAAGGCAAGTGCTATTTTATATTCAGCGGTTTGCTATATTAATACTATGAAAATAAATTTTATTTAAAAAATACATATACTTATACTAAGAGGGGTGAGGAAATGTTTTCGAATCTTTATTTAGCAGCGTTAATTTTAGGTTCAACTGTCGGCATCTATGGATTAATCTGTGTTGTGTATTACGATGACAAGTTGAGAAAAAAACCAGATGATAACACGATTAAGATTTACTATTCAACCCGTTTAAAAACCAGTATGTGGGTTTTAGTAGCAGATATCGTTTTTATAGGTTTTCTGATGTTTATCAGTTTCAAATTTCTATAGTGTCCATAAATATCATGCCTGAATATCTCCTGAACGATTTTTTTCAAACTTTGTAAAGTTCAATAAAGAAACATCCTTATATTTTGATATCAATTTTTTTCCCTAAACCGGTCATATTAGCTATAAAGCGCGGCGTCCGCATGTTGGTTTTAACCGGAAGGGCAGATTTCCAGCCGGAAATGGAATCGCCGGAAGCGCCGAATTGCCGACGAATGGGCAAAATTTTTGATATAGCGCCTGCCTTTGCAATTTCCGTACGGCAGGAAGCCAGCTGGTCATAAATCTGGTATTGTTGGGACTGGTAATTGGAGATTGGAGCGATGAAACCCATAGCAGCCACTCCTTTTTCGTTCTTTAAAACCTATACCCTTTCTACTGTCATCTTAAACACATCAAAGCGGACTTGCATCTGTTTTGCAAGCCCGCTTTGTTTACTTTCCGTTGTTCATCATGTTATTGATCGTGTTTAAATCCAGTTTTTTCCCGTCCTGGATAATCGATTCCACGATTTTATCTTCCAGCTCTTTCGGCACACGTTTGTTTGCGATTTGCGATACGCGCCGGATGATGCCGCGAACGGTTTTTTCGTCCTTAAAGTTTGCATTTTGCAGGGAATTGGCCAGCTGGAAAATATCGTTCATATTGACACCCGTTTTTTTCTCAATATTTTTAAAAAACTGATTATCCACGTTTTGATCGCCCCTTTCTTTCAGCTGTTTTATCGTATGAAAGGAGGCGCCAGAATGACAGTGAAAAAAACGGATTTTCCCAAAAAAAGGCGAGGAAGCGCATTCCCCGCTCTTTTTTCATCTAATTAGCAGAAACTTGCTCCAACAATAATCAGTAGGATGAATAGCACGACAATCAACACAAACGTGCTGCCGTAGCCGTAGCCGTAACCATAACCGCAGCCGTAACCATATCCGTACATGTTCTTCACCTCACTTCGTGGATTACACTATACAGTATGTAAGGTGTAGGCATTCGGTATGGGCGTATGTTTGGCTGGTACAATTATCCTTTTGGCTTAAAAATAAGCGAACCGATAAAACCGAAAATGATTGCAGCCGAAATCCCGGAAGATGTCACTTCAAACATGCCGGTCAATACGCCGACAATGCCGTGCCTTTGGACTTCCTGCATCGCACCGGTCGCCAGTGCATTGCCAAAGCTTGTAATCGGAATGGTTGCGCCTGCTCCAGCAAAATTCACCAACGGTTCGTAAAGGCCCAATCCTGAAAGAATGGCGCCGGCAGTAACGAGGACACTCATCGTATGGCCCGGAGATAATTTTGCGACATCAAAGAGCAGCTGCCCGATAACACAGATGAGACCGCCGATGACAAATGCCCAGAAAAACATCGCTAACATATTCCAACTCCCTTTCTTACAAATATTCAATGGCACAAGCATGCGCAATGCACGGGATTGTCTCCCCCTGCTGGAAAGACAGCGGCGATAAAAGCGCGCCGGTTGCCACAAGCAAAATCCTTTTATAGCGACCTTTTTTCATTTCATTTAGCAGATGGCCGTATAATACGACAGCCGAACATCCCGGCCCGCTCGCCCCCGCTTGGACGGGCTGGCTTTCATCATAAATGAGCAGGCCGCAATCCTGAAACTGTTCTTCGGTAACGGCTAGCTGTTTATTTCTAAACAGATCAAGTGCGATGGAACGGCCGATTTTCGCCAAATCCCCAGTGATAATCAGATCATAGTATGAAGGATCCCGGCCCATATCCTGCAGATGCCGTTCAATCGTGTCGACTGCGGCAGGCGCCATAGCACCGCCCATATTAAACGGATCGGAAATGCCCAAGTCAAGCACTTTGCCGATCGTGGCCGAAGTAATGCGCGGCACCGGCCCATTCTCTTCTGCCGGACCGATGACTGCAAATCCAGCGCCCGTTACGGTCCATTGTGCGGACGGAGGTTTCTGCCCGCCGTATTCGGTCGGGTAGCGGAACTGCTTTTCGGCCGATGCATTGTGGCTGGAGGCACCAACCACTACTTTTTGTGCGCCGCCGTGGTTGATAATAAAGGCAGCAAGCGCCAGACTTTCCATCGAAGTGGCACACGCACTGAACAAGCCGAAATACGGGATTGCGTTCGTCCTTGCCGCAAAGCTTGTCGGCGTGATTTGGTTAATTAGATCGCCCGCCAGGAAAAACTGGATGTCGGTTTCCTGGAGATTTTGTTTTTTCAACGCGATTTGGACAGCTTCTTCGATTAATTTCTGCTGTGCTTTTTCATAAGTATCCTGGCCAAGCCACAAATCTTCAAAAAACCTGTCGAAATCATCCACAAGCCTTCCATTTTTCTCGAACGGTCCTCCGACAACGCCGGTCGATAAAATTGCAGGTTGATTGTCAAACACCCATGTTTGCGATTTTCCAGGCATCAGAATCCCCCCCACATCATGATGACGGTGCGAATGAGCACGACAACAAATGCGGAAAATACGCCAAACACAATTACCGTTCCGGCAAGTTTAAAAATGTTTCCGCCGACACCGAGCACATAGCCTTCCGTACGGTGTTCAATCGCGGCAGAAACAACGGAGTTCCCGAAACCGGTCACCGGCACCGCACTGCCTGCACCCGCGTACTGCCCGAGGCGGTCGTAAATGCCGAAGCCGGTCAACAGCATCGATAAAAAAACCATTGTCGCTGTTGTCGGGTTTCCGGCTGTTTTTTCCGTAAAATTAAACATATAAATATAGAAATAAGTAAATGCCTGTCCGACAAGGCAAATACAGCCGCCCACCCAGAAAGCGCGAATGCAGTTTTTCAAGACTGGCCTTTTCAGCTCATGCTTTTTTTCCAGCTGGCCGTATGCAATTTGTTCCGGTGTTTTGTTTTTATTTTTGTTTGCCATTGCCTCAGCCCTCTTCTTATGTTAATTCCTGCTTCAGTTTGATAATTTCTTTGAAACGTTTTTTTGCCTGTTCGGTTGTTATTTTGTGCTTGTCCATATCTTCCTGTAGGCGGACGGTTTCCAGGAAAATTTTATAGTCGCTGGAAACGATGAAAGACCGCCTCGGATAACGTTTTTTCAAAAATGCGGTTAATTGTTTCTCGATTTTTTTCATTTTGAAGCGGTGTAGATGCCTGACTTTGTAAGCAATTAACGTTTGTTTCGGTCCTTCAATGATGGCCACATCGTAAATGCTGTCAAAACCAAGGACATCTTTTCTCAATTGCCCTGAAATCGATTCGGATTCAGGGTGGCTGCTCAACCGGATCGGCGCCGGTTGCGTTTTTTTGACGAGTGCAAACTTGCTGTCCCGGTGTTCCGGCCCGTTAAAGTTGCAGCCGGAAACAAGAAATGTAAAAGCCAGCACCATTAAAAATATTTTTTCCATACTCATCCCTCTGCGATCTCAACTTTTACCTTCATATTTTTTTCCACAGTTCGGATTTTATAAATAGAAAATCTTGCCGAACGTTTCCAGTATGATCCCGCGCAGGAGTTGCAAATCCCATGTTGACAGCAATAGCCAGGCCATTTTAAAAAGCGGAAGGTACAAGTTGCCTTCCGCTTTCTGTTCACCGCGTTTTTTTGGCGCCGCAGCCACATCCGCTTTTTTTTATTTTTTTGCCTTTCATTTTATTTGCGGGTTGGACGGATGAGGGGAGTACCGGTATTTTCATGAGCGGCCTGCTGTTCATGTATTTACCACCCTTTCCTGCAGGATTGCACTTTCTTTTTTATCCTATGCCGCTAAGTGAAAGTTGTTTATTTCATTCGTCCATGATGCGAGCTAGCACTGACTCGATCAATCCGGCAAGGCCGGCAATCGCCAGGACCGTAATCAAGGGCTCCCCCACCTGCGGGAAAAACAGCCAGAGCACATAAATCAGGACAGCACACCATATCCCCGTGCACCAATAACAGCTTAAAAGCTCCCCGATCCACCGCCTCAAACCTTTTCCTTTTAAAATAATATAAGTTGCCTTGGAGCCGTCCGGTTCGGTTTCTTCCACTTCCTCATGAAAAGGCTTCCGCAAAAACGCCGTTATTTTATCATAAACGATTAGTCTTGCCAGCCTGAAACTGGCAAACGCCATCAGCATAAAAACGCACCAATCCGACATATACATGCACATCCCCCCTTTGTATGTATTGCTGCCTCCGGGGGACAAGCGGTTCTCCCCCCGCCCTGCGTTCCATTGCCTAAAAACCCTTTAACGGCGCGGCCTGTGTACTTTGCCTATTTTTGCAAAAGCGCGAGAACATTTTCATTCGGATCGGTACAATCTCTTCCGAATTGATTTCAGCTGTCCCGAGCTGATCGGCATAACTGACCAGTACTTTACCGTTCGTTACTTTATTCACCATGCCAACCACAGCACCTTCTGAAGTCGAAATTTCAACAATAATGTTCGGAATGTAAAACGGTTTAATTGTTAAATAATCGAGCTTTCCTTCAATCGACATGTCTTTAAAAGCTTTCCGGTTATAAGCCGGTTTCTCTTTTTCCGACTGCGTTGCCGTTTCCAGTTCTGTTTCTTCCATTTCTGCCACAGGGACGATATCCTGAGCCGCAGCCTAATCCCCGGTTTCCTCCGCAATGCCATGGGACACATGTTCTTCAGTAATGGTGTCCGGACTGCCGCTTTCAACTGCATCTATGGCATGTACGGCTTCTTCCTGCCGGTTTTCCGTTCCGGCTGCATGCTGATGGGCTTGCTCCAATACTTCTTCCGGATTTTCCGCTTTCCGTTCCGGCAGGGCTTCCCGCGTTTTAATAATAAACGTTTTCTGCATATTGACAAGAACCGGTTCGCTTGTCGGCTGGGCAATATACAAAAGCGGCTTGTTTTTTTCAAATTGGCTCTGCTTGCTGATCAAAGCTTTATCCTCCAATCCCCGTAAATTGAATACGTATTATTTATATGCATTGGAATTGATAAAGGTGCCCAGACGCAAAGAGCCGGCCACGCACGATTCGTTTCCGCGTTTTTCTCCCATTATTTGTATCAATTCTACAAGATGGAGAATGGTAATTACTCAAATTGATGAGAGGTTGACCGTCTACTCTGACTTGCATTTCATCTGCCATCATCAAGCAACACAATAACCGGACATTTAATATTGGGGCTTGCAGCAGATTTCAACGGATAGATGAAAAACGTGATCTTATCGATTTAACCAGGCAGGAGATCATTTCGCCGACTGCCTCTCCAAAGTCCATTTTTACATGCAGCATGAAAAAGAAAGGCAGAGCACGGCACAAAGGCTGTACGTAAAAGTAAATGCCCGCCATACTTTTTATGCAGCATATGATTGATATCATGCAAAAAGCCTGACATTTTCCCAAGAAAATGCCAGGCTTTTTTATGGATTGAGGATTTTACTTGTGACTCTGACGAAATGGGAGAATTTACTATCCCATAATATGATAGCCCGCATCGACATGGATATTTTCGCCTGTGATGGCGCGCGACAAATCGCTGAACAAAAAGAGCGCGGTATCGCCGACTTCTCGCGTATCCACACCGCGGTGGAGCGGGGCCCTTTCCTCCATCACTTTTAAAATGCTGTTAAAATCGCCCACGCCTTTTGCAGACAAAGTGCGGATCGGCCCTGCTGAAATCGAGTTGACGCGGATATTCAGTTTCCCGAGGTCATAGGCCAAATATCTCACACTTGCTTCCAAGGAAGCTTTGGCAACCCCCATGATATTGTAATTTTCCATGACGCGTTCACCGCCAAGATAAGTCAGGGTGACAATGCTGCCGCCATTCGGCATCAATTCCAGATCCTTCACGGCTTTGGCAACAGCCGAAAGCGAATACGAACTAATGTTGTGGGCAAGCAGAAAGCCTTCGCGCGTCACGTTCGTGTAATCGCCCCTCAATTCTTCTTTTCGGGCAAAAGCGATGCAGTGGGCAATCCCGTCAATCGTCCCTACTTCATTTTTGATCGTTTGGAAACAAGTCTGGATCTGCTCGTCGCTTTCCACATCGCATTGCAGGATGAGATAGTCTTTCCGGTTCAAAGTTTCGGCAAGTTCAAGGACGCTTTTTTCATTCCGTTCAAGCGCATATGTAAAAATAATCCTTGCACCCGCCGCATCGAGTGCCTGGGCAATCCCCCAGGCAATGCTGCGCTTATTCGCAACGCCCATGACAACAAAAGTTTTGTCTTCTAAAGATAAATGCATATTTTTAACTCCTTTTTCCACGTTTTATACATGTTATTAGCACCTAGTACCAATTCTACATGAACTTTCCGGTTTTGAAAAGCACAGCTGCGTTTTCTTTGTATATGTTTTCCGGGTAAAAGTAAAATAATATAGTGTGTTGTTAAATAAGGAGAGAGTTTTATGAAGATTGATATTATCGGTGATATTCACGGATGCATGCCGGAGTTTAAGGAACTGACGGAAAAATTAGGGTACAGCTGGAAAAACGGCATTCCTGTCCATCCAGATGGGCGGATCGTCGGGTTTGTCGGTGATTTAACCGACCGCGGCCCGGCATCTTTGAAAGTGGCTGACACTGTATGGCGGCTGTGGAAAAAAGGGCTCGGCATTTACGTTCCCGGCAACCACTGCAATAAGCTTTACCGTTATTTTTTGGGCAGAAATGTCCAGCAGACGCACGGGCTTGAAACGACCGTCGCAGAGTATAACGCGCTCCCGGCCAAAGAACAGGCGCGGCACCGGAGGCAATTTATAGACCTATATGAAAAGTCCCCGCTTTACCGGGTTTTGGACGACAAAAACTTGATTATCGCCCATGCCGGCATCCGGCGCCGGGACATCGGCCGCATGAACAAAGCGGTTCAAACTTTTGTCCTTTACGGCGACATTACCGGGGAAAAACATCCGGACGGGACACCGGTGCGCCGTGACTGGGCAAAAGAAGACAGGGGGAAAAGCTGGATTGTGTACGGCCACACACCTGTAAAAGAACCGCGGTTTATCGGCCATACCGTCAATATTGACACCGGCTGTGTATTCGGCGGAAAACTGACAGCACTGCGGTACCCTGAAATGGAAACGGTATCCGTCCCCTCCTCCATGCCGTATGTGGAAGAAAAATTCAGGGCGTATGATTAACCGGGCATGATTTTGAAAAACATGAAACGGCCGGGAATACATCCGGACCATCGGGAATCTACCATTCTTTTCTTCCAGGTTTATAATATACCTAAAAATGGCGGCTCCAAATGAAAACTCATTTCCCGCCCTGAAACCGGGTGCTCGAACCGGAGCGCGCTGCAGTGAAGCGCCTGCCGGGGATATAGAGCTGTACTGCCGCCATACAGCTCATCACCCACAAGCGGATGGCCGATATAGGATAAATGCACGCGGATTTGATGCGTCCGTCCGGTGTCAAGCCTTAGCTTCACATGTGCAAACGCCGGATACTGGCGGACTACCTCGAAATGGGTCCGGGCAAATTGGCCGTCCTCCCTCACTTCGCGTTCAATGATGCTTGTATCTTTCCTGCCGATCGGCGCTTCAACGGTGCCGCTTTTTTCCGTAAAAATGCCTTCCGCCAGTGCTTCGTATGTGCGGCGGATACGGCGGTTCTGTTGCATCAGGCTGAACAAATAATGCACATAGCGGTTTTTTGCAATGAGCACAAGCCCGGACGTATTCCGGTCCAGCCGCGTTACAATGTGGATGGCGGATTCGATCCCGTTTTCCCGGTAATACCCCATCACGGCATTCGCAAGGCTTCCGGACGGATGCTCACGCGACGGGATTGTATTCATGGATGCCGGTTTGTTGGCGACAAGCACACTCTCATCTTCGTACACGCGCTCAAATGGGATGTTTTCCGGCTGGAGCGAACGGCTCGGGGTTTCTTTCGGAAAAATAACAGACACCTCATCGCCTGTCCGCAGCACGTAACGGACCGTTTTTTCCCGTCCGTTCACCAAAATCGTGCCGCCGCGGAATTTTATATCCGCAAGCGCCCTCTTTGAGATATGGTGCATTTTCAAAAACTGTTTTAATTCCTGGCACGCCTCATGTTCTGCAATTTGCCACGTCAAACTCAATCGGGACATCTTTTCACCTAATCTGATATAAAAGAATCGTGCACCCTTTTCCAAAAAGGAAGCGGCCTAAAGCGGGCAAAGCGGATTTTTTCCTTTGCCACACGGTATTGGATTGCCCGCACTTCTTTATGGAGCAGCGTCAAATGGTCGATCGTCACAAGAAAATCTTTCTGCCGAACCGGTTTTAACACACATGTATGATGGGCCGGCAAAATGAGCGGGGAACCGATCGTCCGGAACACTTTATTGTTGATTGAAGCCATTTCCGTTAATTGGATGGACTGCAGAGACGGATGGACAATTGCTCCGCCAAGCGCCTTGTTGTAAGCTGTACTCCCGGACGGCGTGGCGAGGCACAGGCCGTCGCCGCGGAAACGTTCAAAATGCTGCCCGTTGATTTCAACGTCAATCACAAAAGTACCGTCCACGCATTTCACCGTCGATTCGTTTAAAGCGAGATACCTCGTCTCCAGACCGCCGTGCTCATATGAGATTTTTGCTTCAAGAAGGGGGTATTCAACCGTGTTATACGTTTTATGCGCGATCGCGTCCACCAGCTCCTCAATTTCATCCGGCACCCAGTCGGCATAAAAGCCGAGGTGGCCGGTGTGCACCCCGACAAAAGCGGTCCGGTCGAGCCGCGAACTGTACCTGTGAAAAGCATACAAAAGCGTACCGTCCCCGCCGACCGAAACGACGATATCCGGCTGTGCCTCATTATACACAAGCCCGGAATCCTGCAAGTATGTTCGAATTTGTTGCATCCAAATATTGGATTCCGTATCCCCTTTTGAAGTGATTGCAAATTTCATTTCGTTCAACTTCCCCCCATCCTCCAAGTTACTTCTGCAACAGTATAGCAGTTTTATTGCGACTTTTGGTCAGCTTGTTCTTTGTTTTTCGTAAAATACATTTGCGCTTCCTGGATTTCTTCTCGAATTTCCGACATTTCTTCATCAAGGCGGAAAGCGGCTTCGGCGGCCCGTTTCAGCCGCATGTTGATCTCTTCCGGAAACCTGCCCTTATATTTGTAATTTAAAGAATGCTCGATCGTTGCCCAAAAATTCATTGCCAATGTACGGATTTGGATTTCCGCCAGAATTTTCTTTTCCCCGCGGATCGTCTGCACCGGGTATTCTATGATGACATGGTACGAACGATAGCCGCTCGGTTTTTTATTGGAAATGTAGTCTTTTTCTTCGACGATCCGGAAATCGTTCCGCCGCCGCAGCAGTCCGACGACAATTTTAATATCATCGACAAATTGGCACATCATCCTGAGCCCGGCAATATCCTGCATTTCTTCCTCAAGCCGGTCAAGCGGGATGCCTTTCATGGCCGCTTTTTCGATAATGCTTGCGACCGGCTTCACACGCCCTGTGACAAATTCGATTGGGGAATGGGTGTGCTCTTTTTCGAATTGGGCGCGCATGCCTTTTAACTTCACTTTCAATTCATCAACAGCCTGTTTATACGGGGTTAAAAATTCATCCCAGTCTGCCATTGCCATATCCCCTTCACCTCTTTGGATCTCATTCCACGCTGAAAATGGCCTCCACATTTTCCAGCATCTTATTGCCGTAATTGCTATTGCCCCGGATGTTTTCCAGCAAATACCGGAATTCATCTTCCAGCTGTACAAGTTCCAATTTTGCATCTTTTGAAACAGCAACAACCCTTTTATGTTCTAATACAGCTGACCGGAGCCCATGCCAAACAGGAACGGGCAAAAATAAATATGTATAATCATCTTCTCCATCAACTTCAGCCAAATAGATGAATGCACAGGCATCCGAGTCGACAATCATCTGCCCGCATGGCCTAAGATGCTCCAGTGAAACGGACGGATCACTGCAATGCAGCACAAGTGTATCCCCTTCCCATTCAGGTCGTCCTAGTTCAATGATTTTGCGCAACACTCTCTCCTCCTGTACTTTACCCTCCTTAGGCTGCCGGAAAAACCGGGCAGCAGCCGGAATCAATATGCAGCCACCTTTTATTTTACCATAACTCATCCGGGATAGACACTTTCACACCGATGATCCCTTTAGTATAATGAAGTTTGGACGGGAGGCCAGGAAATGGGCAAAGAAATTGAAATTGAACTGAAAAATTTAGTTTCCAAAAAAGATTTTTACCACATTGCCGGAGCATTTGGCATGCAGGAGGAAGATTTTACTTTGCAGGAAAATTTTTATTTTGATACCCCTGATTTTGCTTTAAGAAGCTTAAAATCTGCGCTGCGGGTGCGGAAGAAGGCGGGCGGCTTCCAACTTACGCTAAAAACGCCGGAACATGTCGGGCTTTTGGAAACAAACCAATTGATCGGGGAAGAAGATTTTCAGCACATGATCACGGGCAGCACATTTCCGGAAGGTGAAGTATACGAAAAATTGGCGGTGCTCGGAGTGCCGGCCGAAAATCTGGAATATTTCGGCACGCTTGCCACAAAGCGCGCCGAAACGGGATTTAAAGGCGGCATCCTCGTGTTCGACCATAATTTCTATTTGAACAAAGAAGATTTTGAGTTAGAATATGAAGTAAGTTCACTGGAAACAGGCACAAAACATTTTATAACATTGCTGGATCAGTACGGCATCCCGTACCATCCGGCAAAAAGTAAAGTTCTCCGTTTTTATGAAACAAAATTAAAGGAGCAGTAAGTCATGACGACCATCAGCCAGTTAGCATCATTCATGGAAATGCAAGCGTTGCAGTCGCTTTCTTTAGGCAACACTTCTTCCATTGGAACGGGAAGCACCTCCTCCCTCTTTCAGGAAATGCTGTCGCTTTTGATTGAGGAAACTTTGGAAAACGAATCAGGAAGCAGCCAGGGGGATTCTTCGTCCGGAAATGCAAGTTCCGGGACGGACTCTTCGGCCGCAGCTCTATATGCTTTAATGGGGTTGAATGCTTTGAGCAGCCCGCTGCTTCCGTATTCAGCCGGGGATATGGGTTCCGGTTCAGATTCATCCGCTACAGCTTTATACGCTTTAGCCGGAAGTCCGCTACTTTCAAATTTGGCCGGATATACAACTGCGGCGGATTCTTCAGATCAATCCGGCATCAGTTCAAAGGATGCTTCCAATACAAACACGGATGCAACAGATGGCGGCAGCATTCCAAAAGATCTCAGCTCGATTATTTCGCGGGCATCCGAAAAATACGGCGTGCCGGAAAATCTTATCAAAGCGGTGATCCAACAAGAATCCGATTTTAAAACGGATGCTGTCAGTTCGGCAGGCGCAGCCGGCCTAATGCAGCTCATGCCCGGTACTGCCGCCAGCCTTGGCGTTACAGATGTAATGGATCCCGGACAAAATGTGGATGCCGGCACAAAGTATCTAAAGACCCTATTAGACAAATACAATGACAATGTACAACTGGCCCTCGCCGCCTATAATGCGGGACCGGCAAACGTCGACCGGTATGGGGGTATCCCGCCATTTAAAGAAACACAAAATTACGTTGCTTCAATCATGGACAATTTAACATAACCTGACCGAAAAAACGCCGCCTGTGCGGCATTTTTCATGAAATAACGGTTATTCCACGCACCAGTAAGCTGGGGGCGGGCTGTCTATATCAGGAAAAACCGGGAAAAGCGGGCCGGTATCGCCTGAGGTAATTGATGTAAAAAAGCGGATTGTTTGAGTTAGTCCCGTCCCCTTTGATAAAATAAACGTACAAATGGAAGAACATTCGACAAAAATTTTGAAATAAAATCCTGTCCTGCGTATTAAGCATATAAGCAAGATGAAAACAAGAAAAAGGAGCAGTTATTCTATGATGGGAAAGAAAACTGTGCCGTATGATGTCATCGGGGGAGAAAAACTCGGCCGACTTGTCGATGCATTTTACAAGCGGGTAGCAAAACATCCGGATTTAATTCAGATTTTTCCTGAAGATTTAACGGAAGTTGCCAGGAAACAAAAACAGTTTCTGACACAGTTTTTAGGTGGGCCGCCCCTCTATACCGAAGAACACGGCCACCCGATGCTGCGGGCGCGGCACTTGCCGCACGAAATTACGCCGAAGCGTGCAAAAGCATGGCTGTCCTGCATGAGCGGCGCAATGGATGAAGTGGGTTTGGAAGGAGAAGTCCGCGATTTCTTTTTTTCAAGGCTTGTATTGACCGCACAGCATATGGTGAATACTCCGGATCAAGTACCGGGTGACGGAAATTGAAAAACATGCTTGATTTTATGAAACATACCGGCTGTTTGCCAAAACCACTGGAAATTTATGTATTTGTTGATCCGCTTTGCCCGGAATGCTGGGCGCTTGAGCCGATTTTAAAAAAACTGCGACTGGAATATGGCATCTATTTCCGGTTCAGGCACGTGCTGATCGGTAAGCTGGCTAATTTAAATGACAATCCGAAAAAGCATGAAGCAATGGCGGATTATTGGGAAAAAACGGCCAGCCGGACAGGAATGTCCTGTGATGGAAGTTTGTGGATCGAGAATCCGATTACTTCGCCATATATTGTTTCAATCGCCATTAAGGCAGCCGAACTCCAGGGGAAGAAACAGGGATTACGGTTTTTGCGGAAAGTGCAGGAACTCGTTTTCCTTGAAAAGCAAAATATATCGGATATTGATATTTTATTGGAATGTGCGAAAGAAGCCTCATTGGATGTGGATGAATTTTTGCACGATATCCATTCCGAAAGCGCGGCAAAGGCATTTCAGTGCGATTTAAAAATTACTTCGGAAATGGAAGTGACCGAAAGCCCGTCTCTCGTTTTCTTTAATGAGAATATTGAAGATGAAGGATTAAAAATTTCCGGCCTTTATTCCTATGATGTTTATGTCCAGGTCCTTCAGGAAATGCTGGGCAAACGCCCTGCCCCGATGCCGCTGCCACCATTGGAAGATTTTTTGAAGTTTTTTGGGATCGTGGCATCAAAAGAAATTTCGGTCGTTTATGATATGCCTATCGATGAGGCGGAAAAAGAACTGAAGAAACTCGTTTTACAGCAAAAAGTACAAAAAATAAACGGCAAGCACGGCTCGTTTTGGAAATATATCAGCTAACCCCCTCCCATTTATTCACAACGGGGGTTTTTTAATTGATGAAGATTTTTAAGACAGGCTTTTATGTTGCATCGGCTGTATTTGGGGTGAAGGACATTCGGGAGCGGATTTCCTTGATTTTGTCCTTCATCCCGTCTCTAACGGACATTTCGGCATTGTTTTCCCGCTGAGATGGTTTTTAACGCAGGATCTTTGAAATGGACTTTGTGACCTCTTAAAAAAAGTTCCTTAACCGCTCTCCAAAAGTTATAATGAAAGAGGCCTTGCATTTGCAAGGCCTCTTTCAACACGAACAAAGGGGATGGGAGAAATTTTTCACGGTCAAACAAAGGGGTATGTTTGCTTGTGATCAACTTCACATCTATATAATATCATTGAACGATGTCGAATGCAAGTACTTGTTAAAGTGTTCACATATTCGTCATATTTTCGTTCATCACGCCTTTGCTGCCATATTCTTTTGAGCATGAACATAAAATGGCAATGAAACACTTTGCAAAGGAGCCAACAAATGAAGAAATTAAAACTGTCAACGCTGGCTGCCGGCTTCTCCATTTTATTTTGTCTGAATTTGTTCGGGTTGATGAAACTGCTGCCCCTTTTCATCACTTCCCCGCTTTTGTTTATGGCAATTTTCGTTTTGCTCTTGTATTTAAACCGCCGCAACACGTTTAAAGGCTTCCACCGGCCATCCGCCCGGCGTCGCATGTAAAAGCGGCGGCGGAAGCCGGTCATCCGCCGCCGCAATTCCATCAGCCAAGCAAGCTTTCCATTTCATTTAATTTTTCTTCAAACACTTTTAAAGCATCTTCAATCGGCTGGGAGGACGTCATATCGACGCCTGCTTTCCTCAGCACTTCGATCGGGTAATCCGAGCTGCCGGCGCTTAAATAGCCGATATAGCGTTTGACGGCCGGTCCGCCTTCTTCCAAAATTTGCTTGCTCAAAGCGGTTGCCGCGCTGAAGCCCGTCGCATACTGGTAAACATAATAATTGTAATAAAAATGCGGGATGCGCGCCCATTCAAGCCCGATTTCTTTATCGATCACAATATCCTTTTCGCCGAAATATTTTTGGTTCAGCTTATAATATTCGTTTGTTAAAAGTTCCGCCGTCAGCGCTTCACCGTGCTGCGCTTTTTGGTGGATCAAATGTTCAAACTCGGCAAACATTGTCTGGCGGAAAACGGTGCCTCGGAAGCCTTCCAGATAATGGTTCAGCAAATAAATGCGCTGTTTCTCGTCATTGATCGTTTTTAACAAATAATCGTTCAAAAGCGCTTCGTTGCATGTCGAAGCCACTTCCGCCACGAAAATGGAATAATCCCCGTAAGGATACGGCTGGTTTTTCCTTGTATAGTAGCTGTGAACGCTGTGGCCGAGTTCGTGTGCAAGTGTGAAAACATTGTCAATATTATCCTGCCAATTCAGCAAAATATACGGATTTGTGCCGTATGCGCCCGATGAATAGGCGCCGCTCCGTTTCCCTTTGTTTTCCACAACATCGATCCAACGGTTTTCAAACGCCTGTTTTAAAATGTCCTGGTATTCTTTGCCGAGCGGATGCAGGCCTTCAAGCACGATTTCTTTCGCCTTTTCGTAGGTGACTTCCATATCGACATCCTGGACAAGCGGTGTGTAAAGATCATACATATGCAGCTCATCAAGTTTCAGTACTTTTTTCCGCAAAGCAACATACCGCTGCAACAGGCCCAAATGCTGATTGACCGTTTCCACCAGCTGGTCATAGACTTTTTCCGGAATATGGTTAGCCGACAATGCTGCTTGGCGCGCCGAATCATAATGGCGGATTTGGGCGACGACGTTGTTCTTTTTCACCTGGCCGCCGAGGGTGCTTGCGAATGTGTTCGTGAACTGCCCGTATATGGCATATAATTTTTGGAACGCCTCTTTGCGGACACGCCGGTCTTTGCTTTCCAATAACCGCGTATAGCGGCCGTGCGTAATTTGCACTTCGTTGCCGTTTTCATCTATAACTGTCGGAAACTGCAGATCGGCATTGTTCAGCATGCCGAAAGTTGTACTTGACGTATTTAATACTTCCGACATCTGGGCAAGCAGCGCCTCTTCTTCTTTGGATAATATATACGGGCGCATTTCATTGATTTCTTCCAAAGCATGTTTATATAACTTCAGCGGTTCGTATGTTTCCAGGAAGTTGTTCAATTTTGCTACGTCGATTGACAGGATTTCCGGCACGATAAACGCAAAAGCACTGCCAACCTGGGCAGCAAGGCTTTTCGCTTTGCTGTCCATCCCTTGGTAAAAGGCATTGGTTGTGTCCTGGTCATAGCGCATATGCGCATATGTATACAGTTTTCCGAACCTTTCCGTCACTTCATCCTGGAATTTTAAGGCGGCATAAAGCTGCTCGGCGCTTTCCCCGAGTTTTCCCTGGAACGAAGAGGCCCCTTCCAGCTTTTCTTTTACTGCTTCGTATTCTTTATTCCAATCTTCATCCGTAGGGAAAATATCTTCCAGCTTCCAAGTCAGTTTTTCCGGGACTTCATTCCGGCTTGGCAAGGTATGCACTTTATTCCCGTTTACCATCAATTTTCCTCCATTCTTCTCAAAAAATTCCTTCTTTTTTCATTCTAACGTACAGCGCACAATCCCGCTACTGATCTGTCTTCATAAAATGGGCGGGAGCCGTAAAGTTATATTATGCTCCATCCCGTCCAGTTCTTCCATATTTTTTGGAAAGCAGATGTTTTTATTCATCATATATTTCGTTTTTCCGGCTTCTTCCCAATATCCCAGCCGGGTCAGCGTCTGCGCATATTCAAACAGCATCACTTTAACGACATTTTTCTCGTGTACAAACGGGGTTTTTCGCAGTTCAATTTCTTTTTTTCCGACCCGCCTGAAAAATAACGAAACCATTTCATCCAGCGAAACACATGCTTTTTGCATTATGGCACTGGAAAAATCTTTCCAAACATAAAACTGCCATACAACCGGATGCTGTTTGCAAATGGCCATCTGTTTCAGCGGCAGTCCGATAAAGGACGGCAAAAATAGCGGGTGCAGCCCGGATTCATACACCTGGCGTAAAAAAGGATCTAGAAATGCTTTTCCGAACTGGACCTTCATCCGTATCCAGTTCCGCCTCTCCGAAAACCAGTCAACCAAAGAAAGCGGAAACGTTTTGGTGTGAAATTGCACATCAGTAAAAGGAAATGCAAAGGAAGACAGTGGTTTTTCATCATAAAGGGCATGAAATCTTCTGGAAGAGGCCGGGACCATGCGGAATAACATACAGAGGGCTTGCTTTTTAGGAAAGTAACTGAATAAATAGAAATAATGTTTACGAATGTATCTTAAAAAATATAATTGGAAGTCCGTGCAAGTAAAAACATCCGGCCCTTTTCCAGCTTCTTTCCGGCAAGGGTAGCCGCCCAATATCCATACGGGCAGGATGTTCAGGCTTTTGTACCCTTCCGTCCGTTTCATGATCTGCCTGAACGGGATCGGGGAGCATTGGTATTCGACGGCAAACAGCTGCCCGTTTTTTCGGACAAGCAGATCGGCCCTTTGCTGAATGGACGGGATATATTGTTCAAGGGTAACCTCCAGGTCCTGCCCCTTCAGCCATAAATATAAATCTTTCTTGCCCTGTAAATGCATTGGGCTCTCAGGTTCGGAAGAATTAACACAATCGGAATGGCGGTAGTGGGAAAAATGGGGGGTGATTTGGTTACCGATCTTTAAAATAAGGGGTTCGCGGCAGTCCCGGCAATAAAAGGTGTTAGAGGCTCTCAAATTTTGAAGTTCATTCCTTGTAAAGCGTTTTGTCAGCATAACCAGCTCCCCCCGCTGATTCAGCGCAGAAAGCAACGGCATCATCTCCTTTTTAATTCAAATTCTCCGTCAAGGCTGAAAATCCTTCTTTTTATTTTTCGGGGCAAACTGGCTGCACAAAAAAATCGATGCTTTGCCTGCATCGATCGTGTATCCATTAAAAATACGAGTTTAATTTCGCGAATACATCTCTGTCAATAATTAAATTGCCGTACTCCTGCAACCGGTGGCTCGTGATGGATGCAATGTCGCAATATTCAAGCAGCTGGCTCAACATAAAATCATTCTCCTCTTCGCTTGCATCTTCCGGGAAAATAACATGGAGATAGTATTTCCCTTCAAAGGAATACAGTTTTGTTTTGACACCTTCCATCCGGTAATTCTTCGACAAAGCAATCAAATCTTCAATGTCTTTGAAATACAGCACCTGCTCCAAAAGATCACTATCCGCAAACCCATGATGCAAGGAAGTATGGAAATTCTCGTCAAAAAATTCTTCAAGCTGTTCATTTACAGTAAAATCCTTCAATTTATCTTCCGGAATTGGCAGTTCAAAACGCTGCCCGTCTTTCGACAATTGGGCTTTCGTTACCAGCACTTCCAAGCCTTTTTCCAGCGCCTGCACTTGTATCCAAAGCGGGCCTTCAGGGTCGAACACCTCGTCTTCCGTATGGATCTCATCCATCATTTCCCAAAAAAGCTCCTCGCTTCTTTCCCGGTCATACCAGATTTCTTCACGATTAAACCCGCGTTTTTCTATATCAACATACGAAATATAAAACTTCACCGTGTTCTCATTGATTCTTTCAATTTCCATACAACAACTCTCCCTTCTATTAAGTGTTGTGAAGGGACTCGTTCCCCCATTCAGGCACATTTAGGTTACCTTGTACTTTTATTTTATGATAAAAGACAGGCGAATGGAAATAAAAAAACTTGTTTTTTTTAAATTCCACGCAGGCCTACCACTTAACATTTCACCGCTATTGTGCCCTGCATCTTTTTTGTATTGTAGCCGATTCCCCGGGGGAATTCAAGACAAAATTTTCTAAATATATATCCGCTTATTTACGAAATGATGACATAATTTCCCGTATTTTCCGCCCATAGAAAAAAACCTTCCAAGCCGTACTTGGAAGGGGCAGCAGGCGTACAGACACCCGGTTAATTGACAAGCTTTTGCGCTTCCCTGAGCTGGAAGGTGCGCACTTTCCGCGGGAGGAAACGCCGGATTTCATCTTCATTGTAACCCACTTGCAGGCGTTTTTCATCCACAATAATCGGCCTTCTCAGCAATCCCGGATTTTTCTGGATCAGTTTATACAACTCTTGAAGCGGAAGGGCATCCAAATCAACGTTCAGTTTTTGGAAAGTTTTCGAACGTGTGGAAATAATTTCGTCCGTCCCGTCTTCCGTCATGCGCAAGATTCCTTTAATTTCATCGAATGTAAGCGGTTCGGAAAAAATATTGCGTTCTGTATACTCAATGTGGTTTTCTTCAAGCCAGTTCCGAGCTTTTCTACAAGATGTGCAACTAGGTGAAGTGTACAATGTTACCATCTATCATTCACACTCCTAAAAAATTATATTTTACATTTACAGCAAGATTATTAGATTAAAATTACTTTAATAAAACAATCTATATTATGTATTATACACGATTTCCGGGATATTGAATATATTTTTTTGAAAAATATATTTCGCAATTTTTCGGAGCGCATTAATCATTTTACATTACCCCTTTTAACCGTATTTAAACATTTTTTTCTTAAATTTCTATGAAAAATAGAAGGGAATTAAAAAAGAACGCACTTTCAAATAGCGTGCGTTCTTTTGGCTTAATTGAGAATGGTCAGCCATTGTATGCTTTTTTGTACTGCTCCAATTCCCTTTCGGAGCAGTAAACAAAATGGTTTGGGGCGACTTCCCGCATTTTTACTTCTTCACCTGCACGATATTGGTGGACGGACGGGTCATAAATTTTCCGCTTCCGGGTACGCTCATAATCAGGATCAGGAAGCGGAATGGCGGATAGCAGCGATTGTGTATACGGGTGGAGCGGATGGTTGTACAAATCGTCGGCATCGGCCAGTTCCACCAATTTGCCGAAATACATGACGCCGATCCGGTCGCTGATGTATTTGACCATCGATAAATCGTGGGCAATAAACAAATACGTCAGATTATGCTCTTTTTGCAATTTCTTCAATAGGTTGACCACCTGGGCTTGGATCGACACGTCAAGCGCGGAAATCGGCTCATCGGCGATAATAAATTCCGGATTGACCGCAAGCGCTCTTGCAATACCGATCCGCTGCCGCTGCCCGCCGGAAAATTCGTGTGGATAACGGTTTGCATGTTCTTTGTTGAGGCCGACCGTTTCCAGAAGTTCATATACACGGTTCATCCGCTCTTCTTTCGATTTTGCAAGCCCGTGGATATCGATCCCTTCCGCAATGATATCCGCCACTTTCAGGCGCGGGTTGAGCGATGCGTACGGATCCTGGAAAATCATCTGCATTTTTTGGCGGAGCTGTTTCAACTCATTTTTGGACATTTTGCCGTGGACATTTTTCCCTTCGTACAATACTTCCCCGGCCGTTGCATTATACAGGCGGATGATTGTCCGTCCTGTTGTCGACTTGCCACATCCGGATTCCCCGACAAGCCCGAGCGTTTCTCCTTTGTAGATGTCGAAAGTGATGTCATCCACGGCCCGTACTTCATTTGCCTTTCCTACATTAAAATATTGTTTTAAATGTTTCACTTCAATCAGTTTTTCTTTTGTTGCCATCTTACTTTTCCTCCTCAACCGGAGCCGGGCGCACAACACCCTTAAACTTATTCATCCTCTTTTTCACGGCTTCCGGCGGTTCCACTTTCGGGGCGTCCGGATGCAAAAGCCATGTCGCCGCATAATGCGTATCGGAAACCTTAAACATCGGCGGTTCTTTTTCAAAATCAATCTTCATCGCAAACTTGTTCCTTGGCGCAAATGGATCTCCTTTAGGCGGGCGGAGCAAATCAGGGGGCGTGCCCGGGATAGCATATAGTTCCTCGTCTTTCACATCCAGGCTTGGCATGGAGCTGATTAACCCCCATGTATAAGGATGCTTCGGATTATAAAAAATTTCATCAACGGTGCCGATTTCAACAATTTTCCCGGCATACATGACCGCCACGCGATCGGCAACATTCGCCACAACGCCCAAATCATGGGTAATGAAAATGATAGATGTTTCAATTTTCGACTGCAGGTCTTTCATTAGATCAAGAATTTGAGCCTGAATCGTAACGTCCAGCGCAGTTGTAGGTTCGTCCGCAATTAAAATTTTCGGATTACATGCAAGCGCAATCGCAATGACAACGCGCTGCCGCATTCCGCCGGAGAATTGGTGCGGATATTGTTTGAACCGTACCTCCGCTTTCGGAATGCCGACCAGTTTTAAAAGCTCAATAGCGCGTTTTTTTGCCTCGCTTTTATGTAATTTCTGATGTTTTAACAACGGTTCCATGATTTGCTTGCCGATCGTCATCGTCGGATTTAACGAAGTCATCGGATCCTGGAAAATCATTGAAATGTCTTTGCCGCGGATCGTCTGCATTTTTCGTTCGGATGCTTTTACAATATCTATGCCGTTAAACAGGATTTCTCCCGATTTAATTTCAGAGTTATTCGGGGGCAGCAGCCGCATGATAGCTTTCGTTGTAACCGATTTTCCCGAACCGGATTCCCCCACGATTGCCAATGTTTCACCTTTTTTTAAAGTAAAATTCACACCGCGGATCGCCTGTACTTCACCGGCAAAAGTGTGGAAAGAAATATTTAAATCTTTTACTTCCAATATATTTTCCATAAAAGGCTCACCTCGCTTCACCATTAATCTCGCATTTTCGGATCAAATGCATCCCGTAAACCATCACCCAATAGATTAAAGGCAATCAAAAGAATACAAATGACAGCCGCCGGGATCCACAATTGGAATGGCAAAAATTGGAACGTTTGATAACCGTCCTGGATCAATGTACCAAGGGATGCTTTCGGTGCCTGCAATCCAATCCCGATAAAACTTAAAAATGCTTCAAAGAAAATGGCAGTCGGAATCGTAAACATTGTATTGATGATGATAACGCCGGCCAAATTTGGCAGCAAATGTTTGAATAAAATCCTTGTATTCGATGCGCCCAAAGTTTTTGCAGCCAATACATATTCCATATTTTTCAATTTCAGCACCTGCCCGCGTACAACCCGAGACATGCCAAGCCAGCCGGTAGTAACCATTGCCACCGTGATCGACAAAATCCCCGGTGCAAAAATGAGCAGCATGAGGATAACAACAATGAGGTTCGGTACCCCGTAAAGAATTTCAACAATCCGCTGCATCACATTATCGACCTGCCCGCCTTTATAGCCTGAAATTAAGCCGTAAGTTACCCCGATCACCATATCAATTAATGCGGCAAGAAAAGCGATATAAAGGGATACCCTTGTCCCTTGCCAAACCCTTGAAAACAGATCACGGCCGAGCGAATCAGTGCCAAACCAGTAATAATCTTTAATATGCTTTTGTTCATAAACATTGACTTTTTTCCCTGCGATCTCCTGTGTTCCGTCAAAAATGCCAAGCTTTTCAATTCCTGGAATTCTTGGCGGCAGGTTGATCCGCGAAGAATCTTGGGTATAAGGATCATACTTAGAAAGTGACGGGCCGATTGCCGCCATGATAATGAGCAAAATCAGGATAATTAAACTCGCAATCGCCGCTTTATTTTTCCTTAGGCGCAGCCAAGCATCCTGCATAAAAGACAGCTGCGGCTTTTCAATCACATCCGCGTCTTCATGATTTACTTCAACAAGTTCAAACATATCTTTTGAAATCGTTTCATTGGTGCTTGTGCTCATGAATTATTCCCCCCGGCTAAACGAATTCTCGGGTCGATAATGCCATACAATATATCAACAATTAAAGTACATACGACCAAGACAAATGAGTAGAAAATTGTTGTACCCATAATAATTGGGTAATCGTTCATTTGAATTGATTTTACAAATTGCTCCCCGATTCCCGGAATCGAAAAAATTTGCTCAATCACCATTGATCCCGTCAAAATGGCTGCGGTCGTAGGACCCAAAACAGTAATTAACGGAATTAAAGCATTTCGAAGCGCATGTTTAAAGGCAATATCACGATATGAATTTCCTTTCGCTTTTGCCAAAACAATATAATCCGAACTTAAAACATCAACCAGCTCTGTCCGGATAAACCGGGCAGCTGTAGCAACGGGACCAATAGCGAGAGCAATGGTAGGCAATATAGTTGAAGAAAAACCATCCCAGGATGCAACCGGCAACCATTGTAGTTTTACGCCTACAAAGTATTGCAAAGCTGCAGCAAATACAAACGAGGGAATTGAGACTCCGAGGATCGCAATCAATGTACTGCCGTAGTCAATCCAGCTGTTTTGGAACATTGCCGCCAACATGCCCAATATAATTCCGATAAGCGTACCCAGGATCATTGCCTGAATTCCCAGCTGTAAGGACGGACCCATCCGATTCAGAATGAGGTGCGTAACGGATTGGTTATCGAATTGGAATGAAATCCCGAGGTCACCTTGTGCCAGTTTTCCCATGTATTTTACATATTGGACAGGAACCGGATCATTGAGGCCATATTTTTCATTTAATATATGAATTTGTTCAGGAGAAAGTTTTTGCTGGTTTCGGAATGGCGTTCCCGGCAAAAATTTCATTAAAAAAAATGTAAAAGATGAAATCAAAAATAATGTGATCAAAAGGTAGATAATCCTTTGCGAGAGATACTTAACCACACCGGCACCTCCTAATAAAATGATTTACAATTTTCTTACAAAACTTCTCTTAACGGTCAAAAGAGAGTATCCCTAAAAGGAAATACTCTCCTTCGCCAATCAAACCTGATTTAAAATTATTTTTGAACATAAGCATCCCTGAAGGTTGTATCCGGACCGAACAAGTGGTCTTCTACGCCTTTAACATAAGGTTTTTGCAGGCGGAGATATGCACGTTGGTACAACGGCCCGATTGCGGCATCATTCATCAAGATTTTTTCTGCCTTCAGCATAACTTGCCAACGTTTTTCAGGGTTGTTCGCATAAGTTGTTTTTGCTTCATTGATTAGCTTGTCATATTGTTTATTGGAATAACCGGATTTATTGTTATCCCCGTTTGTGACAAACAGATCGAGGAATGTCATAGGGTCCTGATAGTCCGGTCCCCAACCGGCAAGCTGAATATCGTAGTCTTGGTTTGTATCCAATTGCAAGCGGTTTTTAAATGGTACGTTTTTCAGTTTGAGCGTTAAACCAGGTAAATTCTTTTCCAATTGGTTTTGGATAAATTCGCTTGATTTCTTGGCGTCGTCGGTGTCATCACCAAGCAGTTCAAACGTAAGACTCTTCACGCCAAGTTCTTTCAAGCCTTTTTCCCAGTATTTCTTAGCTTCCGAAGCATTATATTTTAGGAAATCTCCGTTTTCAGCACGGAAATCCTGCCCTGTTTTCGGATCTTTTACAAAGTCTTTCGGAACCAATCCGTTTGCAGGGATAGAACCGTTGCCTAATGTAGTATCAATATACGATTGTTTATCCACTGCCATTGCCAAAGCTTTGCGGATATTGATATTCGCTAAAGCAGTCTTCTTGCCGTTGCGCACTTCATTATATTTGAAGTAGAAGACGGAAGAAGTCGGATACGTATGGGCTTCTTTGCTGTTTTTATACTGCTGCGCATATTCGTTGCTCAAGCCGACACGGTCAACTTTGCCGGTGTTGTACAGGTTCACGCCGGTGTTAACCGCTTTGACAACTTGGAAATTGATTTGCTGCAATTTAACTTTATCTTTGTCATAATAATTCGGGTTTTTCACATATTTCCAGGTCAGACCTGTGCCGTTCCAATTTTTTAAGATAAATGGCCCGTTAAATAACATATTGTCGCTATTTGTCCCATATTTTTTCCCTTTCGATTCCACGAATTTTTGGTTTTGCGGGAAGTAGGTCGGGAATGCAAGCAATGATTTTAAGTATGGTGTCGGGCGTTCCAATTGGACTTGAAGCGTATAATCATCGATTGCCTTAACACCCAGTTCGCTCGGTTGCTTTTTGCCGGCCAAAATATCAGATGCATTTTTGATGACCCCGGCAAAAATATAGGAATATTGGGAGCCGACTTTCGGATTTACAGCCCTTTGCCATGAAAAGACATAGTCTTTCGCTGTTACAGGATCGCCATTCGACCATTTCGCATCTTTACGGAGTTTAAATGTATATGTCTTACCGTCTTTGCTTACAGTCGGTTCTTCGGCTGCATCAGCCAAATAGAGATTGTCATCTTTACCGATGCGGTAAAGGCCTTCCATCGTGTTTCCAAATAAGATGAAGCTTTCCTGGTCTGTTGCGAGCGTCGGATCGCCTGAAGGAATTTCAGCGCTAGCAATCCAGTTTAAGACTTGCTTTGTTGAGCTGTTGCCGCTTTTGCTGCCTGAACTGCTGCTGTTATTGCTGCCGCAGGCACCAAGCACAAGGGACAGCACAAAAGCCAAAGTCATGAAAACATAAAATTTTGACTTTTTCATCAGCTAACCACCCTTTTTTTATTTTTCTGAAAAGCAAGTGACTTTTCGAAATCAATTATACTAACATTTGTTTTACTTGTACATATTTTTTTATTGTTTTTTAATTACATTAAAAATAAGGAAAAAGTGAAAAAAATACCGCCACGCCAATATTGTAATCCCTTTCAAATCAATCAAAAATTTTAAAAAAACTATTATATTTGAATCAATTTCATAATTGCTCTTTTTAAAAATACAAAGACCTGTAGAATTTCTAAATTAACGTTTTTTAAATTGCCTTAGTTTTATGCAGCTTGTTGCCCTTGATTTAACATTGCGTTTATGCGGT